>Ga0315902_10014598_pt1 | contig 10090 bp, 5 predicted proteins | sample LakEriMetagenome_9_FD_203523 | JGI IMG/M metagenome (GOLD analysis project Ga0315902, IMG submission 203523) | Freshwater fungal communities from buoy surface, Lake Erie, Ohio, United States - Buoy 12 MA117 | ecosystem: Environmental > Aquatic > Freshwater > Lake > Lake biofilm | place: USA...
GCCTTCGACACAACCGCCCTTCTGCCCTCCACCACATCGGCAATGGTCACATACGCATCTTCAATTCCCAGATCGCTCAGCTTTTGAGCGATGACATCGAGTGCCGTGCGCTTTTCACTCACCATGAGCACGCGGCGGTTGTTGGCTAGTGCTGTGGAAATAATGCCTGTGAGCACGGTCGATTTTCCCGTGCCGGGAGGACCATGAACGACCGCATGACCACCTGCACCGATGGTTTCATGGGTAGCCCATTGCGCCGGGTCCAAATCCACCAAGGAAAATGGGAATTCTTGGAATAAGGCCTCCCCTGCCTGTTCAATCTCGAGAGAAGACTCTTGATCGAGATAGGTTTTCAGGTCTTGAATGATACCCTCCTTGTTTGCCTGAAAAACACCCATCACTGCCGACAGGTGCAGGTCAAAACCCAAACGATGCAGTTCCTCGTTAAAACTCTTCAGACTACCAAAACGCAGAGGGTTTGGGCCCAATGTATCGGTTACGAAGTATTGATTGCGCCATTCGCCCGGCACGTGGAAAATCTCCGCGATGGACACGAGGTAGTTTTCCAGTTGTTCGTAGGTGATGGAGCACGACTCCATCGCCTCTGCATCGGGCTCTTCCGGCAAGCGCATGTTGTTGTCGAGCAACCAATTTTTCAGCGCATAGTTTAGGCGCACCTCACTATCCGTGTTTTTCTCGATGTACCAGCGGTCGAAGTTTTTGCCCGGCGCGATGGTTACGGGCCAAAACATGAGTGGCGCCATGAAACTCTTGGTTTCATCAAACGCATCGAAGTGGCTCAGCAGCGGAAAACCAATGTAGATGTTGTGTTGACCCGTTTCCCGAAAGAGGTCATTGCCCTTGGCGTATAGTTTACGGAAGAGGTCATCGAGTTCATCGGCCGCCACCGAATAGTGGAGTTGATCGAGGATCGCCTCGGGCGGCATTTCATCGGTCAGTTTAATTTCAATCGACTTACCCTCGGCCTTAAACAACTCGCGCAGGATATCGCGTGCCGTAAAAGGACTCAACGTATTGAGCTTTGTAAGATCGAACCGAGCCCCCGAGGAAAAACCCTGCAGACAGTTCAGAAAAGGGCTTCTACGTGTTTCCTGTTCGAGCTTTTCAAGGAGTATGCGAATGATTTTTTTGGACATGGCGAGTTTAGGTTGCGGTAAGAAATGAATATAATAAGCCGTAAAAGCGGAAACAAGGAAATGAAGGAAAAAGTGTGAGGGTGTTGAAAAAAATGAATCAGCCTGTAAGCCCAATAAAAATCAGATAGGAAAAAAAGAAAGTCATTTATTTAAATACCGTCTGGTATTTAGCGATACCTATTGGGACCAAATGGAGAAGAAATCGATTATTTGCAAGGCCGATCCTACATAGTCTGTTTGCAATTGTCTATTAAATCTCGCTAATATCCGGGCGCATAATTCGCCCCGTACTAAAGCTGATCCAACTCTCCTTTTTATCGTCCCGTTGATTGAGCAAGTGCACAATGGCATCCTTTACCTGGAAGTGTTTATGGCAGCGCCACCACTCTGTTTGCTCGCCATCGGTAACATAGAGGTAGAGCGATTCATCTCCGGCGGGAATATGGGAAACGATACGGCGGTGATTGGCTGTGAGACGCTCAATCATCTCATCTTCCAGCAGCGGATTGAAATGAACTCCTTTCTGCAACTCTTCAACCATAGGCACAGGCTCCGGATAGCCGCCGCTTGAAAGATGGAATGTCCATTTTTGTCCATCCACTTCGGCTATGTAGCAAGGCGACAGTTGAAGCTTGCTGCACTCGGCAAGCATAAAGAGAACAACTTTCTCCAAGCACACATAGAAGCCATAGTCGACCTTGCTGGGTGTACCATGACCTCGGGTTTTGTTGCGCACTGTAACCATCCACCAGCTCAATTCGAGCAAGGTCGGTTTCTGCGAATACTTTGCCGTTACACCCGGATTCATAATGCGGATATACTTGACTAGCGCCTCCACGTTTTCAGTGTCATCATACACCACATCCAACAATGCAGAGATTCGTGCCCCTAAAATGGTCTCTCCAGTTGCATCCGATTTCTTCCATCTCGCAAGAAAATCGGTGCATGAGCCAAAAGCTATGGCTTTGGTATCGAACGGCAGACTGTCATGAAGAAGTTTGCCATCACTGACACGCTCAGCGTGCAGAAAACCAACGAGGTAGCGAATCATACACTCCGCCACGTTGAGCAGGTCAATAAATCGCGAAGGAATGGAAGGGCTTTCGTGTAACTGTCTGAACAGTGTATTCAGCTCATAAATACCCCTTCCTGTCAATTGCTTTACCCGCTCATGGTCAGCTTCCTTATACTGATGCTCGAAGAGTTGGATATTCTGACGGAGAGATTCGAAGGATGAGGAGTTGACGATGTTTTGGCGAACAAGAAGTCCATCAGCTATCGACTTAGCGTTAGAACCATCCTCATAGACTTTAGTTGTACCCTCTAAAACGCCATAATCCTCGTCACTGACTCTCCTTATTATATCAAGTCGTGAGCGAAACCAATAATTATCGCCTTGTATGTCGCCAAATAATGTTGGTACTTTCAAGCTACATATCCATGTGTCTATTATTACATCAGCTCGATTGAGCGCATAAATCAAATCATACTCACATACGTAATTCACTTTGCTATCATCGCTTTCAAACAATACAACAAGATGATTACAAGATTTCACATAATCTTTTACATCAATAATCCCTTTAGACTTATCCCATAGCTTCCGTTGATTATGAAAAAAAACCGTATACGAAAAACCAATCTTCTTCAGATACATACTACTCATCCAATCTCGCTTGTAATCCGGTAAGACACGCATTAATAAATTATCATACACATTGGGTCTCATGAAATGTCGCTCACCTACAATTGTTGTATAATATTTACTCAATTTGCTCGAAGAAAATCGCAAATTGGGCCACATAGACAATACACCCGACAAAAGAAATAGATTATAGGTGGAAAAATGCCCCACAAACAAAATTGTAACTCCAACAGCAAAAGCCAACATCTGATGCAATGAATCATTATTGAATGCAATTGTTGATGCTCGGTTTCTTGAATCAAAGTACCCATAATTAATGGGATCCTTAACATTTAACAAGGTAAAACCCTGACCCAAAATCAGGTAAAAATCTAAGACCCAAACATTCAAGAGCAGACCAATAGGCATAGCCATGAGCGCCGTACCGGGGGATTTTGTCAAGACCGAAAATGCTTCATCCTTATTAACACAGGCGTCAATGTAAACTTGCATGATATTAATTCGCTTCATGGACCTGATAAATGAAAAACCATACACTGTTAAAAATAGATATTTCAAAACTGGATTTTCATTAAAAAAACTAACCGTAAATAATGCATAAATTGTAGTTCCATATGGTAATAAAGAAAATGTAAACTGAAATAATTTAAAACTCCTGAAATTCATCTTTTTCAGAAAAGATGAAGGAAACCAAATTGTGCGAGTATCTAATAAAATTAGCAAACTCATTAAAAAAATATCACAGAATCCTAATGAATACAAAATCAAATTAACACCAACAAAAAAACTATGTTGAAATATTTCAGTAAACGAAGAAAATAATAACTTCAATCTCTTACGTTTACCTTCTGGCTGGATTGAGCCATCACTCTCCTTGCCAAATTTATAAGTATCAGTTTTCGCAATCGATACACTTTTAATCATGATTAAAACAAAGGTCACTATCCCGAATAAAACCAGATGATCGTGTAAGAATCGTGCGATTAAATCAATATAACTTTTGAATGACTCCATAGAACGTGTTTAGAGTTGGGAAGATAATGAAAAAACAAAATATTGCATGCAACCAAAACACTCATAGAGACACTCCTTTTGTAAATTCGTCTCATGTCCTACACCTGCCTAAACACCTCTTGCGCCATTGCGCTTTCGAAAGCGACGTTTCCAGTGGCGATGAATTGTCCTGTTTGCCAACAGCCGCTTAAAGAAGTCTTGGAGACTTCGTCAATAAGTGAGACTGACGAACAACTCATTGCCACCCTCCCCTACGTTATCGCCTATCCGTTGAAAAGAGCCCTTGCGGAAAAGCACGCATGGACACGCGTGAATTTGCTCAAGGATACCTTTCTCAATTACCTGAAATACTTGGGGCTGGTAGCAGCTTCTGAGTTCTTCCATAGTCCGTTGAAGGACAAGAAAATGGTGGCGCTTTTTCAGCAGGCTTTGGCCGAACCTTCCTTTGGATCGTGGAATCAATACATCCGCGAAACGCTGAAGTACTTGAATGAAAAACAGCATCACTTCTTTTGTTCGGACTTGCCGAAATATTACGAAGCAGTGGAGACAGGCGGCAAGCGCAAGCTCTACAAAGGTGAAATTGAGTTCATCGACAGCAATGGTGATGTGCAGCTTAAGAAACAGGAGGCCACTGCCATTGGCATGCTCATCAACTTCCGAAACCGATACCTGGGGCACGGACTTACGCTCGATGAAGCAGCCGCGCAACAGCTCTGGGACGAGTACTTCCCAATGTTCCGTGCGTTACTGGAACAACTGCAATTCGCCGCTCATTACCCCATGTTTAAACACGAACACGGCGAAAGCTACCGCCTTCAGTCGAGTGAGCTCCTAGCACAAGAGAAAGGAACTCAGACTCCGGCGCGCGTGTGGATGGAAAATCCACAAGGGGAGGGTATGGACATACTCCCCTTCTTTGTGGTACCTGGAGAGGTTTCATTGGGTAAGGAAGACAAAGAGCAAATCCTTGCCTACGAATCGTATACAGGTAAAACGATTAAGTTCTTTAGTCCGGAAGGAACCGAAAAACAGACCTCCGGCAAGATTCTGGAAAAACTCAATCTCCTATTGCGTGATAAGCAAAAGGAGCAAACGTATACCCCGGAAGAGTTCACGAAAGAGATTTTCCTGGCCCGGGTTGCCGACGAGAACAAGCTGATTCTAGACACCCTGATAGCAGAGAAGAAAGTCATTCCCGGTGTATATGTGCACCGCGAGGAAATGGAAATTAAGCTACGCGAATGGATTGGTGCGCGTGCCAACATTTTCGTGATTGCTGCAGAAGCCGGTAGCGGTAAAACGAATTTGCTTGTGGAAATACAAAAGCAATATACAAACCGCGACTTTCCAACCTTGTTGATCCGAGCCGGACGAATGGAGAAGACAACCATTCATGAGCAGTTGTGTTACTTACTGAATATTGATGAGCACGAAACCCTAGCCCAATACCCTGCTATTGCAGGGACACAAGAGGCGCCCATTTTTGTTTTGATTGATGGATTAAACGAAGCGCACGACGCAGAAAAACTTTGGATTGAACTAGTTGAAGTCTCCAAACAGTTTGAACCCGGCAGCTTGAAATTTGTGGTAACAAGCAGAGCCAATACCGCGGCCGATATCAATCGGTATGCGATAAGCTCTGAACAAGAATCCTTCCTATACGGTGATAGCAAAGACAAAGAAACCCGGGTAAGTGCATACACCCATTGGCTTACTGCCCTTTCCATGGAGGAGATGAAACAAGCTTGGGAGGGTTATGTAGCGAAAGACAAGGGCAAGTTTAAACCCATGTTTGATTTTGATGACCTAGCCACCTTTGACCGCGCCTTATACAATCAAATCAGCAATCCTTTGGTGCTTCGCTTGTTTTTAGAAACCTATCAAGGTAAGAACTTACCCAAAAAAGGAAATCAGCACCTCGATATTTGGAGCGACTGGTTGTCTTCATTCACCCAGCCGGAGCAAGAATTCTTTAAGGCCTTGGCGGATGCGATTTGGGATAAAGGAGAAAATGAATTGTTGCTCGACGATGTTTTAAAAGACAGCCAACTCAATCACTATTTCACCAACGATCAATTGAACGCCCCCTATCCTCGCCTGAGAAACTTGGGGTGGATTAGCCGATATGTAAAAGATTTAAATGCCTGTATAGGATTTACGGTAGAAGGAGCTTTGTTACATTTATTGGGAAAGAAATTGGGAGACTTAAAGCCCCCGATATCATTCCAACAGATTCAACAAGTACTACGAACCGGAAGTCCATTACAGAAGGCTGGAGTCGGCGCTTATCTTCAACAACGAGCTTTACAGGGCGACATGAATACAGTCTGCGAGCTGATTGATGCTGGGGAGGAATTAATAGAAACCTGCGTTACGCCCATAGTGCTTTACATGAAAACAATTGGAGTAAAAGAAACTTTGGACATTTTATTACAAAACCCAACAGAGAATGATTGGAAGACACTTCTTAAAGTTGAAACCACGTTAGATGAATTGAACCTGCACCAATTGCGCACAGACTTAGCGTTGATAAGCTTACCTAGCCTTGATTTTTCTTCCAAAGCAGCCATTCAATTCGGCCTAAAGGGAATTCCCTTGCTAGACCGAGAAAAAGCAGAAACATTTTTGTCAAAAATCAACTTCAAACAATTCGACCTCGAAGTTGATGACGAAATATATGATGATCTTGGAAACTTTTACTTGCACCTTGGGGAGTACGAAAAAGCACTTGAATTTTATCAGAAGTGTTTAAGAATTAATCTTAAAAACCAAGTTAATCAGCACCCTTCGTTAGCAACTACCTATAGCAAAATTGGTATTGCCTTAGACAAAAAAGGCATGTACAACAAGGCGTTGGAGTACTTTCAGCAAAGCTTAAATATTGAGTTAAAAAATTTTGGACATCAGCACCCAAATGTCGCCCTCGTATATACGTACATAGGTGAGACATTAGACGAACAAGGGGAATACGATAAAGCACTGGAGTACCAGCAGAAAGGCTTAAGTATTCGATTAAAAACTCTTGGGAGCAAGCACCCTGATGTAGCCACTTCATATGGAAATATTGGTGTGATTTACGCTTATAAAGGCGAATATGACAAAGCGCATGATTTCCAAAAGAAATGTTTGGACATTTATCTTAATACTCTCGGAAAAAATCATAAAGACGTCGCCACTTCTTATAACAACATAGGGTTGGTATATAGCGATAAGGGCGATTATAATAAAGCAATTGAATACTTTGAGCGTAGTCTGGAGATTGACTTGAATACACTAGGGGCTGAGCATCCATCTTTAGCCATTACATATGGCAATATTGGAGGTACTTGGCTAAACCTTGACGACTTCGATAAAGCATTGGATTACTTTCAAAAAGCATTGGATATAGAACTGAATAAACTCGGAAGCAGTCACCCCGATACAGCAAATCGATATGGCTTCATCGGAAAAACGTATGTTAATTTAAGGAACTATGATATGGCTTTAGAGTTCTTTCATAAAGGATTAGATATTCTCGAATCCTTGGAGGATGTGGACCCTGAAATTGCTAAATTCTATAATAACATTGGTATAACTTGGAGAAACAAAGGCAACTTCGTCAAAGCGTTAGAATTCTTTCAAAAATGCCTAATCATTGAATTATCAACCTTTGGTGAAATGCACCCAAACGTTGCCGAAACCTACAACAAAATTGGCTCTGTCTGGCGCAAAATCGGAGACAATTGTAAAGCCCTAGATTTCTTCCAAAAGGTATTAACCATCGAACTAAAAACCCTTGAAAAACAAGACCCTGAATTAGTTACATCTTATTTTAATATCGGCATATGTCAAAAAGAACTAGGCCTTTATAGTATTGCAATTCAGTCATTCAATTCTGCATTTAACATTCAGGTCAAAGGAGGTGTTGCCTTCCAAATTGCAGAATGCTACGAAGCACTTTCGGAAAATCTGCAAGCCCTAGATTACTACATTCAATCCGCTGAGATTAGAAAAGAAGACCCTGATTTGGGGCCTGAAGCAGACTCTACCCAAAAATCCATTAAAGCGTGCTTTCGACTGTCTAAAGAATTAGGTATGGAAAGTAAATTGCCTGCATGGATGAAATAAGTGAAAATTAAATTAAAATTTATGAGACAACGAATAATAGAAATGATTGAGCAAGAAATACTCAACAGAACATCCTATTTTACTCGAGAGCAAGACATACAAATTGCCCTAGCTCATATGTTTGAAACATCTGGTGCTTTTGATCGGGTTTTTGTCGAACAGCATATCCCGGCCGGCATGATTCCCAGCTATCCTTGGACCGATGCGAATAACATTTACATTGATCTTGTCATACTAAAGGACGGCTTCTACTACCCGATTGAAATAAAATTTAAAACAAAGAGTCAACAGATACCACTTTCCGTATTAGGTAATGATGAACTTATGACGCTTGGTCACCATGGAGCACAGAATATTGGATGCTATGACTTTTGGAAAGATGTCAAACGACTTGAACTTTATGAAGCTTCCTTTCCACAGGTGGTGCAAGGAATCATGCTTTTCGTCACCAACGATGAAACATACCTCCAACCTCCTCTGAATATGAATACCGGGTATGCGCAGTTTTCCATTCACGAAGGCAAAACGGTAGCGCAACAGGAAACACTTGATTGGAATCGTGCATTGTCCATATCGAGAAATAGACCACCCATTCAATTGAATCGCGATTATCATTTATCATGGACACCCATGCAGCTTCAGAATCACTTTTGTGTACTTTTATAACCACTTATTACTAATTACCATGACAAAAATCAGCGAAAACACTCTATTCCATGCAATGTTGGAAGCAATGCATACTCACGCAGGCACTAAATCTATTATCCAGTGGAATAATAATACATTACTAAGGTGTTTTTTGTTTGATGGCTATTGGTATCCACTAAGGGCCACAATTAATCATGCCCGACATTTGAACAATGAATCAAATGATGCTAATACGATCGAATGCGAGAAGAATTTAATTAAGGTATTGAGCCCTCTTAAACCCTATATAAAAGACATCCCAATTGAAAAAAATCAACTGCCAATTGCGAATTTTTCGGATCATATTGAAGGACGAAAAAGAAAATGGGAGGCGATTAATGCTATGAACCCTAATAATGCTTGGCAACAGCTCATTCAATGTTATAGCTAAATTAGGCACATACAATTTCAACTTGGCCGTGGTTTGAATATTTTCCATATAGGACTTGGAAGTTCATTGTCCAGTCCTTAGAAATTAACCTAACAACCCCCGCAAAAATCCTGCACGATTTTCCTTGAATTCTTGATATTGCGTTTCATTGAAAACATCGCTCTTATCATTATTACAGAAGTAGCATGAAGGATTACAATTATCGATAGAATATAAACCTGTTGGGTTTTTACGATCTATTTCTAACCAATATCCACGGTTCACTCCTTTAGTTATAGATCCATAAATTGGAAATCGGAGTGATGTCAAACGTCCTTCATGAACGATTCTTTGAGAATCCCTTTCGCTTAAACCACAATAAGCGCATTTCCCATCACCTATATTTTGAGAATACCACTGTAAAAATTGAGCTTCATTATCAAATCCCGAAATACCGTTTTCAACTTTACTATTAAACCATTGAACCAATTGCTCATTTGACTTTGCAACATATGACCATTCCAAATTGGGCACTGTGATAACTATTTTGTCAGAGTTATTCGATTTAGAGGAGTTCGGATCTGGTTGTTTATATCTAACAAGCTGACTCACAAAATCGCCTTGTCGAAAGCTAACTAGAATATCCACAGGGACCTTCTTTGGATTTTTCACTTTTTTCTTATAAAACTTACTTGGGATCAACTCTTGCGGAATTGAACTTATTTTTAAAATTACCTTGTCTCCAGGACTCAAACCTTCTGTTTGAGCTGATTCACCGCTTTCTGTAATCATTAAACTCACAACCCTTAAAGTAATATCAGATTGAAATAAGGACTGTCCTTTTTTCTCTAAAAACACTTTTTCAATATTCATATCTTTTGTTTGTTATAATCCGTTCACCCTCCCCCCAAACTCCTCCTCCGTAATTTTCCCTTTGGCCGCTTGCTTGGCCCAAAGTTCTATTTGCTCGCGATCGTCTTCATCCGCGATTTCGTGGAGCCAAGTATCGAGGTTGGTTGAAAGACGGGCGCTGCTCTCTTCTTTCGGAAACTGTGCGGCGATATCAAGCGCCCATTGGATGTTGAGGGTGCGGTTGAGGCGGTCAGT
>Ga0315902_10014599_pt1 | contig 10090 bp, 6 predicted proteins | sample LakEriMetagenome_9_FD_203523 | JGI IMG/M metagenome (GOLD analysis project Ga0315902, IMG submission 203523) | Freshwater fungal communities from buoy surface, Lake Erie, Ohio, United States - Buoy 12 MA117 | ecosystem: Environmental > Aquatic > Freshwater > Lake > Lake biofilm | place: USA...
TGGTGTCGATCACCTCGTCGATGTTGAGCTGTGCGATGAGCAGCCCCTCGACGGTGTGCTGCCGCTTGCGGGCTTCCCCCAACAGGAACTCGGTCCGGCGACGCAGCACATCCACGCGGTGGCGGATGAATTCCTGCAGCATCTCCTTGATGGTGAGCGTCTGCGGGCGGTTCCCCACCAGGGCCAGCAGGATGATGCTGAAGGTCCCCTGCAGCGGAGAGAACTCGAACAGCTGGTTGAGCACCACGTCGCGGTCGGCATCGCGGCGGAGCACGATGTGCAGGCGGACCTGCCAATCGGGGGTGTTGCGGTCGGTCAGATCGACGATCTTGGAGATCCCCTGGATCCGGTCGTCGCGGACCAGTTGTTCCAGCTTTTCACGCACGCGGTCGCGGGTCTCGAGATAGGGAATCTCGGTCACCACGATCACATCACTGTTCTTCTCGGTCTCGAAGTGCGTGCGGGCCCGCAGGGTGATGGTCGATCGCCCGGTGATGTACCCCTGGCGGATCCCGCTGCGTCCGCAGATGATCCCCCCGGTCGGGAAATCGGGACCGGGGAGCACTTCCATCAGCTCCCAGATCGAGGCCTCGGGATTGTCGATCAGCTTCATCACCGCATCGCACGACTCGTCGAGGTTGTGCGGCGGGATGCTGGTCGCCATGCCGACGGCAATGCCGTACGAACCGTTGATCAGCAGGTTTGGGGCCCGCGACGGCAGCACGACCGGTTCCATCCGCTGCTGGTCGTAGGTCGGAATGAAGTCGACCGTGTCATGGTCGAGGTCGTCCAGCAACTCGGCCGCCACCGGCGACAATCGGGCTTCGGTGTACCGCATGGCCGCCGGGGGAAGACCGGCCAGCGAGCCGAAGTTCCCCTGCTTGTCGATCAGCACCTCACGCATCATCCACGACTGGGCGAGGCGGACGAGCGTGGGATAAATCGCCTGGTCGCCGTGCGGGTGGTAATTACCCATCGTCTCGCCGGCAATCTTCGAACACTTGGTGCGCGACGCCCCCGGGGAGAGGTTGAGGTCGTTCATGGCGACCAGGATGCGCCGTTGCGACGGCTTGAGCCCGTCCCGCACATCGGGGAGCGCCCGGCTGACAATCACGCTCATCGCGTACGTCAGGTAGCTGGTCCGCATTTCATCCTGGATATCCAGCGGACGAATGCGCTCGTCGCTCATATTGCCATCAGTCGACACCAGACACACTCCTCAAAAGAGGAAACAAGCCGCCCCACGGCAGTCCTGCCCCACACGGAGCCGACGCCACTCACCGGGCGGAAGGCCAGCGTCCCGAAGTCCTCACGTCCGCCCAGCCAATCAAATCAAAGCCAACCAAGCACAGCGATCCAGACACTCCCACACGAACCGGCAAGCCCCGGTTCGCCCCGGAAGCAGATCCAGATCCACTCCCAAGGTCTGTCAAACAAGGCTCGTCCCGCCCCTGCCGAACCGCGGTGAAACCCGTTTTCCGGAGACTTTGGGAGTGTCTCCAGGCAGTGAACAGAGCATACTGTTTGAAGGGTCAAAATGCAAAGGTGGGAGGGGGGGAATCGAGGGGGGATGGCATGTTTTTAAGCCTTTTGTTTTCAATGGTTTATGTCGTGCTCGCAGGGCCCTTCCGAAGAGTCCCTGCAACACTTGAAACAGGCGCTGTACAAGTCGCCGTCTGATTCCCGCTCCAACCGAACTGACACGCCCCCTGCACGAGCTCTCAATACCCCTTCCACCCCCCGGTTTCCTCCCCAATTCATGTCTGGATGTGTGCGCATGAACATGTCATCCAGCATACTGAAAGTTTGAATTGGTCAAACCTTACGGATTGATCCGCCGATAACACCTGTGCGTGTTCTGCCGTCTGCGCCGGTCCTTGCGCCGTCGTGGATGAGTTTGGGGAGACGTCGTTTCCCGAACTGTGTGAACACGCCCGAATGGGAGAGCCGGCGAAGTCCGCCCCAGCTCCCGGTTGTGACCTTACTTTCTGCCAGGTCTGTCATGCGCCGACATTCCACCGCTGCCCAACGTGCCCTGTGGAAGAAGTGGGTGTGCACTGTTCTCCTGGGAGCCATGCTTCCCGGTTGCACGGGGGCCGAGAAACGGCTGTCGTACATCGGCGACAAGGGGGAATATGACTACCTCTGTGAATACGAAGACAGCGAGCTGAAGATCCAGCACTCCGACATTCCCTCGGAGACCCTGGAACAGCCCCTGGTGGCCGAGGATCCCCGCCGACTGGGAGACCGCTCGAAAGACCAGGTGCGGGATCTCACCCTCTCGGAGGCCATTCACCTCGCCCTGGCCAACAACCGCATCGTGCGGACCCGTGGCGACTTCCGCTCGACGGGAACCCAGGTGTTCGTCAATGCCGACAACATCCCCTCGATCTACGACCCGGCCATTCGCAACAGCGGCGTCCTCTTTGGTGGCCAGGGTGTCGAGGCGGCCCTCTCGCAGTTCGACCCCCGGTTCAACACCAGCATGGTCTGGGGGAACAACAACTCCTACCAGAACAACTTCTTCCTCGCCGGGGGATTGCGAGATGGGGCGGTCCTCAGCCAGGACACCGGGCAGTTCCAGTCGTCGTTGAGCAAGACGTTCGCCTACGGTGCCAACGTCGCCCTCAGCCACAACATGAACTACCTCTGGTCCAACCAGCAGTTCCAGCTCTTCCCCTCGGCCTACTCCGGCAATCTCGCCCTCACCTACACGCAGCCTCTCTGGGCGGGTTCGGGGACCGAGTTCACCCGCATTGCCGGCCCCATCAACCCCGCCTTCTCGGGGATCACCGGGGTCAGCCAGGGTGTCGTGATCGCCCGCATCAACACCGACATGAGCCTCGTCGACTTCGAGGTCTCGGTCCGGAACATGCTCAAGGATGTCGAGGACACCTACTGGGACCTGTACCTCGCCTATCGGTCCTACGACGCCGCCGTACAGGCCCGCGACAGCTTCCTCGAATCGTGGCGATTCGCCTCGAAATACCAACTGGGGGGGCGCTTCTCGGAACTGGATGAACAGCAGTCGCGCGAAGCGTACTACGACGGTCGCCAGCGGGCCGAGAACACACTGCAGGAGATCTACAACCTGGAGACCCAGCTCCGCCGGCTGTGTGGCCTGCCGAGTGCCGACGGGCAGATCCTGCGTCCCTCGGATGATCCCTCGATCTCCAAGTTCGAGCCCGACTGGAATCTCAGCCTCGCCGAGGCCCTCACCCGCCGCGAAGAACTGCGCAAGCAGAAGTGGAACGTCAAGAGCCTCGAGCTGCAGTTGACCGCCGCCGAGAGCCTGACCAATCCGCAGCTGAATTTCGTCTCGGGTTACCAGCTCAACGGCTTCGGGAACAACCTGTGGGGTCCCAATGGTGAGCCCGGAACGACCGGTGCCAACCTGCAGAGTGCCTACCGCACCCTGTTTGAGGGAGACACCACCGGCTGGCAGGCGGGACTGCAGTTCTCGGTTCCCCTCGGCTTCCGATCGGCCCTCTCGCAGGTTCGCAATTACGAGCTGCGGGTCGCCAAGGCCCGCGAGGTGCTGGCCATTCAGGAAAAGGAAATCTCGCACGAGCTGACGAAGACCTTCCAGGACCTCGCCTGGCGCTACCAGACGGCCCAGACGGCGTACAACCGCTGGCAGACCGCCGAGGCGCAGATCGCCGGTCGTGAAAGCCGGTATCGCCTGGGCGTCCCCAATGTTGAGACCAGCGTGTTGCTCGACCAGTTCCTGCAGACCCGACGCCGGGCGGCGGAGGCCGAGGTCGCCTTCTACACAGCGGTCATCGAATACAACAAGGCCCTCACCGACCTGCACTACCGCAAGGGGACGCTGCTGGAGATGAACAACGTCAAGCTGGCGGAAGGTCCCTGGTCCGAAGAGGCCCAGCGGGACGCAATCCGCCGTGCCTGGGCCCGCACCTTTGCCTTCGATGCCCCCGAGGGTGATCCGGTCCACCACGAGCCCGAGGCATTCGCCAACGATCTTCCAGCCGCTGGCATCGACTTCGTGGGGGGCAAGTCGGCCCCGGGAATGCTCGTCCCCGCCGCCGACGGACTCCCCCCCCAACCCGACAACATCCGGAGCAAGTCGGGTCCCCTGCGGATGCCCGGGATTCCTGCGGGCACCCTCGAACCGCTCCCCGCCCTCCCCGCGGAACCCCAGTAACCGACCAGCAGAAAAACCAAGATCCTCGAGACTGCCTGCCAGGCACACCCGTCACTTCGGTGACCGGTGTGCCTGGCTCTTGGCATTTCCGCCGTGCAAGTGGGTGATTTGAGTTGTTGCCGCATGCCGTCCTCTCCCCAACGGCCCAGCCCCAGTGAGTGGTCCCTTCCCGGGAACGCGGGAGAGACTCCCGGCCCACCCAGCCGGGACTGCGGTTCGGACTGGCTTCCCAAGGGCCTGGTGCGTCGGGCGCATCAGCATCCTGGAAACGGGTCGCCATCGTCACTGTGGGGTGAGAGACCAGCAGCCCGGGGGCAAGCCGGTCAGGCGAGCAGTTCGGGCCGCACCCGTCCGGTTCCCGTCAGGGGCATTGGCCGCCCCTCGGGATCGGGGACAGTCGCATCGGGATCGAATCCCAGCAGGTGAAAGGCCGTGGCCAGGATGTCCTTGGGAGAGACGGGTGTCGCCTCGACATCACCCGCGTGGCGGTCAGTCCGGCCAATCACCGCTCCCGGGGCCAGCCCACCTCCGGCATAGACCTGCGAGTAGGCCCGCGACCAGTGGTGCCGCCCGGCTCCCCGCGGCTTCGAGTCGATCTGGGGCGTTCGTCCATGCTCGCTGATCACAAGCACCAGCGTCTCATCGAGCAGTCCGCGCTGTTCCAGGTCGAGGATCAGCGTGCTGAAGGCCTGGTCGAAGACCGGCAGCAGAAACTCCTTGAGGCGACCGTAGTGGTTGTGGTGTGTGTCCCACGAGCCGGCATTGAGCCCGTAGGCGTCCCAGATGACCGTGACAAACCGGCCTCCGGACTCGATCAACCGGCGGGCGGCGAGGCACGACTGGCCGAACAGGGTCATCCCGTACGCCTCCCGCACCGGCATGGGCTCGGCCGTATAGTCGAGTGCCTGCTGCATCCGTCCGGTCGAGAGCAGTCCGAACGCCTGTTGCTGCTGCAGGCTGAAGGCCGCCCCGCGCTCGTGGCGGTCGAGATCGCGACGGCCCTGCTGGAATTGTTCCAGTAGGTTGCGCCGCAGATCCAGTCGGGCAGAATCAAATCCCGCGGCCGACGTTCCCGCCAGTTCGAGCGTATCTGTCGGGCGGATCCCCAGCAGGGGGTCGCGAAACGCCTTGCCGGGATTGATCTCGGGGGCCAGCCCGGTCCCCTCGGCACGGAAGTCGGTGTAGACCGGGTCGTACCGCTGTCCGAGCATGGCACCATAGGGGCCAGCCAGCGGGGGATACTCATTCTTCGACCCCATTACGAACGGGAGCGCGATGTTGCGGGGGAGCGCGGGGAGGCCGGCGTGACCCGCCCGCAATGCCCGCTGCTCATCAAGATAGTCGACAATCGACCCGATGAACGGCCACTGCCGTTTGTGCCGGGGCATCGCCTCGAGCTTGGTATCCACATCGGGAATGCCCGTGGTGGCGTAGACGGTGCCATGCAGCGGGTAGGGATGCGTCAGCGACCTCACGACCGTGAGGCGATCCATGATCTGGGCGATGCGGGGGAGTCCCTCGCCGATCGCCACCCCCGGCAAGGCCGAGGGAATCGCCTTCAGTTCCCCCTGGATTTCGACGGGAGCGTCGGGCTTGGGGTCGAAGGTTTCGTGCTGCGGTGGAGAGCCATACTTGTAGATCAGCAGGCACGACCTGGCTTTGCCAAATCCAGGAAGGGACTGGGGTTCGGCATGGGCGGCCGGGGGGAATGCCAGACGGTCGGCCAGCGTGACACCAAATGCCCCCAGCCCGCCGACGTGCAGCAGGTCACGCCGGGTCAGGCCGGTGCAGAGACGTTTCGGTTCGCCGAGCAGGCGGAACATCGGGTGGACCCGCATCAGAAGAGGGAATTGAAACCGGATCATCGTCGACGGGACCGACCACAATCAACGGCAATCGTGCCGGAAGTCGCGCTGTTCCGGAATCCTGGTTCGTCCCGGAAGTTCGGGGCGATTTCAGCGCCGCTGCAACAACCTGTCGGCCTCTGGATAACCGGTGGGGAGGGGGATCCGCGACGGGTCCGCCCCGGCTGCCAGCAGGGTGACGATTGATTCGGTCGTGCGCCGGGCTGTCCACCACGAATCGACGCAGGCCTTGACCGCCAGGTCGAGCGGGGTCCGGCCGGCAAGATCCTTCCAGTGAACGTCGGCACCCTGCTTCACCAGCAGTTCGACCACCGCATGCCGGGCACGCCAGGCGGCGACATGCAGTGCCGTGCTGCGTGGTGGAATATTCAGAAAATCGAGTCCCTCCTGCCACTCGGCATCCACGGGGAGCCCGAGGGCGAGCAGGGCCGCAACGCTGGCGGGATCCCCCGCGTTGGCAAACCGCCCCAGCCAGCGCCCTGCGTCCACCGGGTCGGGACTGTTTGTTCCATAACATTCGGCGGCGAGCTGCCGGGCGCGTGGCTCGTCTCCCAGGGCGCACGCAGCCAGCAGCCGATCGACACCGGTGAACTCCAGAGACCAGCCGCGTTCCTGCAGCACGCGCAGGATGTCGCCCCGGCCATCCCGTGCGGCCAGCACGAAACCGGGTGTGCCATGGAACGGGAGGGTCGGATCGGCCCCGTGATCGAGCATGGCCTCGACGGTGGCCAGGGGGTTGTTGCGGATCACCGCCTGATGGAAAGCGGTCCGTCCCCAGCGGGTCTGCCGGTTGGGATCGGCCCCAGATTGCAGCGCCAGGCGGACTCCCTCGACATCATGCCAGTCGCACTTCCGCAGCAAGACGGTCGACAGGCTCTCGGCCGTGAAACGTCCCGAGTCGAGCAGGATCCGCAGGACGGTCAGGTCGTAGGTCTCGGGGACGTGGTAGGGGGTTTCTTCGTCATTGGGGTCGGCCCCGTGGTCCAGCAGCAGTTGCGTCAGGCCGGGGTGTTGTGAAATACCGGCGGCACCATACATCACCGCCTCGAGGATGACCCTGCCCTCGGGAAGGGTTTCGTTCCAGCCGGTGTTGGGGTTGGCCCCGGCCAACAGCAGTTGCCGGGCCGACTCGACAAGTCCCCCGGAACGGCTGGGGTCAAGCCGGAGGTAACGCGAGAAACAGAGATGTGTCAGCGGATCCCACCCGCGGGGTCCCCCGGGGGTGGTCGCCACGGCGGGCTCGTGCTGGAGAAACCGGGTGACCGTCGCGGAGTCCCCCAGGACGGCGGCGCTGTGAATGCTCTGGGTGGAGAGATCGGGATGCGCGGCGAGCAGAGCCTGGGCTTCCGTCAGGTCGCCCCCGCCATGCCAGCCGTCGACGGGAACAGTGGCGGCCAGCAGGAAGCGATCGAGAGGGGTGGTCATGTCAGGCACAGGAGTTGGCCCTCGGGACGTCACCCGGGGTTGGTGGGAACGAACGGCGGCGAAATCCGGCCGAGGAAACGCGATTTCGTGACGGCCCCCCACTCCGCGACCTGCGTACCAACGGGACAGTTGCTGGAATCGGAACGCGAAATGAATCGCCAATGCACGAGCCCCCCTCGATTCGCCGCGGGAAGCATAGCACCTTTGCCGAGGTGACGGCAGGCGGGGCGAGTGGCCGGAGGTCACCGGTCGACCAATCCTGTCAACAGGTCCGGTGGTGATGAAAGAGGGACATTCAAGAGGAGGCCCGGTCCCGGAGGAGACCGGTGCGGGTCAGGCCATCTGTGGCGACCACTCGAGGAATCGCCGCAGCAGTTCGTTCTCGGTGGTCTGGGGGTTGATGACCAGGAACTGGGCCAGTTGCGCGGGAGCCAGCCCGGCGAACGACAGGCTGCGCTCGGCGGTGCGGCAATCCGCCCCCGGTTGCCACTGCAGGCACTCGACCATGGTCCCGTCGCACCGCCAGATCTCGGAGACTTGCAGGCGATGGTGGATGTCGAGGCGATCCAGCAGCGGACGGGTGATTTCCACTTCGGTCGCCAGATGGGGAGGGGATATGATGGCGGGGTCGAACCCGCAACCCCCCGGACCGCCGGTTCGTGAGCCAGCCAGTCGCAGCGATCGGGCTCGAGTCCCCGCAGCAGTTCGGACTGCCGAAACGTCGTGGATCCACCGCTGGAGAGCGGCAGGCCGCGGTCTTCCGCGAGACGTTCCACGAACCGGCCAAGCAGGGCACTCAGGCGCTCGTGCAGCAGAGACGAGGTCCGCAGCTCGAGGTGGCCCCGTCATAGGTCAATGCACCGCGCGCGGGTCCAATTCACCCCGCAGCAGCCAATGGATTTGCCAACGCACATTGGGCTGCAGGAAACGCTGCTCTCCGCGTGGCTCGGGCGTGGGGTCATGGAAAGATCGTTTCGCGAGACCATGGAAGAGACTCCGCCGGGAAACCACCCGCGTGGGGTGTGCCACTGAAGGATCCCCTGGCCTTTTCAAACAGGAAAAGATGACCCATCGCGCCGCGGGATCGCGGTCTGGAATGGAACACGCCGCGTGGGGAACGTTTTCGGGGCGAGTTTCTTCAGGAATGCGCAGCAAAAACCCCGGGAACCGATTCAACAAGGAATCGATTCCCGGGGGAGATGGACTGGCAGCCGCTTTCGGTGACGAACTCCTCAGGCAGGGACCAGCGGGAACCTGTCTCTCGGGGAGTTTCACCAGCCGAGTCAGGCCTCGTAGCAGGTCCGGCCCGAATCGCGGCAGGGACGGTCGCCGACGAGTTGATCGTCGGGCCCGTAGGTCCGCTGGTTCTTGGCACACCAGAAGTGGCCGTCGCCGGTGACCCGGTCGGCCTCGCTGAGGCCGTAGTTGAGGTACATTCCCTTGCAGCGCAGGCTGCGGCAGCGTTCACCCAGCTCGCTGGCCGGCTGGAGCACGTTGAAGTCGCTCATGATTCAGCTTACTCCTTCCAGTTGACCAACGGCACGAAGCACGGCCCGCTTCACCGCGGTGCGTGCGATCTGAACCTTGTACTCATTGTGGGAGAGCGGCGTGGCGTGGGCCACGGCGGCGTCGCCGGCGGCCTGGGCGGTCGCCTCGTCGATCGACCGGCCCCGCAGTGCCGCGGCAGCATCGAGGGAGATCCACGGTGTGGGGGCGACATGCCCCAGCACCACGCGGGCTTCCTTCACCAGCCGTCCCTCCATCTCGAGCGCCACGCCGGCGGCGGCCAGCGGGTAGTCGAGCCCTTCCAGTTGCAGCACCTCATAAGTGGCACTGAGCAGGCTGGGGGCGACCTCGGGAATCCAGACGTGCGTGACAAACTGACCGGGGGTCAGCACGGTAATTCCCTGTTCGGCCGACTTGGGAGTGACGAAAAAGTACTCCAACGGCAGCAGTGTGACCTGGTCGGGCGTCGGGCCGACGATGCGGACCTTGGCGCCGAGCGCGATCAACGCGGGGGCGAAGCGGGACGCCGAGACATACTTCGCCGGCCCCTGGTTCCCCAGAATGGCGTGGTAGTCATTGCGCCCAGCGGCCGGGAGAGACTCACCCCCCTGGTTCCCCAGCAGGCCGTAGCCATTGCGGAAGTACCAGCAGTTGGGGAGGTGACACAGGTCACCCCCCAGGGTCCCCTGCGACTGGACCTGGATGGCGTGGACTCCGTCGGCCACCTGGGCGAGGGCGGGGTGTCCCGCGAGCAGCGGGTGCACCAGGATCTCGTCGAGGGTGGTGAGCGCGCCCACCATCAGGCCGCCGGTGACCGCCGTGACCCCCTTCAGCGAGCTGATGCGGGTGATGTCGACCACCCGGCGGGGAGTGACATGGCCGGCCTTCAGCAGGCTGACCAGGTCGGTGCCACCGGCCAGGACGGCGGTCTGGCCGTCATGGGCCCGCAGCATCTCGACCGCTTCGGCCTCGGTCTCGGGGCTGGCAAATTCGAAGGAACTCATGCGTTGCCTCCTTTCTTGAGGGCGTCGAGCACGCGTTTGGGGGTGAGGGGGATGACCGGCACACGAATGCCGGTGGCGTTCGCCACGGCATTCGAGATGGCCGCTCCGGGAGCGATCACCGGCGG
>Ga0315902_10014600_pt1 | contig 10090 bp, 6 predicted proteins | sample LakEriMetagenome_9_FD_203523 | JGI IMG/M metagenome (GOLD analysis project Ga0315902, IMG submission 203523) | Freshwater fungal communities from buoy surface, Lake Erie, Ohio, United States - Buoy 12 MA117 | ecosystem: Environmental > Aquatic > Freshwater > Lake > Lake biofilm | place: USA...
GTAAAATGATTGAGTGCCACATAAGCCGATACCTGCCGGATGCTTTCACCAAAATCAATGCTGTCCATCAGGTTATGGAGGTCCAGGTCCTGTCCGTCGCAGCCATTATTCAGCAGGTAACTCCACCAGTCGAGCTTGTCCATTTCTGTCTGGTCTTCCGGCCGCAGGTCCACAAAATCCAATTTTAATTTCGACAGTTTCTTATTCCACTCCGGACTCATACTCCAGTCATACGGTTTGGAGTGTTTGTTTTTATAAATGAGATGGGCCTGCATCTGGTTATCCTGCAGACCCACACCGAGTTCATTGCATAATCCGATGATCCGTTTCTGTGCCTTTGAAATCCACTCCCCACCTATTTCCACATTCAGGTTTTCCTTCGCATCCATCTTCAACGTAAAGACCCTTCCTCCCAGCCGCTTTCTCGCTTCCAGTACCAGCACCTCCACTCCTCTTTTTTTAAGCTGGTAAGCAGCTGCCAGGCCGGAAAGTCCGCCCCCGATAATAATAACTTTTGATTTTTTATTGATGAAAAAGGAGCCGAAACTCTCTGATGCCAGGGCGATGCCTGCACCTGCAAGCATGGTTTCTTTCAAAAAGGATCTGCGGGAGTTCATAAATGATATTTTCAGGAAAGTTTCAAAGTTTCCCGCAGCCGAAAAATAATCTGAAAGGGATATAAATATGATTTACATCAGATAAGCAGCTTGAGTTTTTCCACCAACAGGTCCATTTCTTCTTTTGTATTATGCCTGCTGAATGAAAATCGTACCGCCACCTGGTTGGGATTGTTGTTGAAGGCACGTATGACATGTGACCCTTGCTGGGCGCCGCTGGTACAGGCACTTCCCCCGGAGGCACAGATGCCGTTCATATCCAGGTTCATGAGCAGCATTTCCGACTTTTCTGACTTCGGAAAGGAAACATTCAAAACTGTATAGTTGCTGTTACCGAAGGAGTCGCCGTTGAAAGTAACACCGGGCAGCTCCTGCTGAAGTTGTGCTGCCAGGTAAAGCTTCAGAGAACGGATATAGTTGCTGTCGGTTTCATATTGCTCCGTAGCCAGCTCCAACGCTTTGGCAAAGCCTACGATACCGTACACATTTTCTGTTCCTGCACGCATATTCCGTTCCTGTCCGCCGCCGTGAATAAAAGGGTGAATCTGTACATTCTCATTGATATAGAGCAGGCCTGCTCCTTTCGGCCCGTGAAATTTATGGGCCGATCCGGTAATGAAATGAACGGGTGTGTGGCGCAGGTCAAACGGTAAATGACCAACCGTCTGCACCGTATCTGAATGAAAGATAGCCTGGAATTGTTTGCACAGCGCACCCACTGCGTGTAAATCGGTAATGTTACCGATTTCATTGTTGGCATGCATGAGGGTAACCAATGTTTTAGCGGGTGCGGCATCCTGCAACAACTGCCCGAGGTGTTGCAGGTCTACATGACCATTGGGCAGTATGGACACGTAGCTCACCGTTGCTTCATCTCTTTTGTCCAGGTACTCCACCGTATGAAGCGTGGCATGGTGTTCAATGGGCGATGTAATAATATGCGTACATCCGAGATCACGGACAGCTCCCAGAATAGCAGTGTTGGAGCTTTCTGTTCCCCCGCTGGTGAAGAAAATTTCAGCCGGGTGTGCATTCAACAGCCGGGCTACTGATTTACGAGCATTTTCGATCCCCAGCCGGGTTTCCCTTCCATAGGAATAGATGGAAGAAGGATTTCCGAATTGGTGCTGCAGGTACGGAAGCATGGCTTCCAGTACTTGTGGGTCAAGGGGGGTGGTAGCAGCATTATCGAGGTAAATACGATTCATCTTCAAGCAATTAACATTTTTGAGCATCAGATGCCCATAAGGGATTCAATCTTTTTTATAAAAGTTTCTGCCAGTTGTTCTGCAGCTTCGGGCGAATCTGCTTCCGAATATATGCGGATGATGGGCTCTGTATTACTGGGCCGGAGATGAACCCAGCCCTGTTGAAATTCTACTTTCACACCGTCTTCTGTATTAACCGGATAACTGCTGAACTGTTCTTTAACCTTGTCCAGAACTTCCTGCACATTGGTTGAACGGGGCAAGTCTACTTTTTTCTTACCCATGTAGTAATCCGGATACGTTTTACGTAACTGTGCCGTGGTCAACCCGGTTTTTGCGAGGTGCGACAAAAACAGGCCGATTCCAACCAGCGCATCACGGCCATAGTGCAATTGCGGATCTATAATGCCCCCGTTGCCTTCTCCACCGATTACTGCGTTTACTTGTTTCATTTTGGCAACCACATTTACTTCCCCAACGGCACTGGCGTAATATGTTCCACCGTGCTTTTCCGTAACATCTCTCAGGGCACGGGTTGATGAAAGGTTGGATACCGTATTCCCTTTCTGCTGCTGCAGCACATAATCCGCAACGGCCACCAATGTATATTCTTCGCCGAATAAAGTGCCGTCCTCCGATACAAAACACAGGCGGTCCACATCAGGATCCACTGCAATACCCAGGTGTGCCTGTTCTTTCACGACGGTTGCACAGAGTTCTGTCAGATTTTCTGCCAACGGCTCGGGGTTGTGTGCAAAATCTCCATGCATGGCCGCATTTAAAACAACCACGTCGGTAACACCCAATTGGTTGAGTAGTGCAGGTACGGCTATGGCCCCTGAACTGTTAATGGCATCGACCACCACTTTAAACTTTTTTTCAGCTATTGCCTGCTTTGCCACCAATGGATGACGGAGGATGGCCTCTATATGCTGTTGCAGCAACTGGTCGTTTTGCGTATAGGTACCCAGCTGGTCAACCTCCGCAAAGCGGAAGGAAAGATCTTCGGCCGACTGCAGTACCCGGCGCCCGGCTTCGGCACTGATGAATTCGCCTTTTTCATTCAGCAGTTTAAGTGCATTCCACTGACGGGGGTTATGGGAGGCAGTAAGGATGATGCCTCCCGCTGCCTGTTCAAATACAACGGCCATTTCCACTGTAGGTGTGGTGCTGAGACCCAGATCCACCACATCTAAACCGAGCCCCTGTAACGTGTTTACCACCAGGCTCCGGACCATTTCACCACTCATGCGGCCATCCCGTCCCACCACTACTTTTTTCCCGGTTTGTTGTTCCAGCAACATCATACCGTATGCAGCCGTGAATTTAACGATATCAATGGGTGTGAGATTATCGCCGGGTATACCGCCGATGGTGCCGCGTATACCGGATATAGATTTCATCAATGCCATAGTAACTACAGGATTTTTAAACTTACTTTCAGGGTGCGAAGGTACGGTTCCCGGAGCAGAATGGAGTCCCGGAGGCAACCATTCACATCATCATTTTGAACAATAGTTCTTTCAGCAAAGAGGCGTCGGTGGTGCGGCTGTCGTTGATCCCTACGCTGCGCAGGTTGTACTGATGCAGGAGCAGCATAGCTGCCACAATACCATCATAGCCATAAAGGGACGCAGTAGCTTTCGAGTCTTTGAGGTAAAAGGCGTTGATACCGGTTTGTGCAGCAACCGTTTTATCATCGCCCTGCGCCCCGAACAACATATAAACTTTGGAAAAATAACTGTAGAGAGCGGGCAAAATTAATTGAATGGGTGCTGCCTTGGGATTTTGTTCGAAATACTGGACGATCTGCAGGGCTTTGGAAAGGTTTTTCCGACCCACCGCGGCCTGTAATTCAAACACGTTGTATTCTTTGCTGATTCCCACATATTCTTCAATATCGTCTTCCGTAATGTTTGTACGCTGGCCCAGGTTGAGTATCAGTTTTTCAACTTCATTGGCAATTCGGCTGAGGTCGTTTCCGATATGCTCGGTAAGCAGGTGTATCGCCTTTTGAGTAGGCTGATACCCTTTACCCTCTATAAACCGTTGCGTCCATCCTGGCAACTCATGATCTTTCAGTTTGGAAGTGGTGAGCAGTTCAGTTTTTTCTTTGAGCAGCCGGGCCAGTTTACTGCGGCCATCCACTTTTTTTTCTTTATGGGCTACAATAAAGACGGTGGATGCAAGTGGATTGGAGATGTACGGCTCCAATTTGTCGAGGTCTTTCATTTGCTGCGCCTCTTTCAGAATCACCACCTGCCTTTCTGCAAACATGGGATACCGCATGCAGGCATTAACCACATCGCTCCAGGCCGCATCCTTTCCGTAAAATACACTGAGATTGAAGCCGGCTTCCGCTTCTGGCAGGAGTGAATGTTCCGCCACGTGCACCAACTGGTCTATGAAATAATCCTCCTCCCCTTCCAGCCAGTAAACAGGACGGAACTGCTTCTTTTTCCAACTCGATAAGATTTTTTCAGCGCTCATTTCAATCGGACACGAAGATATTCTGTGCAGGTAATAGTGGCAAATCTAAAAAACGCAACAGAATCTGGGCAGTTGCAATCACATCATTCCGGCAGTAAGCAGCAATGCGGGGCAGGTCGTTTTCCCTGTAATAAATATCCCGCACCTGGCTTCCGTCCATTTCGTTTTTGGTTGTTTCGATGCCCAGTGATGCTGCCAGTAGTTTCAGGGAAGTATAATTTTTATAATCGCCGAACTTCCAGAGCTGCATCGTATCGGTCAGGGAAGTTTCCCAGGGTTTCTTACCGCTGAACTGCAAAAACGAAGGAAGAGGAATCTGCTGGATCATCAGCCGGCGGCAGATATAGGGAATATCAAATTCCCGGATATTATGACCCGCAAACTGAACGCCCTTTTTTTTCCTGTCAAAAGCGCCGGCGTTCCTCAAAAAACCAGCAAGCAGCTTTTTTTCATCCGGATTCTGATAGGATTTTAAACGGAAACAGGGTCTGCCGGCCTTATCTTTGTAAAAAAATCCCGTACTGATGCAGATAATCTTTCCAAACTCTGCATGAATACCCGCCCGTTGTTCATACATCTGTCCGGGTTCTGCATTTTCTGGCATGGTTTTGGAAACTCTGTCTGCCCAGAGAGATTTCCATAATTCAGGAAGCTCTGAAAAAGAGGAATACTGCGGTACCGTTTCAATGTCCAGTATTAATAGATGTTCAGGGTAGGCAGAAATATGGTTAGGCATGATTAAATTTAAGTAGAAATTAAAAACAAATTGTATGAGTTATTCAAATTATCCTTCCGCCAATCCACAGGATCCAACTCCTGAAAGTCCCAAAAAAGACAACCGCACACTTATTTATGGAATACTGATTGTCGCCCTGCTGGGCACCTGGGGGTATATTATTTGGGATAAATCCAAAACAAAAGAATTCACTACCCAACTGCAAACACAGCTTACAACCAGCGACAGCACCAAAACAGCCATTCAGAACGAATACAATGCGGCTCTTCAGCGCCTGGATGAATTAACCACCATGAATGCCAGTATGGACAGCCTGGTTCGCACCCGGAATTCTGAAATTGAGAACATGAAATCGCGTATTCAGACGCTGTTAAACAAGCAGAAGAAAACAGCAGCTGATCTTGCTGAAGCCAAACGCCTGATTACAGAACTCAACCAGAAGATCACCGGCTATGTGCAGGAAGTGGAAATTCTTCGCGGCGAAAACCTGCAGCTGAAAACTGAAAAGCAGGAGTTGATCACTCAAAAGCAAAACCTGCAACAGGAATACGATCAGACAAAACAGCAAAAGCAGCAGGTGGAAGAAAAGCTGAATGTAGCCTCCACACTTAATGCCTCCAATATCAACATCACGACTATTGATGAACGCAAAAGCGGAAAAGAAGTGGAAAAAGAAAGAGCCAAGCGTGTGGACAAAATCCGTCTTACGTTTGATGTGTTCAACCGGGTGAGTGATGAAAGTACGAAAGAAGTTTTTGTGGTTATTACGGATCCAACCGGCCAGGTGATAAGTAATGAAGCTTTGGGAAGCGGACGGTTTACTACCCGTGAAGAAGGCGAAAAAATATTTACGAAAAAAACCAACGTGAATTTTTCTGCCGGTAAATCCACCCCTGTTTCAGTTGAATGGAAACCGGGTACCCGCTTTACAGAAGGCAGTTACAAAATTGAAATTTATAACAACGGATTTAAAATCGGTGAAGCTTCGAAAAAGCTGAAATAAAACCGGAACATAGAAGTTTTGTAAAAAGGAAGCAGTTCTCAGGAACTGCTTCTTTCATTAAAAAAGTGCCCGTACACTGGCCCTGCCCGTATGGATGGTTTTACCGGTACCGGGTTTACGCCCGTCATATTGAAAATTGATTTCCATATTGTTGGACAGGCGTCTTGTAAAATCGAGGTTCCAGACAAAATTCTTACCGGGCAATAAAGCATCCAGCATAATAAAAGCAACTGTACTGTTAGCAGAGGCCCCTGTATAAGCAATATTGCTGAACTGCAGTTTCCCGTTGACCGTACTGCTCGACAGTACATTATACCTTGCTTCTGTTATGAGTGAATGGATCCGGGCTTTTTCTTTCAGACCCTGGCTGTTATCTTTCTGCTCATATTTATAACTCAGTGAAAACCGGTAGCGGGTCCCTTCCTGAAAACTTACAAGTGGCTCTGCAGAAAATTGTCTGAGTAAATAGTTCCTGTTCCCGAACCCTGGTGTTTCCAATTGATTTTTTATGAAACGGAAGGTGGCGGCTGTTGCAAAACGGCGGTTCAGGTTCCAGCGTATTTTCTGGTTCAGTTCCCGGAGTGTACGTGTTTCTAAGCCGTAAGTAAGAATCGACCGGCCTGTATTTTGCAGGTGGGTGATTTCTAATCCCCATAAACTGCTGGTACGGTTAAAAAACAGGGTATTACTCATGATTGAGTTCAATGATATGAGGCTGGTATCTTCTTTTGGCCGGCTGAACGGATTGAGTGTAAAATCGCGCTGAGAGATTTCTTTCTTAAAAACCTGCAAACCGGATTGCGCCGACAACCGGCTGATGAACTTCCCTAAACGGTTGGTTTTATTAATATCAATTAACGCCTTCGGATTGATGTTGAAGCTGTAATTAAACTGGTTGTAATTGGCCCGGATAAAATCAAGGGTGGGTGTAAAAATGCGTATGTACCGTGCCTGATCACGGAACTGAGCCACTTCAAATTCATTAATCTGCGGTACGCCATCATTGTTGTAATCATTCCACGTAAACTCACCCTGTCCTGCAGGAACTTCCAGGAAGGAGAAATCTCTCCGTTGTTCCTGTCCCGAACCTGCCTCATACAGCACATTACCGGTAACAGCTCCCTTCCATTCATTTATAAAATATTCAACGCGCCCCAGTAAAGTACGTTCCGGCTTGAGATTGGTAAGTGTGTTATTATACACCTTCAACTGGCGTATGGTGGCATTGAGACGTACCTGGTGGTGCTCACCGCTCATCAGTTCAAAATAGGCGTTGTAGTTGAAGCTGCGGTCGGTTTGCAGTAAATCTGTTCCGGATGGCAGTTTATCTCTCCTGGTGAAAAAGTTAATACCCCATTTATCTGCCCGCTCCGGTGAGCGGAAAAATAAAGTCCAGGTGTCCCAACTGAAGCTGAGCGGATTGAGCAGGTCGCTGCTTCGGTTTCTTATTTCATTATGTTCCAGGTAATAATTCGCCCCCAGTTCCACGTCTTTCCATTTCAACAACTTCTTTTTCAGCTCCACCTGTGGCCGCAGAAAATAACCGGTATTGCTGCCACTGTCTGTGGAAGAGTAATTCATTCTTCCGGTCCAGGTCCACCCCTTCCGCTGAAAAGAATGATCAATCATCTGTCTCCAGCCGCTAAAAGCCACTCCTCGCAGGTAATGCTGAATGGTTACTTTGAGCTTGTGTTCTTCATTACGGAATAATTCAAGGGAGGCATCCGTAAGCCGTTCCTTTTCCTGCCTGAGAAAAATGGGCAACCCCCACTCACGGGTGAATTCAACCGGCCGTAAACGTTCGAGGGCTCTGAAATTTTCTTCCACAAATTCATAACCGCCGGCAAGCTTATAGTGAAGTGGTTTTTCTTTTGTACCTGTTTTATGGTGATACTGTAATTGAATTTTTCCGGCCAGACCCAAATCATTCTGTTTGTCTTTCCCGGAAAATGTATTCAGGTCAAACCTGCTTACGGCCGCTTCTGTTTTCAGCAGTAATTGATTGCTGATGCGGTATTCAAAACCGGTAGTAAGCATTTGCTGGGCCCTGGGAGCAATTAAGCGTACCACCGGAGCAAAACGGCCCGACTTAACACCGTTAACCGGCGCCACCCATTTGAAGGTTCTTCCATTGGCACCAGACAATTCCTGTATATAATCACCGTTACCCTGTCCCACATCAATAAAAGAAGCGCTGTACATTTCTGATAAAGGGAATGGACTATGTACCAGTACCGATGTATAGGTAATTCCATTAACAGTAGTATCTGTTTTACGGTATAAAATTCGGTTAACAGAAAACGTATCCCGCAATACGGAGGGAAATAAAGCCCCTTCCGGAACATCGCCGGCACTTCCGAGAAACAGTTTCTGCTCAGTAGTCAATTGCTGGTTAACGGGTGAAGTTTTTGAATCCACATTACTGAATGCGTTCACACGGAAAGTGATTTTATCGTTCAGCTGCAATGCATCCGATACAAACAACTGCGAATTGAGAAAATTGCGGTCGGCATATTCAAATTCAATCTGAATACGGCGATCTTTATTAATCATTCGTTTAGGCGTAAAGGTTACTTCTGCCGTGTTGTAATTAATCACATAGTCCTGGTCTTCGCCGCGCTGCATTAATTCGCCATCAATGAAAACCCGTTCGGTACCAGCCAGCACGATGAAAAAAAGTTCTCCGTTCGGTCCCTGCAAGCGGTAGGGTCCCTGGTTTCCCTCCTGTCCCTGAAACACGTACCGGTTAAACTTGCCCTTGGCAATAGCAGCCGTGACCAAAGCCGCATTTTTTCCGTTTCTGAACACTTTGTTTTCTGTCTGAAAGGCAACGCCCTGCAGGCGTTTGTAAAAACTGAGGAAATAAGCATCATTCCGGCGAATGTCTATATCGCCCAGGTTAAGCTGCCAGCCTTTCTTTTTCAACTGGATCCACACCTGGTCAAATTCATTCAACTGCTGGGTATTGCCTTCGGCCTGTACCGGTATGTTATTATCGGTCAGTGCTGCGGAAAGCTGCATACTGTCGCCGATAAGTCCGTTAATCTGCAGGTTGAGCAACCCATTAACAACCGCATCCTGGTTATTTCCAAAGCTGATGCCACGTCCAAAGCTTCCGTTATAATTGACATTTCCGAAATCAAACAGTCCTTTCCCCGGGTTGGCATCCTGTTCCAGCTGAATGGGTTTTGTAACAAAATTATTCTTCACCTCTTCATAATTGAGGCGTTGTACGGGCTGATTCAACCTGAAAGGGAAAACACGGTACGTCACGAGGATGGAATCCACGTTGGGCCGTGTAGTCCAGCTCAGGGTGGCATTGAGCTCATCCACTATATAGGCGGGCGGAACAGCGGTAATAATCCTGAAGGAAGAAGGAACGATACTCAGAGTGTCCAGCTGAATCCCCTTTGCGGATACGGGCACTTTCTTTGTGCGCACATTCGACAATACGGAAGGCGCCTGTGCTTTTACAAGAACAGCCGGCAGGTTCAACAGGAATATGATGAATGCGATCTTCCGGATAAGCAATTCTTTACTGATAAGAATGCATAAAAGTAAAAATTATTGTACAGCTTCAGGTTGCAGGTCCTTCTTCTTTTAGAAATCGTTAAAGCTGGTTAAAAACAATCAGACTCTGGTGGTTCCTGAGCAGCCAGAAATAAAAAACCTCCGGTTTCACGGAGGTTTTCAAACTAAATGCGTATTTTTTTTATTTATCAGCTGTAAAACTGGCCGTAAAATATTCAGCGTTCAAACGGGCAATATTGGTAATGGAAATCTCTTTGGGACAAACGGCCTCACAGGCTCCTGTATTGGTACACGCGCCAAAACCTTCTTTATCCATCTGGGCAATCATATTCACAACACGCGACTTGCGCTCCGGATCACCCTGGGGCAACAAGGCCAAATGAGATACCTTGGCACTGGTAAATAGCATGGCTGAACTGTTTTTACAGGCTGCCACACAAGCGCCGCATCCTATGCACATAGCTGCAGCAAAAGAAGCATCTGCCTTATCTTTTTCGATGGGAAT
>Ga0315902_10014602_pt1 | contig 10089 bp, 8 predicted proteins | sample LakEriMetagenome_9_FD_203523 | JGI IMG/M metagenome (GOLD analysis project Ga0315902, IMG submission 203523) | Freshwater fungal communities from buoy surface, Lake Erie, Ohio, United States - Buoy 12 MA117 | ecosystem: Environmental > Aquatic > Freshwater > Lake > Lake biofilm | place: USA...
GATCCGGGCTGGACGGATTTCCGCGTCTACGAGTGGACCATCAACACCGTGATCCAGGAGGCCGCCGAGAACGCGGCCGATGCCGCGCACTTCGTCTACGTGCACACCGCCAAAGACATTCCCCGTGGCGAGATCACGCACGAGGGGCACCGGCGCTTCGCCCGCTACGTTGGCAAGACCGCCGACATGGACGAGAACGGCCAGATCGATACCACCGGCACCCGCTGGCGCGAGACGGTCCTCGAGACCGCGAACTGCGGCCCCGGCATGACGCGCCAGCGTTTCATGGGGCTCTGCGACACCATCCAGATGGGGCTCGTGACCCCCATCGACGACCAGAGCATGCATCTGCGTTTCTGCTTCATCCAGCCGCAGGGCCTGAACCCGCTACAGCAGTTCATCGCGCAGGCACTGACGGACGAGATCTCGCGGCAGGTGGAGCAGGACATCCCGATCTGGAACAACAAGATCTTCCAGCCCAACCCCATCCTCTGCGACGGTGATGGCCCCATCGCGCAGTTCCGGCGCTGGTTTTCGCAGTTCTATGCCAAGCCCTCGGGCGAGGATGCACTGAAGCTCCGCGCGGTCTCCTGAGTGAGAGCCCTGCCGCTCCGGCGCTCAGCCGGGGCGGCTTTTCTGTCGTGAGCGTCTGCCTGCTGCAGGTGCAGCAGGCTTCCCTCCGGTCTTCTTTTTCTTCTTTTTCTTTTCCGGCTTCGCCTTGGCCTTTGGCGCGTCTTTGCCCTCGGGCCGTGCCGGCGGAGGCTTGTTCGGGCCGGTCGCCGGCACGCGATGCTTCGGCTCGAAGCCTTCCACCTCGCGCCGCGGCAGTTGCTTGCCGATCAGCGTCTCGATGGCGGTGAGTTGCAGAGCTTCATCGGCGCAAACCAGCGTGATCGCCTCGCCAACTTCGCCTGCACGTGCCGTGCGTCCGATGCGGTGCACGTAGCCTTCCGCACTCACGGGCAGGTCGAGGTTCACCACCAGCGGAAGGGAGGTGATGTCGAGCCCGCGCGCGGCAACATCGGTGGCCACCAGCACCCGCGTCTCTCCTGCATTGAAGCGCTTCAGCGCCGCAAGACGGGCGTGCTGCGGGATCTCTCCGTGGATCGCCTCGCTGGAGACGCCCGAATACCGCAGGCTGACGAGCACTTCGTCCACGCGCTTGCGCGTCTTGGCGAAGACCAGCAGCCGCTGCCAGCGCCGCGTGCGCAGCAGGTGGCAGAAGAGTTCGAGCTTGCGCTGCTTGTCGCAGGGGATCAGTGACTGCCGGATCGCGCTCACGGTGGTGTTGCGCGGCGTGGCGTCGATCTCGAGCGGGTGGTGCAGCATCGTCGCGGCGAGCGCGCGGATTTCGTCCGGGAAGGTAGCGGAGAAGAGCATGGTCTGCCGGCGCTTGGGCAGCAGCGCCAGGATCTCCCCGATATCGCGGCTGAAACCCATGTCGAGCATGCGGTCAGCCTCGTCCAGCACGAGGAGCCGCACACCGCTCAGGCGCAGCGCGTTCTTCGCCTGCAGGTCGAGCAGTCGCCCGGGCGTGGCAACCAGAATGTCGGCGCCGCGGCGCAGCGCCATCATCTGTGGGTTGATGCTGACACCGCCGTAAGCCGCGAAGACGCGCATGCGGATACTGGTCGTGTAGCTCCGGAGCGTGTCGGATACCTGCTGCGCCAGTTCACGCGTGGGCACCAGCACCAGCGCGTGGATGCTGTTCGGAGGTGCCTCCGGCGCTTCGGAGAGCAGTTGGATCAGGGGCAGCGCGAAACCTGCGGTCTTGCCGGTGCCGGTCTGTGCCGCGGCGATGATGTCGCGGCCGCGCAAAGCAGCGGGTATGGCCTGCTTCTGGATCGGCGTCGGGGTGTGCTGGCCCAGGTCGGCGAGGGCCTTCAGCAGCGGTTCGATCAGGCCGAGGTCCTTGAAGCTCATCTCTCTGCCACCGTTCGCGTCTCAAAAAAAAGCCCGGACGGATCCGGGCTCTCTGTGCGCCCCGGGAAAGGGGCGCCTGCGGGGGCTCGCTTACCAGCGGCCGCCACCGCCGCCGTAGCCACCGCCGCCGCCGGAGCGGCCACCGCCGCCACCGCCGCCGCCGTAGCCGCCACGGCCGCCACCGCCGCCGCCGGGACGACCACCGCCACCGGTGCGCTCGCGTTCCATGGCCACGTTCACCTTGAGGGCACGGCCCCCGAGGTCACGGCCGTTCAGTTCCAGCGCCTTTTCAGCCGCGGCCTGAGTAGCGAAGGTGACGAAGGCAAATCCCTTCGGGCGACCGGTCTCGCGATCCATGATGAGGGCGAGGTCCGTGATGTCGCCGTACTGCGAGAACAGGTCGCGCAGTTGCGACTCGTCCACGGAATACGGGAAATTGCCGACGTAAAGTTTGTTCTGCTGCATGAGAGGGAGCTCCGGTTTCAGGTTTCACCGGCGTCTTCGTCGGCACCGGCAGATGCCGGTACTGGGGGCAACGAATCGGCCGTCGCATCATCCGACGCAGAGGCGTTGTGCGCCTTGCGCTGGTTTTTCTCCTGCTGCTTTTCTTCTTTTTTCTGCTTCTTGGCGAGTTCGCGCTGCCGCTTCTGGAACGAGTAGTTGGGCTTTGCCACGAGTCACCTGCGAGGGGAACAAAGAGTCCTGCGACGGGAGTGCCGGAATCGGGGGCTGGGGCCTGTTCGGACAGCCCGGGCGATACCCGGTTAGACGCATGGTAACCCGTCTGGCGACGGATAGCCCGTTTCTTGTTCCGGAACCTTTACAGCTGCGCGCAGCCGCCAAACGATCCGGTAGACTCCCCGGCCCGTAGTGCCTCCTCACACGACTTCCCAGGAAACGCCCCATGCCCGGCCTGCTGCCCGACATCGACCCCGAAGGCTTGCTCGAATTCTCGGTGGTCTTCACCGACCGCTCGCTGAACCATATGTCGGGCCGCTTCCAGGGCGCGATGCGCGATATCTCCTCGCTTTTGAAGCAGGTCTACCACGCCGAGGCCGTGGCCGTGGTGCCGGGCGGCGGTACCTACGCCATGGAAGCGGTGGCCCGCCAGTTCGCCACCGGCAAGAAGTGCCTGATCGTGCGTAACGGCTGGTTCAGCTTCCGCTGGACCCAGATCCTTGACGCCGGCGGGATCGCTTCCTCCGCCGTTGTGCTGAAGGCCCGCCCCGTGGAAGCCGGTGCGCAGCCCGGCTGGGCGCCCGCGCCCATCGAAGAGATCGAGGCCGCGATCGCCGCCGAGCGCCCCGATATGGTCTTCGCCCCGCACGTCGAGACCTCCGCGGGCATGCTGCTGCCCGATGAGTACCTGCGCCGCATTTCGGCCGCCGCGCACGCGGTGGGCGCGCTTTTCGTGCTCGATTGCGTGGCCTCGGGCACGCTGTGGGTGGACATGAAGGCCACCGGCGTGGATCTCTTGATCAGCGCGCCACAGAAGGGCTGGAGTGCGTCGCCCTGCAGTGGGCTCGTGATGTTCAGCGCCGCTGCGCGTGAGCGCATCGAGTCCACCACGAGTTCGAGCTTCGCCGTCGACCTCAAGAAATGGCTGCAGATCATGGCCACCTACGAGAACGGCGGCCACGCCTACCACGCCACCATGCCCACGGATGCGCTGCTGCATTTTCGCGACACCATGCTCGAAACCGCGGAGTACGGCTTCGACAAGGTGAAAGAGGAGCAACTGGAGCTTGGGCGGCAGGTGCGGTCGATGCTGAAGGCTAGAGGCTTCCGAAGCGTCGCGGCAGCCGGCTTCGAGGCTCCCGGTGTGGTCGTCTGCCACACCGATGACCCCGAGATGCAGAACGGGAAGAAGATGATGGCCAAGGGCCTGCAGATCGCCGCAGGCGTACCGCTTCAGTGCGATGAGGGCCCGGAGTTCCGTACCTTCCGCATCGGGCTCTTCGGTCTCGACAAGCTCCACAATCCGGCGCGTTGCGTGGCACAGCTCGAGGCTGCGCTGGGCTGATTGGTCCGGCTCTTGTTTTGGGAGCAGGCATGGCCCGCTCCCGTATGCAGGTGGGCAGAGCCGGTTACAACAGCACGGTGGGCTTTCCCGAGAGCACATAAGAGATGCTCGCGGGCTCGAGGAAATAGGCCACATCCGGTTCCACCATGCCTGCCTGCTCGGGCACGCAGATCGAGTCTATCCACGCTCCCAGCGAATCGAACCACTGCTCCGTCACGCCGTCGTAGTCCGCGCCCGGAAGGTCGAGGCCGTGGTTCTGGTCGTAATGGCGCACGGGTTCGCTGAGCGCGGGCACATTGCGGTAGAGATTGCCGTGGTGCTCGCGCCAGTGCGCGTGGAAGGCCTGCAGATCCAGTGCGGCGTTGTGGCGGACGATGGCCGAGAGCCGAAGCCCCGCCTCCTTGCCGCCCATGCGCTCCACGATCACCGTGGGCGCCGCCGTGACCACACTCGCGCTGTTCTGCGCTAACAGTCCTTCGCTCCACCCGGTTGGCAGCGCCGCCTCGAAGGCCGCCAATGCCGCCTCGTCAGCGAAGGACTGCACCGAGACACCGTCCCACTGCAGGTTTTCCAGTTCGGTCGCCTCACGGCTGCGCGCGTAATCCTCGTCGAGCCGATGCAGCAACTCCCAGTGGAGCAGGTGGCTGCGCAGGGCGGGATTCGCGGCCAGCAGCTGCGTGTGACGCGCGATCCATGCCGGATGGAAAGTCTCGGGCGAGAGGCCTGCGGCGCGTCTCACGAAGCTGAAACGTTTGATCATCGGGCTGCCTCCTGTGCGGTTGTGAATCAATAGCGCCAGCTGCGCACATCGGCACCTTTGGGGGCCGTCATGACCATCCGCTCCACCGCCCAAGGCAGCACCATCAGCGGGTAACGCAAACGGGAGTAGGCGTTGCTGCGGGTCTGGTCGCCGTTCCAGCAGTGCTCGTCGCGGTCGCCGTAATCCACCACCGCGTCTGCGGGCGGCTCGGCGCTGCGCAGGAAATCCTCCACCGCGTAGACCGCGTTGTTCAGGTAGTAGTTGTCCATGTCGCCCACGTAGAGGCGGAGCTTGCCGCGCAGCTTCGGGCCGAGCGTCTTCCAGTCGCGGCGCAGGATGTAGGAGAGATCGTAGTTTTCCTTCCAGTAGGCCACCGTGACCGGGTCGATCTCGCCGGTCTGCTTGTCCCAGACGCGCCGCGGATAACCGTCTTCGCCAACGGGGGAGTACACGGCCTCCCAGATGTCGAACTGGTCCCCCGAGCGCCCGCGCGTGCCGAGCGCGAGCTCCCAGTGGTTGTTCTCCTCGACCGTGGTGTCGATGTGGCCCAGCCAGTTGCGGTGCGCGGGCCGCGGCGTGCGCTTGAAGCGGTTGGGCATGAAGTAGGCGTTTTTGTCCTCGTAGAGGTTCACCGTCATGTAGTGACGGAAATCGATGGGATCCGGGCAGGCGATCCAGGCGCCGTTGTAGTCGTCGGGGTAGAACATCTGCACCGCCATCGCTTCCCAGCCGCCGGTGCTGCCGCCGTAGAGGAAGCGCGCCCAGCCTTCGCCAATGCCGCGGAACCGGCGCTCGATTTCGGGGATCAGTTCGTAGCGGATGGCATCGCCGTAGGGGCCGTTGTTGGCGGAATTCACCGCGTAGGAATCGTCATAGAAAGGCGTGGGATGCTGGATCTCGACCAGCAGCACGCGCGGAAAACCCTTGCCCTGCCACTGCTGGAAGAAATCCCAGGCCATCTGCTGCTCGATGCGGTTGTAGCCCTCGAGCTGGAAGCGCTCGCTGTACTCGGGTTTCAGATCCGGGTCGGGCGGTGTCTCGCGCCAGTCGGCCGGTGCGGAGGGGAAATGCCCGTGGTTGATCACCAGCGGATAGCGCGCGTCCGGGTGCTCGCGGAAGCCCAGCGGCAGCGTGACGAAGGCGGCGAGATACATGTCCCGTCCCCAGAACCTCGAGAGTCGTTCGCTGCGTATGCGGACATGCTTCACCCACGGTGTTTCGGTGAAAGCGGGGATCGGCGGGATTTGCTGGTCGAGCACCAGGTTGAAGACCTTGCTGCCCTCGATGGATGTGCCATTCCAGCGCACCGTCACAGGTTTGGAGTACAGGTTGCCCGGCTTGGCACGCCACTGCTGGCCCTCGCCCTTGTCGGGCGCGAGTTTCAGCACGCGGCCGTCGCCCATGCGGAAGGTCTCGTAGCGGTTCAGGAAGGCCTGCACGCGGTACTCGCCCGCGGGTAGCGCGCTCAGCGCGCGCACCGGAAAGCCGAAGGCGCTGTCGTCCACGGCGCGGCGCGTGCCCGGCTTCCAGCCCTCCACGTCCTGCCCGAAGAAGGGGATGGCCGTGCCGCCCCAGCTCACGAGGTCGCGGGGCTCTTTTTCGGGGGATTGTTCTGCGGGCGCCGCTATGAACAGCAAACGGCCGTCCTGTGCGCCGTCTTTGAAAGCCGCGGGAAGTTCGATCTCGATGGGTGGTGCCGCGGCGAGCACGGGCGTGCAGGCGAACAACAGGAGGGCAAGCAGGCGGCAGCGCATGTGTTCTTCTCCGTGTGGTGCCGGCGCGATCTTAGCCCCGCCTGCGTGCCGCGGGTATAGTGCGAAGGCTTTCACTGAGGCCTCGTCAGGCGCGCGCGCACCACATGAACAGGCTCTCGGTCGTCCCCTTCCTCGTTGCCTGTCTGGGTGTGGCCTCGTTCACGCTGATGGACGCGGTGATGAAGGATCTCTCCCTCGCCATCGGCGTGTACAACGCCATGCTCTGGCGCATGCCGGCCGGGATCCTGATGGGCGGCACCATTTTCCTCGGCCTGCGCTCGCGCTGGCCATCGGCCGCAGTACTCCGGCTGCACATGCTGCGCAGCGCCGTGGCCACGTGCGTGGCGCTGGCGTTTTTCTGGGGCATCGTGCGCGTGCCGCTTGCCGAAGGCATCGCCATCACCTTCGTGGCGCCGCTGATCGCGCTCTACCTCGCGGCCATCTGGCTCGGGGAGGAGGTGGGAAGTTCTGCCCTGCTGGCCTCTGCGTTGGGCATCGCGGGCGTGGTCGTGATTGTCGCGGGCAAGTTCCAGTTGGGTTACAGCCGCGAGGCCGTGCTCGGGCTCTCGGCGCTGTTCGGCTCCGCCGTGCTGTACGCATTGAATCTGGTGTTGCAGCGCAAGCTCGCGCAGGTGGCGGCACCTATCGAGGTGGGCTTTTTCCAGAGCGTGTTCTCGCTTCCCTTGCTGGCGCTGGCGGCGCCGTGGTTCGCCGTGTTTCCCCCATGGCGGAGGTGCCTTCTGTGTTTGCAGCTGCGGGATTGGCGCTGCTTGCGGTTGTGCTGTTGTCCTGGGCCTATGCGCGCGCGGAAGCGCAGGTGCTGCTGCCGGTGGAGTACACCGCCTTCATATGGGCCGCGCTGCTCGGCTGGATCTGGTGGGGCGAGTCCATCACCGTATGGACGCTTGCGGGCACTGCGCTGATCGTGGCGGGGTGCATCATCGCCAACTACCGACGCCGCCCGCGCTTGGAGCATGTCGAGGCCTCGAGCGTTTAGCCAGTCTGCTGCCGGGGGCGTGGGCGAACAGGGAGGGCCCTCGGCCCAAAGCGCGGGCGCTCCATCCGGGTGATGCCCCGCGAAGCCCCCGCGTTTATGCTTCTGCCCCGCACCGCCCATCACCTCCGGAGACACGCATGCCAGGCCCCGTCACCGTCCGCATCCATGGTCGCATCGCGATCGCCGAAGTCGACCATCCGCCGGTGAACGCGCTCTCGCACGGCGTACGAGCAGGTCTGTGGGAGGCGGTTGAACGGGTCGATGCCAGCGCTGACCTGGACGCGCTGGTGATCATCTGCGCCGGCCGTACGTTCTTCTCCGGCGCGGACATCAAGGAATTCGGCAAGCCCGCCCAGGATCCGCAACTCCCGCAACTGATCGATCGCATCGAGCAGGCGGCGAAACCCGTGATTGCCGCGATCCACGGCAAAGCGCTCGGTGGCGGGCTCGAACTCGCGCTCGGTTGCCATGCGAGGGTGGCGCTGTCCTCTGCGCGCATCGGCTTGCCCGAGGTGAAGTTGGGTCTGGTGCCCGGCGCGGGCGGCACGCAGCGTCTGCCGCGGCTGATCGGCTTTGCGGCTGCGGTGCCCATCGTGGCCGAAGGCGGCGAGGTGCCCGCGCCCAAGGCGCTCGAACTCGGTGCGATCGATGTGGTGGTGGCAGACCAACTCGACGCCGCCGCCGTCGCACACGCCGAAGCGCTTGTCGCAAGCGGTGCGCCGCTGCGCCGCACGCGCGATCTTCCTGCACCCGAGGCGGATGCCGCACTGGTCGAAGAAACCCGCAAGGCACTCGCAAAAAAGAAACGCGGCCACACCGCGCCGCAGGCCGCCATCGACGCGATTCTGCTCGCGCAGTCCTACCCCTTCGACGAGGCGCTTCAACGCGAGAACGCGCTCTGCCGCGAGCTGATGCAGGGTGCGCAGTCGAAGGCACTGCGTCACCTCTTTGCGGCCGAGCGTGAAGTGGCGCGCGTGCCGGGCCTGGAGGGTGTCGCGCCGCGCAGCGTGAGCACGGTGGGCGTGGTGGGCACCGGTACGATGGGCGCAGGCATCGTGCAGGCCTTCGCGAATGCAGGCTTCACCGTGATAGCAGTTGCCTCCAGCGCAGAGAAGGCGAGTGCTGCCACGGGGCGTATCGCCAAGGCCTATGCGGCACTCGTGTCGCGCGGGAGCCTTTCGCAGGACGAGGCCGATCGCCGCATGGCGCGCATCAGCGTGACGGCAGAGTTGGCGCAATTGGCCAACGCGGATCTTGTCGTCGAGACCGTCACCGAAGACCTCGCGCGCAAGCGGGCCGTGTTCGCCGCACTCGGCAGCCTGACGCGCCCCGGCACCGTGCTCGCGAGCAACACCTCCTACCTCGACATTGACACCCTTGCCGCGGCGAGCGGCCGCCCGGCAGATGTCTGCGGCATGCATTTTTTCAACCCCGCGAACGTGATGCGCCTGCTCGAGAACGTGCGCGGCAAGCACACCGCGCCCGAGGTGCTGGCCACCGTGATGGATGTGGGCAAGCGCATCGGCAAGCTGCCGATCATGAGCGGTGTGTGCGAGGGTTTCGTGGTGAACCGCCTGCTCGCCAAGCGCTCCCGCGAGGGGTTTTTCATGCTGGAGGAGGGCGCGACACCCGCGCAGATCGACACCGTGCTCACCGGCTTCGGTTTTCCGATGGGGCCTTATGCGCTCTCGGATCTCGCTGGCATCGATCTGCAGTACGCCGCGCGGCAGGTGCGCATGGCGGGCCTTACGGAGCGCGAGAAGCGCGCGGATTTCGTCGATCAGCTCTACGCGCTTGGCCGCTACGGACAGAAGACCGGTGCGGGCTGGTACCGCTACGGCGAGGATCGCAAGCCGCAACCCGACCCTGCTATCGCCGAGCTGCTGAAGGCGCACGCCGAAGCGCGGGGCATCACGCCGCGCGAGGTCACGGATCAGGAAGTGCTCGAACGCTGCCTGTACGCGATGGTGAACGAAGGCGCGAAGCTGCTGGGGGACGGCATCGTGGCGCGTCCGCACGAGGTGGACATCGCGATGGTGAACGCCATCGGCTGGCCCGACACCACCGGCGGCCCGCTCTGGTGGGCCGATGCCATCGGCTTGCCCGCGGTGCGCGAGGCGATGCTGCGCCACGCGCAGACGGCAGGCGCTGAATACTGGAGCCCCGCGCCACTGATCGAGCGACTGGTGGCAGAAGGCAAAGGCTTCTACGGCTGAGGGGGCATACATGGAATTCAGCCACACACCACGCACCCGTGAGTTCCTCGCCCGCGTGCAGGAGTTCATGCACGCGCACGTCTACCCGAACGAGATGCGCTACTACGAGCAGGTGGCGGAGGCCGGCCGCTGGGGCGAGGTGCCCTTGCTCCTCGAGCTGCAGGCAAAAGCGCGCACCGCCGGGCTCTGGAACCTGTTCCTCCCGCCGCCCACCACACACGGTCCCGGGCTCACGAACGTGGAGTACGCGCCGCTCTGCGAGGCGATGGGCCGCATTCACTGGTCTTCGCAGGTCTTCAATTGCTCTGCGCCTGACACGGGCAACATGGAAACCCTCGAGCGCTTTGGCACCGGGGAGCAGAAGCGCGCGTGGCTCGAGCCGTTGCTCTCCGGCGAGATCCGCTCCGCCTTTGCGA
>Ga0315902_10014607_pt1 | contig 10088 bp, 14 predicted proteins | sample LakEriMetagenome_9_FD_203523 | JGI IMG/M metagenome (GOLD analysis project Ga0315902, IMG submission 203523) | Freshwater fungal communities from buoy surface, Lake Erie, Ohio, United States - Buoy 12 MA117 | ecosystem: Environmental > Aquatic > Freshwater > Lake > Lake biofilm | place: USA...
TCGGGGTCTGCAATGTATCCAAGAATTTCTTGATATACCGTTTTACCAAATCCCCAAAAACGAACTCCTTCACCTTCTTCACCACGAACGATGACAGGTACGAAAGTTCTCAACTTAGGTTCCATTGCCTTAGCTGCCTTCCAATCTTCTTTATCACCCATTCTTTTTAGTTTCTCTGCAAACTCCACAATTGGGTCAGGTCTACCGAAAGACATAGGGGAAAGATAAGTTTTGTTGTTGATATTGTAGTGGAAATAAAGTTCAATAAAAGGATTGTCTCTATTAAACTTGTAAGGAACGATTCTTACTTGATGCTTACCAGGAGTTGGTTTCCACAATGCATCGGTTTTCTTTTGAGTGTTTTGCAATTTGCCTAATCTAGCACGGATTGCGTTAATGTCTAATGCCATTTTCTTTTTGTTTTAAAGTTAATTAATTAATTTGTTTTATGGTTTTATTTACGAGTCTTTCCTACTCGCGGTGTGTACTTATAAGTATAGAATTTACCGATTTTCTGATACTTTTTTGGTGTTATTTTTGAATTACAAAGATACGAAAAATAATTGATATTACCAACTATTTTGCCCACTTTCCATTTTTTACAATCTGAGCAATGATACCATAAACTGATAAATCTTGGTAAGTGTCATTGATACTTTCACCAACGGTATCACTATATCCCAATACCACTAATTGTTTTAATCGTTGGATTTTATCATTCATTCTGAACCACAATCCAGTCAAGGATAATTTAACATCATCTTGGGTTTGTAATTGAGTTCCTACGGAAATATTACTCGGGCCATAGTTTAATTGTTTTTTACAAAACAACTCATATTGAGTAAACATAATTGCTTTGAATTCATCCGTCATCTCGGGATACATTTGTTCAACTTGTTTTACCACAGCCGGTTCATCGTATTGTACTACTCGAATCTCATCTTCCTTTGGAAGGATATTCATTTGAATTTCTTTTTTTGCTTCTTGTTTTATAACCTTTCTTTCCATAATTTATTTTTCTAATACCCATCTAAGAGTATCAATTTGAGTTTGTATTTTTAATATATTAATATCGTGTAGGATATCGAGTTTCATCTCTTTTGAGAGTGCAAGTTCTAATTCTGATATTTTTATTAGAATATCTGTTTCGTTTTTCATGTTAAAAAATTTTCTTTATTCCATTTTCCAAATTCGTCTCTTCGATATAATTCTATCAAATCTTTACATTCATCATAGGGAAGTTTGATAAAATATTTGTTTTTTTCCTCCCAACCATTAACATCTCGATAAATGATGTTATTAATATATGGTTTAATGGACTCTGATTTGGTATAGAGTAAACTCATTCTATTATCAAAAAATTGAATATAATCTACTTTCCAATCTTTATATTCATTATTCCATTTACCTTTTTTACCATCGCGAAGGGGAGATTCATTCCAATAATGTTTTTTTCGATTTGGTAATCTAAAACCACCTTCATTTTTGAATGAATTTAATACATCAAATGTTAGAAATTCTACATCACACCCCTCACTATTTCCAAACATCAAATCGATTTGAACATCATTCCCAAATTTAATTTGAGTATAGTTTTTATGTTTATACAAAAATTCTCGTGCAAGTTCTCTATCTAATATATCCGAGTACTTTTTTGACTCACTTTGAGTAAAACTACCATTTTTATTTTGATATGCAAGCATATTAAAACTTTTGAATCACCAACATTGCATCACTTACATCTTCTTCTCTTAAATAACCAACCACATCACCATTTGCAATAGGATTATCATAATGAATTTCTCCATCTTTTAATACTGCTAATTCGTATAACCCTTGTTTACCACCATACGAAAAAGGAGTTCGGACTACACTAACACCATACCCATTATCAAAATATTCTCTAGTCATCCACCCTATACCACCCGTATGGGGTTCAAAATTTAAATCTTTAAATGTTTTCATAAAAAATTAATTTACCAAGATGCGGAATAAAAATAATCACCACTATAATACTCTCTACCATTTTTATCTTTTACTTTTTCAGAAAGTTCTTGTTGGAGAATTTCAATCGTATGGTCAATATCATTCATATAATGCTCATTATAATCAGTATCACCAAAAAAGAACCCACTTGTGGTTGGTAATAACTCTTCCCCTTTTGATGGATTTTCTTTAACTTGTTTACACATATCTAACAAATTCATCAAATCATCAATATCAACATAATACGATTTACAATCATCTTCTCCATTTTGGACATTCTGAACGAACCAATTATGAATGTGATTTGCCTTTCTCCAATACCCAACTTGTTCTTCAATATAAGAAACTCTCTCGGGTTTAATACTTTCAACGAGTTTACCACCTCGTTTTACAATTACTTCGTGTCTTTCTTCGGGAGTGTGATGGTCCCAATTTTGCACATAAGTTTTCTTTGATAAATACATATCTAATCCCATAACTTTATTTTTGTTTATTTTTTAAAAACTTATCAAGAGCATCCAGCATTCGTTGTACCGGATAAGTACCTTTTTCAGCAGGATCCCATAAATGATAATCTTCACAAGCAATGTAGTAGAATTCTTCCAATTCACTTACTAGCATCATGTTTGTAGTTTTAGTTTTCATAACTTTTTTAATTTTTAGGTTTTACAATTACTTCTAAATTATTTCCATCAAAACGAAGTCCAACAACTTCGCCACCATTACCATTCTCGTTGGCTTCAACCAACTCCAAAAATTTTTTAAGGTCTACTGCTCGGGTAAAAATACCACCTTCTGCATATTCACCATCATAGGTGTCTTTCCAAAAAACTACTTCATCAAACATAACTTATTTATTTTAGGTTTTACAAATATACGAATAAATTTTTACAATTCCAAATGGGGTATCACTTATAGTTAAGTTCTAAAATGAGCACTGTATTGAGAATTTGCTCTCAATCGAGCAGTGTATTGTGGAGCCCATCCTTTGGAATGATTACTATATTGTCTTTGTCCAGTTACATTTCCAATAGAATCCCACTCACTTTCCCATTTATTATCAGAAAGGAGGATTCCATCTTTAACTTTGATAAAAGGGCCAGTATCGGAATCACCGAATGATTCGATGTTCTTTTTATCTAATTTCCAAAAAATGTTTTTACGATTTGGTTTATCTACTTCAATGAATAGAACCGAATGAACTTTTACTTTACAAACTTTGATTGGTTTAGAACCAGTTTTTCCGTCCTTTGAAACCAATACATTAACGATTTGACCAGTGAAATTTTCCATTTTATTAGGAGTTTTAAGGTTTATGATAATTGCCAATTATATTTAGATGATAGGTATTCTAAATCATTCTCTTCTTCATCAGAAAGTGATTCATTAGAGTTGATTCTTCGTTGATACTCTTCAAAGGTATCATAATCGGTATTGTACTCTAGTATCTGAGCCTGTCTTATTAATTCTCTTTCTTCGTATGTCAACATAATTGTTAGTGTTTAAGGTTTATCTCTTATTACACTATAAATGTACGAAAAAAAATCCTAAATTCCAAATGGATTAGAAAAAATATTTGAATTATTTTTCAGAAAATTCGATTACTTCGTATACGCGAGTACTGATTTTTTTGACACCTTCGGTATTGGTGACAATAATACAATTTTTAAACATATCCCAATCAACCGTAAAGTTTTTATCCATCTTACCACCATTTAATTCTTTTACTAATTCATTCAAAGAATTTATAGTGTATAGGGTATTGGATTGTTTTTTTCTATGTACCAAAATCGTATCACGAAGTGGGTAAGTAGGTTTATACTGGGTATCTATATTGTATGTGACAAATAACTCCTCCAAATTTGATTTATTTTGAAGGACATAAATGTAGTTATATACTAAATGATAAGTTTCTCTAATTCGTTGTAAACAGTTTTGTAACTCATCCTTTGATGTAAAGGTACACAAAAGTTGTGTTTGCATGTAATCTCTCCTTAATTATATTTTATATAAATATAATTTTTTAGTTGGAAAGATTGTTATTTGGAACTTCTTCTTTTATCTACATTAGAAGCAACACAATTTTGCATATCAGTACCGAATGAACTTGCAACTTTTTGAGAAGTACCCGCCGTTCTCCAACTATCTTGAGCTAGTTGAGTTTCTTGACCATTCTTTTTAGATTTAATTACAATTGCACCTGTTTCGGCATCAATAGTTGAAGTATTTCTTAAATATTCTTTTAAACCTTCACGAGTACCGGGTGGAATATCTCCATAACCAGTTAAATCAGATAGACATTTTCTAATATCAGATGGTTTGGCTCCTCTAATTCCCATCTGTGCAATTAATTTATCATCATCTTTATCATCAAAATCAATATAAGAAGTGAAATGTAGAGCATCAAGTACGGTATCTATATATGCTTTTGCAGCAGGGCCGTTTTCTACTACATTTCCATTGGCATCTTTTTTTGGATAACCACTTTGTTTATCTGAATCATAAATGGTATTTACTACATTTTCGTGAGTTTCTTTAACAGCACTTTGTTCATTTCGTTTTATATCTCCTGCCTCTTGAATATTTATTGCATTTAAGTTTATTCCTTGTTTTTCTGCCTCTTGTCTTACTTTTAATAGTTGATTATGACCACCTGTATTAACTTCACCTACTTTGATAAATATTTTTGAAAATGGGTCATAAGCTGAATCATTGAATTCATTGTATTTTTGAACCAATTTCATTTTTTCCAAATCACCCATTGATTCCCATTGTTGTACTGAAACATTTTCATTATCCAAAAAATGACCGAATTCGGCACCTCTAACAGGGTCTCCTTTTTTTGTTTTCTTTCTATTTAATCCACGTTTATCGATTTCTTTGAAATATTTTGGTCCTGCAAGTCTTGCAAGTTTTACAAAATCATCATCCACATCTATATTAGCAGTATTTTTTCGTGTAGTTTGTGTTACGGTTGTTACTTTTGTAATACCCTCTTCTATAACCCCAATTACAGTTTCTTGAGTTTCCTTATCGTATTTACTTTTAAGAACTTTTAATCTTTCTGCAGGAGTAGTATTATTATGTGGGTCTTTTAAATCACTTGCTGCCTTATTAGTAACACTTACGACTGTCATTTGACCTTTAGAGTTTTTACCAACTATATAAGTATCATGATATTCTCCCGATTTTTTAAAGAAATAGATTTCTCTTTCGTAATGTTTTCTTTCTTCATCAGTTTTAGATTCATCTCTTCTTCTTTCTAATTCTGCCATAACTTGTTTATCAACTGAATTTTTTTCTGATTGAACACAAGTATAAGGTTGTTCTGTATCTATTTCATTACCATTCTCTAATAGTTGACGAGTTGAAAGGGCACCATCAAATGCAGCATTACACCATGTTTCAAATGGTTTTTCTTCTTTATTAAAACCAGGGTCTTTATGAAATACATGGTCTTCATCTTTCTTGGCAGCTTCTAATTGTTGATTAAAATATACTTTTCTTGCACCCAAATATTTCAAGCCATCTTCATCAGGTGGAGAAATACTATAACCCATGTTTTTAAGAACTAATTTTTGTTCAGCATTTAATTTTTTCTTTTTAATATTTTCAACTTCAGTATTAATTTCTTTTTCATTTTCTTTAGAGAATTGAGAAAAATTAAAAGAGCTTACATTATCAGAATATAAACTTTCGCCAAAGGAAGCAACGGCACCACCGGCACCCGCAATACCTTTTCTTCTTTTTTCTCTTAATTCAGAAATTGAAGTATCAAAGGATTTGTTAAATTCTTCCTCACTTGGAGAACTTTCTTTAGTTTTATCAGTTTTACCATTTTTTTCAGCAGCAATTTTTTCTTGGGTCTCTTTTTCTTTTTTTACCAAATCCTGATATGAAGGGTCTTTTAATGAAGAGCCAGGTTCGGGTTCTTGTGCCACTTCTCCACCTTCTCCTCCATCAACTCCTGCTTCAACATCTGCTTGTGCGGCAGTTTGAGCATTTTGTACTGCTGCAGCATCTTCTCCTTCTGCACCTTGAGTGGATTTCATAGTTTCATAATCATCTTCAGATATTGGAGAAAATCTACCACTCTCATCTTGTGAGTATTTTTGTGCACCTGCTTTTGCCGTACCATCAGGACCAACATCACCACTTCGAACATAGACACCAGCACCAATGTGAGTATAACCAGTATCATCTGCTTCTTGAATTTTTGGTCCTTCAGTTAGAAAATTCATAATGATTTCTTTTGCACCAAAATCACCCCATTCGGTAAGAATTTCAGATATGATGGACTGATGTTCTTTTTTAGATAATATAGGGTAACCTTCGGTACTTCTATAAGAAAGTTCGTGTAGTAAATCGTCTATGAGTTTTTTGTAATACATAAATTTTTTTATTATTTAAATATTTTAAGCAATTTGGGTTATAGTTGCAATTACAGATGGTGTTGCTGGTCTTGTTGGATTTATCGCGGAACCAGATGATAGTAATATAATACTACCCCCACTTGAATTCCATTTTAATTCAACATATTGTGATGCAGATAGTGGTAACATATAATTCCAAGCTGCTACCGTTTTACCTTCATTACCTGCTTGTGCTTTATTAATTGCCACCGATGTGTTTGAATTTGAGACATTTGAACCAGTAACTGCAATCCATATATCCATTATTTCGTTTGTATTTGAAATATTATCTAACTGTGCTGAAAATTGTAGATTATATATTCCAGTATTATCTACGGTTATTCTACTTCCACTTACAACTGATATATTATGTGAGAAATCAGTAGTATTGAATTTCATTGAATACGCAGTATTTGCAGAACCACTTTGGGTTGTTGTATCACTAAATTGTCCGTAATTAAATAGTTTATTACCATTTAAATAAATTTCGTTAGTTACATATAATGATTCACTTACATATAAAGAACCACTAATTCCTTGTGAACCACTAAATATATTTGAACCAGTTATTGCATAAGAACCACTATCTAAATCGGTTAGAATTCTATGTGTATTGATGTATCCACTACCACTTATTCTTAATGACCCACTAATGGTTTTATCACCAACCATTACATAATTACCTTGTTGAGTGTAATTACCAACTTGAGTCATACTTCCGGAAATATATTGGAATGAACCTGTTGCTGCAATAAATGATGCATCACCAACCAATCTCATACCACCGGCTGAAATCAATAAGTTTCCTTCAACGTTTGATATGGATGTGTTTGGTTCGCCGGTTATATCTGATGCGATGTTGATTGAACCTGATGATACGAATATTTCTCTAAATGGTCTTTCTAATGTTCCTAATGTAGAGCCACTTGGGAACTTTGGTACTAAATTTCCACCAAATTCGGTTGTTCCACTTATGAATAAAGAACCACTTATTGTATAATCACCATTTAATGTTTTTGAATTAGTCCATACACTTCCACTTTTCACTAAAATATCACCATAAGATGCTGATGTGGAATTATCAACTACATCATGAGCCTCACCTAACTCTGAACCATTATCTACCCTCACATAGATGGAACCATTATTTTGTTGTACTCTGAGGACTTCACCTAATCTAACACCATGATTTGGTGCAGTTGGAGGAGTTGTTGTAAATGAACCACCTTCCCCTAAATACAATAATTGGCCTGCACTCATTCCATTGGTATTTACACCCAATAAGACACCTTCAGTAATTACATAACCAAAATCATCATTTGGTATATTTTGAGTTGTAATTCCAAGTGTATTTGCAGATTGTCCTTCGGTTAAAAAACTTGCAGTTACTATTAGGGGATTATCACCAGTTGCACCACTAATTCTTACTACTTTTCCTTTATCAATTTGTGTACCACTTACATTTTTAACATAAACGGTTGTTCTTAATGTTGTTTCAGATAAAGATGATGTTACTGCAAAAGAAGTACTTACTGCATACGATGCTGTAATTGCATATAGTGATGAACTTACCGCCATAGAAGAAGTTTCACTTGCATTTACATATATTATATCGTATGAACTTGTTAATTGTGAAGAACCAGAAACTAATGTAGGTTTGTCAGTTATACCATTAAAAGATATTTGCTCTGAACCAGATACTACTCCATCTCGAATACCATAATAAAGAGAACCATAAGTTGTTTTTCTAGTTTCGTTATTACTAACAATAGGTATTACATCACTTAAAGTAAGTGATGTATGTAAACTTAGTTCGAGTATTCGCTTATCTGCCATTATTATAAATATAATCTACTACCATCTTCTTGTAGTAAGTAATCACCATTTTCTTGTAATATAAAACCACTATATTCTTGTATTGGCTGTTCTTCTAAACTACCACCACCTTTTACATAATTATAAAAACTTAATAAAAATCCATAATCAGGTAATCCTGGAACTTCTTCTTGTTGCATATACAAATAGTAATCCCTTGTTAATTCACTATAAGGAGTTTTACCATCTGATTTTTCAACAAGAAATTCTTTCCAAGTTTTCATAATTATAAATATCCTTATTTTATATAAACTGCCAGTGTGTTAAAAGTTGATGTATTACTACTTTGAAGTGTTGTAACATTTGCCAAACCATACACCTGATTTGATGTTCTATTTGTCCAACCACCCGTTCCTAATGCATTACCATTTCTACCATAAGGTGCATCAGGATAAACATTTGTAGGACCGTTTGTTGTCCACCAGTTTGCAGTATCATACAACCAATCACATGGTGCAGCTACAGGTAAAGAACCCGTCATAAAGGTATATCCTTTTAATGCTGTCCAACTACCAGTTAATGGTGCTGATAATTTTAGAGTATTTGGAGATACAGTTGTTGATATATCTAATGCATTTGGATTGTTATAAACCGTTTGATGTGCAATACTACAATTTGATAAATGTGGTTGAACCGATGCAGTTGATGCCATTCTCATTACTGAATTACATTGTGCACTTCCACTTACATTGAACCAAAGATTTTCTGCGTTTCGTGAATGTTTTACAAAAGAAGTAGTTTGTAAACTTCCGGTATCAGTATTTGGATATAGGTAACCTTGTTGTGTTGAACCTGATGGATTATATGATATTAACATCCATCCACCACCATTATCAGTTTGGTTACAATAAACTTGTACCGAACTTGTCATCATTCCAGTCTTTATCCAATACCAACCATTGGTTCTAACACCGGAATTATATAATTGAACTGCAGATATAGCAGGGTTTGATATTGTACCCAAATTTGCACCTATACTTAAACTACCTCCTATGAATGATATTGCCATATTAGTGTAATCTTTCTATTGAAACTAAGTTGTTATTAAAAGAAGCACCGATTTGTATTATAATACGATAAGCTCTACTATTTGTAGTATCGGTTATGATATAATTTGCCATATCACCTGTGGCCGTAAATCCCCAACCAAATAGTGAAGTAGATGCGGATGTTGTTATTGATGCAGTACCTGATGACCCACCAACACCGACACCACTTCCTGCATAATTACCAGCCATATTAACCGCAATTGTTCCTGAAATAGTAGCAAGACTTAAACCACGTTGTCCACTTGTTGTGACGGTGGCTTTAATATTATCTAATTGAACAAAATCTCCTGCGTTTACTAATCCACTTGCTTTATATGTTATTTCATTATTATTTCCAGTAGGTTTACTCAAATCAATAAAAACACCGTTAGCACCAGCACTACCTTCAAAAATTCTTAATCTATTTTGCCAAATATCAACATTTACACGATTTTGTAATGTGGTATTTGTTACCGGAATTGCCAAATTAATTTCACCACCTTCATCCCCATTACGACCATCTACACTTAACACATTAACATTGAATGCGGCAGAACCACTAACTCTTAATGAACCTGTAATTTCTACTACACCATTATTTTGAACATACATATTACTACCACTTGTCAAATAAAGTGATGCGGTATTTGCAAGGATTTGTGATGCAACAAAACTACCCGTTGTTATAATTAAAGAACCCGTAATAGTTTGAGTTCCGTTGAATGAGTTCGAACCAGTTGTTACCGATTGTGCAGATGCAGTAAATGAATTAAATGATGCCGTTAAA
>Ga0315902_10014608_pt1 | contig 10088 bp, 7 predicted proteins | sample LakEriMetagenome_9_FD_203523 | JGI IMG/M metagenome (GOLD analysis project Ga0315902, IMG submission 203523) | Freshwater fungal communities from buoy surface, Lake Erie, Ohio, United States - Buoy 12 MA117 | ecosystem: Environmental > Aquatic > Freshwater > Lake > Lake biofilm | place: USA...
TAAAAATTGTACTCGGTTAAGTCAAGATTACCTTGCCCAATTTTTAATGGAAGAGGTCGAAAGTGACATCTTAATGCCACTCCTCTTCCGTGTTTTGGTTTTATTGATTCTATCGTCTCTGTGTCGTTCATTCTTCGACTTCAGGACTAGTTTGCTTCCAGGGTTTTAAAAAGATTAATATTTACATCAGTAAAAGCTTATTAAGCTAGAAACAGGCTGATCTCCAGAGTTAAATCTGCCTCCCGACAAGTCTTTTCCTGAAAGTACTCAAGACCCGGTTTTCTGATGAGGAAAGAAAATGAGAAGACACCATCTTTTTCTGCTTCATTTGTTTTTTAAGTCGAGAGGCACAAGATTGCTGGTTTTCATTGTGCAGGTATTGGACATTCTGTCGAGATTTGTTGCCATCTCCAGCCTGAAAAAAGCCTGCCAAAGTGGAATCAAAATCCGTCGAAATTTGCTGGATTTCTGAACTGAAGAATATGCTTGAGGAGTGTAAAAGAAGAAAGCTTGACAGCTGAGTTCTGAAAAGGTGCAATGACGAAGAAGAAAGATATTTAGGATTTAGGAGTTATGAGTTCTTTTCAAACTCTTTGACATGAAAGCTGAGAGGTCAAACTGTTTTGTCTCCACTTTTGGAGGAAGTGAATGCTATATTCAAGGCTTCGTTGGTGTAATTTCTGATTGGAATGGGATATGAGGACTCTATTCTAAATTTTGAAGACAAGAGATTATCTATACAGTTTTTTCTGCCGTTTTGATCGAAGAAATCAAGGGACTTTGTTCTACTCCGTTGATTGAGTACCAGATCGATCTGAATCACATCTCTCCATTGAAGTCTAAACCTTGTAATATTTGACCTGTCGTTGAGGAGCCAGCCCGATGACAAATGCAAGAATGTTGGGATGCAGGTTCTAACATTCTTGGCGAATCAAAGTGCGTCTCTCCGGCTTTCGTCGTAGTTAATCCCAAGAAAGGCGATGATCCCGAAGTGGATAATCTTAGGTTTTATTTGGAAAAAGGTAATTCTTCACGATCATAAAAAATGGATGAATTAATGTCATTGGAACATCATTGTTCCTTTCGCTTTGGTGCTCATTTTTGTGAGCTCAACAAAAGATTTATAAGTGATCCATACACACATCCAAAGACGCTTCTGGAGTTCAAGTATGGATTGGGAGCAATAGGTTTTTATCAAAAATATGAAAAGTATGATTCATTTGCTACCCCATTTTGACTTTTAATCCTACTAATTAGAATTTGGAGAAAAGAACGGACCTAAGAAGATGTATAGACTTGGTGGTCACTTTTTACAGATGTTTCTTCCGTATCGATGACATTTTTATCTTGAGTGAACATGCTGAAGTATTTCAAGAAGTTCTTGTACCAATTCTTGAAGCTCAACTTAGAGTTTTGTTAAGGATGTTGAGTTCAGCCAATTTGCCATAAATCACGTTGGACTTTCTTTCTCTCATCATGGCATCAAGCTCAAGGATTCACACAGAGGTCGCATGATGAAGTTTTCTGTTACACAATTACTTAGGAAAGGCTTCCGTCGGAAATAGTAATAACAAATCGCATGATTAACTCCCACGGAGTTTTATCACAAAGAAGCATCGAACATCGTGCATTTGACAAGATTACAAAGAACGCGAGTTCTGTAGTATCTCAAATGCGTTCGTTTCGATGATGATGGAGAGATAGTTGTCATAAACCACCAAGGGGACGAGTTGTGATCCGTTTGCAAAACGACTTGGCATATAGAAGGGAATTGATCCAAATACCAAATCAAACAGGTGCGTAATCTGACCGAAGATACAAAGAAGAATGTCAGGGTGTACCGGATCCCACTCTGGTTTGGAGAAGCTCGAGTATTTGTTGCGAGACAGCCTTGGAAAGTTAGTGTCGCTTCACAAAGAAGGGGACGGTCGGAGAAACTCAGTGGATACAATTTTTTCAATGAAACCGATGCTCTATGAAGTCCTGCATCGATATTCGCTGTGGACAATGCTGTGAGAAGTATGTCACAAAAGACCAACCTCAGTCTGACGAAATCCTTAAATCTCCTATCTATAGGTTCCACATTCGGGTAGCAAATGCTCACAGAGACGAAATTCATGCACAAAAGCATTGAAAGGTGCCCAGAAGAGTTACAAGAACGTGCTCTTGTCTCAAAGAAACCAGAGCAAGAGCTCCCACATTCCACTCTTGGAACAGCTAGACCAAGACCATCTTCTACCTACTCCAAAATGTACGGGTAAAAGAGTACTCGCATATTTCTTGACATGACTCGTACGAGCTGAGTTGATCGGCAAGCAGCAAAACCAGCACATTAGACGCTTCTCGAAGAGGTCCAGAGCGACTCCTGAAGAACCTCGAGTTGCCAACGCCGACTCCAAAGAAATGTAATTGGATGCTAAACAGTTTCATCAAAAAACGAAGCGAAGAAGTTTAATCACAAGCGAAGAAGCGCTCGAAATCTGGAGCAAAATATCAACGTCTGGAGTGCTCGAAAGGATGTGGCATGTGTGTTCTAAAGCACGATCATTGATCCAGCACAAGAATTCTTGCAATGCCCCCTGAGATTAAAAAGAAGGAGGGCTCAGAAATCTAATTCGGGATGCAAGAGGCCAAGGACAGCCACGAGAATCATCCTCTTTGTTTTTCTTTCTTGGATGCAAAGAATTATCCTGGATTGATGAAAATTCATCGGCCCAAGTATGAGTGGACCTTCGATTATCCCATTCCGACTCACTATCCCATCACAGCAAGTTAAAAGACTTCACCCTGAAAAAGAAAAATAACAGTATTGGAGTAAATGGATCAACTTCAACTCCGTGAAAAGTCCCGACCGCGACTCAATGAAGTACGAGAACTGGAATGTATTAGGCCCAATCTTGATCCCTTTCACTGTAACAGAGTTGTGTAAAGCATTTAATTCTGGATGATTCGACCTCCTGTCAAGCCTGTTTCGAAGAAACCTGGAATGCCAGGCTGCTCCAATGTATCCAATAAAAAACCTGATCACATGCCTTTAATTTGATTTTATGGTGTGAAAGTCATTCGTCGATGAGCTATCTGGAATCAAAGAAAGAACCCCAGTGGAATTTCTTTTCTCTTTAGTCGAGCATTCAAAGTTCTGAGCAAGTCTGGAATCTGCTTGGCATGAGCCCTGTTCAATATCTAAATCAACACAACTCTGAAAGAACTGTCCTGATGAAGTGCCGCTGAAAAATAATTTGGATCCAGACGTATCGATACGTGTCCACCTTTCAACAGCGGAAGCAGAATTATATCTCTTTTGTTAAGTCTCTGATGGAATATCACTTGCTTCCAACTTGCCCAAGGATAACTAAAAGAAATCAACTGAAAGAAACGCGTATCGCGTATTCAGCATCACGAATGATCCTGGAAGAATCGATGACAGTGTCGGACAGCAGTTCTTGTGGAGAAGCTGAGATCAAGTAGTCTGATACGTACGCGTTACTTCCTGTGTCAAATTTTCGTATGCTTGGGCTTCGATCTCAACCAAGAATTCGTGGTAGAATATAGGACGAGATTTCCTGTATCCTCCCAATAAGTTGTCTCGAGCATCTTGCGTAGCTGGCCACCTGTAACCAGAATTTCTGAAGACAAAAGACTGGAGGTGGAGGTACAACCAATCTCTCGAACACCACCCTTTCAATCAAACATGTCATCTCTGGCACCCTTCTTCAGAGACACTCACTCATGTGGTTCACGATTGTTCCAGATAACAAGCTCACCAAGCTCGAAAAAAACTCAAGAGCTACTACTTCATCCAAAACTTGACGATACAGTAGGCCTTCACGAGATTTTGAGTCATTCTGGTGAGAGCCGTGTGTCACGGATTCAAGACAATAGTCTGAACGTCTTCTTCTAAAATCTACCCTTCCAACAGTTCCTGCACTATTGCTTGAGCTGTCAAACCTCGTCAAGAGTTTCCACACAGCGTTTACAATCCCTCGGACATAGTTCCAAACAAGATCTAAAGAATTTGAGCTTGGCCATTTTTTGCCATCCCAGCGACCTCACAAGTTCAAGAACCTTCACCTCCCAATCTAGATGGATTCAAGCAAGCTCAGAGAGCTTTGACGACTTCTACAAGTGCTTTCTTTGGCTTCTAGTCCTCGAGGACGTCCGGTATAGACATGTCTCTGGCAACTTCAGGCAAAACCTGGTCAAATCAACGTTATGTGCGTGTTTAATCGTGGTTTCTTATAGAATCAGATACCAAACTTCCATGTTAATCACTTTTTTAATCAATTCTAGGAGATGTACTAACTTACCCGATATCAGATTCGATAGCCCTCAGAAACGCAACGAGCGTTATGATCTGGTCATAGGAGCCTCTAGACCAATTGTAACTACAGAGTTGAAGTCTTCTGGGATTTGAAATGGTGTTCCAGTGTTTTGCTTCGGAGTCACAACTAGGAATGGACCTCTCGAGTACTGAGTTATTTGAACTCCAGACGACACCCTACCGACCTCCAGACTCCTGGGACCAGTGCCTATCGAGAAGCCAAGACAGGCGATACTCTTGGAAAGCTTGTTGGTCTTGGCATGATGAATGGACCTCTGTTACGAGGTTTTACTCCAGGGTGGAAATACACCTTTGCAAACTCCCTCAAGGTCATCAAAAACGAATGTTCCCGAGAAGAGGACAGTCCAACCCATTCTCCAACACTTTTGAGACTTTCTACAACCTTGTGAGAGAAGGAGAACCTCTGAGGAGACCTCACCCTCGACCCAACCCACGTGTTTCGATGCACCAAAGTGTGCAACCTTGACCAAGTGCTCGAGAAAGTGAGCAACTCTGACGCGGGAGTATTGCACTATCTGACAGGACTCACATAGAAGGCGGGTATGGATAACCAGGGGAGCTTCATTATTCCTTAAACGAATAAACCACTGCCTTGGACATGAATCTGTAGACAAGTAGGAGCCTATCCATCCAAGTGTGACCTACTAGGCACCAAAAGTGTGCTAAATAAATCGAGCTTTTGAAAGGATAAAGAATTAATCCTCCTCCAGAACGCCCATGGGCTTCAATTTCAATTTGTCATCTTGTCCTGCCTACTTTTTTTGTGATCTTGTTAATATTCAAGATGACTTCTCTCGCGTTGGAATCTTGATTATGGTTCCTGACTCAATCTCAATTACTAGTGTTTATCATCTACTCTTCAATGCTATGCTTCAGTATGGAAATCTCCAGATCATTCGTTTTGATACAGGACCTGCTTCCTCTCGTGAAACATTCGTACAATGCTTACAAGGTGGAATTGAAAGAAGAAGACTGGGATCGCTTTCTTGACGTGTCTCAATATTACTACGATACAATCCCTTCATATGTGTTTAATGGAACATTCTCTCATGAAGTTGTTTATCATTTCATTCACTTGAATTTGTTCAATGCACAAGAAAGTCTCAGATTCCTGAACACTTTTTTCAGATTTTGAAAGATTTCATTAGTATAAAGAAAATGTTGCTGGAGCTACTTTCCGCTTGATTTCAACCGAATTTCATAAAAAACAGATCGCAGATGGTGTCAACAAATAAAAGCTAGAAATGAATGGTCTGATAAAGTTCTAATCGCAGCCTAACCTCCTTAGGTGGTTCTTATATTCAACGGTCCTCATATTGTCAGAAAGAAGATTTCTTGGAGCTGTTAGCATACGTCTCCCAGATGCAAAGAAGACAGTGGCTAATCGGAGTTGTCTTAGAGTTTATAAAGGAAAACCTCAAGAAAAAGGATACAAGAAATTCACACGTGCAAAAAAAGAAGGATGAGACTCTTATGGTGAGGTGGACTCTTCTGAGATCTCTGATATTGGCTCATCTTTCCATTAATATTACGAGACGCAAGAGCCTCATTCGCAAGTCTCTAGGAATATTGTTGTATATCAAGACAGTCAATCAGAGCATCATGGTTCCTTAATCGCTTCTCTTATTTGCTGGGTGACTCTGAGTCCAGATCTACATCTTCACGTTCTCAAGACACTGAATGAATGCTGCAACTTCCACAAGAATGCTCCTTCTGGAGTTGACAATTCCAAGCCCAAGCTTCTGTATGAAGAATTTCATCGTACTCCTGAGCACATGCAAAAGGAAATTGCCTATCGGAAACGCCTGATCAACATCATTCTGCAACAAGACTGCGCTGGTTCTCAAGTCAGTCATTTAGAAAAGTCTCTCTGAAGAAGGACACCTCTATATCCAGTCCTTGATACTCTTCTGTGTTTTGTGGTTCCTGATTTGCTTTTGATCATCGGATAGACGAAACCACTTGTTGGAGAAGGCTAACGGCAAAGTCAGCCCTTTGCCTTGCAACACTCAGGTCTGGGACGTCTTCGAAGAAACATTACAATACGAAGAATAGTCATAGAGCCAGTTTCGATGACGGGCCTTTGTTCACATATGCCTATTCGGTCTTGACGTCTGAAGACATGCGGTGAAGACAACCTTCATCTGTCCCGGTGTCGACACTCGAGATCAGGTCTCGAGTCCATCCATCGCAGCTCTCGTTCTTCCAATCAAAAGTCCATCCAATTACCTGCAACACTCTATAACGCGATTCGCTCCTTTCCCTTGCCTGCGAGCCGTTGGCAAAGAGTTTGTCTATAAGATTCAAGCAAGATTCCTGAGTTCTTCATCTGTCTCTTCGTCAGGAGTCAAACAGGTTCACGCAAAGCAGAGGCTCAAGAGTCAATCGACTCGAAGTTATCGGGCATTCAAGCGCGGATTGACTCTTGAGCCTCAACTCTTTGCTTAGATCAAAGAGAGAAGCTTTTACTCACACGTGCCTGTGATATGTATTCCATGAAAGCTCATTGCTCTGCTCAAGTCGACGCAGATTTTCTTGCTCGAAGTCTCGCTGATCGAGGAGTCTCAGTAATTGGAGATGCTTTGGAGACTGCTCTGCGTTTCCTTTTGAGAGCATTTTTCACAGGAGTTGGAACATTCTTCTTGCGCGGTGATGATCGCTTGGTGCTGGCCCTGGGTGAAGCAATTGGTTTGACACGAGGTTTTCGAGAAGCAGGTGGCTTGATGGGCTTCTGTTCATCTTCAGAAGGATCGTCATTGAGAGAGGGCATAGAGTTATCTGAAGTCGATTCCTCTTCAGAATCAAGCTCTGTTTCAGGAAGATCGGAAGAATCACTATCTTCAAAGTCAGAGTCATCAGGAAGAAATCTCTTCTCTTCAAGGAGTTGGACAGGACGAGACTGATAATGAGCCATATCAATCAACTCTTTCAAAAACTTCCCCGTGTGAGAAGTTGGATGTAAAGCCACTTCTTCTGGAGGACCTTCAGAGACAACTTTTCCACCTTGACTTCCACCTTCAGGACCAAGATCAATAATCCAGTCAGCTTGAGTCACAATGTCAAGATTATGCTCGATGACAATCACAGTATTTCCTCCATCGACTAGAGCTTGAATAATGTCAATCAATTTCTGGACGTCTGCCATATGCAAACCAGTTGAAGGTTCGTCGAGAATATAGACAAATCCTTTCTTGTGCAATTCACTAGCAAGTTTCAGTCTTTGAGCTTCTCCTCCTGAAAGTGTAGAAACAGATTGGCCAAGCTTCAAATAGCCCAAACCTACACGACGAAGAATCTCCAATCTCTTGGTTATCTGTTTCGACTCGGAAAAGAATGAGAAAGCTTCATCAATGGTCATGTCCAAGACTTGGGTGATGTTCTTATCTTGGAATCTGTACTGAACTCGAACACTTTCCAGAAAATGCATCTCGACAGATTTCCTTCCTAATCCTTTGCATTCCTTGCACGCTCCTTCAGAATTGAAACTGAAGATAGAAGCAGATTGCTGGCATGCAGCAGCGAAGACTTTTCTGATCCAATCGAAAGCTCCTGTGTAAGTTGCTGGATTGGAACGACTGGATCTTCCTACAGGAGATTGATCAATAACGACAGCAGTCGGGCATTGTTTGGTGAAAAGTCCTCGAATCAAAGAACTTTTGCCAGCTCCTGCAACTCCAGTAACGCAGAGAAAGCAATCCAGAGGGATTTTGACATTCATGTTTTTCAAGTTGTTGAGATTTCCGCCTTTTATCTGAATGAACGTCTTGACTTCTCGTCGAATAGGAACCTGAATTCTAGGCTTTGGAGCAAGATGAAGAGCGGTCGGAGAAAGAAATTTGTTTGTACCGTTGATGGAAGCTAAGAGTTCAGGTACAGTTCCATTGAAGATTACTTGTCCTCCACCGGCACCAGCATGAGGACCAAGATCAAATACATAATCGGCTCCTAGAATGATGACAGGTTCATGTTCAACAACAAGAACAGAATTTCCTCGATCGCGAAGGTATCGAAGCAAATCCAAGAGCTTCTGCATATCTCTAGGATGAAGTCCAACGGTTGGTTCGTCCATGATATACATCATTCCAACAAGATCACAGCCTAGCTGTCGAGCCATTTTGACTCGTTGAGATTCACCTCCAGAAAGAGAGCCTACTGATCTTGAAAGAGAAAGATACCCAACACCAATCTCGACAAGAAGCTCGAGTCTTTCAAGAAGACGATTGACGACTGTAAGAGCCACCGAAGTCATGGAATCAACATTCGACTTGAGGAATCGATAGAGATCAGAAAGTTCCATTCGATTCAGCTCAGCAATGTTAGCTCCACAAAACTTGACAGAAAGTGCTCGTTCATTCAATCTCGAGCCTCCACAAACCCCACATTCAATAAACTTGAAAAATGAAGCTTCTTTGTCTCTGTTCGACTTTTGAGATCCTTCAGAATCTTTGAAATCAGACGAAATTGCGTCGCCAATCGTCTCAATTGGTTGCCAATCTCTCTGAAGTCGTCTTCGCTTAATTCCCGTCACAACACCCTCGAACGAAGGAATGAAGTCTCCGGAAGCTCCATTGGTATAAATCTTTTCAGAATACAGTAGGTGACTGATTTCTTCTTCAGAAAAGTTCTTCAAAGGCACATTCATCTTGAACAACTTGGAAGAAGCAATTCCTTTCCAAAACCATCCTCCAACTTTGTAATCAGGATGAAGAATGGATCCAGCTCCAAGAGAAAGATTCCAATCAAGCAAAACCTCTTCATCCACGACCAAGTCCATACCAAGACCTTTACAATTCCCGCACATTCCTTCGGGCTTATTGAACGAGAAACAATTCGCATCTCCAACCAGAGGCTCTCCAGCTTTGGAAAACAGAATCCTAAGCAGTCCGAAGAGCTCAGAAACTGTCCCAACGGTTGAACGAGAGTTGTGTCCCAATCGCTTCTGATCGATGACAACAGCTGGGGAAATGCCTCGAATCGATTCGAACTTGGGTCTGTCAACCTTGGGAAGTCGAGTTCGTGAGAAGGCACTCCATGTTTCAAGGAGCTGTCTGTGAGCTTCGGCGTAGATCGTGTCAAAGACTAGAGAAGACTTACCCGAGCCCGAGACTCCAGTGAACACGACAAGCTTGTTCTTGGGCACATGCACCGATACATTCTTGAGGTTATGTTCGCAAGCGCCCGTGACTACAATGCAGTCCTCCATTTCCTCTCGGCGTAATCGCTCCGCGACCTCGCAAAAAGTCTGGCACCATGACAGTGTATGGAGACGCAGTATGTTTCCTGAGCAGCTTTGATCCCAACGGGCTGGACTTTGGGGATCTGAGGAAAGGGGGAAGACCAGATTGTACTGAGATTAGAGGGAGCTGGCGTCATCGCAGTTGGTTTGAGGAGTTTTCTTGATCTTGCTCAGGTCGAAGCCGTAGCCCTTGACCTTTTCGATGACGGCGCTGTAGAGAGCACCGTCGGGAGTACGGGTACGGAAGAGGATGAACAGAGAAGACTGCTGTGCGTTCGTCACGATCGACCAAGAGTACTTGCCGTTCTCCTCAGGACCAACCTCCACGACCCAGTAATCAGCGACTCGGCCGAATCCAGAGTCGAGCTTGACCTTGAGCTTGGCGGGCTGGGCGGGGTCGGGGATCGTGGCGGTTCCTGCGGTGGAGCAGATTCCGATGCGACCAAACACGGATTGAGCGTCGTTCTGAACGCTGATGGATCCGTCAGCATTGGGCGTGTAGGAGGCCTC
>Ga0315902_10014609_pt1 | contig 10087 bp, 11 predicted proteins | sample LakEriMetagenome_9_FD_203523 | JGI IMG/M metagenome (GOLD analysis project Ga0315902, IMG submission 203523) | Freshwater fungal communities from buoy surface, Lake Erie, Ohio, United States - Buoy 12 MA117 | ecosystem: Environmental > Aquatic > Freshwater > Lake > Lake biofilm | place: USA...
TGATGATCGCGTTCTGAAACGCCGTGCGTACCGGCAAACCCTTCTTGACCGAACGCGCCCACGCGAACAACTGACGCAACGAAGGCGGCTGAGTCAGCAGACCTGCTCGTGCTTTCTCACGCGCCACATTCGCGAACGACACGATGATTCGCGCTGCGTCGAGCGTCACGCCTGTGCGGTTGACGATCAGGCTGATCTCGTCATCCTGCGGCAGGTAGTCGAAGTACAGGGTGTAGCTGAAGCGGTCAATGAACGCGCTGTTCTGTTCGCGAACACCAGCGAAGTTGCCGCTGTTATCGCCGTGACCGTTGCTGTTGTCGGCGCAGAAGAACACAACGTGAGACGCCACAGGGATGCGCTCACCGGTCTCGCTGATGGTGATCGAGCGGTGCGGTGAACGTTCGCACAGTGCATGGAGTGCAGCGAGTGACTGCGCTCTGGCGAACCCGATCTCATCGAGCAGAACGATTGCACCGCAGTGCTGGATTGCCTGAGCGACGATCCCCGCCTTCCACACAACCGAACCCGACTCGATGCTGTTGCCGCCGATGAAGTCGGCACGTTCCAGCGCCTCGTCGAAGTTGATGCGGTACAGGCGGCGGCGGAGACGCGCAGCAACCTGCGTCACGAACTCCGACTTGCCTGTGCCGCGCTCACCTGCCAACCAGACATTGTCGGGTAGCGGATCATCGAGTGCGATCAGCGACTGGTGCAGGTGCGCCGGATTGAAGACGTAGTCATCGACAACCGCTGGTGCTGCACTGTCGTTCCACACTGCGACCATCAGGTCACCGAAGTCCACGCCATCGTACAGGCAAGCGGTCTCGCCGAAGACGTCAGCGGCGCGTTGCAGTTCGAAGGTAGGCACTGCGTTCGCTACGGTCTTCAACTGCTGCGGGGTTGCCTGTTCGCGGAACTGATCGAACAGTGCGGAGACCTGCTGCGTGATCTCGTTGGTGATACGCGCAGTGTCCGGCTTGCTGATGGCATCAACGCGAGAGACCAGCGAATCAGCGAGTGCCTTGAACTCACTGCGGTACTTGCCGAACTCGTTCGCTGCTTGCGTGTTCAGGTTGCGAACCTCTTGCAGGGCAACGCTGCTTGCGCGAACGGCGTCGAGCGCCTTGGCATTCGAATCGTTCAGCAGGTCACGCAGGTCATTGTCAACGCCGCCGGTGATTACGGTCTGCGGCTTGACGTTCAGCACGTTGTCCATGCTGACTACACCTGCTTCGATCAGCCAACGCACCTCTGCGAGGGCGGCTTTCTTGTTGTCGAGGGGAGCCTGTTTCTGCTCGATCAGGACGGTGTTGAGATGCGCCAACGATAGCAGCGCGAGTTTTTGATTGTCGTTCACGGTTAGCCTCCGATGAAAAGTTGAATTACAGGGACAAGGTGTTGCGGTCATTCGGGCAGGTAGGTAGCCCTTGGTTCGCCCAATACTGAGACAGGCGAACGGTGTAGCCACAGGCGGGGCAGCAAGCCTTGATCATTCGCGTCGATTGCTTCTTGCGTACCGCCTCGATGTTTAAACGCGCATGAGGGTAATCGCCCAGCCCCGAGAGCAGACCGGCGAAGTTCTGCTTGAACGTCTCTCCTGCGTAGGTTGACGTTGGTTTGCCTTCCAGCCAGAGGGAGCGGACGCACTGGGTGAAGCGTCTGCCGTGACCGTCACCGTCAGTGGCGGCGTGAGCCAACTCATGCACCAGCGTCGAGAACACCTGAAGCGGATCGTCAACCACAGGCGAGATCAGAATCTCGTGATGGTTGTCGTTCGATGCAGCCGGTGACCAGTGTTCACCGATGAAGCGATTGTTCGCTCTGGCACGGCTGGAGGGGAACCCGCAGGTAACCCGAATCAGATCGGGCAGCGGGTGATTGACTGAGTCAAAGATCGGGCGCAGTTCCTCGACTGCGGCATTGAGCCATTCTTCACGGTTCGTATGCATAAAGCCTCCTGAGTTACACGTTGTAGGTTGTGTGCAGCGAGACTGCGTACTCGCGGCGGGATACTCTGCGAACATCTGCGTAGGTGCTGGGGCAACCGCAGCAGTCATGCTCATGGCGGCAACTGCTACCGCTCAGTGTGTCGGCGATAGCGTTGGACAGATCGACGCCGCGCAGTGCAGAGGGAGCGACTACCCGAGTCGCGTAGGTATTGCCATCGATGCCCTCATCCGAGACGCGCCGGTATGCAAGCACCTTGGCAGTGCCGACATACTGCTCATCGTCAAGGTAGCGCCATCCATCACGGTACTTGCGGGATAGGCGTTCGTAGAGGTGGATTTGCTGGGTCATATTGCCTCCTGAGTTAGATGTTTGAACGTGCTTCAGCGTGAGTCTCACGCAGTGCCTCTGCGCGGTCTTCACGTTCCCAGCGGCGGCGTTGCGCCTCACTGGGTTGGTCAGTGATGAGGTTGACTACGTCATTGAGCAGGGAGAGCGCCATCTCAGGCGTATGCCCTGCGTTGATCAAGCGGTCACGGTAGCGGGTAGCCACGGTCACCAGCGTCTGTGCTGCGGGGATGGTGCGTTGGTGAATGTCGGGGATAGCCCGAACGTCCTCTGCGAAGCAGGACAGGATGAAGAAATCGGAATTGCGAACAGTCATACAGCCTCCTGAGTTGAACGGTTGGGAGCAGCGCAGATGCCCTGCTCGATGAGTTGCGATGCGGTACGTCCGAACCAGCCTTGCAGTCTCCAAGCGAGACCGGTATCGATGAGCAGTTGCCATGCCTCGATGACCTGCTCCTCTGACTCGGCGTCGATCCAGCCCTCTGCGATACCTACAGCGTCGAATGTGTTCATGGTGATAGCCTCCTGTGTGTGATGCGGGATTGCATCCACAAGCACACTGCGTGAATGTGCTTGAAGGGAAATCCCTTACCCATCGCTGGGGAGCGCACTCGCCTACGTTCTCACCGTAGGGTCAAAGCGGTTAGCCTTATCTCGTTCGGTTGCCTGATCCCATCCGGGGGCAGCGCCTACTAGCCTTATCTCTACCTGACTCAATTTCAAACTTTTTCTTTTTCTTCTCTTGGGGTCAGTCAGGTGACCCTTGCTCTCTCCCAGTCAGTCCCCGAGTGTGTAGGTGGGTGACTCGTCGGTAGATCGCTGCTGCGCTTCCCAGCGCATGGTTGCCATTTTTGCAACCGCTCCCACGCCTCTCGGCGCAGAACTGAAGTTTAAACGAATGCTTGTACGAACACAATACGGATGCAAGCACCGAAAACCCGCATGGATGCTGGGCTTTGGCTATTCCCCACTGAGTCGTGGGGTCATTATCTGCGGGGCAGATGCCCGAAGGGCGGCAGTCTGAGAGTGCAGAGCGACACTGAGAGCGAAGCACAGAGGGAAGAGAGAGACCGTCACAGAGGAGAGCAAGAGGAAAGCGAGAGGGAAGCGCACACTGCGAACAGGTATTGACAGATCGTGTAAACGCAGCGAAGGTTGCTTGCATGATCCATGCATGAATGACTGCATGAACGAATCAAAAACGGTGATTGAAGGGCAAAAAGATGAATCGGGAAAAACTCATTGAAATGCTGGAGCAAGACACAAGCATCGAGGGTGATGACGATGCAAGCACGACTGTCGCGGGAAGCCCTGCCGAAGGCGTACAGGCTGCTGTGGCAAAGGTAAGAGAAAAGAAGACCAAGACAGGAAAGATATACGGCGTACCAAGAGAGGAAGACAAAGCAAAACGTCTTACACCTCAGATGCAACTATTCGTTAATGCGATCCTACAGGGCAAAACAAAGATCGAAGCGTACCGTTCAGCGTACAACGTGCGAACGGAGAAAGAGAGCATCGCGATTGCTAACGCGAACAAGCTACTGAAGGATCGGAGGATCACTGCGCTACTGGGGTCTCTCGATGAGGCGCTCAAAGAAAAGGTCATCGAAGACGCAGTGAAGACTAGGCGCTTTGTGATGGAGCGTTTACACGACAGGGTAGTGAACGCCAAGACCGAGAGCGCAGAACTCAAAGCACTGGAACTGATGGGCAGAGCGGTTGCCATGTTCAGCGATAACGTGAACCAGCAGGTGAAGCACGTTGATACGAACGCACTCAAGGCAGAGTTACGCAGCCACCTCACACTGCTTGATACATTGAAGAAGCCAGAGAAGCGCAGTGCCTAAGCTAGGCACAGTGCTGGGGGTGTATGTGTGTGATGCGTATGTGTGACGCAGCGGATGCGAGTGCAGATCAGTGGCGTCAGTGATGCGTTGTTGCTGCGGGAGTGGGTATGGCTTTGTGGTTTTGCCCCTACGGCGACCCCACCGCCCCCGCACCCCCCTGAACGCGCCATGCCACCCCTCCACCCTATACGCTCTAATCCACACATCCCACCATTTCCCCTAACCAAATGCGAACAATGGGGAGCGTTAGGCAGACAGCAGAGGATGCGGGACTCCGGGGGTTTTTCTGCCTTCTACCCGGACTTGTTGAACCGTCGAATCTGGCTCCCCACCCCCTTTTGTCTTTTTCCCGGAGGATAGGTAGGAAGCTGTATAGGGAAACAGTGCTGGATAAATGTACAGGAAAAGGGGTAGGGGGTATATATTTTTGGGATAGTGACAAGAACACTTGTTCGCACTATCATGTAGCTTTTGGAGGTGCTATGACCAACACGGTAGCGTATGTGACGTACCTTGTGTACATCCTTGTATTTGAGGGTTTAGTGCTGGGTGGGACTGGGTACGCTGTGTTTGTCTTGGGGCATAGTGGCTGGTGGTGGGTGCTTGCGGTATTTGTTGGAGCGAGTGCCTACACGCCAGAGAAGTGGATTCATGGGGAGAGGAGACGCCGTGCAATTGGATGAGGGGAATAGCATGACAGTCAAGGAATTGATGGCATTGATGGTGGAGTGTGGGTTGCTGGAGGTGACCAAGCTGCACTGGACGGAGAAGGGGTTTATTCCCGAAGACACGTTCATTGAGGGCGATACCGCAGGGATCATGCAATTGGTGGAGTTGGCGTTGGACAAGCAGAGGCAGGAGATTGCTTCAGCGGTTGAGAAGATGGGGGTGATTGGGTACGGAGGCTTGGCAATGGCTCATGCCATCCGGGAGAAGAAGTGGGAAGAGTTTATTAGGCAGACGCATGAATAGGGCTGAAGAGTTGGCAGTGCTGTTGGAGGAGAACGCACGGCATGATGAGGACTTGGAGGCGGCAAGGCTGTTGCGAAAATTGTATGAGGTGTATGAGGTAGCTGCTGAGGTGGTGTACGCCAAGACGCACCCGGAGAGCAAGGCGGCTTACAGCAGAATGATTGATGTGATAACGAAATGAGAGCATTGATTTATGTGTTTTATGTGATCGTGGCGCTGGCTTCAATGGCGTTGATTGTCGAAGCGTGGGTGGAGAATCCCGATACCCGACTCCCTTTCAGGGAGCCTATCCACCGCCGTTGGTAAGGAGGAAACATGAATTGGTATGACGTAGGGATCATAATGTCGAGGATCGGCTTAATTATGATTGGGGCAGGATTAGTGGTTGGCGTTGCAATTACCGCATTGATTTTCTTTTTAAACGAATAACTGCTTGCACGAACGGTTGTTCGTGTTTAAACTGCGCCCTATCGTTTAAACCGAAAGGGGCAGCAGTGATTGAGTTGACCCAACGCCAGCTTAGAGTGCTGGAGTTTATTCAGGCATACATCAAAATGAAGGGCTTTGCCCCTTCGATGCAGGATGTGGCGACCGGCTTGGGACTGAAGTCGCGCTCCAATATCCACCGTATTGTTCGTTATCTGGAAGATAATGGACTCCTGACCACCGTACCGCATAAGTTTCGGACGATCAAGCTCCGAGACCGCTCCGTCGAGAAGATGTTGGCACTATGAGTGACCTGTTGACTCGGGCGGAGATCAAGCAATATCTGGCATTGCTGGATGAATTGCCGGAAGGCTCTCCCGAGATCGAGAAAATCCACACCCTGCTGCAAGCAGACAAGCGCGAACGCTGTCGGCAGAACTTCATGCCCTTCGTGCGGCAGATGTGGTCAGCCTTTATCCCCGGAAAACACCACCAAATCATGGCAGATGCCTTCGAACGGGTGGCGCGTGGGGAACTGAAACGGCTAATTATCAATATGCCACCCCGGCATACCAAGTCAGAGTTCGCCTCCTACCTGTTTCCATCATGGTTTTTGGGGATGTACCCCGAAAAGAAGGTGATTCAGACCGCACACACCGCTGAATTGGCAGTCGGCTTCGGTCGAAAGGTGCGAAATCTGGTCGGATCGCAGGAATATCAGGAGATTTTCCCCACCAAAATGTCGGCAGACTCCAAAGCCGCCGGTCGATGGAACACCTCCAAGGGCGGTGACTACTTCGCGATTGGTGTCGGCGGTGCAGTGACCGGTAAAGGTGCGGATATTCTGATTATTGATGACCCGCATTCAGAACAAGAGGCGATGCAAGGCAATCCTGCCGTGTATGACCGTGTGTATGAGTGGTATTCCTCGGGTCCGCGCCAGCGTCTCCAGCCGGGAGGGTCGATTGTGATCGTCATGACCCGCTGGTCCAAGCGGGACTTGACCGGTCAGATTGTGAACGCCGCCATGAAGAAGGACTTGGAGGAGTGGGAGGTCATTGAACTACCCGCGCTACTCCCTTCCGGCAAACCCCTCTGGCAGGAATTCTGGCGGCAAGAGGAATTGGAAGCCATCAAGGCAGAATTGCCCGTATCCAAGTGGGAAGCTCAGTACCAACAGAACCCCACCTCGGAAGAGGGCGCGATTATCAAACGGGAAATGTGGCAGGTTTGGGATAATGATCGTCCACCACAGGTAGACTACATCATCCAATCTTGGGATACGGCGTTTGAAAAAAGCAATCGCGCAGATTATTCCGCTTGCACCACATGGGGCGTCTTCTACCGCGACGTTGAAGGGTCAGAAGTCGCCAACATCATCGTCCTCGACGCCTTCAAAGAACGCATGGAGTTCCCCGAACTCAAGCGAACCGCCTTCGAATTCTGGAAAGAATGGAACCCCGACACCCTCATTGTGGAAAAAAAGGCGGCAGGTGCGCCCCTGATTTATGAGATGAGAAGAATGGGTATCCCCATCTCGGAGTACACACCAAGCAAAGGCTCGGATAAGATTGCCCGTGTAAACGCTGTGTCGGACTTGTTTGCGTCCGGCATGGTGTGGCGACCCGAAACCCGATGGGCAGATGAACTGGTGGAAGAACTGGCGTCCTTCCCCAACGGTGACCATGATGACTTGGTGGACTCGACCACCCAAGCCCTTCTGCGCTTCAGGCAGGGCGGCTTTATCACGCTGGCAACGGATGAGGAAGACCGGATGTTTATCCCAAGAAAGGCAGCGTACTACTAATGTGGGTCAGGCTCACACCACCGCCTGAGCGTCTGACGCGAGCGACGCTGCGAGCGTATCTGCGCTGGAGAATGGATTACTTACGCTGGCGGCTTTTTAGCTTGAAACGTGCCATCCAAGCACCCGCAATATGGTGGCGACGCCGTAAAGCAGCAAAGCGTTTAAACAGATACCTATTACAAGAAGCTGAGAAAGTTGCCAAGTTGCCGCCCTATTCACCTCCGACAGCGGATGAAGTGAGTGACTTCGTCCATTGGGCAGAGCGTTCAGGTCTGCGTTTTGCACACCGTGTTGCTGCTATGCCAAAGAGTCCACCCAACTCCAAAGAGGTGGAACTAACCAAGACAGGAATCAACTATGGCAATTGAAAAATCCCTCTACTCCCTCCCCACTGGCATGGAAGACCAAGCCGCCCCGGAGGTTGAGATTGAAATCGAGATGGAAGACGGCGACGAACCTGCCGTTGAGATTGAGGTTAAGACCTCGTCCTTTGACGAAAACCTTGCCGAAACCATTTCGGAAGGCGAATTACAGTCTATTTCTGACGAACTGCTTCAGTTTATTCAGGATGACATCACCTCCCGCAAAGACTGGGAGCGTACTTATAAGGATGGTCTTGACCTGCTAGGACTCAGGATCGATGAAAGAACTGAGCCGTGGGACGGCGCGTGTGGTGTTTATCACCCGATCCTGTCGGAGTCCGTGGTCAAGTTCCAGTCCGAGACGATTCTGGAAACATTCCCGGCGTCCGGTCCCGTCAAGACCAAGATCATCGGCAAGATTACCCGCGAAAAGGAAGAAGCCGCCGCCCGTGTTCAGGACGATATGAACTATGAACTCGCCGAGGTCATGGTCGAATACCGCAATGAACATGAGCGTTTGCTGTGGAACCTGCCGATCACCGGCAGCGCGTTCAAAAAGGTCTACTTTGATCCGAGTTTAAACAGGCAGGTCGCCATGTTTATCCCGGCAGAAGACATCATCGTTCCTTACGGCGCATCGGATTTGCAGTCCTCCCCTCGGATTGCACACCGCATGAGGAAGACCGAAAACCAGATCAAGAAGCTCCAAGTCGCAGGGTTTTACCGCGATATTGAACTGGAAACACCGTCCAGAAACATCACCGAAATCCAGAAAAAGAAGGACGAAGAAGCCGGTATCAACATTGTCGATGATGACCGCTATCTGTTGTATGAAGTCCACATCGACTATGACCTGCCGGGGTATGAAGACCCGGATGGGATTGCCTTGCCTTACGTCATCACCATCGCATCTACCGGTGAAGTCTTGGCGATTCGTCGCAATTATCTGGAGGATGATGAGACCCGCCAGAAGCGGATGCACTTCACGCACTACATCTACATCCCCGGCTTTGGCTTCTACGGCTTTGGCTTGATCCATCTTGTGGGTGGTTTTGCAAAGAGCGCAACGTCTATCCTGCGTCAACTGGTGGACTCGGGAACCCTGTCGAATCTTCCGGGTGGCTTCAAGTCCAAAGACCTGCGCGTCAAGGGCGATGACACCCCGATTGCTCCGGGCGAGTGGCGCGATGTGGATGTGACCGGCATGACGATCAAGGACTCGATTGTCCCGCTGCCGTACAAAGAGCCGTCCCAAACCCTCTTTAATTTGTTGAATACCATCGTCGAAGAGGGCAGAAAGTTTGCCTCCGTGGCAGATTTGAAGGTTGGCGATATGTCCAACCAAGCCCCGGTAGGCACGACCTTGGCAATTCTGGAGCGGACATTGAAGGTCATGAGCGCGGTGCAAGCCCGTGTCCATGCCGCGATGAAGCACGAGTTTAAACTCATTGCCGCCATCGTCCGTGACTACACCCCCGAGTCGTATTCCTACGAAGTCGATGCCCCCAAAAAAGCCAAGCGGGATGACTACGACATGGTGGACATCATCCCCGTGTCTGACCCGAACGCCTCAACAATGGCGCAGCGGGTGGTGCAGTACCAAGCTGCCTTGCAGTTAGCCGCTTCCGCGCCGGGAATCTACGACCTGCCACAGCTTCACCGGCAGATGCTGGAAGTCTTGGGCATCAAGAATGTCGCCAAGATCATCCCAATTGAAGATGAGCAAAAGCCCATGAATCCGGTATCGGAAAACATGGCAGCACTATCGGGCAAGCCTATCAAAGCCTTCTTGTATCAGGATCATGAGGCGCATTTGAAGGTTCACATGAGCGCCATGCAAGACCCGAAAATGCAACAAATCATCGGGCAGAACCCGCAAGCGCAAGTCATCCAAGCCGCGATGATGGCGCACATCAACGAACACGTTGCCTTCCAGTACCGCATCGAAATCGAGAAGATGCTGGGCGTTCCACTTCCCCCGCCGGACGAACAACTGCCGGAGGACATCGAGGTCGAACTGTCCCGCGCTGTTGCGATTGCCTCCGAAAAGCTACTGCAAAAGGATCAGGCAGAAGCTGCTCAGAAGCAAGCCCAGCAAGCCATGCAAGACCCTGTTGTCCAGCAGCAAAACCGCGAATTGGACATCCGGGAAGCCGAAGTCATGCGGAAAAAAGCCAAGGACGAAGCCGAGTTGGAGCTTCGCGCCGCCGACCTTACCGCCAAAGACCAGCGGGAAAGAGAGCGGATTGCTGCACAAGAGCGAATTGCTGGCGCACAGATTGGGGCAAAAGCCGCCGATTTGGACAAGAGCATCGATTCCAAGCAACGTATCGAAGGCATGAAGATAGGAGCAGACCTTGGCACTAAGGGATTATCTT
>Ga0315902_10014611_pt1 | contig 10087 bp, 5 predicted proteins | sample LakEriMetagenome_9_FD_203523 | JGI IMG/M metagenome (GOLD analysis project Ga0315902, IMG submission 203523) | Freshwater fungal communities from buoy surface, Lake Erie, Ohio, United States - Buoy 12 MA117 | ecosystem: Environmental > Aquatic > Freshwater > Lake > Lake biofilm | place: USA...
GTCCATCGGCACGATCCTCCGGACAGCAGCGGTGCAACTGGGGCGTGATGCATCAGGCAAACCGCATCCGCAACTGGGCGAGTTTCTTCAGCCCGGCGCACAGGCGACTGGGGGGATCCTCGGACGGATCGAAGCCGAAGCGAACAGTGCTCGAAGTGGCGTGATCAATGAAGCGACCAACGACGTCGGCGGCGGACAATGCGTGACGTCTTTTGATTCAGGCGACTGGATGGCGTTCGGAAATCATCCGGTCACCATACCGACGACCGGTCCGTATCAAGTGAGCTTTCGCGTCGCAAGCGGAATCAACGGCGGCACGGTCCTGTTTGAAGAGATGGGCGGAAGCCCGCTCTATGGAACAATCACGATCCCGAACACCGGCGGCAGCGGCAATTGGCAGACCGTCACCGCGACGGTGACACTGCCCGCGGGGACGCGAAGATTCGGCCTCAACGCACGCGTCGGCGGATGGAAGCTCAACTGGTTCGAAATCGGCTCGACGGGAACTCCCAGCACTGAAGGCGGTGCGGTGATCGAGAGTTGGAGCTTCATCAATGGGACATACGGCGACGGGATGCCGTTCACGCTTCGTCGGCCGACATTTTCATTCACGGGAACGACGGTCCCGGCGTTTTCGTCGGTGAGATTCGCTCCATCTTTGATGGGTATGGGGCTGCTTGAGGCGATTCCGGAGAGCACGATACTTGCGCTTTCGGATCCGAACGACCTCAACGGGGATGGCATTCGGGGCATCCCATCCATAACTTCTCTTCTTACTTCTCCTCATATCCAACGTCTGGGCCGATTCGGTTACAGAGGCCGCACCGCCACCGTTCGCGATCAAGTGGCGTTCGCGCTGAACCGAGACATGGCTGTCCCGAGCGCTGACATGGCGAAGCTCGACGGCGAGACGATCGCCAGAAATCCCGCGGTTTCGAATCGCGAAGTCGATCAGATGGCGCGCTATGTATCGCTGCTGGGAGTACCCGCCCGGCGCGAATTGACGAATCCCGAAGTTCTTCAGGGCGAGAAACTGTTTGCCCGCGCCCGTTGCGCTTCGTGCCACGTGCCCAGCATGACCACAGGCACGCTTCATCCTTATGGCGAGCTTCGCAATCAGTCGATTCAACCGTACACGGACCTGCTGCTCCACGACATGGGACCGGGTCTCGCGGACAGCATGGCGGATCGAGGAATCCCGGGCTCGATGTGGCGCACTTCACCACTATGGGGAATCGGCCTCACCCCCTCAGTCAGCGGCGGCGAAGCCTACCTGCATGACGGGCGCGCGCGCACGCTTGAAGAAGCCATCCTGTGGCATGGCGGAGAAGCCAATCAACCCAAGGAAGAGTTCAGAACCATGAGCGCGAAAGATCGCGCGGCGCTGATTCGATTCCTGAAGTCACTGTGAAGAGAGCATCCGCCTTTAACCGAGATCCACGCCGATCCGCTCGCGGCCCCAACCGATCCACGCCGAATCCGGAAGTTGCCGCCCCATCGAACGGAACATGAATGACAACTGTGCGTTGTGATAGAGCGCATGGGTCGGCACTTGCATGATCGCATCCGCGGCGGTCTGTCGAAACACTCGGCCGTCTCGATGACGTTCGACGATGCGCTCAAGCTCGGCTGCGTCCAGCGCATTCAAATAGGTGTCCCAGCGCGCTCTGCTTTGCGCGAGATGCACTTTGATCGAAGAGAGATCTGGGAGCATCTCCGGGGACGGCATAAAGACTCCGGCATCATCGTTCTGAAGTACTGAAATCCAGATACGCTCGGCGCCGGCAAGGTGGACAAGCGTGCCATGCACGCTTCCGATGCCGATCGGAAACTCGCGACGGAGTTCTTCAGCGGTCAGCGATTCGCATGCGGCGATCGTGCGATCGGTAAGCCATCGAAGCCAGGTGTGGGCGTTGAGATAAGGGGTGCGAATTTCCATGTCATTACTCCTTCAGGCGGCGATTGGGAGTGGGAGTTTCGTTCGCGTATTTTTCATTCAAGGTGCCGGATCAGGGACGAATCGCGCGCGAAACGCGCCCTTGATAGAAAGCGTGAGTTCTCCTGCGTTGTTGCCGGAAAACGCATCCGCTTCTTCGAGCATCGTGAGGAACACCGATTCGATTTTCATGAGTTCCGGAGATCCCGCCATGCGCGTTGCTCCGATACGCGAGATATCGAGCGTCGAGCTTGTGGCGTCGTGACCTTCCAGCGCCACGCTTCCGAAGTAGCGATTTACGCCGCCAAATCCGCTCACGCGATCATCGGAACCGAAGGTCAATGTCGGCGCGCGCTCGGGAATCGACAGCAGAGTTCCGTCTGCATCACGAAGTTCAATCAATCTCCACGACGTGTCAGACAATAAAACGATCGAGGCTTTTGAGTGCGGCGCCCGCGATGCATTGTCGGCGGAAGAATCCCCTGCACATCCGACGAAAACGCTGAGCATCAAAGCGTGGCAGACAAGAATCGACGAACTCCTTGGTTTCATGCGCTCATGGTAAGCGCCACTCGATCTGCGCGCTGATACGATGAGGTCCATGTCAAATCGTGATCACATGGACTGCTTTTGGCAACCGACACTCCGGGGCGATCTGGTTCTTCTTCGGCCACTCACGATGGACGACTTCGAGGCGCTTTTTCTCGCCGCGAGCGATCCTCTGATCTGGGCGCAACATTCCGCGAAGAATCGATACAAAAGAGATGAGTTCTCCGGATTTTTTGAAAGCGCGATCGCCTGCCGCGGCGCACTTGCGGTGATCGACAGGGAATCAGGCCGAGTGATCGGCTCGAGCCGTTACTACGAACATGATCCGCAGGCTTCTTCGGTGGTGATCGGGTACACATTCCTTGAGCGAGCTTTTTGGGGTGGTCGATTCAACGCGGAAGTTAAGTCGTTGATGCTCGGTCATGCCTTCGCAAAGGTCGAGATTGTTCAGTTCCATGTGAGCCCGGGAAATGTTCGATCCCGGCGCGCGCTTGAGCGCATCGGAGCACGCGTGCACGGCGACGCGATGGTCCAGGTAGATGGCAAACCGAGCGAGCGGGTGATCTACGTGATGACACCCGGGGATGTGCGAAACGTCGCCTTGTGATTTCAATTCTCATGTCTCATCGCTGTCCCAATCGATTGCGGCTGATTCCGCAACGGTGACGGTTCGAGCAACATTGACGATGTGCTCTCAGTTCGGGACCCGGGATCTGAAGTGTTGAAAGATTGATCAGCGTGCATCGCGACGGGATTCGACGCGCTCGAGCAGCAGCAGTTTCTGGCCGATCTTCAACTCAAGTTCCGAACATCGATCCTCGATGTCATCCACAGTGGAGATCACCGTCGCGTCAGGAACCCATCCGCCGTGCGACAAGGCTATTCAAGTGAAACAGATCGCCACTGGAAACAGCTCATACTCACATGCGCGGCGCCGCTTGCGAAAAGCCGTCCCACACCGTTGCCCGCGATACCGGAAGTGGCTTGATATACGAAATGTCAATACATTTCGCGTGCGACGACTCATCGTTTGCGTTAGGATTTCCCGACGGCGAAACCTTCGGAGCGCAGCCCATGAAAACCAGCTTCGACATCACATTTCAGCGAAGGTTCAAGAGGTTTCGAAGCGGCTTCACGCTGATCGAATTGCTCGTTGTGATCGCCATCATCGCGCTGTTGATCGGCATCTTGATTCCCACGCTCGGTGCGGCGCGTCGTCGGAACCGAACCGTCGCGTGCGCGGCGAATGTCCGCTCGATCGGGCAAGTGCTTCAAATGTATGCGGATGATTACAAGCAGTGGCATCCGGTCACGAGCGACTGGCAGTTATGGGAAGGTGACGGTTCCACCCCCGATGAACCGGGATTAGGGTGGACGGAACTTCTCCGTGCATATGTCAATTCACCTGCGGTTTTTCTGGACAAAGAACGCCCTGATGTACCGTTTGCATACTTCCTACAAGCGCGATATCCGATCGCGCTTGCGACAGCTTCCGGCGTACAACTTACGCCTGGACGACAGCTCGCGGTGTATCTGCCGACGATCCAGTTCGGTTCGCAGTTTGTCGTCGCGGGCGATTGCGTGAACAGCGCTTTCTTTCCTGCCCCCTACGGCACTGCGAATCGAACACCGAACTGCGATCTCGACGATGGCGAATATGAATGCGCATTCCCCGAAGGATCGCTGGATCCGCATCGCGGGGTGATCAATATCGTGTTCGCCGACAACCATGTGACGGGTGCAAAGGGATTTGATGCCGCGACGATGACATGGCACGGGCGCGAGATGCGGGATTGGCAGTCAACGCGCTGAGATCGCGATCACATCAACCTACAGTTGCGATATGTCAGGCAATGATATTGTGAGGAGAGCCATCTCAGACGCGCAAGCGGGGCGCATGAACGCGGCGCTGACCACGCTTCGCGCACTGGCTCGTTCTCGGCCGAATGACATTGAAGTACTCGGCATTCTCGGTCTTGTGCTCACCCAAGCAGGAGAGGTTGAACAGGCGATTTATCATCTGACACGCGCGGTTGAACTCGAACCGAATCTGCCGGGGCCGCGGAACAATCTCGCGAATGCGCTGTTACAGACCAAACGCCACAAAGAAGCAGAGGCGCAATGGCGCAAAGCCGTCGAACTCGCGCCGGATTACGCCAGGGGGTGGTTGGGACTGGTCATCACGCGCGTGAATCTCGACAACGCGCAGGGGGCGATCGATGCCGCGCGTAAAGCGCTCGAGCTCAAGCCCGATTGGCCCGAACTCGTGCCCAACTACATTCAGGCGCTCACCGCTGCGGATCGAACGGAAGAGTCGATCCGAATCGCTGAAGAAGCCCTTGGCCGCCATCCGCTGAACATCCCTCTTCGGTCGAGTGCTCTGATGGCTTTCAACTACATCGAGCGAACAGCCGAGCAGCTCGCGGCCGAGCATCGCAAGTTCGGTGAAACGATCGGGAGGGAATTCGTTGCGACGAATGTGAGTTTCGAACCGGATCGTCCGCTAAGGATCGGCGTGCTGTCAGGAGATCTTCGCTCTCACTCGGTGGGATTCTTCGCTGAATCGATCTTTCGTCACACACCGAGCGGCTTTCACCTCACCGCATTTTCGTCGACACACCTGAGGACGGCTGACCGGATGGCCGTGACCTTCAAGTCGCTCTCGGATGACTGGAATGAAGTTGCTGCGTTGAGCGACGACGCGCTTGATACACTGATCCGCGATAAGCGAATCGATGTGTTGATCGAACTTGGCGGACACACATCAGGCGGTCGGCTGACGGCACTCAATCGCAAACCCGCTCCGCTGATCATTACAGCGATCGGATATCCCAACACCACAGGTCATCCGGCGGTCGATCTGCGCATTGTGGACTCGCATACGGATCCTTCGGGCTACGAATCGCATTGCACCGAGCGCCTACTGCGCCTCGATCCTTGCTTTCTAAGTTACACGCCTCCGAACGACGCCCCGACACCGGCATTGCCTGCCGCGGATGCTCCGATCACGTTCGGATCGTTCAACGTGATTTCGAAAGTGAGTCCGGCAACGCTATCACTTTGGAAGTCGGCGCTCGATGCATGCCCGGGTTCTCGACTGCTCCTGAAGTCACGCGCGTTCGGAGATCCGAGCGCGCACAAGCACTTCGTCGAGCGCGCGCGCGCCGCGGGCATCGATCCGTCCCGCATCGAGATCATCGCGTTCACGGCGAAGATTTCCGATCACTTGAAGCTCTACGAGCGCGTTCATGTTGCGCTTGACACGACTCCCTACAACGGAACCACGACGACCTGCGAAGCATTGTGGATGGGTGTGCCGGTGATCACACTCGCAGGTGATCGCCACGCGGCACGCGTCGGAGTGAGCCTGCTCAACGCGGTAGGCCTTCCGGAGTTCATCGCGAAGAATCGCGAGGAGTTCGCCACGCTTGCATCGAGAATTGCGTGCGATCGCGGACGCCTGAGTGAACTGCGCATGAACTTGCGCGACATGATGCGCGCGTCACCGCTCACCGACTCCGAGGGCTGGGCGGGTCGTCTGTACGGTGCGATTCGCGATGCGTGGCGAACTCGTTGCGCTCAGCAAGACTGATCCCAGCGCGAGAAGAAGAAGATCACATCGTCACCGTCCACTCCGCCGTCACCGGTGAGATCGGCGTCGGCATCTCCGATATCCCAGTCCGCGAAGAACGCGATGATGTCATCACCGTCGACCGAGCCGCTCTCGTCGTAATCGGCGAGGCCGCGAATCGCGACGAATGCGCCGGTCGTCGGGAAGAATCCGCAGGAATCCGAAATGATGCAGTCGTAGTAGCCACCGTCGGTACATTCAATACCGACGATCGAAAGTGTGTCCGTCGTGACACCGAAGAAGCGCCCGTCTTGACCTTCGATCAAAGGCACATACTCACCGAACGGCTGACGACGACGCCACTGATAGGTCAGCGACGATGCCGGTTGCGAAGTGACCGCCTGAACCGTGAGTTCGATGGTTTGGGTGCTCTGGAAGCTGATGTCGTCCGGTTGATTGATCACGCTGATCGTGCCCGAACCGAAATAGATCGTGCCGTTCGAACCGCTGGCGTATCCGGTGCCGCCTGTCACCGTGATGTTTGCGAGCGGCAAAGAGACCGCGCAGGAATAGATGGCGATGCGTCCGCCACCGCCACCTCCGGCATCACTGCGATTACCGGGTGCGCCATTCGCCGTGATCACGCCTGAACCCGTCACCGCACCGGCGTTGATCCAGAGCGAGCCGCCTGATGATCCGCTGGAACCGCAGGCCGCGCCACGAGTGCCGCCGTTGGCGCTGATTTCACCATCGACTTGGAGCGTGCCATCGACATTGAGCAAAAGTGCACCGCCTCCGCTGCCGCCTGAGTTGCCGCAATCGACACCTGCGCCGGAGCCGAGTTCGAGCGGAGAGGTTGAACTTCCGTAGGCTGCGGAACCGAGGATTGCGCTGCCGCGACCGCCCGCGCCGCCATAACCCGCGCCGCCTTGTCCGCCTGAGCTCAATGTGTTGGTGCCCGGACCTTGTCCCGCGCGATACCCGCGACCGGTCACCGAAATCGCGCCGCCATTTTCAACGGTCACGTCACCCGTGAACGAAAGCGACGTACCTGATGTTTCATAAGGATGCGAGAGCACGCCGCCTGCACGCACGATCAAGTCCGCATCAAAGGACACGGGACCTGCGAACTCAGTCGTTTGATGGCTGTTGCCGTTGTTGTCGATGATCAAAGTGGCGCGAGAGGATGCGGTTTGAATCCAAACCGTGCCGGCGCCGGCGCGACGCACCGCCGACGGGTTCGTGGCGTTGGCCGTGCCGCCGTAAGCGTGAACCGCTCCCGTAAAGAGATTCTCGTTTGACAGCATCGAGATTCGACCGCCGCCGCCGCCACCGGCATCCGAGCGAGCACTGCGCGATCCATCGGAAGAAATCTCACCCGCTCCAAGAATGCGCTGGGCTTCAAGCAAGATGCTGCCACCTGAGGCACCGCCCGCTCCACACAATGTCGTGAGTTCACCGTCGGCCTTGATGAGACCATCAATGGTCATGTCTCCGGCACTGGTGATTCGAATCGCACCTCCACCACTGCTGCCTCCGCTGCAATCACGCGGCGAACCCGAACCCAGATCGGTGGGAAGATCTGCGGATCCGTATGAGCCGTAGCCTTCGCCCGTTGATCCGTCACCGCCGCGTCCGCCGTGTCCTGCACCCGGACGACCGCCTGCGTTGGCAAAATCCGAACCGGGGCCTTGTCCCGCGGGGAAGCCGCGACCTTCAACATTGATCTCGCCGCCGCTCGAGACTGTCACATCACCTGCGAAGATGAGATGGCAACCGCTCTGTTCGGGCGGATGCGAGATAGAGCCTGCATCAGCAACAATGAGATTCGCGGCGAACATTCGCTCACCGCTGAATTCGGTACGCTGACCTGCGACGCCATCGTTATCGATGATCAACGTGGCGAGAGCTCCGCTTGGTTGGAGCCAGATGGTTCCCGCTCCACCGCGACGGACACTGTTGAAGGCGCCGTCGTTGTTGCCACCGGCGGCGACGATTGATCCCGTGGATGTGAAATTGTCGTAGTAGAGCGCGATACGCCCGCCACCGCCACCACCGGAATCGTTTCTGTTGCTGACGGCGCCGTTGGCCTGGACCGTACCCGATCCCGCATAGGTTGAAGTTTCAATGATGATCGATCCGCCGGCGGAACCACCTGAGGCGCAGCCTGCACCCTTCGTACCTCCCGAAGCGACGATCGCACCATCGTTGTTCAGAATGCCACCGACGGAAAGTCGAATCGCGCCGCCACCGTAAGCGCCGACGGAACAATCTCTCGGACTACCGGAGCCGAATTCGACGGGCATTTCAACGGAACCGACACACACGCCACCCTTGATAGACGAACCATTTCCACCACGACCGCCGTGCCCTGCGCCGCCTTGGCCACTGGAGATGTTGACATTGGATCCCGGACCTTGTCCGGCGCCGTAGCCTCTGCCAACCAGATTGACTCCCGAATTCGCGCCGATCATCACATCGCCGGTTATTGTGAGATGCAAGCCTGCATCACCGACATAGTGTCCGATCTGACCGCTGCCGGTGACAGACAGGTTGCCGACGATATCGACGGCACCTGAAAAGTCAGTCGTGTCTCCCTGGTTTGAGTTGTTGTCGATATACAAGGTTCCGGGAGCAAGTTGCGGCTTGAGCCACACCGTTCCCGCACCGGCACGACGAACAGGACTGAGGGTCGGATCAACACCACCGAAGGCTTGGAACGAACCCGTGAAAAGACTTGAGCCGTAGTAGACGGCGATGCGTCCGCCACCACCACCACCGGAGTCGCTGCGATTGCTCGAAGCACCGTTGGCGATGAACGAACCAGATCCCACGAGGGTTCCGGCTTCAACCCAAATCGATCCGCCGGCAGAACCTCCCGAGGCGCATCCCGCACCCTTGGTGCCGCCCGACGCGACGATTGCTCCATCATTGGTGAGTGTGCCGCCGATGGACATGCGAATGGCGCCGCCGCCGGTTCCACCGACATTGCAATCGCGCGGACTGCCCGAACCGAAGTCAACAGGCTCAAGATAAGAACCATAACTCGGAGAACTTTCACGAGCGGCGCCTGCTCCGCCACGACCTGCGTGTGAGGCACCCGACTGTCCGCTCGCACTGATGGCAATGGAACCCGGGCCCTGACCGGGACCGAAACCGCGCCCTGTCAGATTCACGCCGGAGTTCGCTCCGATCGTCATCGAACCGCTGACTTCGACATGCAATCCTGGATCACCGACGAAATGTCCGAGTTGGGCGCCGCGGGAAATCATGACATCGCCCGCAACCTCGAAGTTGCCGGCAAGATCAGTCGTTTCGCCGCTGTTTCCGTTGTTGTCGATCACGAGCGTGCCTGCTGAGGAAACAGGCTTGATCCAGATGGTGCCTGCACCACCGCGTCGCGCGTTGTTTGCTGTCGGATCGACTCCACCAAAGGCCTCGACGGACCCGGTGAACACATCCGTCGCGTAATACAACGCGATTCGACCACCGCCTCCGCCACCGGCGTCACTTCGCGCGCTCATGGATCCGTTGGCTGAGATTGTGCCTGATCCGGCAAGCGTGTTCGCGCTGATCAACAGGCTTCCGCCGGAAGATCCGCCCGCGGCACATGAAGGCGGCGTATCTCCATTTGCTTTGATGGAGCCGTCAACGGTCAATGTACCGCCGACCGTCAACATGAACGCTCCGCCGCCTGTCGCACCCGAATTGCAATCTTTGGGGGACCCTGATCCTAGTTCTCGCGGCAAGAGATATGAGCCGTAGCACGGTGAACTTTCGCGAGCGGCACCCACACCACCGCGACCCGCGTGCGAGGCACCTGATTGTGAGCCTCCGCTGATTGCATTGGATCCCGGTCCGAAGCCCGCCACAAAACCGCGACCGGAAACATTGATCGAACTCGCAGGCAGCGTGCCGACTACTCCGCGGATGATGCAATCGCCGGTCACTGTCAGCGCGGCGCCGCTGGCTGAAGCTCCTGAGGAATCCGTGTAGGTGTTCTGCACGGAGTGGGTTACAAATCCTGCCTG
>Ga0315902_10014612_pt1 | contig 10087 bp, 9 predicted proteins | sample LakEriMetagenome_9_FD_203523 | JGI IMG/M metagenome (GOLD analysis project Ga0315902, IMG submission 203523) | Freshwater fungal communities from buoy surface, Lake Erie, Ohio, United States - Buoy 12 MA117 | ecosystem: Environmental > Aquatic > Freshwater > Lake > Lake biofilm | place: USA...
CGACCGCATTGCACCTCTGTTCTTTTCATGCCAAGCGTATTATCGGGCAGATAAATAATGCTCTTTTTGGTGATGGGCTCAAAAAAGCTGGGCCATCCACATCCGCTGTCGAATTTTGTATTGCTCTGGAACAAGGAGTTGCCGCAGGCAGCGCAGTAGTACGTACCTTTTTCATCGAACTTTTCAAACTTGCTGGTCCAGGGTCGCTCGGTTCCCTTCTGGCGCGCAATATAGTATTGCTCGGGCGTCAGCACTTCCTTCCATTTTTCTTCCGGCATCTCCACCTTCTCTTCGTTCTTTCTGGAGAAAGCCGGGTTGATTTTGTTTTCACTCATTGTTGGTGCGATTTTTGATTTTTTGACTTGTGCTTGTCCGTAGCTGATCAGCACCATGCTGATAAAAAGCAGCGATCCGATTCTTGATTTCATAGCTGTAAATCTAATTATCTTTGACATCTATAAACCACAAACCAAAACAAATGTTCAACCTGATTCTCTTTGGACCCCCCGGTAGCGGCAAAGGCACCCAATCTGAAAAACTCATTGCACAATACGGTTTCAAACACCTGTCGACCGGTGATATCCTGCGTTCAGAAATTGTCAATCAAACAGAATTGGGGTTGAAGGCCAAATCTTATATGGATGCCGGTCAGCTCGTGCCGGATGCCGTGGTGATCGGCATGGTAGGATCGGCCATTGCTTCAAACCCAAGTGTTCCCGGCTTTCTTTTTGATGGTTTTCCCCGTACCAAGGCCCAGGCCGAAGCGCTGGATCAATTGCTTTCCTCCCATGGTGAAAAGATCGATCTGGTATTGGCCATGGAGGTTCCGGAAGAAGAGCTGGTGCAAAGGATGATTGGTCGTTCAAAGACTTCTGGCAGGACAGACGATGCTGATCCTGAAGTGCAGAAAAAAAGGCTCGCTGTCTATAAAAATGAAACCCTGGCAGTGGCAGATCACTATCGGCAGTTTGACCGGGTGGTGACCTTGAACGGCCTGGGTTCCATTGATGATATTTTCTCCTCTCTTTGCAAGGAGATCGATGCCAAGAAAGGCTGATCAGAGATTGTCGAACTCGTAGATCGGGTCGATATGGCTATTGGCCGCCATCTCAAAAATCGGTTTGATCAATCCATCATTCAGTCCGTATACCCATCCATGAAGATGAGGGGCATTGTTGTCTTTCCAGGCCTGTTGGATGATGGATGTTTTGGCCAGGTTCATGACTTGCTCCTGGACATTCAGTTCGATCAGCTTGTTCAATTTTTCATCATCATTGGGAAGAAAATTGACCTCGTCTTGGTGCATCCTGTAGACATCCTTGATGTTCCTGAGCCACTTGTTGATGATACCCAGCGATTGATGGGTCATGGCTGCTTTGACTCCTCCGCAACCATAGTGTCCACAAACGATGACATGTTTGACTTGCAGCACTTCAACGGCATATTGGAGAACGGATAGCATGTTCAGGTCGGTATGCACCACCATGTTGGCAATGTTGCGGTGAATGAATATTTCACCCGGTCTGGTGCCGGTGATGGAATCCGGGGGCACCCTGCTGTCGCTGCAGCCGATCCAAAGGTACTCCGGCTTCTGCGTGTTTTTGAGTCGGTTGAAAAATTCAGGATCGTTCTGTACTGCTTGTTCCGCCCATTCTTTGTTGTTCTCTAAAAGTATCTCGTATGATTTCATGATATAATTTTTAAGGATCAATCTTTTTCAGAGTGCACATGTTGTGCATCTTCCATGTTGTAATCTGTTTTGAAATTAACCAGTTTTACCTGGATGTTTCGCTCTTTGGCACCGAACTGAAGGAAGTCACGCAAGAGTTCCAGCACATCAAAGTCGATATACACCGTATTACCGGCATCGATCACCACCTTCGAATTTTTGGGCAGGTCCATCAGTGTTTGTTTGATGGCTGCTTTGTTCAAAAAAGAAACTTCCTGTGCTAAGTCGATGTGAATGGTTTCCCCTTCCTGGTATTGGTCTTTTCTGAACTGGTAGGCCAGCTTCATGTTTCCTTTTAGGATGTAGAAAATACTTACTACCAAACCAATACCAACCCCTTTGAGCAAATCGGTGAATACCACGGCAACAACCGTGATGACAAAGGGAATGAATTGCTGCAAGCCGGAGTCCCATATGTGTTTGAAAACTTTCGGACTGGCAAGCCTGAATCCGATCATGATGAGGATAGCAGCAAGACTTGCCATGGGGATCTTGTTGAGCAAACCAGGTATCAATACAACCGCCAGCAACAGAAAAACACCATGAAAAATGGCTGATAATTTTGATTTGGCACCGGCATTGATGTTGGCAGTGGTTCGAACGATCACGGATGTCATGGGCAAACCTCCAATCAGTCCAGACAGCATGTTGCCAATACCCTGGGCACGGAGTTCTGCATTGGCACTGGAATATCGTTTCATGGGATCCATCTTGTCACCGGCTTCCAGACAAAGCAGGGTTTCAATGCTGGCGACGATCGCGATGGTGGTGCCTACAATCCATACTTGCGGATTCATCCATCCATCAAAGGAGGGAGTTTGAAACTGGCCGAAAAAATCACTGACGGAACTCGCTGTTGGCAGGACCACCAAATGTTCATTGGCAACGACCCAATCGGGTTTGACGGATTTGAACAGTTCGTTTAGCAGGATGCCTGCCACAACGGCTACCAATGCTCCGGGTATGGCTTTGATCTTTTTCAGTGCGGGAACCTTGTTGAAAGCAATCAGGATACCGATGGAAATGATCGCAACTACAATGGCACCGGTATGGGCAAAGTTGAACGCATGGATCAGCTCACCCCAGAAACCTTCATCTTCTTTCAACAGTTGATAGGAAAAGAAATCTCCTTCGTGTTCGAGGTCGTATCCAATGGCGTGGGGCAATTCTTTCTTGATGATGATGATGCCAATGGCCACCAGCATACCCTCAATCACACTGGTTGGAAAATAGCTGGAGATCCCGCCGGCTTTGGCAATTCCCAATACGAATTGAATCAAACCTGCGATCACCACGGCCACTAGAAATGTTTCATAGCCCAGGTCGGTAACAGCCACCAGGATGATGGCAATCAATCCAGCAGCCGGACCGGAAACGCTTACATGGGATTTGCTGAGTGAGCCCACCACAATACCGCCAATCACCCCTGCAATGATGCCGGCAAAAGGTGGGGCACCGCTGGCAACGGCTATGCCGAGACAAAGAGGAAGGGCAACGAGGAAGACGACCATGCCTGAAAGGAGGTCGGCGCCCAAGCTTTTTTGATTTGATTCAATTGGATTCATTCTAGTATGAATTGTGAGAAGGAATCAACAGTGGGAGTTGATTCAATGAATGGGGTTCAAGGGTTTGTTTATTGAGTAGGTTGCGTCATGTTAACCATTGACCTGCAGCGGCGGCCGGGTAGGGGTATCATCCGATAATCGGGATGCATATTCAAAGCTGTATGATTGTGCTTTGGAATTTGCCTGTTCGATTACTCCGTATTGAAAGCCTCTGAGGTGAAAATAAAATTCATTTTTTTTCAGGTCCTCATTCCCCTCTGGATTTTTCCCATCCATATCAGTCGATTGAAAGACCTCTTCAATCATTTGATTACCGTACAACATGGATCCAACTTCTTTTAGGGGAAGCAATTGTGTTGAGATCAACACAAGAAATGATATCGTCAGCCATTTATTCAACACTGCTCAAAACTAAAGTTTCAACTTCGATTACACAAAAGTGCATGATCAATTGATTATAAAATTTAAATGTTCAATCCGCCACAGGCACTAAGGACTTGGCCGGTGATGTAGCTGCTCAGATCAGAAGCCAGAAACAGGGTGGTATTGCCTATTTCTTCAGCAGAACCGAACCTGCCCAAAGGAATTTTGGCCAGATATGCCTGTGCTCCTTCACTCTCCTTTAGATAGTGGGTCATGTCGGTTTCAATAAAACCGGGTGCGATGGCATTGCAACGGACATTGCGACTGCCCAGCTCCTGTGCGATGGATTTGGTGAAACCGATGATGCCTGCCTTGCTGGCGGCATAGCTCGACTGCCCCGCATTTCCCCTGATGCCAATAATGGAACTCATGTTGATAATGGATCCTTTTCTGGCCTTCATCATCGGGCGAATGACTTGTTTGGTCATGTTGAAAACACTTTTCAGATTTACCTCCATTACATCATCCCATTGTTCGGGTGTCATGCGCATCAACAGGTTGTCTTTGGAAATACCGGCATTGTTGACGCAGATGTCGATGGTTCCAAATTCTTTGACCACGTCATTTACAAATGCTTCCGACTCGGCATAGTTCCCTGCATTGCTTCTCCAGGCATTGGCCTTGACCCCCATGCTTTCCAGCTTGGCTGTCAGGGCAGCTGCTTTTTCAGCACTGCTTTCACTCACATAGGTGAAGGCAATATGGGCTCCGTGTTCGGCCAGTTTGAGGGCAATCGCTTCGCCGATTCCTCTGGCAGCACCGGTCACAATGGCGATCTTGTTTTCGAGAAGTTGCATGGTCAAAAAGTTTCGTGCAAGATAAGTAATTAGTGGGTTGCGGTTTAGTGGTGATCCGTTATCGGTTATAGGTTGATTGGAGAATCTCTTCAAGGATGATGCGGTCGTTGCTCAACCTGGGCACCTTGTGTTGTCCCCCTAATTTATTTTTATGTTTGAGCCACTGGCTGAAACTGCCCTGTGCAAGGGAGTGGACAATGGGCATGCCGAGGGCAATGTTTTTGTGTCGCTTGGCTTCATAGTCGCTGTTCAGGGTCTTGAGCTTGCTATCCAGAATTTCGACAAAGGCGTTTAAGTCAGCAGGTTCTTTTTCAAATTCGATCAGCCATTCATGAGCACCATTGCCTTCATCACTGAAATAAACCGGACCGGCTGTATAATCGACTACGGCTGATTCTGTTGCTTTGCATGCCTCGGCCATGGCCCTTTCGGCATTGTCGATGATCAGTTCTTCACCGAAGGCATTGATAAACAATTTCAATCTGCCGACCACTTTCACGCGATAAGGTTGAAGGGTCGTAAATTCAATGGTATCACCGATCAGGTAGCGCCAGAGTCCACCATTGGTACTGATCACAGGAGCATATTGTTTACCGAGTTCTACATCTTTCAATCCAATGGTCCGGGGATCCTCCTTGCCATATTCCTCGATCGGCATGAATTCAAAAAAGATCCCGTGGTCTAGGTACAACAACATGCCTTCTGAACCTGGAATATCCTGTGCAGCAAAGAACCCTTCACTGGCGTTGTACATTTCAAGATAATGGATATCCTCACCGATCAGTTTTTTGAATTGCTCTTTATAGGGATGAAAAGAAACACCTCCGTGGAAATACATTTCCAGGGAAGGCCAAACTTCCTTCATGTTCTTTTTTCCGGTCAGTTCCAGTATTCTTTGGAACAGTACCAATGTCCAGGTGGGCACACCCGATACCGAGGTGACATTTTCCAGCAGGGTGGTTTGAGCCAGCTTTTCGATCTTTTCCTCCCATTCATCCATGAGTGCGATCTTCAAATCTGGTGTCCTGATCCAGTTCCCCCAGAAAGGCGTATTCTGCATCAACACGGCACTCAGGTCACCAAAGTGCGCTTCATCATGAAGATTGCTGATGGTATGACTTCCTCCGATTACCAATCCCTTTCCAGTGAGCAGGTCTGATTCCGGATGGTGCATGTAATAAAGGGTCAGTACATCTTTGGCTGCCTTGTAATGGCCATCGACCAGGCTCTCGCGACTGACCGGGATGAATTTACTTTTGTCGGATGTTGTGCCGCTGCTTTTGGCAAACCAGTGGATGGGGGTGTTCCAGAGCAAGTTTTGTTCACCGGACATGATCCTTTCCACATAAGGCTTGAGGTCTTGGTACTCATGGATGGGAACTGCCTGCTTGAAGGTTTTCGTGGTGAATAGATTGGAAAACTGGTGTTGTCTTCCGAATTCGGTATACTGTGCTGCAGTCACTAAATCCTGCAACACTTCCCTTTGTGCTGAAATGGGATGTTGTATCCAGGCATCGATGCGCCAGGAGCGCAACCTTGCCAGTGTTGATATGGCAGGACTCAAGATTTTCATGGTTGTTGATGGGATCAGCGATCGCCGAAAAGCGACTCCTGACGGGCCTCCTCGTGAAGATAATCTTTTCTTTTCAGTTCAAAGTTCCTGCCCAGGTAGAGTCTTCTGACTTGTTGATCTTCCGCAAGTTCTTCGGCTGAACCGTGTTTGAAGATCTTTCCTTCAATGAGTAAATAAGCGCGGTCGCATATGGAGAGTGTCTCGTTTACATTGTGATCGGTGATCAGGATCCCGATGTTTTTAAACTTCAGTTTCGCCACAACGGTTTGAATGTCTTCTACTGCAATGGGGTCGACTCCTGCGAAAGGTTCATCCAGCAGGATAAATTTTGGATCAACTGCCAGTGCACGGGCAATTTCGGTTCTTCTCCGTTCTCCTCCGCTGAGTGAATCACCGTTGTTTTTTCGCACATGGGTAAGCCTGAATTCAGTGAGAAGGTCTTCGAGTTTATCCTTCTGCTCTTTTTTGCTCAGCTTGGTCATTTCCAAAACAGCGGCAATATTGTCTTCCACCGATAGTTTTCTGAAAACCGAAGCTTCCTGAGGCAGGTAACCGATGCCCATCTGTGCCCTTTTGTACATCGGCAGTTTGGTGATGTTCAGGTCATTCAGAAAGACCTCGCCCTCGTCTGGTTTGATCAAGCCCACAACCATATAGAAGGAGGTAGTCTTGCCAGCCCCGTTGGGCCCAAGCAGTCCCACGATCTCACCTTGTTTGAGTTCAACAGATACCTGGTTGACAACCGTTCTGTTGTGGTATCGTTTGATGAGGTTGCTGGTATGGATGGTCAGGCTCATGGCTTTGGCAAAAGTATCGAATTTCGTCAGCATATTATTGTAGTTTTGCCTGCCAGTCAACCCTGGCAATGTTAAAATGAAAGTGATCGACCATCTGCGTGAGGCAAAAGATACCCTGGTGTCTTTCGAAGTGTTGCCTCCTTTGAAGGGAAAGAATATATCCTCCCTCTACCAGCATCTGGATCCTCTGATGGAATTCAAGCCATCTTTCGTCAATGTTACCTATCACAGGAGCGAACATATTTTCAAGAAAAAAGCGGATGCCACCTTTGAAAAGGTTGAAGTCCGCAAACGCCCGGGAACCGTGGGTATTTGTGCTGCTATTATGAATCATTACAAGGTAGATGCAGTGCCGCATCTGATCTGTGGTGGTTTCACCAAAAGAGAAACAGAAGATGCGTTGATTGACCTGAATTTTTTGGGTATCGACAATGTACTGGTATTGAGGGGTGATGCCACCAAGAACGAGACCAGTTTTGAGCCTGAGCCGGATGGCAACCGTTATGCCATCGATCTGTTGAAGCAGGTTGACCGACTGAACAATGGCATTTATCTGGAGGAAGATATCCGGGATGGTTTTCGTACAAAGTTTTGCATGGGGGTGGCGGGATATCCTGAAAAGCACTTTGAGGCGCCGAATATGGAGACAGACCTGAAGCATCTGAAAGCCAAGGTAGATGCCGGGGCCGAATACATTGTTACACAGATGTTCTTCGACAATGCCAAGTTTTTTGCATTTGTTGACAAATGCAGAGAAAGCGGTATCACTGTTCCTATCATACCCGGAATCAAACCACTAACCAACAAAAAACAATTGACGGTTATTCCAAGAGTTTTTCATGTGGATCTCCCTACCGAATTGATCGAAGCCATGAATAAGACCAGAACGGATGAAGAGGCAGAGAAAGTGGGTGAGGAGTGGCTGATCCATCAGTCAAAGGAACTCAAGAAATCAGGTGTGCCGGTATTGCACTATTATACTTTGGGGAAACCCAGGATCATCTACAACGCCGTGAAAGAAGTATTCTAAAGCGTTTTGTCCAATAGGTTTCTCCAGTTGACCTGGTTGACCACTACAGGATATTTCTTCTTCAAGTTACTGATCCAAATATCTTCAAGATATTGTTGGTAGTCATTGATAATGCCACCTCTTGCTTCCTCAAAAGTTTTGATGGCTGGGTCCTTGAATTTTTGGGTCAGGATATGAAAACTGGATGATCCGTCAGAGATGTTGGTGTAAATATCAGAGATGAATCCGGGTCTTGCATTTTCTAAACCTACGCCTTGAAGATCACTGGCTTCGTAACGTCCACTGTCAACCAGTGCATTTTCTGTGATGTTTGTGAGCAAGGTTGGCATGGAAGGGTTGGCATGGAAATTTTTTTGTGCAGCCATTGCATCCTCTTTTTTCTGAAAAGTGAATGTATAAGCGAATACTGAATTCTTCCATTGATACTTTTCCTTTCTGGAAGCATGAAATTTTTTCATTCCCTCCACATCACTGGCAGCTTTCCCCCAAACTTTTTTATCCATGATCTCAAAAAGCAAATTGCCATCACGGAAATCATTGACCAGGGCAGCGTATTGCGGACTGAACAAAGAAAGTCTCTTGGCTATATAGTTTTCTTTCTCAGCTGTGTTGGCGGTGAGTCCATGCTTGCCAATACTTTTTCTGATCATTTCAGCAGCAGCGATTTCTTTTCTTTCATCCTGTAAAACAAGATTTTTCCATTCTTCTTCAGCTGTTTTGAAATCAATATTCAACTTCTGGGTCTCAGCCAATTGCAAAATATGGAAGCCGTAGGCAGTGCTAAACAAGGGAGAAATATCTCCTGTGTTTTTCAATGCTTTTGCTTGTTCCTCAAATAGCAGGTCATATTTGCCAGTCGGAATTTCGTCCATGAAACCGCCCAGTGCAACAGTGCTTCGGTCGTCTGAATACAGGGTCGCAAGACTATCGAAGGAAATTCCTGCAATTACTTTTTGGTAAATGCTGTCTGCTTTTGAACGGAATGGTTGGAGAGAGGCCTCATTGACTCCTTCAGGAATGGCAACAAGGATGTGTTTGTATGATCGTTTGCCTACAGCCGCTCTTGAAGAGATCCTTTTGAAAATATGGTACCCGGCATTGCTTTCGATGGGTGTTGTATATTCTCCGTCTTGAAGCCCATAGATGGATGATTCAAAGAGGTAGGGGAGGGTAAATGTTGTTATAAAACCCAAGACTCCTTTGTTTTGTTTGACATCTGGATCATCAGATTCAGCGGTGGCTACCGAAGTAAAATCCTTTCCGTTTTTCAATGCTGCATATGCCTCATTCGCTCTTTCCCTGGCGGTAACCTTGTCTTTGCTGAAAAAAATATGTGCAACACTGATCTCTGAAAAAGATCTTTCGTAGGCTTGTCTGACCAATGAGTCTAATGTAAACTGATCAAGTAGGTAGAGGGGTTTGAGTTGTTCTTCAAAGCCAGCAAGATCTGCTTTTTGATTGGGCATGGTATCTAGCCTTAGGTCTTTGGCAGCCTGCACTTTCAGTTTATACCGGATGAAAAGATCCAGGTAATCCTGCATGGCTTTTTTGATATTGCCAGAATCTGTATTGTTCCTGTTAAAAGAATAAAGAAAGTCTTTCTCTGAAACGGACTTGCCTCCATAAGTGAAAAGCTGTTGAGCCTTTGCATGAAGGGATAGAAAACCAAGTGTAATGAGCAGCAGCTTTTTCATCTTGTTATGGTGTGTTCGAGGCTTTTTTCTTGAACTCGATAAAATCATTCACCTGTAAATAAGTCAGTTTTTTGGCAATGATGTTTTTGTCTTTGTCGAGTAAATAAACCATGGGTGTCTGGTAAACATCGTACAGCTGTCTGTATCCGGGTTGATTGGCCTTGTAGATTCTTTCTTTGGTTTCTTCTGTTTGATAAACATGTAACCACCCGGTCAATTTGTGTTCACGGATATATTTCAACCAGTTATCCTTTCCACCATCTGTCATGACACCAATCAATTTCACCCCTTCTTTTTTCCATTTTGCCTGGAAGATGGAGTCCATCTTTGGGACTTCCTCTTTACAATGTCCACAGGTAGGATCCCAGAAACAGACAACTGTAAAGGGGGCTTGAACTGCATAGAGGGAGAAAACTTTTCCCAGGGTATCAACCATGGGGAGTTCTGCAGCTTTTTTGCCGATCACATTGGCCATCAGC
>Ga0315902_10014613_pt1 | contig 10086 bp, 8 predicted proteins | sample LakEriMetagenome_9_FD_203523 | JGI IMG/M metagenome (GOLD analysis project Ga0315902, IMG submission 203523) | Freshwater fungal communities from buoy surface, Lake Erie, Ohio, United States - Buoy 12 MA117 | ecosystem: Environmental > Aquatic > Freshwater > Lake > Lake biofilm | place: USA...
ATGTGCCGCGACGCGTGGGTCTCGTGATGCTGCATCTCGTTTTCTTCGATGAGTCGAAGGTAGGGCTGCATGTGCTCAGCAATCCAGGGCGCGGCTCGGAGAAGCAGCTCGATGTCTGGGGCAGGGATCAAAAAGCGCTCGCTGTGTGCAACGGCGGCTACTTTGATCTCGGCGACCGCTCCGCTTGTGGCTTGGAGATCGCGGAAGGCGTGCGCAGCGGCGAATTCCGGAATGCAGGCGTGTATGGGGGCAGTTTTTTGGTTCGCGACGGCCGGGCGGAGCTGGTTTGGGACACGGAGTTTCGCGATGACCCAAAGATCAGCGCGATGCTGCAGTGCAGCCCGTGGCTGGTGAGCGATGGAAAGCCCTGGATACCGCCTCCAGCCGACAAACCGGAGCCGAAGAACGCCCGCACCTTCATCCTGACGGACGGCGCGGGCCACTGGGCCATCGGGACGGCTCAAAACATCGGTTTGGGCGAGCTAGCGCGGCTTTTGGCGTCTCCGGGCACCATTTCGGAGTTTCCGGTCAAACGAGCGCTGAATCTCGATGGCGGCCCATCGACGGGTTTGTGGTTCAAAACGGCCGATGGCCGCGAAAACCTCGAAAAGCCGGGTTGGATCGTTCGAAACGGCATCGCGGTGATACCGCGCTAAAAAGCAAAACCGCCTTTCTGGCAGGCAGAAAGGCGGTTTGGAGCAAAGAGGTCCAGTGGCGTTACTTCGCGGCCTTGGCCTGGGCCTGGCTTTCGGGGGAAAGTCGGCTGAGGGGGACGAGGAAGCTACCGCTGCCGGGAATCGTGAGCACGACGGACTCGCCTTCGATGCGTTCAAAGCTGGCTTCGATGACTTTGCCGTCGTTGCTGGTCCATTTTTGCAGCGCGGCGGTGCCTGCGGCCGCGGGCGCCGGGGCGGGGGCTGCGCCGCCTGCGGTGAGGCTCGCGCCCTCGAGGATCCAAGCTTCGAGCAGCTTCAGCTCGGCCGCAGAGAGGCGGTTTTTGCCTTTGGGGGGCATGACGTCCTCGTCATCGTCCGGGAGTGTGCAGGCGTAGTAGAGAGTGCTCTGCTTGATGTTGTTGGGGACGATGTGTTTGCCCGCGCCGATGCTTTCGGAAATTTTGGCCTCGTCGAGGGCGAGGTCGCCTTTGACCTTCTTGGTCTCGCTGTGGCATTCGAAGCACTTGGAGCGGAAAATGGGCGCGATCTGCGATTTGTAATCGACAGCGGCTGCTTGCGGGACGGCCACGGCGGTGAAAGCAGCGGCGGCGAGGAGGAGGGAGGCGTGTTTCATGGTGTATTGGGAAAATCGATCACGGACCGCGCAGATCCTGGAGCTTGCGCAGGTTGGCCTTGATGGCGGAGGCCATGATGTCGAGCTGGCTGATGCCGAGCACGGCCCGGCGCTCCGCGAAAACGTTCAGCAGGCCGCTGTCTTCCGGGCGTGTGCTGTCCCAATGCGCGCCGCGGAGGGCGCCTGGCTGCTGCTTGCTGAGGCGGGCATGGGCGTTGTTCAGCTCTAGGCGCTGCGCGCGGATGACGGACTCCAGCAGGCGCGCCTCCTGCTCGCGGCCGCTATTGCCAGGCTTGTTGGTGAGGGTGGCGGGGCTGGAGGTGTTTTTTTCACTCAGCCGCTGATCCAGCAGACGCGCTTGGGCGAGCATCTTGGCACGCTCGCTCGCCGCGGCCTCGTTGGGGTCAAAGCAGGCCTGCCAGCGGACTTGGTCGTTGCTTTTGCTGAGCATGACCTTCATGAAGCCGCTCTCGTGGATGATGGCGAGCTCGTCGCCCTGCATGGCGGTGATTTTGGCCTTCTTCAAAAGGCGACCGTCATCGAGGCGGATCTCCGGGTATTCGCGGCCGATCATGCCCTGACGGCGCTCCTCCTTGAATTTTTCCCAGCGGGCGTTGAGGTCGTCGATTTCCTTTTGGCGGTCCTCTAGGCGGGAGAGGGCGTCCTTCAGGCGGGTCTGCAATTCCACGATTTGCGTGAGCTGGAGCTGGGTGGCGGCGAGCTGCTCCTGGAGCTGCCGGATTTGGGCCTGACGCTGGTCGAGCTGCGCCTGCACGGCTGCTTTTTCCTGCAGCACTCGCTCATAGTCCTCCTTTTTGACACAGCTGCACATCAGCATCGCCACGAGGGCGAGTCCGGCGGCTTTCCAGAGCTTGGAACCGGGAGGCATGGCTGTTGAGGGAGGGGATGAAATTGCAAAAATCCTATCCTCCCCCGCGCTGGCTGTCACGCGCTGCCTTTCGGCCGGGTGGGAAAAAGTTCCGCCGGGTCCGGACTGGGGCACGTGTGGGGTGAAACGAGGGTGGTGCAGGAACGGGAGCATTCAGAGGGCAAGCCCTGCGCGGCGGGATCGTTACAGCAGGAGGCGGGCCGAGCGGGCAACCGGAAGGGCAGGGAAGTGCACAAGAAGCCTCCCGCGACCCGCGTTTGCACGGATCTCATGCGCTCCCTGATTCCGCTGCTCCTCCTCGCCTGCTCCACCGCTGCTTTTTCGCAGACGAAGTGGTTCAAGGGCAACACCCACACCCACACGCTCTGGAGCGATGGCGATGACTTCCCAGAGATGGTGATCGATTGGTATAAGGCGAAGGGCTACGACTTCATCGCGCTCTCCGATCACAACATCCTCCAGGCCAAGGAGGTGTGGATGGACGTGAAGGCGGTCGAAAAGCGTCGCAAAACGCTCGGCAAGAGCACGATGGACAAATACCGCGAGCGCTTCGGCGCGGAGTGGGTCATCACACGTGAAAAGGAAGGCAGCACCGAGGTGCGCCTGCGGCAGATGAGCGAGTATGCGCCGAAGTTTGATGAAGCGGGCAAGTTCCTGATCGTGAAGGCCGAGGAAATCAGCGCGTCTTTCCAAAAAGCGCCGATCCACATGAACACGGTGAACATCCAGGAGGAGATCCAGCCCGTGAAGGACCACGTGAGCATCCAGGAGACGATGCGCGCGAATCTGCGCCTCGCCGCCGCTCAGTCGCAAAAGCTCGGCGTGCCGATGTTCACGCACATCAACCACCCGAACTTCCGATGGGCGCTGACGGCCGATGATCTGGCCGCCGTGACCGAGGAGAGCTTTTTCGAGATCTACAACGGCCACCCGATGATCTACTACGAGGGCGATGCGCAGCGCGACGGGCACGAAAAAATCTGGGACATCGCCAACACGCTGCGTCTCACGAAATACAACGCCGCGCCGCTTTACGGCGTGGGCACGGACGATAGCCATGACTACCACGGCGAGGAGTCCAGCCCCGGCCGCGGCTGGGTGATGGTGCGCGCGGACAAACTGGATGCCAACACGCTCGTCGAAGCCATGAAAGCGGGCGATTTCTACGCCAGCAGCGGCGTGACGCTCGAAGACGTGAGCTTCACCGGCGGCAAACTGGTCATCCGCGTGAAGGCGGAGCCCGGCGTGACGTATTCGACGCAGATTCGCGGCACCCGCCGCGGTTTTGACGCCACCACGAAGGAAGAAACGATGCCTCAAGGCGATGCGCATCCCACCCGCCTGCGCTACTCCGCCGATATCGGCGCGACGCTCGCCAAGATCGAGGGAACCACCATCGAATGGACGCCGAAGGGTGACGAGCTCTACTTCCGCGCCGTCATCACCAGCTCGAAGCCGCATCCGAATCCAAGCTTCAAGAACCAGACCGAGATGGCGTGGACGCAGCCGATGGGCTGGAAGAAGTGATCAGCGCCGCAGCATCAGCATGCGGGCCTGCATGCCCTCCAGCAGCGGTGCCATGTCCAGCTTCATGCTCAGCGGGGCTTGTTTGAAAAAGGTGCCCGCGTCCTTCAGCAGCGTCTTTTCAAAGTCCGCAGGCGATTGATCCACGAGGATCTGCATCTCCGGGCTTTTTTGCTCACGCTTCTTCATGTCGCGCTGGATCGCGCCGGTGATGCGGCGGCGCTCCTCCGCCGGCAGCTTGTCGATGCCGCGCATGACGGCGACGAAGGTCTGCTCGATCACGCGGGCGACGTATTCGCTCTTTTCATCGTCCGTGAGGCTCGTCATGAAGCGCGCCACGGTCTCCGCGCCGTCTTCGCGCATCGATTCGCGTTGGGAAAAGTCCAGTTTCGTCACGGAGGCGATCACCTTGTCCAGATGCTCGCCACGCACGCGCACAGAGAGGCGCGGGTTTTCATACCAAGGTGCCGCGTTCATCAGCGCGAGCGTCTTTTCCGGCGTGAAGACCGCATCCTCCGTCCACCACATCACCGCGGCCACGCCCGCCCACACGAGGGCGAGAAAAAAGCCGGTTTGGAGCCAGAGACGCTGCTTATCCATGCGGGATCACTTTTTGCCGAGACGGCGGTTCAGGATGGAGAGGAATTCGGAGGCTTCCTCGACCTTGAGGGCCCGTGTGAGTGCAAAATACACCACCGCGCCCGCGCCGATCGTGAGGCCCAGCCACGCGCAGCGCGCGATTTTGCTCAAGGCGGCCCAATCGGCCAAAATCGTCTGCTGCGCCGCGAAACACACGCCTGTCATCGCCAGCACCGCGAGGCCCACTTTGAGCAGTGAGGTCGTCAGGGAGGCCGTTTCCAGCCCGGAGGCGAATTTTCGCATGCAGAGGTAAAGCACGCTGAAATTCAGCACGAGACCCGCCGCCGTGCCCCAGGCCAGCGCGGTGTGATCCCACTTCAAAACGAACACGGTGAACGCATTCGCCGCCGCCGTGAAGGCGATCACCCCCAGCGAGGTAAACATCGGGATGAACCGCCGCCCGATGGTGTAAAACGACGGCTGCAGCACCTTGATGGCCGAATAAAACACCAGACCAAACGCAAAGGCCTGCAACGGTGCCGCGGTCATCTCCACGTCGTGCGCTTTGAAGCGCCCGTGCTCAAAAATGACGCTGATGATCTCATTCGCCAGCAGCGCCAGACCCGCCGCGCACGGCAGCGTGAGGAAAAGCACCAGCCGCAGCCCTTTGGCCAAAGCGCCGCGAAACTCCGGTGTGATGCCCTCGGTCGCCAGTCGGCTCAGCATCGGCAGCGTCACCGTGGCCACCGCCACGCCGAAAAGGCCGAGCGGGAGCTGCTGCAGCCGCTGCGCATACGCCAGCCAGCCCGCCGCGGACTCCTGACCGGCCGTGTAGGAGGCAAAAATGGAGTTCAGCAGCACATTCACCTGCGTGCCGCACGCGGCGAGCAGCGAGGGCCACATGAGATGCAGCACTTCCTTCACACCGTCGTCCTTCCAGCCGAAATCCGCGCCGAATCGAAAGCCCACGCGCTTCAAAGACGGGATTTGCACCACCAGCTGCAGCACACCGCCGATCAAAGTGCCCACGGCGAAGCCCATCAGGCCCTTTTCCGTGATCACGCCATCGCGAAACGGTGAGTCCATCAACCACGCGCAGGCGTAGCCGCCCACGATGCAGCCCAGATTGAAAAACGCGCTCGCCACCGCCGGGATGAAGAAAACCTTCTTCGCGTTCAGCATGCCCATCACCAGCGCCGTGAGCGACACGATCGTGATGAAGGGATACATGATCTGCGCCAGCGTCACGCCGAGCTCGATGCTGGCCTGATCCTTCCACCCCGGCGTCAGCAGGCGGAAAATCCACGGCGCCAGCGCCACGCCTGCGATCGCCACCATCGTCATGAAGCACAGCGAGAGCGAAACCATCTTCCGCCCGAGCTGCCACGCGGCCTCATCGCCCTCCAGCTTGATCTTTTTCGAAAAAGTCGTCACAAACGCCGTCGAGAGCGCCCCCTCCGCGAACAGATCGCGCAGCATGTTCGGCGTGCGGAAGGCCATCGCGAAAATCCCCGCGAATTTCATCCCAAACACACCACCCAGCACTTGATCGCGCACCAGCCCGAGCACGCGGCTGCAAAGGATGGCGATGGACACGATGCCGGTGGAGCGGGCTTGGCTGGACATGAGGCCCGCACCCATGCGCAGGCCGCATTTCGCCGCAACACAGCGCCTTGTGAAATCCTCGTGATGTGGCAAAAGTGTGCCCGTCGGCCCGCAAAATGGGCCTTGTCATCGTCACCGTTGGGTACATCCTCACGGCTTACTCGTTCGTTCCCTCCCTCACCACTCATGCAGAATCGTCCCCCGAATCGCGGCCCCTCTTCCTCATCCTCACGCTCCGGTCCTCCGCGCGGCATCGTCGGTGGCGGCAGCAGTGGCCCTCCTCGTGGCATTGTCGGTGGTGGTAGCAGCGGTCCTCCCCGCGGTATCGTCGGCGGCGGCAGCAGTGGCCCGCCCCGCGGCATCGTCGGCGGTGGCAGCAGCGGCCCGCCTCGTGGCATCGTCGGTGGAAACAGCGGCAGCAACATCGGCGCGCCCGGCAATCGTGGCGGCAGCCCCTCGCAGCGCAGCGGCGGCAGCGGCGGCCCTAGCCGCGGTGGTTATCGCGGCGGCGGTGGTGGCGGCGGCTCTCGTCGCCCTGAGCCGGAACCGGATGTGAAGCCCAAGGAAGAGGCCATCGAGCTCGAAGGCGTCGTCTCCGCCGTGCTCGCCGGCACCATGTTCCGCGTGAAGCTGCGGGGCAAAGACCACGAAGTCCTCGCCCACATCTCTGGCAAGATGCGCAAAAAATTCATCCGTCTCGTCATCGGCGACGCCGTGAAGCTCGAAATGTCGCCCTACGACATGGACAAGGCCCGCATCGTTTACCGCATCGGCTAATTTCAGCGCATGGCCGGCGACATCGTTTATTTTGACCTCGAGACCCGCCTCACCGCGGGCGACGTCGGCGGCTGGGGAAACAAGCACAAGATGGGCATCTCCGTCGCCTGCACCTACAGCACCGGCCTCGGCGAATACCGCATCTACACCCAGGATGAGTCCGCGCAGCTCATCGAGCAGCTCCGCCGCGCCGATCTCGTCGTCGGCTTCAACCACGTCGGCTTCGATTACGAGGTGCTCCTCGGCCAGTGCCTCTTCGACTTCCGCGACCAACTCCACAGCCTCGATCTGCTCATCGACCTCGAAAAAGCCCTCGGGCACCGCTTGAAGCTCGAAGCCGTCGCCGCCGCCAGCCTTGGTCAGGGAAAAACTGCCGACGGTCTCGACGCCATCCGCTGGTGGCAGCAGGGCAAGATGGAACTCATCGCCGAATACTGCTGCTACGACGTCAAAGTCACCAAATGCGTCCACGAATACGGCATCCAGCACGGCTTCGTGAAATACCACGACCGCAACGGCCGCGAGCAGCAGGTCAAAGTGGACTGGAAGTGACGCGGCCATGATCGCGGCCGCCCTCCAGCTCCTCCGCCGCGCGATTTGGGCACCCTTTCTGGTGCTCATCATCCATCAAATCGTCCTGCGCACACCGTGGCGGCGTGAACTGGACTTTTGCATGCACTTCAGCGGCGGCATGGCAGCGGCGTATCTCAGTTGGCATGCGCTGGCGTGTTTTCAGCCTTGGATCGGCACGCTCACCCGCTTCGGGCGTATCCTCTTTGCCTTCGCACTCGCCCTCACCATCGGCGTCTTCTGGGAATTCGCCGAGCTCGCCTCCGACGCCTTTCGCGGCACCCACATCCAGCACGACGTGCGTGAAACCATGGGCGACCTCATCGCCGATGCCTGCGGCGCGGCCCTCACGCTGTTGCTCGTGAACCTGCGCGCTATTTTTTCGGCATCGTCTCAAACCACGACAGCAGGTCCAGGATCTGCTCCAACTTCAGCGGATTGAGCAAACCGGCGGGCATCGGCGAAACCTCGCTCACGCGGCGCTCGCGGATCATCGATTTGCCGACCTCCGTCGTCTCCGCGGTGAGCGCATTCGGCCGCAGCACCACGCGCTCGTCGTCCTCGCTCTCCAGATTGCCCGTGATCGTTTTGCCATCGCTCGTCTTCAGCGTAGTGAGCCTGAATTTTTCGTCGATGAACTTCGACGGATTCAAAATGTGATCCAGCAGGTCCTTTCGCCCGAAACGCGCGGCCACCTGCACCAGATCCGGCCCGAAAACGCCCGCTGGCAGCGAGTTGTCCGGACTCACGCGATGACAAAACACGCACTGCGCCCGCACCAAGGCATCCCGGGCACTTTCGCGGCTGCGTTTCGCCGCATCCATCTTCGCCAGATGCGGCTCCAGGTCGGCCAGCGTCCAGTTTTTAAAGCTGTGACCCGGCAGCGCATGCGGAGACAGCGCCGCAGGCTTCGGCGGATGAATCACCGCCGCCAACGTGAGTGCATCCTCCGGTTTCAAGGCCGCCGCCATCTCGCTGCGCGTGTCGCTGATCGCTTTGAAGAACGTGGACGCGCCATTCATCTTCTCCGCGCGATTCAAAGCCTCAAAAACGACCTTCCGCTGCTCCAGCGTCCACCCATCCTTCAAGTATCGCAGCACGAACGGATAAAACAGCAGATCCTCCGATGAAGTCGCCGCTTGAAGCAGCGGCATCGTCTTCTCAATCACCTTCGCAGACTTCAAATAGACCAGCAGACGGCACAGTTCGCGGTTCAAAAACGTCTCCGAAGCCGGATACACCGCCCAGGCCTCCAAAGCAGCTTTTTGTGTCGTTTCGCCCTGCCGCGCGATCGCGACCGAAATCACCCGCAAAGCCTCCAAAGTCGGTTTGGGCGCACTTTTCATTACCGCAGCCAAAAGAGGCTCCAAATCGGCCTTTTCGCCCAGACGCGCCAAAGCCAGCAACTCATGCATTTCGCCATTTTGGAGGACTTTCGACCTCCACGCGGCCACAGGCTGGTTTTCGAGCTCGAGTCGCTTCCTCAGTTGCTCTTCGCGCTCACTCAACACCGTCTTTTCAGTCTCTTCAGTCCTTTCCGTCCTTTCACACGTCACCCGATAAAGCCCACTCTGCGTCCCTCGCCCACCCGTGATAAACCACATCGCGCCATCCGGACCGATGCAGCCGTCCGTGACGTTGAGCGGCCTGCCAGTGATGAAATCTTCCTGCGTCACAACCTTCCCCAGGTGCACCGCGATGATCCGCCCGTAGCTCCAGTCCATGAGATACAGCGCACGCTGATACTTCTCCGGAAACGCCGCGCCATAACCAAAGTAGATGCCCGTGGGCGATGACAGCCCGATGTCGATCACGCTCGGCAGCGTGTCCGCATACCACGCAGGGAAACGCCCGGTCCCGCGCCGCCAGCCAAAGTCCGCGCCCGGAACGACATGCAGCACTCGCGTGGGCATGTACCACGGCGTGCCCACATCCCGCTCCATGTCCGCATCAAACGTGAACAACTCACCGCGCGAATCGAACGCGATGTCCAGCGGGTTGCGCAAACCTCCCGCCAGCAGCGTGATCTTTGAGCCATCCGGCTTCACACGCAGGATGTGACCCGCAGGTAGCTCCACGTTGCCGTCAAACATGCTGCCATCCCACGGATTCGGGATGAGCTGGTCGTGCGCGTAGTTTTTCAGCGGCGAATCCGGCGCGATGTTTTCCGGGATGAGCACGTTGTTGCCATGTGCCACATAGATGTCGCCATCCGGGCCGAGCTTGATGTGATTTCTGCCATGTCCCACGCCACCACCCGTGCGCATGAGCTCTTTTCGCTCCTCAAACACGCCGTCAGCATCTTGATCGGTCAACCGCATCAGCACCTTCGAGTTGTTCGCGTTCGCGAAGAGCGATCCATGCGCATAAAGCAGCCCGCGGCACTCCAGCAGCTCGTCATCGATCGTTTCCACCTTTTGATCGCCACTGCCGCTGATCGTCAGGCGCAGCAGCCCCTTCTTTTCCTTCCCGAGCGTGATGCGCCCCTGCGGATCAAACGCCATCGACACCCACGAATCTTCACCCGGCTGCGCGGAGCGCACCAGCTCCGCCTTGAAGCCCGGCAGCAGCGTCAGCAAGGCCGCATCCGTCGCTTGATTCTGCGAACCCGGCTTCGCAAGCTGCCAGGAGTTGTAAGCATCAAAGGACTTCTTCAAATCGAAGGGATCACGCGCCGGGTCATCGTCCGTCGGGTAGAGTGCCTTCGCATTCTTCCAGCTCGCATCCGTCACGATCCAGCGCACCGCCGCGAGATCGCCATTGAGTTCGAGACGTGCGGCGGTGACGGCTTTGGACGACACATCGAGGCCCAGAATGTGTGTTTTCCCATCCGCCAAAAAACGCGTGAGATC
>Ga0315902_10014615_pt1 | contig 10086 bp, 7 predicted proteins | sample LakEriMetagenome_9_FD_203523 | JGI IMG/M metagenome (GOLD analysis project Ga0315902, IMG submission 203523) | Freshwater fungal communities from buoy surface, Lake Erie, Ohio, United States - Buoy 12 MA117 | ecosystem: Environmental > Aquatic > Freshwater > Lake > Lake biofilm | place: USA...
CATGCCCGCAAAGAGAATCCACGGGATTACGGCCTCGCCGCCGGTTATCTCATCAAGCAGGCAGAAACGCTCGAGCGTATGAACCAGAAGCCAGAAGCCCTCAAAGTCCTCCAAAGCATCGAGCCAGCCCGCCTCGGCCCAGGAAACAAAAAACTGGTCGAACTCGCCAACCAACGTCTCAACAACAAGCCCCAGCCGAAAAAATGAAACCGCACGTGAACATCCTCAGCTTCCTCGCCGGCGTTCAGCGCAGGCTCAACCAAGCCCGCCTCGCACGTGTGGTCAGCTTCACCCTGTTCGGCGTGAGTCTGGCGCTCACCCTCTGGTGCCTCTGGTGGATCGCCCAGGGATATGCCGTGCCGAAAAGCGGCTACGGCATCGCGGCGGTCGCGCTGCCACTCACCGCGCTCGTGGCGTGGCTCTCCGGCCTCATTTCACGTCAAAAGGCCGCGCAGTCGGCCGACGAGCACTTTGGTCTAAAGGATGCCATCAGCTCGCATCTCGGCTTTTCGCAGGAAGGTCGTCAGGGAGAGTTCGTCACGCTGCAGGCGGAGGCCACCGCCGCGCGTGTGCAGCAGCTTTCCACCAGCAGCATTCCGGTGACCTGGCCGCGCCGCGTGCTCACCATCGCCAGCGTGCTGCTCGTCTCCTGCCTGCTCATGAGCTTCCGCAAAGCCACACCGGCCGTGCTGGAAAAAATCGCGCTCGAAGAAGAAACCGTCCGCAAGTCCGAGGAAGTGAACAAGGAGCTCGAAAAAGAGATCGAGGAGCTCATCAAATCCGCCTCTGACGATGAAAAAGAGCTGCTCAAGCCGGATGAATGGCGGCGCTGGGTAAAGGAACTCAAGGAGACCAAGGATCAGAAGGAAGCCATGCGTCAATATGCCGAGTTGGAGCGCCGCCTGTCCGAAGCCGCGCAAAAACTCAGCCAGCGCGAAAACGAGCAACTGCTCGCCAAGGCCGCCGAGGAGATGAAACAGGCCGCCGAGCTCAAACCCATCGCCAAATCGCTCGACGAGCAAAATTACCGCCAGGCCGCGCAGCAGCTCAAACAGATGAGTTTGAAGGCGGACGTGCAAAAGCCCGACGAGGCCCGCAAAGAGCTCGCGAAGCTCAAATCCGCCGCGCAACGCATGGCCGCCGCCGCCCGCAACTTTCAGCAGCGCAACGGCAGCAATGCCAGCCAGAGCGCCGGACAGCAAAACCAGTCGAACCAAGGCCAGAACAGCCAAAAAAGCGGCCAAGGCCAGCAAGCGCAGGGTTCCCAAGGCAGCAGCGGCCAGCAAGGCATGGACCAGCAGATGACCGCTTTGGAAAAAGCCGTGCAGGACCTGCAGCAAATGCTTCAGCAGCCCAATCCGAACGCCAGCCAGTGCCAGAACTGCCAAAACCAGGCCAATCAAGCCCTCGACAAGCTTTGCCAGAGCATGTGCCAGTCCTCCGCCAAGCGAGACGTGCAGAAAAAGCTCCAGTCCCTCTGCCAGTGCACCAGCATGTGCCAAGGCTTCATGTGCGACAAAGAATGCCAGAGCCTCGCCCAGTGCCAAAAACCGGGCAAGAAAGCCGGTTCAGGCTCCCTCGAAAACCGCCGCGAAGGAAGTGATCCGAATGTCAACAACGGCAACCAGCAGCAGCTCACCGGCCAAAAAGGAGCCGGCCCCAGCGACACCAGCACCGAATCCGCCGACACCGGCAGCGGCCGCGCCACGCAGACCGCGCGACTCCAGGAAAAAGTCTGGAAGCGCCAAATGGAAAGCTTCATCCAACGCGAAGACGTCCCCGCCGAAGTCAAAGAAGGCGTGAAGGAATACTTCAAAGGCATCCAGCAAGTCGGTGAGGAGAAAAAATGACTCCCCCTCGCCGCCGCTCCTAACTCATTCGTCATTCGTAATTCCATCTTCCCATGCCTCCCGCCGTCTCTCACTTCCAAGAAACCTTCGAAAAACTCCGCGCTGAAGTCTCTAAATTCATCGTCGGCCAGCATGACATCATCGAGCATGTGCTCACCGCCGTGATCTGCGGCGGGCATGTGCTTCTGGAAGGTGTTCCCGGCCTTGGCAAAACAGCGTTGGTGAACACGCTGGCGAAAGCGCTGCACCTGAAATTCCAGCGCATCCAGTTCACGCCGGACTTGCTGCCAGCGGACATCGTCGGCACGCAAATCCTCGTCGAGCGAGGCGGACAGAAAGTTTTCGAGTTCCAGCCCGGCCCGGTCTTCTGCAACGTGCTGCTGGCGGATGAAATCAACCGCGCCACGCCGAAAACCCAGTCCGCGCTGCTCGAAACGATGCAGGAAAAGACCGTCACCGTCGCTGGAGCCTCGCACAAGCTCGCCGCGCCCTTCTTCGTGCTCGCCACGCAGAACCCCATCGAGCAGGACGGCACTTACCCGCTTCCAGAAGCGCAGCTCGACCGCTTTTTCTTCAAGCTCTTCGTGCCGGTGCCGAGTCATGGCGACTTTGTCGAGATCTTGAACCGCACTGGCGGCAAAACGACGCCAGACATCAACGCCGTGGCCAGCGGCGAAGACATTCTTCAGATGGGAGCCTTGGTGCGTGAAGTGCCGGTCGAGGGCGGCGTACAGGATTACCTCGTCAAAGTCGTTCGGGCCACGCACCCCACGGACACGAATGCCACGCCGCAGGTGAAAAAATACGTGCGTCATGGTTCCTCACCACGCGGAGCACAGACGATCCTCGCCGCCGCGCGCGTGCGTGCCCTGCTGGACGGTCGTTATCACGTGGCGCGAGAGGATATCTCCGCGGCTGCTGTTCCCGCGCTGCGTCATCGCGTGCTCCTCTCCTTCGAAGGCGAGGCCGAAGGCGTGAAGACGGACCAAGTCATTCAGGACGTCATCTCCACCGTGCAATCCTAAACGCCACCGGTGCTTTGTCCCTGACCGATCCATCCTTCATCCGGCGCCTCGACACCCTGTATCTTCTCGCGAGGAAGATTCTCGGTGGTTCGCTGCAATCGGACCGTCGCAGCACGAAAAAGGGCGCGGGCATCACGTTTGCGGACTACGCGCAATACACGCTCGGCGATGACTATCGCAGCATCGACTGGCGCATCTATGCGAAGTTTGAATCGCTCCTCATCAAGCTGTTTGAGCTCGAAGAAGATGCCACGATTTACCTGCTGCTGGATTGCAGCCCGTCGATGAAGGGCAAAACGGACTACGCACGCCAACTCGCCGCCGCGCTGGGCTACATCGCGCTGAACACGCTGGACCGGCTTTGTGTGTATGGGCTCGCGGATCACTTGCAGCCGTTGTTTGAGCCGTGCCGCGGCCGAAACCAGGTGATTCCCTTTTTGCGCAGCCTGGAGGCCGCGCCGAGCTTTGGCACAGACACGGACCTGAGCGTGTGCGCTCGCGAATTTGAGGCTCGGCACCGGCGCAAAGGCCTCGTGTGCGTGATTTCGGATTTCTTGCTGCCCAAAGGCTTCGATGAAGGTCTCAGCCGTCTTCAGTGGCACAAGCACGAGGTGTTTTGTCTGCAAACCGTGGATCAAAACGACCTCAAATGCGATCTGAAGGGCGATGTGACGCTCGAGTGCGTGGAAACGCGCCAAACACAAAAAGTCACCGTCTCTCCCCAAGAGGCGAAACTCTACGAAGCCGCCGTGGCGGAGTGGAATGCGCAACTGCGGCAAACCTGTGCCCGGCGCGGTCTAGGCTACATGCAAGCCACGCCGGACATCAGCTTTGAAACCGTGATCACCGACCTGCTGCGTCGAGGAGGGCTGGTGGCGTGACCTTGCTGGCTCCAGCCATGCTTTGGACGCTGGCGGCGCTGCTGCCGCTGGCGGCGATTTATTTCCTGAAGGTCAAACCGCGCAAAAAACCGGTCACGGCCTTTTTCCTGTGGCAGCGCATCTTCACCGAGAAAAAAGCCTCCGCGCTCTTCAAACGCCTGCGGGATGTGCTGTCACTGCTGCTCATGGCGCTGGCCTTTGCCGCGATCGCGCTGGCGCTCGCGGAGCCGGATCTGGCCGGGGATGAGCGCAAGGATCTGCTCATCGTGGTGGATCACTCCGCCTCGATGTCTGCGGTGGATGGTTCCTCGCGGCTGGAGCGGGCGAAACAACGCGCGAAGGACCTCATCATCGGCCTGAACGGCACGCAACGCGCCGCGGTGGCCTCCTTTGCCGAGGTGACACGCATGATCGCGCATCCCACGCGGCATCGGAAAGCGCTGCTGGAGGCCGTGGAGAGCATTCAGCCCACCGAACTGCCCTCACGCGTGGATGCGCTGCGAGCGCTGCAACCGGGCGATGAATGGATGAAGGACACTCGCGTGCTGCTGATCACCGATGGCTGCCTCGATGCGCCGGAGCAGCTCCAAGGCATCGAAATTCTCCGTGTGAATGATGCAGCGGAAAACGTCGGCATCGCTCGCGCGGACCTGCGTGCCGTCCCCGGCGGCCCGGCACGGCTGGGGCTGTTCATTCTGCCCGTCTCATCGTTTCAGAAGCCGGTCAGCACGGACATCGTGCTCACGCATGCGGACTCCAAACGCATCGTGAAGCTCATTCCGGTCACTTTGCAGCCTGGAGCCAATCCCGCGATCACGCTGACACTCGATGACGCTCCCACCGGCCGTTGGACAGCGGAACTGAGCCTCAAAGACGCGCTCATCACGGACAACACCGCGCATTTTTACGTCCCACCGCGCCAGCCCGTGCCCGTGGGCATTTTGGCGGATGATCCCTTCTTCCTGCAAAATGCCGTGGGCGCATTTGAGCGCAGCGATCAGCTCCTGACGCTCGCGCCGGATGCCAAATCCGCACGTTTGATCCTCGCCAAAGGCAAAGCTCCGGCTGAGACGAGCGCGGTCGTTTTTCAGCCTGCGGGTGAATCCACTGCTTGGAGCGCCATCGGCGCCGAAATCGCCGCACCAGTGCCTAAGATCGTCGCAAAGGATCATCCGCTACTGCGCTTCCTCGATGCGGAGAGCATTCAATACATCGGTGCGCGGCAGATGACACCGCCAGCGGGTGCGGTGGTGCTTGTGGCCGATGAAAGCGGCCCGCCACTGATCTATCTCACGCGCGAGGGAGCACGCACGACCTGCGTGGTGAACCTCGATCCGCTCGCCGCGCAGTTTTATCTCAGCACCTGGTTCCCGGTGCTCATTCACAATGCGGCAGCGCATCTCACGCATCGCGAGGACATGCCGCCCGCCACCTTGCCGACCGGCAGCAGCGCGAGAGTGCCGGGCCGCGCCGACACCACGCCGCATGGCCCGCTGCTCACGAGCGGCTTTCATGATGTGAAACACGCAGATGGTGAATGGACGCTCGCTGCTTCGCTCGTGGCACCGCCGGAGAGCCTCGCGCCCGCTGCCAGCGTGCTGGAAAACGCACGCCCCATCGCCAGCGGTCAGTCACCAGCCTACTGGCTGCTCGCGCTTGCCCTCGCCGTGCTGGTGGCGGAGTCCATGCTTTACCACAGGAGGAAAGTTGGATGAGCTTCACCACCTTCACACCGTTGCTGTGGCTGCTCCTCATCCTGCTCGCAGGCTGGGCTTACCATCGCTCGCTGGTGGACCGGCCATCGGGTCTTAAGATCGCCTCGTTCGCGCTGCGCCTGCTCGGTCTCGTGCTGCTGGCGCTGGCGCTGTGTCAGCCGTTTCGCGAGGAACCGGGCGAAGAGGCGCATGTGGTCTTCGCGCTCGATGTGTCGCAGTCCGTGGACCTCTCCTCGGCCAAAGAGGCTCTCAAACAGATCGAAAGCGGCATTCAAAACCTCCGCAGCGGCGACACGCATTCCGTTTTCGCGCTCGCCAACGGCCTGCGCAGCAAAACGCCGCCCGACTTTGCCAAAATGCTCGAAAGCTGGTCCGGTGGTGTCGCGGATGACGCGTTCCGTGCGCACACCCGCATCGGCGAAAGCCTGCTGGCGGCGCGTCTGGCCTTCCCGGCTGGCAAAGCCCGGCGTCTCGTGCTTTTCAGCGATGGACTCGACACCACGAGCAACGGCGTGGACGAGGCCTTGAGCCGTTTGAAGGACGAGGGCGTGGATGTGCTCTTCGTGCCGCTGAAATCGCTCGCGCAGCCGGAGGCCGCCATGCTCGGCATCGAAAGCGCCTCACCGAATGCCTTTCAGGGCGAAATGCTGCGGCTCACTGCTCGCGTGATCGCCAACCAGGCGATGAATGCGAAGGTGCGCCTGCTGAATCGCGGCGTCGCCGTGCAGGAGAAGCCCGTAACGCTCAAAGCAGGCGAGGAAGCGAAGGTGTGGTTCGACACGGAGATGAATAACCCTGGCCCCAGCGTTTGGGGCGCGGAGATCGTGCCGGAGAAGGATCACTTCCCGGTGAACAACCAGGCCACCACCACCATCAGCGTGCGTGGCCGCCCGCGACTGCTCATCATCCATCAGGACGAGAAAAAGATGCGGCCCTTTGCCCGTGCGCTGAAGGAGCAGGACTTCGATGTCGATCTGCGCGGCCAGCGCGGTCTGCCGACCGGCATGGAGGACCTCGGTGCCTTTGATGCGGTCATGCTCGCCGACATCTCCGCCACGGACATGACGCCACGGCAGATGAGCCTGCTGCGCTCCTACGTCACCGACTTCGGCGGCGGCCTCGTCATGACCGGCGGTGACAACAGCTTTGGCCTCGGTGGTTACTACAAATCCCCGGTGGAGGAGGTGCTGCCGCTCGTGTCGCGATTTGAGAAGGAAAAGGAAAAGCCCTCGCTCGCCATGGCGCTGGTCATTGACCGCAGCGGCTCCATGTCCGGCCTGCCGCTGGAAATGGCACGCCAAGCCGCGAAGAGTGCCGCCGAACTGCTCGGACCTCAGGATCAGATCGCCGTCATCGCCTTTGATGGTGAGGCGCAGATCGTTTGTGACATGACCTCCGCCTCGCAGCAGGGCACCATCCAAGCCGCCATCGACTCCATCGCCGAGGGCGGCGGCACCTTCATGTACTCCGGCATGGTCGCGGCAAAGGACATCCTCGACCGCACCACCGCCAAGGTGAAGCACATGATCTGCATGACGGACGGCCAAACGCAGGAGGCGGATCACATCGGCCTCGTGCGCCAGCTCACTGACGGCGGCGTCACCGTCTCCACCGTGGCGCTCGGCGAAGGCTCCGCGCGTGATTTGCTGCGGGAAATCGCGGAGGCAGGCAACGGCCGCTACTACGAAAGCGAGGAGCCCACGTCACTGCCGCAGATCTTTGCCAAAGAGACCACGCAGGCCTCGAAAAGCGCCGTGCAGGAAGGTGTCTTCGCCCACATCGGCATCACGGAGCATCCCATGCTCTCCGGATTCGAGCCCGAGGGCCTGCCGGTGACGCTCGGCTATGTGATGACCGAGTCAAAGCCCGCCGCGCAGGTTTTGCTCGCTGCGGAGAGCGGTGATCCCTTGCTCGCGGTCGGCCGCTTTGGCCTCGGCATCGGTCTGGCCTACACCGGTGACCTCACAGAGACCTGGGGCGGCGAATGGCTCGCGTGGGATGGCTGCGGGCGTTTCTGGGCCCAGGTGCTGCGCGGTGCATTGCGCAAATCGGATGTCGCCGGTCTCGATGCGCGAGGCGAACTCAAAGACGGCGAGTGGATCGTGAAAATCGACCGGCGTGACGACAATGGCGCTCCCGTCAGCAACATTCGCTGGAACGCGCAGGTGCTCGATGAAAACGGCAACACACAGACCCAAGTCGTCGCTAAAACAGGCCTCGGCGCTTATGAAGTGCGCATCCCGCTCGCGCAGCGCCGCCACCTCAGCCTGCGCCTGCATGATCAGGACCACGACAAGCTCGAAGTGAAGCACTTTCACGCTCCTTACCCGTCCGAGTATCGCATGGACGGCAAAGCCTCGACTACGCTGACCACCCTGCCGGGCTACCAGCCCGCCACCATCACCACCGGCCTCGCCGCCGTGAACCAGCTCCGCCCCATCCAGCACCTCTTTGCTTGGGCAGCACTCGTCAGCCTGCTCGCCGGCATGCTGCTTCGCCGCGTCGGGTGATCAGCCATTCGTTTCTGGAGATGGCGCTGCGGCAGGTGCGTGCGTCTCCGTGTAGGCGGTCAGTGTTTTCTGGATTTCCGTGAGGAATGAAACGGCTCGAGCGAGGTCGTTGTCGATGTAATCGCGCAGGCTGTCGAGTTTGCGCGCGAGGGGATCGACCGTGCGGTCAAAATCACGCGCCCAGTGCTTGGTGCGGTCAAGTTTCTGCTGGGCCTCTTCCAAAGCGTAGCGCGCCTTCCGCACGGCCATCTGCTGCACCGTGGGGCTGTCCACGAATTCGCTGAGCCGCGCGGACATGAGTTCAGCATTGGCCTGATCCAGCTTCTTTTGCCGCATTTTGATCTGCGCGCTCCAAAACTGCGGCTGCTCGGTCTGCAACCAGCCGCGGGTCTTCTTCACCGCATCCTGCGCCTGATCGAGTGACTGCCGCGTCTTCGAAATGAACACGATCAACGCCGCACGAAAGGCTTCGATGCTGTCGAGGTTGGAGATGCGGGCTTGGTCGGCCATGGATCAGCGCTGGTTCAGATAGTCCTCAATCCGCTGCGCCTTGCGCAAAAGGAACGGCGTATGCTGCTCGCTCATCTCCATGAATTTTTTGATCGCCTTCATGGTGGTGAGGAATTCAGCGCCGAATTTTTCGTGCTCGGCGTCCTGCCACGTCTCGCCGAGCGCGGCAAAACGGCTTTGCAGCGAGGATGCGCGCTGCTGCATGTCGGTATTGAAACGTTTGAGCTCCGCCGCGAAGCGACGGACCTCCTCGGGGTTCATGATTGCCTGGGCCATGCGGCAGGTTAGCGCGGTGCACGCCTGCGTGGCAATCACAATGCTGCGCCACTTCTAGCCCGTCGTGCGCAGACCTGAGGCGATCGCATTGATGGAGATGAGCAGGTCCGGAATGATCGACTCGGCCTTGGCGGCGTCGCCGGTTTCCAGAACGGCGCGCCACTCGCGCAGCAAATCGATCTGCTGGAGGTGCAGCACGCGCAGCGGAGCCTCGCGGATGTCGAGCGTGTAGGCGAGACGCGGACGACGCGCGGCAAAGGTGCCTTTGAAAAGATGCTCTAGCACGCTGCGCGCGGTGTCATGTTCGCGCAGGATGATGTCGAGGAAGCGCGTGCGCACCTCCGCGTCCGGCACCAGCGCGGCGTAGGCGCGCATGAGCTCCGGATTCGCGCTGACGAGCGAGCTTTCGATGTTCGTGAACACATATTGGAGGAAAGGCGCATCCGGCAGCGCGTTGAGCAGCGCCTCGAGGTCCGCGGGGCGCTCGTCGCGCAGTTTCGCGAGCGCGGCACCCGCGCCGAACCAGCCGGGCAGGTAAAAGCGCGACTGCGTCCACGAAAACACCCACGGAATGGCGCGCAGGTCATCCAACGTGGCCTGGCCGGTGCGGCGCGCGGGGCGCGAGCCGATGCGCGCGTTTTCCAGCGCGTCGATGGGCGTCGCGGAGCGGTAAAACGTCATGAAGCCCGGCGTGTGCAGCAGCGCGCGATACGCATCGCGGCTGTCCGCGGCGAGTTGGTCGAGGATGGGCTCGATGGACGGCGTGTTGCGCTTCGCAAAGCGATGGCGCGCCGTCGCCGCGGCCGCGGAGGCGATGAGCAGCTCCGCATTGTAAACGGCGGAGCCAAGGTGCGCGTATTTTTGCGCGATGGTCTCCCCCTGCTCCGTCATGCGCATGCTGCCGCTCAGCGAACCATGCGGCAACGCCTCCATGAACCAATGCGTGGGTCCCGCGCCGCGTCCCACGGTGCCGCCGCGTCCATGGAAGAAAACAGGACGCGCGCCATGATCGCAGATCGTTTTGGAAAGCGCGGCCTGCGCGCGATGCAGCGCCCACTGGCTGGCGAGGATGCCGCAGTCCTTGTTCGAGTCCGAGTAGCCCACCATGACCTGAAACACGCGCTCCGCGCTGCCGCTGAGGCTGCGCTGCGTCACGGCGTGCGACATGAATTCATCCACAATGCCCGGTCCGGCGACGAGATCGTCCATCGTCTCAAACAGCGGCACGACCGGCAGCGGGCAACGCAGCCCCTCCGCAGTCCATTCGGCGAGTCCGGCCTCACGTGCGAGCAGGTAAACGATGAGCAAGTCCTCCACGC
>Ga0315902_10014616_pt1 | contig 10086 bp, 9 predicted proteins | sample LakEriMetagenome_9_FD_203523 | JGI IMG/M metagenome (GOLD analysis project Ga0315902, IMG submission 203523) | Freshwater fungal communities from buoy surface, Lake Erie, Ohio, United States - Buoy 12 MA117 | ecosystem: Environmental > Aquatic > Freshwater > Lake > Lake biofilm | place: USA...
GGTAAACAAAATAATATCAGCATTTTGCTCCAGGATGAGCTCCACTCCTTTTTGTACAGCATTTTTGTCTGTAAAACTTCCGCTGTGAATATCGCTGATATGTAAAATTTTGAATCCGCGGAATGCATCCGGTAAATTTTGAAAATGAAGCCTGTGTTTCCTTACCTCATAGCTGTATTTATTACCAAAACCATACAAAAGTGTACCAAACAATCCGCCTCCTGTAATCAACCCAACCCAACTCAAAAAAACTGAACGCGGAAAACCCGAAGCATTCGCCGATCCAAGATCAGTACTTTTTTCACCTGTGAAGAAAGAAGCCGACCACTGGAGCACACGCCTCAGATCATCTGCAAGGAAAAAAAAGCTGGCAGTAATTTTAGCGAGAAAAAGACCAATGAGCATCGCAAACAGATAGGTGCGGAATAATCGCGGCCATCCTGCCACTCCTGTGAACACGATCGAAACAATAAAGCCAACAGAAACAAGGGTAATCGTCCAGTAAGTCAAATACAACCACCACCTTGCCCGTGGTTGCCAGCTTTCTGAAATAACACGCAAAGCCTGAAAAACATAAATGTCTACAAGAATAAAAAAAAAGAAAAAAATCCAGGAGCCAAGTATCCGACGCATAAACTTTCTTAAAATTTTACAAACAATGCAATTTCATCTATCTGAACGATTTATTAACGTTCGGGGAGAATTATTGTTCCCTTCTTTTTTAAGGAGGAGTAAATTTGTGATAACGGATAGAGCGGTTAGCAGTTAGCAAACCGACAACCGATAACCGACAACCGATAACCGATATGCAACTTACCTACTATGGTCATTCCTGCTTTTTGATAGAAATAAAAGGATCTCGTCTTTTATTTGATCCGTTTATCACTCCTAATGAAAAAGCAGGTCATCTTTCTGCCGATTCAATTCAGGTCGATTACATATTTGTTAGCCATGGGCATGAGGATCATATCGCAGATTGTATCAGCATCGCAAAAAGAACGAATGCAATGGTAATTTCCTCTTGGGAAATTTGCCTTTGGCTCAACAAGAATGGTGTGAGCAACACAATGCCAATGAATACAGGAGGAAATAAAAAATTTGAAAACTTTAAGGTGAAATGTGTCGTAGCCCAACATTCTTCTTCTCTGCCCGACGGAAGCTATGGCGGCAATCCGATGGGATTTGTGATTTATGGTGATAAAAATATTTACTATAGCGGCGACACTGCCCTCACTCTTGACATGCAGCTTGTACCTCGTAGCGGGCCTATGCATTGCTGTATTCTTCCCGTAGGAGATCATTTTACCATGGGGTATGAAGATGCGGCAAGGGCTGCTCATCTTATCCAGTGCGGAAAGGTGATCGGCGTACATTATGATACTTTCCCGTACATAGAAATAGACAAAAAAGCAGCAAAAGACCATTTCTCAGCAAACGGTCTCACACTTTTATTGCCGGATATCGGAGAAACATTGGATATTTGAACTTAATAAAAAAGAGGAGTAGTTTTTATATGGCAAGAATCATTGGAATAGCAAATCAAAAAGGAGGCGTAGGGAAAACTACAACAGCCATTAACCTGGCTGCCAGTTTCGCTATTCTTGAATACAAAACCCTTCTTGTGGATGCAGACCCGCAGGCAAACAGCACAACAGGTGTTGGATTCGACCTGCACAATGTTCAGCAAAGCCTGTACGATTGTTTCGTGAATGAATCAAAAGCAAAAGATGTCGTTCTAAAAACTGAAATACCTTACCTCGACCTCATTCCTTCACACATTGATCTTGTTGGTGCAGAAATTGAAATGATCAATCACCCCAACAGAGAAAATGTACTGAAAACACTTTTGTCTGAAGTTGAAAATGAATACGACTTCATCATCATCGACTGCTCTCCTTCTCTCGGACTCATCACTATTAATGCACTCACTGCAGCCCATTCTGTCGTTATTCCCGTTCAGGCAGAATTCTTTGCACTGGAAGGACTGGGAAAACTTCTAAATACAATTAAAATTGTTCAGAGCCGACTCAACACAGAGCTGGTGATAGAAGGCATTCTTATGACTATGTATGACGGACGTCTGCGTCTCTGTAACCAGGTAGTAAGTGAAGTACGTCGTCATTTTGAAGGATTGGTATTTGACTCTATCATTCACAGAAACACACGTCTCAGTGAAGCGCCCAGCTTTGGTAAACCTGTCATTTTATATGACAGCGACAGTAAGGGAGCAATCAACTACCTGAACCTGGCTAAAGAAATTCTGCAGCGCAACAACATGACACAGATCAGGCAGGAAGACCGCACCATGGAAATCGAATAAACTATTTTTTTCTTCCCTTCAAACAGAGTTGACTGAAGCAATGACATCATCAGCATCTAACGACCAGCGTCATTACAAAGACCTTCGTATTGTCTTTATGGGCACACCTGAATTTGCTGTCAGTTCTCTAGACGCACTGGTGAAAGCGGGAATGAATGTTGTAGGTGTGGTTACTGCTCCCGACAAAGCTGCTGGTCGAGGAATGAAAATTATGCAGAGTGCGGTGAAAACTTACGCATTAACACACAACCTTCCGGTATTGCAACCGACAAAACTCAAAGATCCCCAATTTATAGATGAGCTAAGAAATCTAAAACCTGATCTGCAAGTGGTTGTTGCCTTTCGTATGTTACCTGAGATCGTATGGAATCTTCCTCCGATGGGAACCATCAATGTGCATGCGAGTCTGCTTCCCCATTACCGCGGAGCAGCGCCGATCAACTGGGCCGTTATCAATGGAGAAACTGAAACCGGTATCACCACATTCCAGCTTAAACATGAAATTGATACAGGAAATATTTTACTTCAGGAGAAAGTACCAATCGGTGAAACACAAAGCGCAGGCGAACTTCACGATGCGCTGAAAGAAATAGGTGCTGCTTTACTGATAAAAACAATTCGTGAATTGTGTGAAGGAAGTATAGTTCCCAAAGCACAGTCTGCGCTGATTGATGAAGCCTTAATCAGACATGCTCCTAAAATATTTACAGAAACCTGCCGGCTTGACTTTAATCAGCCAACAGTAAAAGTTTACAACCTAATCCGCGGACTATCTCCCTATCCCGGAGCATATACGTTTCTGAATGAAAAAATGTTGAAGATTTTTCGTGCTAATATTGAGAAAGAAGAAATAAAAGAAGTGCCGGGTACTTTTCTCAGCGACAAAAAGTCAAACCTTAAAGTTGCTTGTGCTGACGGTTATATCAATATTCTAGAATTACAGATGGAAGGGAAAAAAAGAATGACAGTTTCAGATTTTCTGAAAGGATACAGGTGGGATTAATCCAACATTCTATTCAACAGCCCAGATAATTTCAACAGAATAATCATTCCCTTTTACACCAAGTTGTGAAAAACCGGCCTCGCTCAAAATAAATTTCTCTCCGGAATTGGGCTTTACTTCCTCTAAACTCGCAAGTACTTTTGCATATATAATTTTACCTGTAACCGTATGCTTCACCAATACAATTGTACCTCTCTCAATTCCATCTGCAATAAGATAAAATTTCCCGTCAGACCAACCACTTGAACTTTTGAAAGCGGAGCATTTACCATTTCCTGATTTTGTTTCGGAAGAAGCCTTTAACTGAGCCTCATATTCACTTTTAAAAAAACCCTCTCCGAGGTATCCCGTAGTAACCGATGTATCTTTTTTTACAGAAGGGTCAGGCGATTTTTTATCATCCACCTTTACAATTTTATTATCATCAGGCTTTGGCTGTTGTTTCTGATCCTGATCTTTCGTTTTTACATCTGGTTTTGGCGTGATAACAACATCTGGGTCTTTTCTGACAGGTGCTGCTTTTGATGCAAGAGGAGAAAGGTTTTTATCCACTTTAAGAAAACCAACAATCACGCGTGTATCCTTCTTTAAATCATTGTCAACATCCTGGTTCCACGACTTTAGTTCAGCAGCTCCTGTATTAAACTGTTTAGCAATAGATGACAAAGATGTTTGAGTATTCAGCTTGTAATAAAGAGGAATAATGACTTCCTCTGCTGTACGTGTACCGCTTTGCCAAAAATTAGAAGCATTGAGAGGAATTTTAATTTTCTGACCAATCGCCAAGCCCGAGGTTGCCAGATCAAGCTTATTGTAAGGCGCAATCACTTTCGGACTTAAATTATACATCCTCCCGATGCTGTAAAAATTCTCTTTAGCTCCCACGGTATATTCTAAATATAAGTTCGACTGGTTATCCATGAAAATATCTGAAGGCACAGACTGAGAAAAGCTATTGATCCCAAGCAACAGCCCGGATATTAAAATGAAAAAACGCATCATGGAATTCAGGTTTATCGGACAAAGATGAGAAAAACCCTTTAAGTTTACAGCTATTTAAAGTGTCAGAATTGCTAACAACTTGTTAGTTTGCTTTAGCTATGCCGGAAAAAAGGAAGAAATATTATGTTGTCTGGAAGGGAAAAACCCCGGGAATTTATGACTCCTGGGAGGAATGCAACAGAGAAGTAGGAGGCTTTGCCGGTGCGCAATACAAATCCTTTCCCACCAAAGCAGAAGCTGAATATGCCTTTCAAAGAAAGGCCGAATCTGTTCTTTATGCAGGAAAAGAAAAAAAGCAAAAGGATCCGACTTCACTGAAAAGAAAAACGATTCCGGTTTCAGAGAGCATTGTGGTGGATGCAGCATGGAATAGTGTGCAGAAAGACATGGAATACCAGGGGATTTTTTTTCATACCGGAAAGCGGATATTTCATCATGGTCCACTTGCAAACGGCACAAACAATATCGGCGAGTTTCTTGCCATTGTACACGCACTCGGCTATTGTAAAAAACATGGCTTGGACGATATGCCTGTTTACAGCGACAGCCGCAATGCCATTGGCTGGGTGAAACAAAAAAAATGTAAAACAAACCTTGAACTCTCCGCCAAAACAAAACATATACACGAGCTGATTCAACGAGCAGAAAGCTGGCTTCACAGTAATTCTTACAAGAATAAGGTTCTAAAGTGGGAAACCCAGGACTGGGGAGAAAACCCGGCAGATTTTGGCCGCAAATAACCAATAACTAACAACTTACAACATCCTAATCCTCCATTCCTTCGGATAATAATTATTGACCCTGTTGCCAACACCTTTGGCCCAACCAAGTATTGCATCTTCATATTGAACAGCTACCCACCCCTTCTTGAGAGAAGGTCCAGACCAATCATTCCTTCGGAGATACGCAAGCGATTGCTCCAAATTAAGTTGTACTCTTTCAAGATGAGGATGAAGTATATCTGAAAGTGCAAGTGAATGATCAGGAATCAACTCATCACGCATAAAACTTCCGATCTCAACACCTGCATATCGGACACGTCCCAGATTCACCAGTGAGACAATCAATTCCTTCCATCTTCCGGGAACGACAGCTATCTTTTCACCCTGATGAATAAAGTCGATACCATCATCTTGACGAATCCATTTATTTAAAATCTCTTTTTCTTTTTGTGTGAATGACTGAACCTTTCCCCGCTTATTTAACACTGATCTAAGTGTTGAAGATTTTTTTCTGAAAGCAGCAATAAAGAAACCTTCTCCCTGCACTTTATTAGGCCAGAAACGATAACCGTAATTATTATTTGCAGACAATACTTCTTCAATCCCCCAATCTTCTTTAATTGCAATGCGACAGGTTTCTACTTCTAATGTTTGGCTGATCCAGTCAAGAATGTCTTCATTCTCTTCTTCAGAATAAGAACAGGTTGAATAAATCAAAACCCCTTCTTCTTTTAAAACATCCCAGCTATCAGCAAGAATCCGTTGTTGCCTTTCACTGCATAGCTGCACGTTTGCTCTGCTCCATTCTGTAATCAGTTCCGGATCTCGTCTAAATAAACCACTGCCACTACAGGGAGCATCAATCATTAATAAATCGACATTTCCGTTCAATAGCTGAAAAGCAGAAGGATCCTGATTGGTTACAACAACATTATTTGCTCCCCACTTGATTATATTTTCTTTCAGTATAGAAACACGTGATTGTATTACCTCATTACAAATAAGTAAACTATCGGGATGTAATACAGCTTGCATCAAAGTAGACTTCCCTCCCGGTGCAGCACAAAGATCAACTGCCAGTAATGGTTCCGTCAGTGTAACTGTTTGTCTGATTACTTCTGAGAGAAACATACTACTCGATTCCTGCACGTAATAATGACCGGCATGAAAAAAAGGATCAAGTGTAAAGGAGGGACGTTCTTTAAGTATGTATCCTGTTTCACACCAGGATATTTTTTGTTTTAAAGGAAGATCGTGCTTTGATTTACGAGGATTAATGCGAACCGAGGTTTCAAATACATGACGTGCATGCACTTCTGCAAAAGCTGTTGCATCAAAGCCGCTTATGTGACGAAGAGAATCAATAAGTACTTCCGGTAGTTTCACCGATCAAAACTAATTAAGTTGAAGGAAGAAATGGTGGTTGATTTGTTTATTAGTTGATTTGTTTATTAGTTTAGATGTTTAGGGTTTGAGAGGGGCAGCAATTTGATTATTGTTCAATTTTAAAATTGACCAATAATCTAATAACCCAATCATATAAAATATTTATTTACAGCCCCATAGGGGCATAATATCTGTAGAAAAAAATATTTATTTTCTGCCCCGTAGGGGCATAATATCTGTAGAAAATATAAATCAAGCAAATTCAAAGTGCCGTAGGTACGATATAAAAAATGGTTCGTGAGGACACGAACCATGGCGATAGCGATAAACTAATTAAGTTGAAGGAAGAAGATTAAAGATTCTTGATCTCAGCAATCAAATCCTGCAATACTTTTTTGGAGTCCCCAAAAAGCATGCTGGTTTTCGGACGGAAGAACAAATCATTTTCAATACCGGCATAACCTGGTTTCATGCTTCGCTTGTTGACAATCACCGTTTTTGCAAGTTCCACATCCAGTATAGGCATACCATAAATCGGAGAAGAAGGATCTGTTTTTGCAGCAGGGTTCACCACGTCATTGGCACCTAATATCAATACAACATCTGTAGTCGGGAATTCTTCATTGGCCTGCTCCATCTCCTGTAGTTTATCATAACTCACATCCGCTTCTGCAAGCAATACGTTCATATGCCCGGGCATGCGACCGGCTACGGGATGAATCGCATATTTAACTTCGACACCTTTCTCCGCAAGTACCTTCTCGAGTTCATGACAAGCATGTTGTGCCTGCGCAACAGCCAAACCGTATCCCGGCACAATCATCACTTTGTTGGCGTAGCTCATCACAACAGCCGCATCGCTCAAAGAAATTTCTTTGTAATTACCTTGCTCTTTGCTTCCTCCGCCACCACCTGATGTGCTTCCCCCTCCGAAAGAACCAATCAATACATTGGTGAGGGAACGGTTCATCGCCTTACACATCAGAATTGTGAGCAAAGTACCGGCGGCACCAACCAGGATTCCACCCGTTAACATTGCTTTGTTATCATATAAAAAACCGCCGCAGGCCGCTGCCACACCAGTGAATGAATTGAGCAATGAAATCACAACAGGCATATCTGCTCCGCCAATTGGGAACACAAAAAACACACCATAAAAAAATGATAATGCAAAAGTGAGATAGAAGAAAAAAGAAAGATTTTCCGGCAAAACAACAACCATATATGCCGTCAGTACTATCAATGCGCCCAGCAACAACAAATTAAATACCTGTTGTCCTTTAAAAGCAAAATCTTTCACACGACCATCCAGCTTTCCCCAGGCAATCATACTACCTGAAAAAGAAACCGAACCGATGATTAGCCCTAGCAGGATGATTAACAACGTAGTGGTATTTAAGTCAGAAACCGGTGCATGATGCACCAGGTGATCAAATTCTACAAGTGAAATCAGTGCAGCACAGGCGCCACCCATACCGTTAAACAGACTCACCATCTGTGGCATCGCTGTCATCTTCACTTTTTTAGCTGCAAGCGTACCAACTACGGTACCAACAAGCAGACCACCAAAGATCCAAAGATAGTTACCAAGCTTTGCACCGTTTTCTTCATAGAGAAAGATGGTTGCAAAAATGGCAATTGCCATTCCGACTGCTGCAACCAGATTGCCTCTTCTTGCGGAGGCGGGATTCGACAACATCTTCAACCCAACGATGAAGGTAACAGATGCAATAAGATAAGCCAGTGCCAGTATTGAAATTGCCATAATGATTATTTCTTTTTCTTGAACATTTCCAACATACGATCAGTAACCACGAAGCCGCCAACCACGTTGAGTGTACCGACAATTACCGCTAAAAATCCAAGTATTAATGCGATGTAATTATCTGCTTCCGCTTTACCCATTACGATGATGGCACCGATAATCACCACGCCATGAATGGCGTTTGCTCCACTCATAAGAGGTGTGTGTAAAACGCTTGGTACACGACCAATCACTTCGATCCCCACAAAAACCATAAGGATCACGATGTAAATCATTTGCTGGTGTTCACTCAGCCAGTTAAATATCTGTTCCATAAACATTAATTTGCTGAAAGCAGCGCAGCCACACGTTCGTGAGCCACATTACCTTCATGTGTTATACAACATCCTTTCACAAGATCATCCTCCCAGTTGAGATGGAGTGACCCTTCTTTCGTAATCAAAAGTTGCAAGAAGTTTAAAACGTTTTTACCGTAAAGCTTACTGGCATCACTCGGCATTGTAGCAGCCAGCTGGCTGTTGCCGATGATACTTACTCCTTTCACAACAACCGTTTCATTGTTTTTGGTATATGGCGTATTCCCACCTGTTGCTGCCGCGAGATCAATGATCACGCTGCCATTGCGCATCGAATGAAGCATTTCTTCAGAAATCAAAATAGGCGCTTTTTTACCGGGGATCTGAGCGGTTGTGATAACGATATCGGCCTTCGCAATAGCTTCGGCTATACGTTGCTGTTGTTTCTGTTTGTATTCTTCTGTTTGTTCTACTGCATACCCTCCTGCTTTGGATGCATCAGCAGCCCCTTCTACTTCCACAAATTTTGCACCCAAGCTCATTACTTCTTCTTTTACAGCAGGACGTGTATCAAATACTTCTACCACTGCTCCGAGACGACGAGCAGTTGCAATGGCCTGCAATCCGGCAACACCCGCACCAAGAATCAATAATTTGGCAGGAGCGATACTTCCTGCCGCTGTCATAAACATCGGAAAATAACGGGAATAAGAATTTGCAGCGAGCAAGACTGCTTTATATCCGGCAATATTCGCCTGCGAACTCAGTACATCCATGCTTTGTGCACGTGTAGTACGAGGTATCATATCCAGGCTGAATGATGTTAATTGTTTACCTGCCCATTGCTTCATTAATTCGGGCTGATACAGGGGTTGATAGACACCAATCAATACACCTTTCTGATGGGTCTCTTCTACCGGATGGATTGCCAGTAACACCTCGGAAGATGAAAGTACCTCGCTGCGTGAAACAATAGTAGCCCCCTTTGCAGCATAAGCCTGGTCATCTGCATAAGCTTTTTCTCCGGCTCCGGATTCAACCAGAACTTTGATATTTTTCTTTGTTAGTGCTTCAACCTGTTCAGGCAGAAGAGATACCCGCGTTTCAAAAGCAGGCTCCCGCAGAATACCAATTGTTAGTGACATGCAGCAGTTAATTGAGACGCGCAAAAGTACACAAAAGCGACCTTAAAATCGAATGGTAAAATGTTCCTGCTCAAATTGTTCGCTTCTGAAAAACAGAATGCCTACAAAAAATAGATCGATGCTGATCTTTACTCGAGGATGCCTGCGAATTTCTTCCCAGGCCTGCTCCATGCCTTTGCTCCAGTGAATATCATCCAGAATGATGATGCCGGATTCAGGAATTTTAGGAAGAAGCCATTCAAAATAACGAACAGTCGCTTCATATTGATGATGGCCGTCTATAAATGCAAAATCAATTTGATTAATATTCTCCAAAAATTCCGGAAGTGTTTTCTGAAAAGACCCTTTAATCAGATTGATATTTTTCAACTGAAGCAGATCAAAAACTGATTTCGCTTTCTCTGCAACTGGATCAGCACCTTCGAATGTATAAACACAACCTGAGGG
>Ga0315902_10014622_pt1 | contig 10083 bp, 10 predicted proteins | sample LakEriMetagenome_9_FD_203523 | JGI IMG/M metagenome (GOLD analysis project Ga0315902, IMG submission 203523) | Freshwater fungal communities from buoy surface, Lake Erie, Ohio, United States - Buoy 12 MA117 | ecosystem: Environmental > Aquatic > Freshwater > Lake > Lake biofilm | place: USA...
ACTAACAGTATCAGTTTGATTATTAATCGTAAATTGTATTTTTATATATAATATATAACTATCTGTAAGTTTATTTTTTTCTTGATTTGCTATATTAATATCCACTTTATTTACTGTTACGCCTGGCACATAATTTTTAACTTCATCAGTTATAATCTGTTTTATTATATCAGGAGATTCATCTATATTTTGTTCAAATAGATATTCTTGTAAACCAGATCCAAAATTAGGATTCATCCGTCTTTCCCCTTTTTTGGTTCTTAACAAATTAGTAATATTGGCTTTTACCTGAGTTAAAGTATCATAACTCTGTTGAAAATATCCATTTTTACCAATCTGAAATGGTAATGTAAGTCCTATTGGATTCATATTATCCCATTGATACCATACCAGAACCTAAAGTTCCATGTTGTTTCTTTTTATCTACAGCTTTCATTAAACTTCTAAAGTCTCTATTAAGAACATTCATTACTTTACCTTGTTCTTCAGTTACAGGAGCAGCTTGTTGTGGTGTTTCAACCGATTCATTCATCCTCATACCTGCAAATGCTTGTGATTTAAAAGATGAATCAAGTCCAGCCATTGAACCTTCACTTGGTATTTTTACAACAGTTTGATTCAAAATTTCATTTAAAACTGGATTACTTGAATATTTCTTAACTTCTTTTGGCTTTTGAACTGATTCTTTAACTACATTTTTAGTTAAATTTGTTGGTTCAGTAGATTGAATTACACTTGATTGATTTCCTGACAATATCTCAGTCAATACTTTTGGAATTAAAGTAGGTAATGTTTTATTTAACTCTTCTTTAATTACAGATCTAATTAGTTCTTTTAATTCATTGCTTTTCATACTCTATATAATTATCATTAAATATTACCTATTGTATTATTTATTTTGTTATTTATTGAAGATGGATCAGGTAATTTTGGTATTTTTACAACTTTTACACGTTTACCTATTGTTTGTTTAAGTTTAGATTGGGTCTGAATGCCTACTTTCTTTCCCGTATATTTACCAACACTTGAACCCACACTTCCTAAATTTGATCCTATAGTATTTGCTATTTTATTTGTAGGTAAATATCCACCAATAGTAGATCCTAATTTAGAACCAACTGATTCTCCCACTTTTGATCCTACATAACCACCTACTTTTTCACCTACACTACTGTCTAAGACGGTGTTTATAACATTTCCTACTTTTTCATTTACTACAATTGATTTATCCTCTACTTTTCCAATTACGTCTAATGGTTTAGATCCAACATTTCCAATAACTGAAGCGGTTTTATCTGTAACTTTATCTGTTACTTTTCCTGTAAAACGATCTACATTTTTATTTGTTATATTATTTGCATCAAAATTATAAGGACTATAATCTGGTACGTTTACTAAACCATCTGTTTTTTCTGAAATTGTATCAGAAACCATACCAACTTTTGACGTAATTCCACTTGTTACATTTTCTGTTTTATTTAAAATGTTACCTGCAATATCGGTTGTTTTACTTATAACACCACCTGTTATACTATCAACTTTTGATGTAACATTACCTACAACACCATAAACTTTAGATGCGGCATTTCCTAAAATACCAGTATCAACACCACTTAAAACATCTTTTGAAAAATTGCCAACTCCTTGTATTGTTCCGCCAACAAAATTACCAGCCGTATCACCAATTGAAAGTTGTGTTTTTGATGCAAATTTATCTATTGAACCACCCACTTTACTTGAAACATCAGATTTTAACGCAGTAACAAATTTCAAACCATTAGATCCTTCAGTTGGAGGACCAGGTAAAGCAGGATCAATATCAACAAATGATTTTAATTTATTAATCATAATTAACTTTCTTCATATTGTACTTCTACTGGACCTTCCCGTCTTACTTTTCCTTTAAATATACCCGGTAATCCTTGACCTGATACTATATTCACTGATATTGGAGCAGTTGCATTTTTGATTCCTTCAGGAGTTACACCATCTACGCCTGGAGCATATCCGCCACCTGTAACAAATACCCGTCTACTCATTAATTTATCAAGATTGTCTCTTAAAAACTTCAATTGTTGATCTTGAACTGATTCTTGAGTTTTATTTGGATTTGCATTGCCAGTCTTTGGATGTGTGTGATTATACCAATGAACGTGATTTAATAACCAATTACATAAATCGTATAACCAATCCACAGTAGTTTGACCCAATAATACTGGTTCATTGGTTTGACCATATTGTCCCAAATAAATGGCAGGACTATTAAATACAGTTTTATTGTTTGTAGTCATAACAATTTGATCATGTGCATCAACTGTATATTCACTGTCAGTTACAATTCCATATCTTTCTTTTGAAAAATGTAGTGTTTCTCCGAATCTACTGCTTAAAATCAATCTATCTGTATTAATTACAATTTGATCTCCCTTTAAATTTTCTATATCAAAATTAAAAGCAGTAGAACCAATTGGAGAAAATAATGGTTGTTCTTCTTTTCCCTGTTGAAATATGGATTTATAACATGTTGTTCTCCATTTGGATTTAGTCAACCCAGAAGTGATATGAATAGAACTGCCATCGTGATTTATATCTTCATCAATTAATCCCCCAGCATTTTTTTGCGAATCTATAATTGCTGGAATAGGTGGAAGTTTTGAATTATCTGAAATAGGTTTATCCAATGATAATTTTCTTTGTCTATTTCTAATCAACACCATCGGGTTTCCACAACCTTCATTTGATTTATTTACAGTAGGATCACCTTTATAATCAGAATAAAAACCTTTATCATTTTCTCTTATATTATCATAAGCACTAAAACGAATTGATTGTCCATGACGACTTTCAAGTACTGTATCCCCTTCATATCTTCTCAATTTTCTAATTTTAGAATTTGCTAAGAAATAAGCACCAAGTACTCCTTTTACTTGATTATTTGAAATTTTTTTAAATGAATTTAATGATACTGGACCTTCAACCGATTCTGTTTTCAATCCATCTTCCGATACTAAATCTTTATTTCCATCATTATTACCATAAAATTTTTCAAGACGAAAATTAGATTCTTGATTAATAAATCCATTTAAATTTAATTTTCTTGTATAGAACAATTTATCTAAATACTTTACAACAATTACAACTTCATTTAATAGTGGATATTCTACTATACCAGTTGATTCCATCGGAAATGCCCATGATAACTTTTCTTTTTCCAATCCTTGTTGTGAAAAACACAATCTTACTCTACACGCACCTATATAACTATAATCTATATCTTTTTGGTTAGGCAATTCATTTTTATAGTTTGCTGGAATATTTCTAATATCCACCAAATGTCTTTTATTTACTATTTCAGAATGAGTTTCATCCAAGATTACATCCAATACGATTGCAGGCTCTAATTCATAAAATTCATTCGTGGAATTAGTATTACTTGTTTGATTTCCAACAGATAATCCAATATTGTTTAATTGTCCAAAACTAATTGGAGAGGATTTAATATTAAAATATGGCATATTATTTCTTAATTTCTATTGGAGTATTCATTGTTTCGGTGATTTTCCCAACTTCAGCCATTAACTGTTGTCTTTCTTCTTCTGACAATCCACCTACTTCTTCAGCACCTTTATTATCATTGCTCACTAATCTTTGTACTATTGCTGCTAATTTCACTAATTGTTCATCGTTCCTTACACTTACATCCAAGTAATCTTTAATGAGAGGAACGATGACAATAGCATCATTTGGTGTTTTAATCATACTTCTTAAATCAGATACTAAGATATCAATTTGATCTTTTTTCTGTTCAGAATTGATTACAACATCTTTAAGTAAGTTTGAATATTTCTTACCTTTATATAATTCAAAATCTAAATCCATACCTATAAATAGATATGGATTTGAATAATTACACTATCAATTTAATTTACCTCTATCTAAATAAGATTGAGCAATTACTCTTTGATAACTTTTCATTTTATTTATCACTTTAGTAATTTGTTGCGTCTTACATGATGAAATTTCTCTAATATAGAGATATAATGCTTTTTTATTAAATGCGTCAATTCTATCGCAGTTTCTAAATAATTCTATTACAGCATTAGCAATATTTAAATCTCTTTGTTTAGTAAAAATACGACCAACATTTCTTTCCCAATAATCAACCATCAATTTAAGAAATTCATTGGTTTCTACATCTTTATGATGTGGATCAACGGTTTGCAAACATACTGAAGATTCACTCGGAGTATCAGCAATGTTTACGTGTTGATTGTATTTTTTATAATTGCCATTGTTATGGAAAATAAGATAATTTTTGGCAACAATACTAAAATAACTAAATGCTTTACCTTTACCTTCTTCAAATTTATTCATATTAGAAACCAAATGAGCTACTGTTTCTTTTTGAATTTCAATAGGACTATTATCAAAATATGTAAATTTGAATGTGTTAAATACATTTTCTACCAACTTTTCAAATGCATTTTTAATATGAGTTTCGTAAATATCATTTCTGATATTTTGATCTTCTTCTTTATTGTATTTAATAATATACATTTCTGTATCCTTAGTGAAATACATCTTTTCTGTAGATTTCTTTTTAGGAGATTCAGGTTCTACATAAGGTTCTTCAATGATAATTTTAGGAGTTGGTTTCCTAATATTTTTTTCCTTTTTAATAGGAATAACTTTCTTTTCTTTCTTAACTTTGTTTATAACCATTTTCTTTTTTTGTTTTGTTGATTTTACCGAGACTTTTTTATTAAGATTTTTTAAAACTTTTTTCTTAACATCTCTTTTTTTTAAAACCTTCATTTTTTTCTTGGATTTTTTCATTTAGATTTTTCTTTGATTAATTCAATCAGCCTAACTATCTCTGAAAAAACAAAACCAACATCATCGTCTTTTTCAAAAATTTGTTTTTCATCAATTTCTTTTAATTTACGATATGTGTTCTCTACCAAATTTTGATATTGATCACTCCATTGTTGCATTGTTTCTATTACATCCAATAAATCATTCATTTTAATGAAAAAATAAATGTTTGCGCATATTGAAACCGTCAATACTACTGTGAGTATTATTATTAGTGTTAACATAAATCAATCATATTCTGAACCGTCTTCATTATCAAGATATTCTTCCATAAATGATATTGCTTCATTCACTAAATCCCAATCTTGGTTCTTTTCTGCTTCTTTGAGAATATCCAATACTTCTTTTATATCAAATTCGTCCATAATATTTTAATAGTAAACTGATAATTAAATATATCGTAAAAATTTCTAAAATCAAATAATTATTACTAATCTAGTAATTTTAATTTAAAAACTAAAATGATTAGGTTTATAACTGTTATCTACCATCACTTCTTTTATTACTTCTTTTTCTATAGGTACTTCTTTTATAACTTCCTTTTCTATATGAACAGGAACTTCTCTAATAATTTCTTTTATTAATTGTCCGTCTTTAACTTCTTGTGTGGCTTCTTCTTTTGCCTGTTCAACAATTTCTTCTAAAGTTGGTTCTTTACTCGGATTTTCTTCTACTTTAACTGTAGGTTTCACATAGATTGCATCACCCAACGTGGTATTATAAGCTAATAATAAACAAATTGCAAGTGGATCAAATACTGATATAAGACAAATAATAAACCACTTTACTACTTTATTTATATCTACACCAAATTCATCTGCTACAAATTTAAATGTCTGTAAATCTTTCTGTCCACCACTTTTTATCTTAATATCTGATATTTGTTTGTCTAATTTTTGTATTTCATCAACAGTTGACTGAATCTTATTATTTTCAGTATCTATGTCCTTTTCACTTTTATCAATAAACTCTTTTGTTGATTGTTGTATCTGTGCTAGTTGAATTGGATTACGACTGATGATTACATTGGTCATACTTTCATTCAATCGTTCTTCTTGACTAACTCTTAATTTACTAATGTTTTCAATTCTTTTCTTTGCATCACTTATTTTATCACTATACATCTTCTTTTGATCTTGTATATAAAGAATTTTTTCTTCACTCAATTTGTTTTCAATCGCAGATTGTTGATATGCAGATGTTAAATAACCAAAAATACCTAAAGATGTAATAAACATCAATGCAACAACTGCTAAAATAAGATAAGTCTTTAATAATAATTGTGATCTTTTCCAGTATCTATATAAAAATGTAGTAGCAACCAATTTACCAATTTCAAGTGAACTAGCCATAATCATAGATGCGATTGCCGATCCACTGAATAACATACCAATACCAATAATACTAAAAAAAGCAGCACAACTCGCTATAAATAACGATGATAATCCTACTATTCTTTCAAAGGTAAATGGTGTTTTCATACAGTATATATAGTCAGAAAAGAAAAAACCCTCTACTGTTTATAACAATAGAGGGTATATAATAAATATATAACCTATTATTTAATCGTAACTTTTCTTATTTCAGGTGTCGCAGGCTTTACTTTATTGAGAGTAATTAATAGAATACCGTTTTCAAACGTGGCTGATACAGTATCTTTTTCTATGTTATCTCCCAAAGTAAATGATCTACGAAAACTAGATCGTTTTAATTCTCTTCTGATGTATTTTCCACCTTGAGAATCTGTAACATTTTTACTTTTACCACCGCTGACAGTGAGTACATTCTGTTCCACTTCAACATTTACATCTTGTTTACTTAAACCTGGAACTTCAGCTTCTATAACAACTTTATCACTGTAATCAATAACATCTACTCTTGGATACGATCCTTTTTCAAAAAAGTCTGCACCAAAGTCTTGACTAAAATTGGGAGCATTTGCTTTGAAGAATTCATCAAAAATTTGATCAAATGGTGTTAAAAACTCATCACGATGAACTGCACGAAATAACGGATTTGTTTGATATTTTACTACTGACATATATATTTTTCCTTTCTTAAATAGTCTATTATAGACCCATTTTCATGTACTCTTTTTGGGACATACACGGATAACTGTTTTAGTCATCTAAATTATATATATCATTTAATTGAGAAAAAATTCAAATTTTTCTTATGCCAAACTTGCAGATCGTAATGTACCATTTGCACTTCTAGCAAATAAAAACATTATACTATTATCTTCTATTACTGCAAAACTTCCAGATTTAAGAGAACTTGTATATGCAAAATTTGAACTACTAATTACATTATATCCAGTAGAATATACTTGTCCACTACTACTTACACAGAATGTAGTATTTAAGGTTGAACCACTTCCGTAAGTTACTTCAATTGCTTTTCTAATATGATATGTCTGTGGATTTGACACACTGCTTCCACTATAAACTTGTATTTTTAATCTAGTATCTGTATTTGGATTGCTAGTATCTACACCAATATTAAATGTACCATCTCTTGATAACGACTGTGCGCCTGGTTGTGGCCAATAATATAATCCATTAGATCTTGTGGACAATACATAAGTTATTGGTGTTGATTCATCAGTTACTTGTTTAGATATAAACTGTGAAGATGCACTAACAGTAGTTAAATCTAATCTTCCTCTAATATCATATGGAACTCCCGGAGCAGCATTTGCATCATCTGCACTTACTATCATCATCCAACCATCTTGTGATGATGATTGAGCGCTTTGTAACATTAAAGCACTATTATATTCCGCTCTTACTGCTACATATCCCCCACCAGAACCTGTAACAAATAATGCGGGAGCATTTTTTATAACTTTTAAATCTCTTGTAGATGTAAAATAACCTGTTTCGGAATAAAAATCAGATGTTGATCCTAAAGTTTTATTACCTGTCCATATAGGAATATAATTTGTAGTACCTACACCAGATAAATCTGCTGCATTTGAATTTAATGCATAACTTGCAGTCAATGCGTTTGAAGAACTTAATGCATAACTACTACTTATTGAAAAAGCTCCACTAATTGAACTATTTGAACTTAAAGAATTAATTGCCCAACTACTTGTTCCTACAAATTGAGGAGAGTCGCCTGTACCAGTAATTCTACCAGTTAATGATCCAGTAAAACTACCAGTAGAAAATAGATTTTGTAATTGTGATAAACTAGCTCTATAAGTCTTTATAGAACTACTTTGATCAATTGGAAAAAAATCACTGCCAGTTAAACTGGTAATAGGATCTAATTGACTGATTTTTATACTTGTTGTTGGCATATTAAATGTTAAATTCTAAAATTGTCATTGATGATGTTGCCCAATATAAAGTGGGATAACCAGACGATTGATTAGTATACCATGTGGCAGTAGCTTCACTTCCTTTTACTTTTACAACATACGTTCTAGCAGATAAACTGCCCGCAACATCTAAATAAGTTGTAGTTTGTGGAGATGCATCAAAAACTGTTAAATTTACACTTGCAAATTGTTCAAGTAACGGTGTAGAATCTTTAAATAAACCTGCAATTGCATTACCAGTTGCATCTCCATTCGCTAAAACAATTGATGTATTTATCAATAATTTAGAATTTACAGATTTTGGTGTAATGGTAATTGATAGTCCAGTATCAACCCAAGAAGTTCCTGTTCCAGATTGTTTAGTGTTATATTGTATTGAATTGGCAGAAAGAACCGCTCCAGTTCCTGCAAAATAACTAGCAGTTTCTGCTGTTTGACTTTTAGATGAAAAACTACTAGATATTGAATTATTAGCATTATCACTTCTAGTTGAATAACTAGCAGTTCCTAAATATCCAACTGCATTTAATACACTAGATGTAAATGTTGTAGAATTAATGCCTCCTATTACAGTAAATCTATCATTATTAGTTGTATCCCACGAAAGATTTGAATTACCTCCAAATTGACTTCCAGGAACATTAAATTGAACTGATCCAACTGGACCACCAGGAGATGTTGTAGTACTTGTTAAATTTACAGTAATTGTATTTTCTGTTAAGTTTTCACTTAAAGAACAATTTGTTCCCGCAACTATATTTTTAAATTGTAAATCTACACCTGATTTTTGTTTAAAAAATCCAACACCAGATGTTCCAACATTACTTGCAGTATTTGATTCTCCAGAACTATTCGCTGCATAAGCTGCAGTTAAAGCATTAATTGCCCAACTACTAGTACCATTTAAATCACCTTTAAAACTGCCAGTAAAAGTACCATTGTAATTACCATTATAAATAGATGCGGACTTTGCACTTATAACATAGTCCGCAAGATCTATTGATGTAATCTTTTTAGTTTCTTGAGCAGCAATATCTGTAATAAACAACAAGTCATCTGATTGAACTTGTGTATCAGTATAAGGAGCTAAATCAGTAATTTTCTTACTATTGGACATATATCTTTAATAGATATATATATCATTGTGGTTTGACATTTTTTAATTTTTTAACAATATATTTTACTAAAGTACTTCTAACAATGTCTTCTTCAGTAAATTTAAATGTATAAATACCATTTTCTTTACTTTCATCATCGTCAAAAGCATTCATTATCTTAGTAAAACCACTTTTACCATTGATATCACTTTGATCTGGATCACCCAATATAAATACTTTACTGAACTCCCCCACTCTTGTAATTAGAGTAGTTAATTCCTTTACTGTCATATTTTGCGCTTCATCCGCAACAATACATTTAGCATTCCAGTTCAATCCTCTCAAAAATCCAAGGGGAATACTATCCAAACGATTTTCTTTCTGTAAAATTTCAATATCTCGTTTTGGTAACAATTCTGCTAATTTTTCCAACAAAGGTTGAATATAAGGTGCCATTTTTTCATCTGCTTCACCTGGCAAAAATCCAATTTTACTATCAGCACTTTCTACAGCACTTCTAATATAAAGTAAATCACTTACTTTCTTTTGACTCAATAATTTTAATGCAGAATATATAGTGATATATGTTTTACTAGAACCCGCAGGACCACTAACAAATACCATTTTGGTATCTTTGTTTAAAGCTATATTTAAAAATTCTTTTTGTTTTTCTGTTAATTCTCGTTCAAATATTGATAACTCATGTTTTAATTTTGTTCTTTGATATACGATAGGGCTTGTATCATTTTTGGATTCATTATTTTGATATTCAAAATTGTTATT
>Ga0315902_10014623_pt1 | contig 10083 bp, 7 predicted proteins | sample LakEriMetagenome_9_FD_203523 | JGI IMG/M metagenome (GOLD analysis project Ga0315902, IMG submission 203523) | Freshwater fungal communities from buoy surface, Lake Erie, Ohio, United States - Buoy 12 MA117 | ecosystem: Environmental > Aquatic > Freshwater > Lake > Lake biofilm | place: USA...
CAGCAGTTGCAGATTTTGAATCCCAGAACCGGACTAAACAATAAAAAAACAAATCTGTCATAAAGCAAACTTAGTATTTTATTTTATTACCCTACTAATTTTGTAGACTTTTAATTTTAAAAAAAAATCACGAAAGTGATTTTATTAAAATCCGGATACTCCACAGAATAACTACAATACCAAGCACAATAAAAGCAGTTTTCCGTGGCAATTTTCCGGCAAGACGGGCTGCAATAGGTGCAGCGAGCACCCCTCCGATGATCAAGGCCAGAACCACCTGCCAGTTCTGTAAACCAATAAGGGCAAAAAAAGTAGTCGCGCTGGCGAGCGTAACAAAAAATTCAGTCAGACTTACAGATCCGACTACAAAACGGGGCGTACGCCCTTTCGTAATTAATGTTGAGGTAACTATGGGGCCCCACCCACCTCCACCAAAAGAATCCAGAAATCCACCGGCACCGGCAAGCCAGCCATAGCGTGTAAATTTCTTCTTCCGTTCTTTCCGGAAAGCATTTGTAAATATGCGGATACCCAGCACCATGGTATATACAGCCATTACCGGACGGATGTACTGTATGTGGGTTTCACCAAACTTTACGAGCAGAAATGCACCTAATACAGCACCCAGAACACCCGGTATCAACAATGCCTTAAAGAGTTTTTTATTTACGTTTCCGAAACGGTAATGACTGTAGCCTGAAGCCCCGCTTGTAAACATTTCGGCAGTATGAATACCTCCACTTATCGCTGCCGGATTTACGTTTGCAGTTTGCAGAATAATAGAACTGGTAACTCCATAGCCCATACTGGTGGCTCCATCCACCATCTGGGCCATAAACCCTGCCAACACCATCCAGTGAAAGTTTTTATCAAGTATTGAATACCACGTTGCAACGGAATGACCTACCTGCCGCAATGGCAAATAAGAAAAAATAAAGTACCCGACAATCATGGATACAAACACGATGGTACAATACTTTGCTACTTTCCGCCAGTATCTTGCATTTTTAGAGCCCGACTTTTCCACAAGCACACTTGTGATACGGTTCATCTCTCTGACTTTGTAACCAAAGTCGCCGGACAATGAGTTCCGGATTGAGTGAAGCTTTTGAATCACGTCATCCAGCTCACCAGGTAATGACTCATCCAACACCTGCCTGATCCGCTTAGCTGCCGTGGGCGACTTACCGTTTGTTGAAATAGCAATCTTCAGCTGTCCTTTCTGAACAATGCTTCCCAGATAGAAGTCGCACAAATCAGGAGTATCTGCAACATTCACCAGAATCCCTTTTGTCTTTGCCTGCTCTTTAATCTGCTTATGAAGTTCCGGATCATCCGTAGCCAGCACCACCAGGTCTTTATTGTCCAGGTCAGATAGTTCATATTTCCTTTTAAACAAAGTGGTGCCAGGATGTTTCGCGAGCATTTGCTCTACTTCTGCTTTAACAATAGGTGCTACTACTGTTATATGTGCACCGGGTGAATTACCCAAAAGAGACTCCAGTTTCTCCAGGCCCACATTGCCGGCTCCCACCAACAGAACCTGCAGTTGATCCAGTTTCAAAAAAACAGGATAGAGTGTATTTTTAGTTGTGTGTGTTGGTTTCATGAAAAGCAATATTTTTTTGAAAACCGATCGTTACGATATGCTGATGGGATGCTTTTGGCCAAAGCAGGTACATATAACCTGCGTATAGCTGTGCAGTTGTTGAAATGCGGTAATGACCCGTAAGAATGATACGGTTCTGATCGAAATCAAATCGATGAGCTGAAAGTTGCCGCATGTATTCCTCCGAAAGCTGAACAGACCATTTGTCGTTCAACTTTCTGATAATTGAACCCCTTAAGCGGAGGCGGTGTGCATTGACAGCTGGTTTTTGAGAAGTTTCCCGGAAGAAACGTTGCTCTGTGCGCACTCTGGCCTGCCATTGCCATTTTTCAGCAGCCTGTTTCTGCAACAGCAATTCCTGCCAGGTACGGAACTCCTTTCCAAATTCAGTATTGTTACTTGAGAAACTTGTCCGCGTTGCAAAAAATGCAACGCCGGCAGCAATGGAAGCAGAATTATTAAGGGTATACCGTATGCCAGGCCTGTACAGGTACTGAAGCGCATGGGCAGAGCTACCCAGCGTGCGGTAACTGGCATCATTGTGCATTTGCCATTTTTCAGAAAATACCACCGGCACATTCACTGTAATCCAGAGACCTTCCGCCGGCCTTTGCGAAGAAGCGGCCAAAGTACACACTGCAAATAAGAATGTAAGTAAATACCTCTTCATTAAAATTCAATTTGGTCAATCCACTTCCTTGCCTGCCTCGCTGCATAACTGATGATAATGTCGGCACCGCTGCGTTGCAGGGCGGTCCATACCTCCAGATGACCTTCGGCACGGTTTATCAATCCTTCTGCTGCCAGTAATTCAACAGCTGCATACTCACCACTTACATGATAAGCCGCAACCGGCTTTCGGGTCTGCTGCTTCAGTTTTGCAATAATGTCGGTATACAAAGATGCCGGTTTTACCATCAGTATATCTGCTCCTTCCCTGTCGTCCCGCAATGCACTCGCCAATGCATCGTTCGGGTTCAACGGTGAAACCTGGTAGGTTTTCCGGTTCTTCAATCCATTCGACCGGGGTGCAGAATGACAGGCATCCCTGAAGGGCCCGTAAAACTGCGAACTGAATTTGGCAGCATAGCTCATGATACTTACCTGATCAAAACCCGCTTCCTCAAGCCGGGAACGGATGGCAGCAATGCGCCCGTCCATCATATCACTGGGAGCAATAGAATCTGCACCGGCAGCAGCCAGTTGTACCGCATAATTCGCCAGCACATCCACAGTTGCATGATTAAGCAATTTTGAGTGATCCTGGCTGAGAATGCCGCAATGCCCGTGTGTGGTATAACTGCACAAACACAAATCAGCCGCTATCCAGATCCTTTCACCAAAATGTTGCCTGATCTTACGCACCACTGAAACAGCAAATGTAAAATCAAAATGTTCATCCCTTTTAAAAGCAGGGACAGGAAATAATAAAAACTTTGTAACACCCGCATCGAGATCTTTGCCGATTGTTTCCAGAACGGTTTCACTTGTATCAACCATCACTCCTTTTAATCCCGAAACAGCCCGGGGTGCCGACAGTGACTCTTCCACAAACAAAGGCTGGATGAAACTTTTATGCGACAGTTTCACCGATGCCGTAAGTTCACGTATATGAGCACCTGTCCTTAAACGGCGCTGTGTAACCGGGTATTCAGTTTTCTCCATTGTTCAAATGATTTAATAGTGGGAAACACCTGCGGTTCCAATCCCTCCTCCGTCAGCAATACCGCCGTTTCACCTCCGGCACAAAGATGAACAGCCTCGGGCTTTGCATAGTGGCCGTATTGTTCGTATTGTGCATAACTACTCCAGAACAGGTGACTGGCAGCTGCAACCTGTTCACGTAACCAGCTATAATCGGTGGGCTCCAATCTGTAATTAGCAACAGCATGGTATCCTTTTGCCCGCCATCTTTCTGCAGCCTTCACGTGCGTCAGAATGCAGACATCGTTGATTTCGATTTCAAACAGGGGCATTTGCCACACAGACTGCAGGGTTTCAAATCCCAACGCATCTGCTGAGCCCTGTACCCACACGCCCAATTTGGCCAGCTCCAGCCAGGTTTTTGTACCCGATGCCCAAACGTTTTTTTGGGTTAACTGCTTAGCCACAACAGGCTGTTGTAACGATTTGTAATTCGCAACAAATACAACCGGTTGCTGTATGTGAATTTGCTCTTCTTTCCAATCATAGGTAAAGAAATCCTTCATACAATCGGTGGAAGAAAACAGCAAGGATGCTTCGTTGATTGCATCGGGCAGATTACTCCATTCGCTGAACCTCCGTCCCCGGCTGTCTTCCCCGGCTGCATATAAATACGACTGCTGCCGTGAATGAATGGTAGCCACTCCGAACTTCTGCAGACAGCCTGTTCCGTATTGATAAGCCCGTTTCTTTTCAGCAGCTGCTTCTGCAAATAATTGCGGATGGTTGATCCGGCGCAAGAGATTCACAGCTGCTTCATTCGAAGGATCTGCTTCAGCAACAATGGCTCCCTGGCAGGGTGCAGGCACACATTCAAACAAAGGAAGCAACATGAGTAATTTGTCCTTCAGCAACTCACGAACCAGGAGGTTGCCTGTTTCCTGCAGGCCTGAATCTATTTCGGAACGCAACAACCGGTTGATTCCGGCCGTTGCCAGTATGGTGGCATCATAAGATCCGTCGTTTAACTGCTTCAGCCTTCCTTCCACATTTCCCCTGATAGGCCGTATTTCGATGGAAATTTGATCATGCAGTTGCGGCAGGGCTTTTTTCAGAAACACAACCGCCATTTCCTCGCGCCGCGGTGAGCAGGTGCCGACAATGATTGTTTGGCCGGACTTGATTTTCTCCACTACATCCGGATTAAAAATTGCAATATCACGCACATCTTCCCGGTCAACGACAGCAAAGGCATCATGACTGAAAAAATGAGGTGCGCTCATATCTTTTAATGAATGAACGGCAATATCTGCCTCACCTCTTTGTAATGCATCAAAGAGTTCCTGCGTGAAAAAATCTGTTCCATCCAGCGAAGACAAGGGAACAGACAATTCCCTGTCGCCCCTGCTGCTTGTGCCGGTGATTTGCACAGAAATGCCCGGATCAACAGATTGAATTTTCTGCTTCACCAGTTCAGCCTGCAGCAAACTGAGGCGGCTATCTCTGCATATAATCCGCATACGATTCAATCCATACTTTCTTTAAACTGTTAACCAAATGCACAACCTGCTCCCTGGTATGCCGTGCAGTAACAATGAGACGCAGACACTCTTCGCCAACGGGAACAGTTGGATAGTTTACCGGTTGCACATAAACCCCATACCTCAATAACAAAGCATCTGCTATTTTCCTGCACTTCACAGGGTTCTGAACAAGTACAGGTGTGATATGTGATTCATTTTCTGTATAGGCAATACCTGCCGCCTGCAACAACCGGCGGAGGTATTCAACGAGTCCGGATACCGTGCTACGCATAGCCGAACCACTTTGAATAAGCTGAATACTCTTTTCTGCTGCTGCACAAACAGCCGGTGGCAGGGAGGTGGTAAAAATAAATCCGCTGCCATAGCTGCGTATAAAATCAACAATCGTTTGAGAGGCAGTTATATAACCACCGATAACACCCACCGCCTTGGCAAGCGTGGCATTGACGATATCAATATCCGCAAGCACACACTCCTGCTCGCAAACACCTGCGCCTGTGGCTCCATATAAACCAACAGCATGTACCTCATCTATGTAAGTAAGAGCATTATAACTCTTTGCAAGCCGTATGATTTCTTTTACAGGGGCAACTGAACCATTCATACTGTACACCGATTCAAAGACAATGAGTTTTGGCTGGCTCAGCGGCAGTGAAGCCAACAGTTCTTCGAGGTGATGGATATCATTATGTCTGAATATTTTCTTCGGATTGCCGGCACTGCGCATACCTTCAATCATCGAAGCATGATTACGTGCATCAGAGATAAAAACAAGATCAGGTATACTTCTTCCAATTGCCTGCAATGCAGTAAGATTGGCCAGGTATGCACTTCCGAAAACCAGGGCAGCTTCCTTCTGATGCCATTGTGCAATTATATGCTCCAGTGACTGATGGTGATGGGTAGTGCCTGAGATGTTCCGGGTGCCACCGCTGCCTGTTCCGCTCTGGTGCAGAACAAAAGAAAGTTTACCAATCACTTCTTCTGCCACACTCATGCCCAGGTAATCATTACTGCAAAAATTTACAGCCCGTGCTGTTTCCCCGTTACGCTCATAATAAAAAACAGGAAAATGACGGGCGCTTTTACCCACATGAAGAAAATACCGGTAAACACCCTGCTCCTTCAGTTGATCTAATTGCTGGCTGAAATGCAAATGATAATCAAACATAATTCCGGCCGCAAACATACTATATTCCTACTAAATAAGTAGACTTTATAATAAATTCTCCCATTAACAAATGATAGTTTATTCAATAATAATTTCTGTGCCCTATTGTTGCCTGAAACCAAACGGCGCCCTACATTTGCAAAGTCTACCTGATTACTAGGTTTTACAAATTCTTAACTGCCTTTATTAATCAAAAACACATTACATGCAGAGTTTTCGCACCGAACTTGAGAATCCAGAAGTGGAACGCGACATTATAGAACTGGAGAAAAAAATCCGCCTGTTCCGGGAAGGACAAATGCCGGAAGAGAAATTCCGGAGTCTCCGGCTGGCCCGCGGTGTATACGGGCAACGGCAGCAGGGCGTGCAGATGGTCCGCATCAAACTTCCTTACGGGAAAATGACCCTGGCACAATGGAAACGCTGTGCAGCTGTATCCGACGAATACTCAACCGGCAACCTGCATTTAACCACCCGCCAGGATATACAGATTCACTTTGTAAGCCTGGACCGCACGCCCCAACTATGGGCGGAACTGGAACAGGATAAAATTACGTTACGCGAAGCCTGTGGCAACACCGTACGGAATATTACAGCATCTGATACAGCCGGCATTGACGCGGAAGAGCCCTTTGATGTTACACCGTATGCACATGCTATGTTTGAGTATTTCCTGCGTAAACCTGTTTGCCAGGAAATGGGCCGCAAGTTTAAAATTGCATTCAGTAACAGTGAAAAAGATACCGCTCTCACTTTCATGCACGACCTGGGTGTTATTCCACGCATAAGAATCATCGATGGCAAAGAAGTGAGAGGATTTAAGGTACTGGTTGCAGGCGGACTGGGTGCGCAACCACATCTTGCCGTTACAACACATGAATTCCTGGAAGCAGATCTGCTCATTCCCTATCTCGAAGCAGTACTGCGGGTGTTTGACCGCCATGGTGAGCGTAACAGCCGCCATAAGGCACGAATCAAATTCCTGGTTCAGAAAATTGGCATCGAAGCCTTTAATGAACTGGTACGGGCCGAGCAAAAAGCACTTACGCATCAACGCTTTGCTGTTGATGCAGACGCATTCCCACAGGCTACACTCCCCTCGTACCAGTTAACTGAAGCTGCATTCAACATTCAGAATGAATTTCAATATGAACTGTGGAGGAATACTAATGTGATTCCGCAAAAACAGGAAGGCTTTGTTGCGGTGTACGTACGCGTCCCCAATGGAAACATCAGCTCCGACACTTCCCGCCGGCTGATTGAACAACTGAAAGACGTAATTGCCGATGATGTACGAATTACCATTAACCAGGGACTACAGTTCCGATTTGTAAAACCAGATCATCTACCCTACCTCTACAGTGTGCTGGAAGCAGAAGGCCTGGCAGGCCCGGGATTTGGCAGTACTGCCGATATCACCTCCTGTCCGGGAACCGACACCTGCAACCTGGGCATCAGCAACAGTACCGGAACCGCTCTTACATTGTCACGAATAATTGAAGATGAGTTTCCGGAATTCCTCTACAATAAAGAAGTGTCCGTTAAGATCAGCGGCTGTATGAACAGCTGCGGGCAACACGGCATGGCTTCCATTGGCTTTCATGGCAGCTCTTTGAAAGCCAAAGGACAGGTACTGCCAGCGCTCCAGGTACTGATAGGTGGCGGCGTTTTGGGAAGTGGCAACGGACGCATTGCGGATAAAGTAATAAAAGTACCCAGCAAACGGGCTCCGGAAGTATTGCGCTTTATTCTGAATGACTACAAAGAAAATGGCAATAACAAGTCTTACCTCGAATACAGCACGGAAAAAGGTGATCGTTACTATTATGAATTATTAAAGCCCCTGGCTGATTTGGAAACACTCAGCGATGATGATTTCATTGACTGGGGACAACAGGAAAAATTCTCTACGGCCATTGGCGTGGGTGAATGTGCCGGCGTTATGATCGACCTGGTAGCTACTCTGATTCTTGAAGCTGAAGAAAAAATAGAGGCAGGCGAAGAGTGCATTAAACGCAAAGCATGGGCAGATGCTACTTATCACGCCTATTCCGCACAGGTGCACAGTGCCAAAGCCCTGTTACTGCAGAAAGGTGTTCAATGTAACACCCAGCATGGCATACTCAGTGATTTTGACAAACATCTGACAGCTGCCGGTTTATTCCCGCATGCACCCAGCTTCAAAGAACAGGTATTACGCATGAACGAACAGGAGCCAACAGAATTCTTTGCAGCCGAATACCTGCAACAGGCAAAAGATTTCATTGTATACTCCAAAAAACTCCGTGAACAATTGGTGGCAGAAGAGAAATAAGCAGCATGAAAACGGATCACAATAAAAAACTTCCCGTGTCACGGGAAGTTTTTTATTACATGCAACTTTTTCTACAGCTCTTTGAAAACGGAAACACCGTCACTTTCCGAAAACCATTTAAACGACTCATGTAACCGTACTACTTCCCCAATGATTACCAGGGAAGGCGAAACAAATTGTTTTGTTGTAAATTCTACTTGCGCCTGTCCCAATGTACTGATATAGACGGTCTGTTGAGATGTGGTTGCCTGTTCCACCACAGCAAGGGGTTTGGATGGGGAACAACTGTATTGCAACAGTGAGCTGACTAACAGTCCGAGATTCCTGGACGCCATATAACAAACCAGCGTATCATTGGTGGAAGCGAGTGCTTCCCATTGTGCTGCCGTATAAACAGAGTTAGGATTGAACGTAAGAAACTGTACACCCTGCGCATAGCCCCGGGCGGTGAGGGGTATTCCGGCAAATGCTGAAGCGCCCGATGCTGCTGTTATGCCGGGAATAATTTCATAAGGAATCTTGTTTTCATGGAGCACCTGTAATTCATCAAGGACATTGCTGAAGAATGCAACATCACCACCCTTCAGCCGAAGCACCAGTCTGTGTGTGGCTGCATAATGTACAATCAGCTGATTGATCTCATCCTGTGTATAAGAAGCATCATTATAACCCTGCTTTCCAGCTGACACAACCACCACACCGGGTTTTGCATGTTGTGTGATAATTTCAGGATTTACCAGGCGGTCGGTTATAATCACATCTGCTGCAGCCAGCCGTTGCTGCAGCCGGAGGGTAATAAGCCCGGGATCGCCTGGTCCGGCTCCAGCCAATACCACCAGGGATTCAGATGCGGGCGAATTCATAATTTATTATGCTATCTTATTTTATTTCAATAATACAGCTGCCACAGTGGAGTTACTCGTTTCATCCACCAGGATAGCACTGCCATTGGTTTGCAACGTATCAAATGAATCATACACAAGCGGTGCTGCAGTTTTAATGGTCGCTTTCACCACTTCATTGAGTTTCACTGTGCCTTCCACCGGTTGTTGCTGCAATGTATTTACATCCAGTTTGTATTCTATGTTACGCACCACAGCCCGTACAAGGCGGCTGTTATGCTGTAACAGGTATTTATTTCCCGCCTGCAAGGGTTTATCATCCAGCCAGCAAAGAAGTATTTCCAGTTCACTGGATACATGAGGTAACTGTTCGGTCTTTACAATTGTGTCACCACGACTCACATCAATATCATCGGCGAGATGCAGTACCACTCCCTGAGGCGCAAAGGCTTCTTCCACTTCCACACCTGCCACTTCAATTTTTGAAAGCGTGGTCTGAAGCTGCTGGGGCAGTATTGTAACAGCATCACCTTTCCGGTAAATACCACTGGTGATCTTACCGGCATAACCGCGGTAATCATGTAAGGCTTCTGTCTGGGGTCGTATGACAAACTGAACCTGGAACCTTGCATTTGTGAGATTCACATCCTGGGTGAGTTCCACTTCTTCCAGGAATTGTAATAAAGGTTTACCGTTGTACCAGGGCGTGTTGACAGAAGGATCCACAATGTTATCACCCTGCAACGCACTCATGGGTATGTAAGTGATATCTTTTAGACCCAGTTGCTCTGCAACTTCAGAATAGTCGGTTACGATTGTATTATATACATCCTCTGAAAAATCCACCAGGTCCATTTTATTAATAGCCACCACCACATGGGGAATCTTCAACAGGGAAGCGATAATGGAATGCCGCCTGGTTTGTTCCACCACACCCTGCCGGGCATCGATCAGAACGA
>Ga0315902_10014628_pt1 | contig 10079 bp, 11 predicted proteins | sample LakEriMetagenome_9_FD_203523 | JGI IMG/M metagenome (GOLD analysis project Ga0315902, IMG submission 203523) | Freshwater fungal communities from buoy surface, Lake Erie, Ohio, United States - Buoy 12 MA117 | ecosystem: Environmental > Aquatic > Freshwater > Lake > Lake biofilm | place: USA...
ACCAAGGAGCAATGAAACCAAAGAGGCAGTAATGAACCACAACATGGCTTTACCTCCTACCCGACCCACCGCTTTGAGATCGCCAAGCTTCGCAATACCTACCACGAGGGTTGTAAAAACCAAAGGAGCTATGATCATTTGCACAAGACGAATAAACAGTGTGCTGAGTAATTTAATATTTTTAGAGAAAGATTGAATCCACTCGGGAGAAGCATTTACATGAACAAAATAACCAACCACGATTCCCAATAACATGGCAAGTAGAATAAAAAAAGTGAGGCGATTACCCTTTTTCATATTGCTTCTTTGAAAGTAGCGCAATATACTGCATTCACGTGTTGTAAGGGCATTGGGAGCCGTGAATAAATCTTTTAATGATATTTACTAATAAATTTCTATTTTGCTATACATTATCAATAAAATTCAACCAACCACTCATGAATCTTTTCAGGAAAAAACCGATCAGCGCATTTGAGGAAGACATGAAAAAGAGTGAACTCAAGCGTGTGCTTGGAAAATGGAGCCTCACAGCAATTGGAATCGGCGCGATTATTGGAGGAGGGATCTTTGTTTTAACGGGAACCGGCGCCTATTACCATGCAGGTCCCGCTCTTGCAATTTCTTTTATCATTGCCGGCATCGCCTGTGTGTTTGCAGCACTTTGCTATTCCGAATTCGCCAGTATGATTCCTGTTGAAGGATCAGCATATGCGTATGCTTACGGTACTATAGGCGAGGTTTTTGCATGGATCATAGGATGGGGATTAATTCTGGAATATGCGATGGGCAGTATGACCGTAGCTGTGAGCTGGAGCGGTTATTTTAATAAACTTCTTAAAATGTTTGGAATTAAACTTCCAGACTGGCTAACCCAGGACCCCGGAAGCTATACCGGAGAAGGATTCTCTATGAATCTTCCTGCCTTTTTAATCGTTTTACTAGTAATTGCAATTTTAATCAGAGGAACAAAGGGGGCTGCGAAAGCAAACAACATGATTGTAGTAATGAAAGTATCGGCCGTTTTATTTGTGATTCTGGCCGGCGCATTTTTTATCAACTTAGATAATTGGGATCCATTCATACCGGAAGTAGCAAAGGTTGTTGAAGGAGAAAAGCTTAAAGAAGCTTATGGTTGGGCCGGTATTATTTCAGGTGCCTCTGCAATATTTTTTGCCTATGTAGGCTTTGATGCAGTATCAACTCAGGCAGGCGAAGCAATCAACCCTAAAAAAGATGTTCCATTCGCAATTGTTGCTTCTTTACTTGTATGTACTGTGCTTTACATTTTAGTATCACTTGTACTTACTGGTATGATGAACTATCAGGACTTTAATCCACAGGGAAAATATCCTGATGCAATTAAAGCGCCGGTAGCATATGCTTTTGATATCGCCGGACAAAAATGGGCAGGTTACATTATCACAATGGCAGCAACAGTAGGTCTAATCTCCGTTCTGATGGTAATGATAATGGGTCAATCACGCATTTTTTTAGGCATGGCAAAAGATGGTCTTATCCCATCAGTATTCCGCAAAGTAAATCCCACAACAGGCACTCCATCAAAAAACCTAATGATACTTGGAGTTGTCATTGCTACAGTGGCTGCATTTACTCCCATCAACAAGCTGGCAGATATGACAAGCTTTGGAACACTGTTTGCATTTACAATGGTTTGCATTGCCGTTTGGATTCTGCGAGTTAGAGAACCGAATCTTCAAAGAAATTTCAAAGTGCCTGCCTTACCTCTTATTGCTATCTGCGGCATCTTAATTAATATTTACTTAATGATTAATCTTAGTGTAGAAGCACAGTTGCTTTCTATCAGCTGGTTAGGTATTGGTGCACTTATCTATTTTCTCTATAGTATGAAGAACAGTAAATTGAATAATCCTTAATCATTAAAAATTATAATTACCATTTAAACCGGCCATAATAAATCAAGGCCGGTTTTTTTATTTTTCAATTTTCAAACTTGCATCTTACGTCACTAAACGGATTTTTTTACAAATCTGTACTACATGCTTATAAAACAATAAATCATATTCCGTACCTACGGCACTTTATTATCATCTAATTTTTTTTCTACAAATATCTCGCCCCTACGGGGCTACAATCATATTCAATCTTCATCTACAGATATCTCGCCCCTACGGGGCTACAATCATATTCAATCTTCATCTACAAATATCTCGCCCCTACGGGGCTACAATCATATTCAATCTTCATCTACAGATATCTCGCCCCTACGGGGCTACAATCATATTCAATCTTCATCTACAAATATCTCGCCCCTACGGGGCTACAATCATATTCAATCTTCATCTACAGATATCTCGCCCCTACGGGGCTACAATCATATTCAATCTTCATCTACAGATATCTCGCCCCTACTGGGCTACAATCATATTCAATCTTCATCTACAAATATCTCGCCCCTATGGGGCTACAATCGCATTCAATCCCTACAAACATTTCGCCCCTACGGGGCTAAAATGATGATCCTCTTCGTATTGATTATTTATTTGTCCATTAGCATTTAAACTCCTTTGCACTTATGGTCTATCGGTCTCACGGTCTATCGGTCTTCCTGTCTCACGGACTCATGGACTTCCAGACTTCCTCAAAATCCATTTCACACCGTTTATTCTTACATTTGCCAACTAATTTTTTGTTCATGGGACGGATTTTTGAAGTAAGAAAAAGCACCATGTTTGCCCGCTGGGACCGCATGGCGAAACAGTTTACAAGAATCGGAAAAGATATTGCCATCGCCGTTAAAGCCGGCGGGCCCGATGCCAATACCAACCCTGCCCTGCGCCGCTGCATGCAGAATGCCAAAGCGGTGAATATGCCGAAAGACCGTGTGGAAGCAGCAATCAAAAGAGCGCTTGGCAAGGAAATGGAAAACTATGATGAAATCCTTTACGAAGGATATGCTCCTCATGGTGTGGCTATTCTGGTAGAAACAGCTACAGACAATCATGTTCGCACCGTTGCGAATGTAAAATCTCATTTTACCAAAGGAGGCGGGTCTCTAGGTAACAGCGGAAGTGTAAGTTTTCAGTTTAAAAAGATGGGAGTATTTAAACTCAATCCTTCAGGATTAAGTGCTGATGATCTTGAACTTGAACTGATTGATTTCGGACTTGAAGAATTAGGAGAAAGCACGGGTGAAAACGGAGAAGAGATACTTGTGGTGCGTTGCGGATTTACAGACTTTGGCAATATGCAAAAAGCACTGGAAGACAAAGGCATTACTCCTATCAGCGCAGAACTGGAATGGATTCCTTCCGTAACAGTGCCCGTAAACGATGAACAAGCTGCGGATATCAGTAAATTAATAGAAAGACTTGAACAGGATGATGATGTGCAGAAAGTATTTCACAACATGGGATAATAACCACGGGGTATTTATCTAATCAAACGGTTTAAAGATGAACGAAAGCCTGGTATTATTTGACGGACTCTGCAACTTCTGCAATTTCTGGGTTCAGTTTGCATTGAAACGAAACAAAGCACAATCTTTAAAATTCGGCTCACTTCAAGGAAATACAGCTCAAAAAATTTTACCCGACTTCAATATTAACCCAAATGTTCTCAGCTCTGTTTACCTGATAGAAAAAGGTAAGATTTACAAAGAATCTTCCGCAGCACTTCACATCTGTAAACACCTCGACGGCCCATGGAAATTACTCTATGCTTTTATCATAATACCCGCTTTCTTACGTGACCCGTTTTACAAATTAATTGCGAGATATAGATACAAATGGTTTGGAAAAAAAGATTCTTGTATGATACCGACACCTGCACAAAGAGCCCGATTCGTAGATTAAGACCGGCTTAATACAATACCGGCCGATGAAATTTCATTATGATTAAAAAATCTTTTGTAAATTAAATATCAAATAAATAATCACCAATTAAGATCTTCTATGCAAGAACAGAATTACTCAAACCACAAACGATTCCACCCTATCTATCATTATGTGATTTTACCCCTTGCAATAGCAGGTCTTGTAGGCTCTGTGATCAATCTGACAAAAGCATCATCTGAAAATCTTTATAGTGCTTCATTACTACTTGTTGCATTTATCCTGCTTTTTTTAATTGGTGCATTTGTTCGGCTCTATTCATTGAAAGTTCAGAACCGCTTAATTCGCTCAGAAGAAAACTTCAGGCATTATACCCTTACAGGCAAAACGCTTAGCCACAATTTACGAATGGGGCAAATCATTGCATTGAGATTCGCAAGTGACGAAGAATTTCCTTCTCTGGCTTCACGCGCAGTAAACGAAAAGATGAAGCCCGATGAAATTAAAAAATCAATCAGAAACTGGAGAGCCGACCATTACAGAGTATAAAAACTAAATGACAATTTACTCTGCCATCATTTCCCGAATCACCTGAACAATTTCTTCTGTATTTGGCTTACTGAAATAATCGCCGTCACTGCCATAAGCAGGACGATGAGCCTTTCCTGTAACTGTACGCGGAGCTACATCAAGGTATCTGTAACCGCCTTGTTTTTCCATCACTTCATTAAACATATAAGCAGCAGCTCCGCCGGGCACATCTTCATCAATAAACACAATGCGGTTGGTTTTCTTTAATGACTCAAGAATCCGGTGGTCTCTGTCGAAAGGTAAAAGAGTTTGTACATCTACTACTTCACAACTGATACCAAGTCGTTCAAGGTGCTGTGCCGCTTCTTCGATAATGCGAAGAATAGAACCGTATGATACAATTGTAATATCGTTACCTTCTCTGATAATTTCAGGCTGGCCCAGGGCTACGGTAAACTCAGATAAATTTTCTGGCAACTGCTCTTTTAAGCGATATCCGTTTAGGCATTCAATCACCAGCGCCGGCTCGTTTGCCTGCAATAACGTGTTGTACATGCCAACAGCCTGAACCATGTTGCGTGGTACACAAACATACAATCCACGTAAGCTGTTAACAATCATTCCAAGCGGAGAGCCGCTATGCCAGATTCCTTCAAGTCTGTGACCTCTTGTTCGCACAATCAACGGCGCACTCTGTCTTCCCATACTTCTGTAATGAAGTGTTGCTACATCATCCGAAAGAGGTTGTAAGCCATAAAGTAAATAATCGAGATATTGTATTTCAGCAATAGGACGCAATCCGCGCATAGCCAATCCTATACCCTGCCCCATGATAGTCAGTTCACGTATACCGGTGTCAAAAATTCTGTTGACTCCGTATTTAGCCTGTAAACCTGCAAATCCCTGATTGACATCGCCGATATAACCAAGATCTTCTCCGAATGCTACAACTTTTGGATTTGACGCAAATAAGTGATCAAAATACCTGTTAAGAATTTCATATCCGTTCATCACCTGCGGATGTGAGGAATAATTTGCCTGCACTTCAGGTACAGCTAATGCTGATCCGTCATTGGATTCAATATGCAAGTTTGAATTGAAATCTTTAGCTGAAATATTTCTCAACTCTTGATAAAACACCTCAGCATCTTGTTTCATTGGATCAGCACGGGAATAAGAAATTGACTGGTAAAGCGCCTTCATCACATCTCTCCTGCTTGGCTCCCTGTTACCACGCAGCTCTTGTAATAATTGCTGCACATTACTCTCCAGACCTTCCATTGGAGTAAGTCTTTCAATATAACCCAACACATCACTGATTAGTGCGCGAATTGGTGCCTGAAACTCTTCCCATGCACGATTTTTTTCATTTCTGACCTCTTCTTTAGCAGCAGATTCTATGCCTGAAAGTTCATCTTCATTGGATAAGTCATTTCCAATGATCCATTCTTTCATTTTACGGAGGCAGTCCCATTCACGCTCCCATTGGAGGCGCTCAGGCGTTTTATAACGCTCATGGCTACCCGAAGTTGAATGACCCTGCGGCTGTGTCACTTCTTCAATGTGAAACAATGCCGGAATATGAGTCTGACGTATTTTCTCAATGGCCGATTCAAGAATTTCACACATACCGGCATAATCCCAGGCTTTCAACTTGTAAATATCCATCCCTGTTCTGCCGTCAGTTTTTTGAAAACCACCAAGCACATCTGAAATCGACCCTTTGGTAGTCTGATATTTTTTAGGAACTGAAATTCCATAACCATCATCCCAAACAAAAAATGCTACGGGAAGCTGCTGTACGCAAACCGCGTTCACCGTTTCCCAGAAATGCCCCTCACTGGTAGAAGCATCTCCGATAGTTGCAAAACAAACTTCATCCCCGTTTCTTGATAGATGCTCAAAAGATTTCAGCTCAGGTATATTTCTGAAAATTTTTGATGCGAGTCCTAGCCCAACTGCCCTTGGCATCTGACCTGCAGTAGGAGCCATACCTGCTGCAATGTTTTTCCGATTCACCAAATCAAGCGCTTGGCCCGAATGATCAACCATCTGTGATGCAAAATGAGAATTCATCTGCCTCCCCGCACTGTGAGGGTCATGAGAAGGATCGGGATCTGCATAAAGCTGAGCAAAAAACTGTCTTACAGTGGCTTCGCCTGTTGCAAAAATAAAAGTCTGGTCTCTGTAATAACCTGTATAATGGTCTCCCGGTCTGAAGAATTTAGCCATTGCCAGCTGCGGCACCTCTTTCCCGTCTCCAAAAATGCCAAACTTCGCCTTCCCCGTTAGCACCTCTTTTCTGCCTAAAAGACTAGCCTCCCTGCTTAAACATGCAAAGCGGTAATCATTCAATACCTCTTCTCTGAAATGCTCAAAAGAAAGCGGGGTCGATTGTAATGTTTCTTGTTCTAACTGATCCATGGAGCAAAAATAATGGTTTTTGATACCCAAATAACACCTGTTAGCTTTTGCTGATAATGGATTTTGGAGCCAAGATAATGGCGAAATGTTAAAGTTCAAATAATTAATAATAACTCTAAGTAAAATCATTTTTTTATAAAGAGGGCAAATCACTAATTTTGAGGAAAGACCGCACCTATAAAATGATGTGCAAATGAAAACTAGAACACAATTAATGATGAAGCCATTTTTACTTTTGAGTTTGTTTTTCTTTTCCTTCATAACAACAGTTTTTGCTCAGAAAAAGAAGAACAAAAAAGAAACGGTTGAAGCTGTAGCCAATCAGGATCCTGTTAGCTTCTCAGAAATTCAGTATGATTTCGGGAAAATACCTCAAGGTAAACCTGCCGAACATCTTTTTTTCATTGAAAACAATGCTTTGGACACCTTAAAAATTGAAAACGTTCAAACTTCCTGCGGATGCACTACTCCCGAGTATTCCAGAGACCCGGTTCTTAAAGGAAATAAAACACAATTAAAAGTTGGATACAATGCTGCGACTGAAGGTTATTTTGAAAAATCAATCACTGTAACATACAATGGCGGACTGATGAAACAGCTGATTATTAAGGGAACAGTATGGAAAACACCCGACCAGTCTGCTCCCGGAAATCAATCCTTAAAAGTTTTTCAGTAAATTTTCAAATTAAATCGATCAACAATTAAATTTTAAATATTTTTAAACTACAAAAATTCACACATGAAACGTATCATCATTGCCACGCTTACGCTCTTCTTTTTAAATGCAGCTGTAGCGCAAACAAAAAAGCCAAATGAAGTAGCAAAATTTTCCAGTGAAACTGTGGATCTGGGAAAAATCAAAAAAGGTAACCCTGTTACTGCTTCTTTCACTTTTACGAATATCAGCAAGCAGGATGTGATCATTGAAAATGTAACCCCCGGATGCGGTTGCACAAAATCAGATTATACAAAGGAGCCAATCAAACCCGGTAAAACAGGAACAATCACTGCCACTTATAATGCAGCGAATGTGGGCAACTTCAGCAAAAGTGTCTATGTAAAATTTATGGGCATCGAAGAGCAGAAGTCTATTTCCATCATGGGCGTTGTAGAAGAATAATCATCAAAAATAAAAAATTATAAGGCCATCTCCGGATGGCCTTTTTTATTCCTCGCAATCAGAATAATATATATTATAAAACCATCAATAAATTGTTTTATTTGGCCATGAATCATTTCTGTTTTAGCGGATAAATTCTGCTAAAAATGAAAGAAAGCATGAGTACACCTATCGCCCCTATTACATTCAGCCATAAAAAGGAAATTACGTCCATAAAATAAATAGCTATTACAGCGACTTCAGTAATTAAAGCCGCAATAAATACATGATTAGACTGAACCTTTTTCAGATAAAAAGCAACTAAAAATATTCCTAAGATTGTTCCGTAAAACCAGCTGCCGAGAATATTTACTGCTTCAATCAGACTATTACCAAGCTTAAATGCAAACTGTGCAATTAAAATGCAAAACACTCCCCATAAAAAAGTATAAAGTTTCCCTAGCTTAACAGATTCCGTTTCAGACATTGTCCTCTTGCTTAATCGCTGGTGAAAGTCGATCAGTGTACTGGATGACAAAGAATTTAATGCAGCCGCAATACTTCCCCATGCCGCAAGAAAAATAATAGCAATGATTATACCAACCCACCCTTTAGGCAGAACATCCCCTACAAAATGCAGAAAAATATAATTGGTATCATTTGTATCTGCACCAGGTAAAGCATTTTTTATCAACTGCTTGATCTCTGCTCTTTTCTTGTTTGTTTCTGATTCCAGATTTAGAAGATCAACTCTGCATTGATTAACCAAAGCAACTTCATTCTGCTTCAAATAGGATGACATCCTGACTGCCGTTTCCTTTTTTTTACTCTGAATTTCAGCAAACTCATTTTTCAATTTTTCATAATCATGCACGTAAGCCGTTTGCATCACTTTTTCCTCCTGTGCACGGTTAAAGAAAGCAGGTGATTTATAATAGCTGTAGTATGCAAAAACAAGACATCCCAAAAGCAAAATGAGAAATTGTAATGGTACTTTCAGCACCCCGTTCATCAGCAAGCCTGTTCGGCTTTCAGAAAGATTCTTTGCAGTAAGATACCTGCCTACCTGACTTTGATCTGTCCCAAAATAACTCAATGCAAGAAAGAAACCTCCAATTATTCCACTCCAGATATTGTATTTGTCTTTCCAGTCAAATCCGCCATCCTGCACTCCGGTAGTAATCACATTCAGTTTACCACTTTTACCTGCTACATGCAAAGCATCTCCGATACCTAACCCTTCAGGCAATGATTGCACCGCATACCATCCGGCAGCAAACATCGCAACATAAATGATCAAAAACTGCAATTGTTGGGTATAAGCCACAGCCCTTGCTCCTCCTGTAACGGTGTAAACTATCAAGAGTCCTCCCATGAAAATATTCGTCCAGTAAATATCCCAGCCCAGCATACTGTGCAACACAAGTGATGGTGCAAAAATGCTGATACCTGTACTCAATCCTCTGGAAAGTAAAAAAAGCATGGATGTGAGCAGCCTTGTCTTAACATCAAATCGTCGTTCTAAAAATTCGTATGCTGTAAAAACTTTAAGCTTATGAAAAATCGGAACAAATGTGATACACAAAACCACCATTGCTAAGGGCAGTCCAAAATAATATTGTACGAAGCGCATACCATCTGTATATGCTTGTCCGGGAGCTGTAAGAAAGGTAATGGCGCTGGCTTGTGTTCCCATAATACTCAGCATCACCAGCCACCAGGGCATATTGCGACCGCTTAAAAAATATCCTTCGAGATTAGACTGTGTTCTGCTCTTATATATTCCGTAAAGAATTACAGAAAATAAAGTAACAATTAATAATATCCAGTCAAGTAGCTCAAACTTCATGAGAAAAAGTTAGTCAACCATATAAAAATAAAAATCTGGATCAGGAGCAACAGAACTGCAGCCAGAAATCGAAAATTCCAGTATCTACGTTCCTTTTTATTTATTTCACTCATGATCATTTTGATTTGATTGCCTTAAAAGTAATCCTATCAATACACTGATACCGATCCCCATTAGAAGTCCTGTTGCAAGCCGTTTACTTAGTATTCCAATCAATAAACCTACCGCTGCTCCAATGAGTAAAGTCCTCTCTATTGTTGCTTGTTTTCTCTTTTGCATAAATTATTTACCAGCTTTTTTACCTGAGTTTATTAAAGGCCTGCCTCCTGCAATAATATTGGCAAACAATCTGTATGCTCCCGGT
>Ga0315902_10014629_pt1 | contig 10079 bp, 8 predicted proteins | sample LakEriMetagenome_9_FD_203523 | JGI IMG/M metagenome (GOLD analysis project Ga0315902, IMG submission 203523) | Freshwater fungal communities from buoy surface, Lake Erie, Ohio, United States - Buoy 12 MA117 | ecosystem: Environmental > Aquatic > Freshwater > Lake > Lake biofilm | place: USA...
CCGAGGCCGTGCTGCGACTTGACGACCTGCCAGAGCATGCCGAGATCCTGCGCGAGCGCCGCATCACCCGCCGCAAGGCGAGCGAGCGCCGTTTCGAGACCAAACATCTCGGTCGCAAGTCCGCGATGCGCGATGGCAGCGACGGTGGTGGCGAGTGCTTCGAAGCTGTCGAATGCGAACGAGACGCTGTCGCGCACGTTAGGCCGCGGCTCGAGTTGCAGCGTGACCGCGGTCTTGATGCCGAGCGCTCCGGCATCACCAGTGAAGAGACCCGTGAGATCCGGTCCGTAGGGTCTGAAGAAGGCTTCCCGCGCGCTCGCGCCGATGCGCGCCGTGTCGAGAATGTCTCCTGTGCCGAGCACCACTTCGAAGCCGAGCGCGGCACTCGCCGAAGTGCCGTGACGCGCCGAACCAAAGGTCGCCGCGCCCTGCGACATGCCGCCGCCGAGCGTCGCCCGTGCACCGGACATCGGTCCCCAAAATTTCGCGCGTAAGCCGTGCGGCGCGAGTGCGGCATCGAGCTCGGCCCAGGTGCAGCCGCTCTCCGCCGTCACGGTGAGATCGAGCGTGGAGAGTGAGCGGATGCGCTTGAGAGCCGACAGATCGACGATCGCCGAGTGACTGTCGTTCGGCAGGTAGGCGTCGGTATAGGACATGCCGCCGCCGCGTACGTGCAAAGCGGTGCGCGATGCGCGCGCGGCCTGCACGAGGGCGACGACGTCCGCGGCGCTCTGTGGCTGCAGCACGGCGAGGGCGGGCGTGCCGCTGCGATAAACGTCCTGAGAGTAGAGTGCACAGGTCGCGGCGTCGGTCACGACGCGGGTTGCGCCGATCGCTGCGCGAAAGCCCGCAAGAGCCTCGTTCGTCGCAGCCATGTGCCGCGTCAGTCCTTGACTGCGGTGGTGCAGTGCAAAAAGGTGGGTGTCGGCCCCGCATGAGTGACGCGCAGACCGGCATCTGTCATCAACTGCCGAAAATCGCTGGCGACGAAGGCGGGCGAGTAGGGCTCACAGTTGTAGAGCGCGTCGAACTTCAGCCACAGGCGGTTTGCGGCCGGCAAGTTGCGATCGTTCGGGGCGTCGATGACCGTGAAGCAACCACCCGGACGCAGCAGTCGGTGCACCTCTGCAAGGATCTGTGAGAAGAGTCGCTCCGGCACCTCGTGAAACAGGATGTAGGCGAGGATCACGTCGTACTGGCCCGAGGGCAGGCGGGTGTCTTCGGCGAGCCCATGGCGGAAGTGCACGTCGATGCCGAGATCGGTGGCGCGCTTGTGGCCATAGCGCAGCAGTGGCAAGCCAACATCGAGTCCGCAGACTTCGGCTGCTGAAAATCTTTGCTTGAGCGCCGTGGTGCACTGGCCGATCGAACAGCCAAGATCGAGCACGCGCTTGACTTGACCGTCCTCGGGCGCTGCCACGAGATCGACGACCTGACGATGCAATTGGTCTTGGTCGTTGTCGCCTTGGTAGAACACCTTGGTGCCGTGGTGGAACACGTACCCGGCGAGCGAGTCACCACAGTAGCCGCCCGGCTGCAGGTGGATGTCGAGCGTGGCGTACTTCGGCACTTCGAAATTCGGATCGTAGTGCAGGCGATCGGGACGACTGCGCTCGGCCGCATCGAGTTCGGCTTCGTAATGCGCGCGGCGTTGCGTATAGCTGTCGTGGATCTTCTGCCAGGTCTGCTGCTGCTGGCTGCGCATCAGGCGCTTCCACAGGCGGGTGTAGGGTCGCACCTCCGCATCGGCGGCGTCCGCGAAGCCCATGATCCGCGGGAACATCGCGCGGATGTTGTGGTTGCGCAGACTCTCCATGAACGCCAGATAGCTCTCGTCTTCGAGAGTGGGCGTGCGGGGCAGCAGTCCGATCGTTCCGCGGTTCATGCCTGTTTCGCTTCCTGTCTGGCCGCCTCGAGGCTCTTGGCGAACACATCATACTCATTGATGTCGCTCTTGCGTTCGCGGGTCCAACGAGTCGCAAACCCTCGCGGATACTCGGCGTCGCTTTCGCGTCGCCCGTCTTCCGACCAGACCAGCGGGCAGAGCGGGCCCATGGGTCGTTCGCCTGTAACCATCTCGTCAAAGCTGATGCCCGCAAGGTTCACGCAGTCTGGGCGCGGATCCCAGCGGATGTCATCGCCGAAGATGCGGACCGATACCGCGATACGCCAGAAGTCCTCGGGGTTGCCGCCGGAGTAGTGCAGCGTCCAGGGGTGCACGACGAGTAGATCGCCCGGTTGCATGTCCCAGGTCAGGAACCGCGCCGACGGGTCCTTGCGCAGCGGTTCGGGATCGGGGTGCGGGACGCGATCGGGTGGCTTGATCATCTTGCGAGCGTTCGGTGAGAACAGCCAGTAGCGCACATCTTGAACGTGTGAACCGGCGAGACACTCGAGCGAATTCGCTTTGGTGATCGGAGTCAGTGGCATCCACAGCGACGGCACCATCTTGCCGCTGACGGGCCAACCCATGCGGTCGGTATGCCAGATGGTCTTGTCGGGCGAGCGTGGGGCCTTGGCAAACATTTCATCGAAGAAAAAGTGCGCTTCCTTCGACTTCATCACGCGGCAGGCCGCTTCGGCCATCGGGCCGTTGAAGGCGAGCTCACGAAACTCGGGGATCGTGCGTGCCATGTACCGCCCGGGGTACGTCGGCAGCAGACCGAAGTCCTCCTTGTTGGCGGCGATGCGCGTGGCGATCGGCAGCAGCATGTCGATCCAGTCCTGATTGCAAACGCCGCGCAGCAACACGCATCCATCGCGCTCGTAGGTGTCGATGTCGTTTTGGGTAATGGGGTTTTGTGGACTGCGATTGAGCGCCATGACGGAACCTGAGAAGTGGGTCGAGGCGGACATTCAACAACTGCCGGCCCGGGATCGACAATCGAATCGGCGTGAGGTGCCATAAGGCAGGTGCATGGCTGGAGGGCCATAAAGCATTGGCCGGTGTCACGGGGGAGTCGCGACAATTGCCCGCGTGAACGCACAGCAGATCAACCCGCTTGCCGGCAGCGACCCCGTGGGGCGACGCGTATCCGTCGGGCATGCCGAGCTCTACGTCGAAGAATACGGCGAGGGTGAGCCCTTGCTGCTGGTGGCTGGCCTTGGCGGCAGTGGTCGGTTCTGGATGCACCAGGTGGCTGAGTTCGCCCAGTATTTTCGGGTGATCCTGCACGATCATCGAGGCGTGGGTCGCTCGGGTCCCGGCCCGATCATCTCCAACGTGGGCGATATGGCGGGCGATTTGCTGCGGCTGATGGATGCGCTGGGCGTCGACAGCGCCCACCTTGTCGGCCACTCCACAGGTGGCGCGATCGGTCAACATATGGCGCTGCACGCGCCCGATCGCGTTCGTTCCTTGGGCTTGAGCGCGAGCTGGGGCGGTCCGACGCCTCTGTTTGTACAGACCTTTCACACCCGACGCGACATCCTCATCAACTCGGGGCCGCTCAACTATTTGATGGTGGGCACGCTGCTCGCCACACCCGCGTGGTACTTGCAGGAGCGCTTCAGCAGCACGCAGGATTACTTTCGCACCCGACTCGCCGAATTCCCGGGGCTCGAGATCGAGCTCGGTCGACTCAACGCGGTGATGCGGCACGATTTGCGGCATCGGTTGCACGAAATCGACAAGCCCACCTTCGTCATCGGTGCGAAGGACGATCAGCTAACGCCGCCGGGTTTGTCCGAGGAACTTGCGCAGCGGATCCCGGGTGCGCGACTCTGTCTGCTCGATGCGGGCGGGCATTTCTGCCCGCACACGGTGACCGCGACCTACAACGCGGCGGTACTCGAGTTTCTACTCGAGCAAAAAGGTCGGGAGGGGCAGGCATGTCGGCCGAGGATTTCCGTCAACCGAGCGCAGTGATCAGCGGGCCCGAGGACGGGCAGTCGCTGTGGCAGCCCTTGCCTTCCCGCGGTTACGTCACGGTCAAGTTCTCGCCGCAGAACATGCCCTACGACACGTTTTCGTCAGGGATCCAACTGCTGCCGCCGGGCTGTCACATTCGCGAGCACGGCCATCAGCAAAATCACGAGCTTGTGTTTGTCTACGAAGGCACGGGCACCGTCACCATCGAGGGCGAGACCACGGCGCTCGAACCCGGCTCGGCTGTGCTGTTCGGTCGCTATGCACGGCATCGCATCGATAACACCGGCGATGTCGACATGAAGCTCTTCTGGGTGTTCATGCCGCCCGGCCTCGAGGACTGGTTCAACGCGATAGGCCGGCCGCGCCAGCCCGGTGACCCGATGCCGGAGCCGTTCCCGCGTCCCGACAACGTTGCCGAGGTGCAGCAGCGCATGCGCTTCGTGCCGGCGCGGAGCTGAACGCATGCGTGTGTTGACCCGCGCCGATCTCGAGCAAGTGCTCGGCTTCGAAGTGTGCATCGCCGAGATGCGCCGCGCCATGATCGCCACCTCCGAGCGCCGTTGCAGCTTGCCGTTGCGGCAGTTCATGCCCGTGCCGGGTCGTGCAGGAAAACTCGGGCTCATGCCCGGGTACATCGGCGCAGCCGCGAGCGGCGAGGGCGAGTGTTTCGGCGTCAAGATCGTTTCCAAGTTCGAGCGCCCCGCGGGTGACCCTCACGGCTCGCACGTCGGGGCGGTGATGCTGTTCGATGCCGACACCGGCCTGCCCTTGGCGCTGCTTGAGGGCGGTACGCTCACCGCGATCCGCACGGCGTCGATGACGGCGCTCGCCACCGATGCGCTGGCGCGACCCGACGCCCGAACGTTGCTGATCATCGGGACGGGCGAAGAGGCGTGGTACCACGCGCGGGCTTTGCTCCACGTTCGCGCTTTCGACGAACTCGTCGTCTGGGGTCGGACGCCATCGCGTGCGGAGCAATTGGTCGAACGTCTGGCGGCGCAGTTACCGCAAGAGTCTCTGACGGTCATTCCGCGCCTCACTGTCGCTGCGGATTTGCGGGAGGCGCTCTCGCGGGCCGACGTGGCTTGCACCGTGACCTCGGCCAAGCAGCCCTTCGTCCAGGGGGAGTGGTTGCCCGCTGGCTTGCATCTGAACCTCGTCGGCTCGGCCATCGCGAGCACTGCCGAGGTGGATGACGAGGCGGTGCGACGAGGGCGGTTTTTCGTCGACTATCGCGATGCCGCACTGGCGGCCGCAGGCGAGTTGCTCGCCGCGATGCAACGTGGCGTGGTGGACGCGACGCATATTCGTGGCGAGATCGGCGAGGTACTGAACGGTACCGTGGTGGGCCGGCAATCGGCTGACGAGTTGACGATCTACAAGTCACTCGGCGTGACCACCCAGGATCTTGCCGCAGGTTGGCGGGCACTCCGGGAGGCCGAGGCGCGCGGCATCGGCGGGTCGATCCGGTTATCCTGAATTCGCGCGCCCGTGCGCGCTTTCGACATCGAGGAGTTTTGACATGCAACCAGCCCCCGAGCCGGCCTTCTTCGACAATCCAGCCATCGACAATCTCATTGCCGTCACGATGGAGCTCGGCGCGGAGTTGTGGGTGCAGCGCGAGCGCATGCGCATCATCGAGAGGATCCTCGCTGAGAAGGGCGTGGTCACCGCCGAGTTGATCGAGCACTACACGCCGAGCGTGGAGGAGACGGCCGCCGTGCGTGCCGAGCGTGATGCCTTCGTGCAGCGCTTGTTCGGCGCTTTCGCCCGCGAGACCGTCAAAGCGACCCCCGAGGCCTGAGCAGGCTCGATCCGATCGTATCCGTCTATTGCTGGGGCTGCGGCACGGGTCGTTGCTCCCCCGCTCGATAGCGGATGCCGCGCAGTAGAACGTTTGGCAACACGGCATTGTCCCATTCGCCGCTCGGCGAGCGCGGGGGTTGCGCACCGAGTCGCAGCACCACGAGGCGCGCCGATGGCACGACGTAGAGCACCTGGTTCGAATTGCCATCGAACATGAAAAGGTCACGGGCGAGATACGGCTCGCCATGCAGCACGCGTCGCGCTTCGGGTTCACGCGCCGGATTGAGGAAGCCGCGGCGCGGGGTGTAGTTCCCCGCCACGTAGACGCCGAGTCCGTAATACGGATTTTCTGCCGTGCCGCGAGTCATCTCGTCGACGTAGCCAACGGGCAGCAGCCTGCGGCCTTGCCAGCGTCCGTCTTCCATCAACAGCACGCCGAGTCGGATCCAGCTCTCTGCCGTGAGCATCAGGCAGCACCCCGAGTGCGCAAGCCCGCCTGGACGGTTCACCCACACCGTACCGCCGCTCGCGCCGATGGGTTGCAGCACATGCTGTGAGAGGAACTGCGCATATCGCAGGCCCGTCGCCCGCTCGATCAGTAGCGCCACGAGTTCGGAGGTTGCGTTGCTGTATTCGTAGCGGCTGCCGGGTTCATCGACGAACGGATACTCGTTGATGAGGATGTCGTCGTGACGCGGATGCAGGTAGGCGCGGTTGAGAATGTGCTCGATGCTCATTTCCGGTGACTGCGGCAGCATTCCAGAGCGCATGTCGAGCAGATGACGCACCCGCAGCGTCGACTTGAGGGGCAGATTGCGCCACTCGGTGATGAAATCGACGACGGGCTGATCGAGTGAACGGATCTTGCCCAGCGCGATCGCGCGACCGACTGCAATGGCGGTCATCGGTTTGGCGAGGGAGCGAGAGGCCTGCAATTGTTGGGCGGTGGTGCTGCCAAAGTGGCTCTCGTGCTCGAGCCCATCGCCGCGCCAGATCAGCAGGCTCGTCGAGCGGTTACGCGCGGCGTAATCGCGTGCCTGATTCAAGGCGGTGTCGTCTATGCTGCGTGACTGCGCCGGTTTGATGGGCAGGGGTCGATACGCGGTGTCGCCCGGCACGGCTTCGAGCGGGTCGTATTCCTCGAGACCGAGACCGGTGACGAACGAGTCCTGCAACTTCTGGAAGCGCTCCCGATACAGCGCTTCGTCCTCTGCGGAGTACGGCGCCGCAGAGGGCGCGGTCGCAGAGGGCGGTGCCGCCGTTGCGGTCAGCGCGCCTATTACCATGGCCACACAAACAATGCGGGTCAGCGGTGTCAGCCGTCGTTGCATCAGCGTATCTCCGGCGCGGCAAAAAAATCGACGAGGCGCTGTGCTTTGGCACCCGCACCCTCGGGCGACCAGCCCTCGCCACCGACGTGCAGCGTACTGTTGGCGACGAGACCCGCTGCGCGTTGTACGGTGGCGCGGGTCGGATCACCCTCGTCGGCCATCAGCATCGTGCGGTGACGCAGTTGCGGCAGTCGCTCGGCGAGCCGATGACGAAACACGGCCTGGTAGGCGAGGTGATAGGTCGGTGCGGCCTTCAGCAAATCCACGGTGAGACCGTGCAGCAACTCCGCAGGCATCGCGCCGCCGCCCAGATTGTGGGCAGGGTCGCGTTTGAAGTGTGGAAAGAACCAGGCTTGATCGCGGATGAACTGCAGGGCCTGAAATACCTGCGTGCCCCAGGCGTCGGCGATCAGAGGCGGCGCATAGTGCGCCAGAAACTCTTCGCGCTCCGACTCTTCCAGCCACAGCAGTCCATCGAGCGCCAGCCGACGGATACGGGTCGGGTGCCGGATCGCCATCTCGATGGCGATGTGTGCCCCCGTGTGAAAACCGTAGAGGTTGACCGCTTCGATTCGAAGGGCATCGAGCATGCGCACGAAGCTATCGGCGTAATCGCCGAGTTCCGGCTGCGGCAGCCGTAGTGCCGCCGAGTCGCCGTTGCCCGGCGTGTCGGGTGCGATCACGCGGCAGCCGGCAAGGCTCGCGATTCGACAGGCGAGGGGCTCGACACTGCGCGAGGAGGCAGGTGAGGCGTGCATCATCCACACCGGATCCGCCAACGCGCGCAAATCAACCCTCCCCGCGTTGACGTCGGGGTTTCCCTCAGCGTGTCGATAATGCATTAACCCTTCGTCGAGGCGGACGAAGGCACGGTCGCACTCGTGGATCGGGTTCATGGCGTCCTCCGTCTCATGCGGCGCACTCACCACCGTCGAGCGGGATGACGGCACCGGTCAAAAATCCGCAGTTCGGCCCGAGCAACCAGGCGACGGTTTCCGCCACTTCGTGCATGTGGGCCGGTCGCGCCATGGGAATTTCTTTGATACGCGATTCGAGCAGCGCGCTTTGCTGCGAGCGGATGAGTTCGAAGCGTTCGGTGGCCACGAGCCCCGGGGCGATGACGTTGATGCGAATGCCCTGCGCCGCGGTTTCGAGCGCGGCAGATTTGGTCAAGCCGATGACGCCCCACTTGGCGGCGCAGTAGTCCTGCAAACCCGCAAAGCCTCGCGTGCCGCCGATCGAGCTGTTGTTGACGATACTGCCGCGACCTGCAGCGCTCATCAGGCGCAACTCCTGCTGCATGCACAGGAACGTGGACTTGAGGTTGAAGGCCAGCGTCTGCTCGAACCGTTCGAGCGGCGTGTCGATGGTCGGCGAATGTCCGAGCGTTCGGCCGACATTGTTGAAGGCGCCATCGAGTCGCCCGTGGTTCGCCTGCAACACGTCGAAGAACTGCCGAACGCTCTCCGGGTCGGTGGCATCGATGCCCACAGCCGAGGCATCGCCTCCGTCGCGGCGAATCGTCTCCACCAACTCCTCGCACAGTTCGAGCCGGCGCGCACCGATGACCACGGAGGCTCCGAGCGAGGCGAGGTGCTGCGCCGTCTGCCGACCCATGCCGCTCGAGCCGCCGACCACGGCCACGACTTGGCCCTCCAACGTTCGCATCTGCGTTGCCTCCCCCGACACGTGGAGTGCGATTCTAGCGCTCCCCACGGCCTGCGCTCGTCACCACTGTTGCGTATATGTCACTATGCGTTGCCTGTATACCTCGGTGCGCCTAAAGCATGAGTGACCCGTTCACGGTCGCGATAATCGGGGAAAACGGGGGGACGGCTTCGTCCCCGAGATCGATCGAAGTTCGTTTCATTCGGAGGGGTGTCAATGGAAAACGGAGTTTCGTCAGGCAAGTCGTTGCGACTGGCCTTGTTGTCGGCCGCTGCGGTCGGCACTGCCGTCGGCGGCGTGCAGCCGGTGTTCGCGCAGGCCTCGGCCGCCGAACTGGCCGAAATCGTGGTGACTGCGCGTAAGCGCGAAGAGTCGTTGCAGGAAGTGCCGGTGGCGATCACCGCGTTCTCGTCCGAGCAGCTGACCAAGCGTGGCATCGTCGAGCTCGAAGATCTCGCGCTCAGCACGCCGGGCCTCGCGTTCGAAGACTACTCGTCGAGCTTCTCGGCGGCGCCGGTCATGCGCGGTCTGACCCAGATCAACGTCTCCTCCGAAGTGCAGAACGTGGCGACCTTCGTCGACGGCGTGTACATCCAGCGTAACTACGCGGTGGACATCAGCCTCGCCGACGTGTCGCGAGTCGAAGTCGTCAAGGGCCCGCAGAGCGCGCTCTACGGCCAGAACGCTTTCGCGGGTGCCATCAACTACGTGCTGAATCGCCCGGGCGAAGAGTTTGCGGGTGATGCGGAAGTCACGGCCGGTTCCGATGGTCGTCTCGACTACAAGCTCGCCGTCGGTGGCCCGCTGATCGAGGGCAAGCTCGGTGTGCGTGCGTTCTACGGCCACAGCGAGTTCGATGGCACCTGGCGTAACGAACTGCCGGGCCTCAGTGGTGATCAGAAGCTGACCGGCAATCGTGATGGCGATACCTACAGCCTGTTGGCGGTCATCACGCCGACCGATGCCGTGAAGGTCGAACTGTCGTACATGAACGTGCAGCGCGAGATCGGTAACCGCGCGGGTTGGGCGATCAACACGGGTGACGTGCAGAACACGGGTAACTGCGGCACGAACGTCGGCACCTCGACGCGCCCGAGCCTCATTTGCGGCGAGCTCACTTTCTCGCCTGCGACGTATCAGACGGCGGCGTCCACGCGTCCGAAGGGACTCAACGTGCTCGCCATCCCGACGCCGGGCTTCGTCAACGAGACGGATTTCTACCGTGGTGACATCACTGTCGACATCAACGACTCGATGTCGGTGGTGTACCAGTACGGCAAGGTGAAGTCGGCCGGTCAGGAAATCAGCTCGCCTTCCAACAACCCCGTCTCGCCGACGATCGGTCCGGACTTGGGTGCGCTCGCCACGGGCGTCTTCCGTCCGGGTCCGTACAACTCGCTGCA
>Ga0315902_10014630_pt1 | contig 10079 bp, 5 predicted proteins | sample LakEriMetagenome_9_FD_203523 | JGI IMG/M metagenome (GOLD analysis project Ga0315902, IMG submission 203523) | Freshwater fungal communities from buoy surface, Lake Erie, Ohio, United States - Buoy 12 MA117 | ecosystem: Environmental > Aquatic > Freshwater > Lake > Lake biofilm | place: USA...
GTAGCCGAGGTGCGGGTGGCTCGGCTCGAGCTCACCGTGGCGGCCGTCCGTGATGCCGCGATCGCGGCCGCCGACGCCGGCGACTACGAAGGGGCCCGCGCGCTCATCAGTAGCGTCCTCGTGCTGATCACCGTGCAATCGCGCCGGGTCCAGGCTCGGCTCACGGACCAGGTGGCGGCGCTCCGCCGGCTGGATGCGCTGCTGGACGTCCGGGGCTACACCCCGTCCGTCCGCAAGGAGTCGCTCCAGCGGTCGGAGAACCTCCGGACGGGCAAGCGACGGTACGAGGGGGTGTTGGACGGGTGGGTGCGGCGGCCTGGGCCGCGCACATGACAAAAACGGCCGGCCACTCAGCCCCAGGCGAGCTCCACAGGGCAGGCGTGCCCCGGAGTCATCTATCCAATCCGGGACATGTTGCGCAACAGCTCAATATCCGTAGGCCGCGAGAAACTCGATGAAATCCTCCATCTCCTCCAGGGAGATGGGACGCCGAGCGACGGCAGTCTCTACCTCCTCCTCGCGCTCGTCCAGGCGCCAGTTCTCACGGAACTCAGCCTCGAACGCACCATCGCTGTTGCAGAGCTGTTCGAATGTGCCCCACCACTCGATGGTTGAATACCCGGAGGTCAGCTCGTTCAGCCTCGTGACAACATCACCGAGTCCCATGCCGTGCGCCTTCATGGTGGCATGGAACTCCGACACTTCATCCATGACGTCCTCGTCATCGTCCAGAAGACCAGCAAGCAGCTCGTCGTTAACGTAGGAGGAGAATGCGGCAGACGCATCAGCTGACCATCTGAACAGCTTCACGCCGAACTGGTCAGCGCCGAGGTAACCGAAGGGCGCCAGCCTCGGATCCGGAGCCGACTCATCGCCGAGGCCATCGTTTTCAATCGTCATCGTATTCCTCGTTGTATTCCTCAATCACGACTTCTTCGAGTTGAACGCGCTTCAGTAGTGTCGGTGCAAGGTCAAAGCCGAAATAGGCAATTTCGCCGTCCGAACTGCCCGAGGGAGGATCCAATACTTCAAACACAAGGCAAGATGCCGGCATCACCTTCAGACACGCAGCAATCATCTCATTGTGATTGGAAAAGCGCGTGCTACCATCAGCGAGCAGCTTCAGAAGCTGCTGCTGATACGCCTGCTGATCCTCCGGAAGCATCTCTGGGCTCACGGCGAAAACCTGCCCAATCCAGTCGACGACGAACCGCAAGTGAGGGCTATGCGCTGCATGCGGGTCAAAACCTTCCTCGTTGCTGCATACCAACCGGCCAGAGGATGGGCAGTAGAGCGACGGAGATCCGTCAGGATAGACGAGTTCAGCTAGAGATGCGGGCATCCTAGGCTCCATTAGGAAAATATGTTGAAGACATGTATCCAATCTTGGGAGGGGGTCTGACAATCACTTTTGGCCAACCATGGACCGTCCGCCCCCAAGCCAATTTTGGATGAGCGCCCCCCCCCAACGCGTGCCGCGGGCCCTGCAGGCTCTCCATGCCGAATGACAGCCAAATGACAACGCCCAAATGTGCGATCCATCAGAAGCAACTCCCCGCAGCAGCCCATCCACCCAGCGCCTGCACGGAGCGCGGGCCCGCGGCGCCGGCTACCGCCGGGAGTAAGCCGCTGAGCAGTCGCGCGACCAAGACATCGATTTACGTCTCGCGTGTGCTCGGCGCCAGGGCGGAGGGCGCAGACGGGTCATGAACCCGCCTGTCCACCTCAACTGCCCATATCCCGTACGAAATCCGAGACCGGCTTCACCCCCGACACCCACAGCCGTTCGCGCGCGCGCGTGCACGCCACATACAACAGGTAGCGCTCGCTCTCCAGAATCTCGTTAAGCTCCCCTTCGTCCGTCGCCGTCTCGATGCGTTCCTGCAACGGTAATGCGTGGTCGTCACAGGCCATCACGGCGACGGCGCGGAACTCGAGCCCCTTGGCGAGGTGCATAGTCGCTACCTGCACCGCCTCCGTAGCTGGGCGAGGTGCGCTATCGAGTACGACATGTGCCCTGCCGGCCCTCGTGACCGCCGCGATCGCCCGCGGCAACTCGGACTCGCTGCGAACGAACAGCCCAATTTGGTCCACCGGCACACCGGCCGACACCATCTCGGAAATCCACGCGGCCACGGCGCTGCGCTCTTCGTCGGTCGTCGTGAACTTCGACACCTGCGGTTCCGGGCCATTGAACACCGAGGTCGTACCGCTCCGCACATCTTCGTTTCCGTCCACGTCAGCGACGGAGGCGGAAAGGAGCGCATCGGCTCGGCGGCGAATCTCCTGCGAGGTGCGGTAATTCACTTTGAGCGTACGCGAGCGGCCGCGGATATCCACGCCCAAGGACTTCCACGAGAACGGCGGTTGGAAGATCTGCTGGCCGATATCGCCCGAGAAGAAGAGCCCCTCTGCATGCTGCCCCGCCAGCGCGGCCAGGAGACGAAGTTGCGGAATGCTGAGATCCTGCGCTTCGTCCACCACGATGTGGTCATAGGGCGAGCGCCCGCGCCTAGCCATGACCGCCGAAAGCTCGGCATACAGCTGTGCCTCGGTCTGGAGGCCGGCCTCGCGCAATCGATCAAGTACAAGTGAGAACAAAGGCCACAGCTGTTGGCGAAGAGGTTCACCGAGCCGCGCCTTTCGTCCAAGACGCGGTATCGCGCGGTAGCCCTCGAAGTCGGTGAGCTGCCAGGCGTCCACCACATACGTCCATTCGGTCCAGAGGAAGTGGGGCGTATAGCGTGTGAGCCCAAGCTCTGTGGCGCCCTCGATAAGCCACGCACGCAGCTGCGCGTCGCTGGCAAGCGCCACGTGCCCCCGCTCGGCGGCAATTAGCCGCCGAGCCATACCGGTGAGGGTGTCCACCTCCAACCGCTCGCCCACGGACGGAGTTCTATGCAACAGCTTCCGTACCTGCGTCTTGAGGCGGTCAGCCAACACATCGGAGAAGGTCGTGAGTAAGACCCGGTGCTCGGGGTATCGGCGCAGTAGCGTGACCGTCCGGTGCAACGCGACGATGGTCTTCCCCGTCCCGGCCGAGCCGCCAACGCGGAACGGGCCGTTCACGGTAGACTCGACGATGCGACGCTGGCTCGGGTGGAGGAACAGCAGCCACTGATCCCACGGGTACTCCAGGGCGGCCTGCATTTCCTCGCTACTGGAGACGAGCACGAAGCGACGCTGCGAGTCGGGGTGTGACATCGCATCGGCACCTTCTGGCAGCGTCGGCGCCGGCTCTGGTGTGTACCCCGTGTGCAGCGCGAAAAGCGCCTCTGCGGCCTCCGCGGGTAACTCGAGCAGCTGGTGATCCAGCTCCTGCTCTCGCCAGCCACGAACCGCGTCGAGATAGTCAAGCGGTACCCCATACCCAAGCAATTGTGCGTCGGTGAGGTGGCCGAACGGTGTCTGCTCCACATACCGCGGCACCACGATCACTTTTTCCTTCTCGATCACATTGTACACCTGAACCGAACCCGTCACCGGGTGGGGCTCAACGGTCCGGCGCTCGGCCCACTTGTACGCCTTGTCGTGGTGGTCCACGTACATCACGATGATCCGTTCGCCGTCACGGTGGACGATGATGCGGATGTCCTGATTGACCCGGATCGAGGAGAACCGCGGATCTTTGATCTTGGTCAGCTTGTGGAATTGAAGCCCAGGATTCGACGGGTCGAGCTGGAGTTCGAGCAACGTAAGCTTTACGGCGCGCTGCTCGTCTTCCGTGAGTCGCCCGAGGCTCTCATGTAGTGTATCTGCAAATACGAGCTGCATCAGTCGACCTTGAACACCTTCATCACCTCGTCACCGAGGTGGTTGATGACTTTCACGGCGATCCGGCCGGACTTGGGACGCTCGAACGGGCGGGAGATGTCGCTATTGAGCGACTCCCACGCCTCCCGGTCGATCTCCGCCTTGAGCGTGGTCTTGAGCGCCGAGTACGGGTCGTTGGCCCCGAGAAAATACGCGTGTCGCACGAAGAAGCTCTCTTCGTTGTAGTCAGTATCGAGGAACCAGCAGGCGATGCCCTCCGGACCATCGCTCTTCACCTTGCCCGTGGCCGGGTTGAACACATCCACGCCGCGTACGCGCACGGTGTAGCGCCCGTCGGTCTGCTTGGAGAGGTCGATATCCGGCTCACCGAAGATCACGAACAGGTTGCCCTTGCCCGTGTTCTTGAGATCGTCGGCCATGTGCAGGTCGGCATTCATGCGCGCCTTGAGCACCGGCAGCTTGCCCAGGCTGGTGAATTCGGTGGTGTGTGCCTCGTAGGCAAATGCGCAGGCCACGAGCACATCGAAGCCCGCATCGGCCGCCTCCCGCGCAGCGGCTACCAGATCGGCGCGGGATACCGTGCCGAATTCAGGGCCCACGCAGATTGCCGCGCGCCGCTCGGTTCCGGTTTCCTCGTCTCCCTCCACGTACCGCCCTTCCGCGCAGATTAGCTGCCCAGGCCACGCCACGACCGACGCGAAATCGATCTTGTCAGACTTTCGCGCCTGCTGCACGCCCGCGGTGCGCAGGTTCTCGAGAACCATCTGTGTGAACGAGGCACGATCATCGGTACCGCGCGCGAGCGCATCGGCAGGGTCGATGAGCTCATCGTCCGCGCCTACGCCAAGCGTGCGCACCGGAGAGACGCTCTCGACCGTAAACGGGCCAGCCACGCGTACCTTCTTCTTGTCCTCGTACGGCTTATCGTACAGATATTCGAACTCCGCCTTGGCAGCGATCGATGCATCGATCTCACGCTGCCGGCCAATGCGCGCCTCCCACCACTTGGCGTGCAACTCTTTGGCGGCGGCGGACCATGCAACGCTCGCCTCGCGTGGAATCTCCCATTCCTCCCACGTTTTGTGCAGTGCTGTATTGAGCTTCTGCCGCAACGGCTCCAAGGAGTGCTGCCACCGTTCCCAGATGACATCGATTTCGGCGTTGTTCGCGATCGACTTGAGCGTGATGTGCGGCACTCGCGAATAGACAAAGCCGTGGCGGATATTCCCCTGCACAGGCTGCGAACTCTGCGCGGTACGGGTGACTTCGGCTTCCTTGAGCTGGCCATCGCGGGAATCGGCCAGCAGGTAAAAGGGATAACGCGCGCCCATAATGCGGGCGCGGGCAAGCGCCAGCGCCACACGCGAAGTATCAATTGTGATCCAGCGGCGACCCCATTGCTCGGCGACAGTGGCAGTGGTGCCGGAACCACAAGTCGGATCGAGGACAAGGTCACCGGGATCACTCGCCATAAGAAGGCACCGTTGGACAAGTGCAGTCCCAGTTTGAACAACGTATACCTTTGGGTCGGAACGACTTTGCACGCTCCCACCAATATCAGCCCACAAATTCGATAGACGTTGAATCTTGAAGTCGTCGAAGTAACGGATGTACCCCAATTTTCCTCGTGCGCTTGCAACAATCCGATTTGCCTTTGCCAGGCGCGGCATTCCGGTTTCTGGGTTGGTCTTCCAATGACTGTTGTTTCCACAGTCAAACGAGGTATTCTGAAACTCGAATACCCGAACTGTCGACTCCGAACTGCCTTGCGAAATGATGTTGTCAATTCGAAATAGTTTGCCGACTGCAGCCCCAGAGCTATCCTCGTTTATTGCCTTTGCCGTGGAATAAGAGGTTCGCGTACCATTAGCAAATTCAAACTGATCGTATTTTGATTTTGCGTCCTCGTCTGGACTCAATTTCGGCTGCACGAGGTCGCGGTACTTCATCGACTGATACGCCTTCGCATACCAGAGAACATAGTCTCCTGCGCGACTCAATGTCCCAGATGCCAATCCACCGGTGGTCGTGTAAGAAATCTGGGAGATGAAGTTGTCATCCCCAAACACCTCATCCATTATGGCTCGAACGCGGTGGATATTTTCGTCGCCGATTTGAACGAAGATTGAGCCGGTATCTGCAAGGAGATCGCGAGCAACAGTGATTCGATCGCGCAAATAGGTGAGGTAGCTATGAATCCCATCACGCCACGTATCGCGGAAAGCTTTGACCTGTTCGGGCTCGCGGGTAATGTGATCTGCCTTACCGTCCTTCACGTCCCGCGACGTCGTCGACCACTGAAAGTTGCTATTGAACTTGATCCCATATGGCGGATCGAAGTAGATGCACTGGACCTTGCCCCGTAGCCCCTCACGCTCGGCGAGACTCGCCATCACCTGCAGCGAGTCCCCCAAGATCATGCGGTTCGTCCAGTGCTGGTCGTGCTGGTAGAACTCGGTCTTGTCGGCGCCGTGCGGGATGCCGTTGAAGTCGGCGAAGAGATCGGCCATGCGATCGCCGTCCGCATGCTCCCGTTCGCGTGACTGGCGCAGCAGGTCGTCGATTAGTGCCTTGGGGTGCACCTTCTCCTGGATGTAGAGCGGCGGTGCTTGCACCACGAGATCGGCGGCGTCCTGCGCTTCCTTACCACGCCACACGAGCTGCGGGTCGAGGTCCCGGTTACGGCGAGCGATGGCCACCCGCACCGGGGAGTTTACGTCGTCGGCCACGACCGGCTGGTACTCGGCAGTGGGGATGTTCTTACGCGACGCGTCGTAGTGGGCAATCGCCTCGACAACCTTGTTGGGACTCTGCTTTGGGGGACGTGCCATGACTCAGTGCCCTGCTGCGGTGAACGACATTGCCTGGGCCAGCATATCGCTGACGAGGGACTCCATCTTGGCCGTGAGATTGGCCTCCATGGCGTACTGCTGATTGAACTCCACAAAGGCCCAACGGCCAAAGCTGCCGAGGTTGTTCACGCCCGGCACCCACTGCTGCTGTACCGCGGCGCTCTTTTGCGCCACGTCATCACGACGGTAGCCCTTCACTTCCACGAGGAGATGAAGCAGGTTGTTCTCGCCATGTCCATCGTTTAGCAGCAGCAGAAAGTCGGGGATATACCGTTTGGCTGTACCGCCAGTCTGGTACGGCACTTCCAGGCCGAGGTTCTGATTCCGCACCCACCGCCGAACCGCCGGGTGCTTCTCGGCCACGCGGCAAAACTCCATCTCCCACGTGGAGTCACAGATGGCGTAGTTCACGTGGCAGCGGGTGGGGTTGGTTTCCCAGCGGAGTGGCCTAGACGTGGTGAAGTTCACCTGGCGCGTGCTCCCCGTAGGATTGTAGGGGTCGAGCACCGCCTTGATGGGCCGCTCACCAACCTGCGATGCCACAATGGCGTTGGTGATGCGCTCACACACGTCATCGGCGATATCGGGATACAGCAGCTGGGCAGGATATGTCCCACCCACGCAGGTGAGCTGGGTATCGAGCCAGGCGGACACGATACGACGCAGCTGCGGAATGAGATACATCTTCGGATTGCCGCCGACATCCTTCCATTGCGTCATCATGAGGCGCGTCGCCAGCGCCATGCTGATGGACGAACGGCGTGCGTCGGCGAGGTGCTCGAAGGTGAGATCGACTGACTCCCCGATAATCCCGGAGTTGAGCACCTCGGACGGCCCCGTACGCTCCGGAGTGAGCACGAAGGCGGAATCGGGGGTGAATTTGACGTCGAGGTGCTCGCGGGGGAGCTCGATACGGTAGCCTTCGACTCGCGGGAAGTGGATTTCGAGATGATCGCGCTCCGGCGATACCGCGCGCACGCGGATTGTCTCCACCGGAGGCTGTGGCGGAGCCACGACGGCTTTCGTCGTGAAATTGAACGGGATGCCGAATACGTCGGCGTACTCCACATTGAACAATCCCATTTCGTTCAAGTCGTACGACTGCCGGCGCAGTGCACGCCCGATCACCTGCTCGCACAGCAACTGTGTACCGAATGCCCGCACACCCAGCACGTGCGTAACGGTGTTCGTATCCCATCCTTCGGTGAGCATGGACACCGACACCACGCAGCGAATGGACTCGCCGAGTTTCCCCGCCTTCCCGACAGTATTCATCACCTCACGCAGCAGCTGATCGTCGGCGATATTCTCCGCGTCCTTCGGGTTACCGGATCGCGCCCGCATCTCTAGGCGGAACTGCTCGATTTCGTCCTTGGCCACCGCCCGGAAGCTGTCGTCGAGCGCCTCCCCTGATTCCAGCTGATAGCTGTCAATGAGCAGCGTGCGGGGACGGCCCAGCAGCTGGCCATGCTCGTCGTAGTTGCGGAACAGCTCAAGCTTTCCGGGCACATATGTCGTGGTGCCATCGTCGTTCTGGCGCTCATACCCGGCGATGTAGTCGCACACCAGCTTGGAAATGTTCTGGTTCTGGCAGACCACGATGAAACAGGGGGGCACCTGAATGCCGCTTTGCCGCCAGAGGTCGTAGGTCTTTTCGTAGTGACCGTAAAGCGCCTCGAGTGCTCCACGCAGCGGCGTGGGCAGCATCTCGGGGTCCAGCTGCTTTCCCGTGGCGCGCTTCCCCTTCGGTAGATCCTTCCCGACGTGCGCCCACAGGTTGCGATAGATCGGCTGCTCGGTCTCCGGGCGGTTATCGGCGATGGGCACACGGGGAAGCTTCACGATGCCGCACTCGATGGCGTCCATTAGCGAGAAGTCGCTCATGGTCCACGGGAACAGCGTGCCTTCGGCGTAGCCGGATCCCTGAAGAAAGAACGGGGTGGCTGACAGGTCGATCACCCGCAGCACCCCAAGCTGGCGCTGCACGGCCTCCAACCCCGAAATCCAGAGGCGCGCGGCCTTGTTGTTCTCCTCCGCCTCCTGCTTGTCCTCGCGACTGGCGGCCTCGGCGCCCTCTTCGGGAGGCTTCTCCCGATAGCAGTGGTGCGCCTCGTCGTTGATGACCAGCACGCTCTTGAGCCCCATGAGCGAGGGCATCACCCGCTGCAGCATTTGTCCCTCGGTCTCGAGGGTGCTGATCGGCTCGCCCCCGCGCCCCTGCAAGAGCGAGCGCGTACCCTTTGCGATCTCCGCGCGCTCCCGCAGCTTGAACGAGTGGAAGTTGGTGATCACGATGCGCGCTTGCTGCATCTCGCGTAGGTACTCACTCGGAATCAGCTCGCGGGCGGTGTAGTAGTTCTCCGTATCGTTCGGCAACAGCACGCGGAGGCGATCGCGAATGGTGATGCCGGGGGCGACGATTAGAAATCCTTTGGTAAAGCGTTTGCTCTGCGGGTGATGCACCGCGTTGATGGTCTGCCAGGCAATGAGCATGGCCATGACCGTCGTCTTGCCGGCGCCGGTCGCGAGCTTGAGGGCGAGGCGCGAGAGGCCGGGATTCGCTTCGGCATTCGCCTCGACGAGATTCTGCAGCAGCTCGTTCGGGCCCTTGCCGGCGTTCGGGGCGACCTCTGTGAGCCAAATGGCCGTTTCGACCGCCTCTACCTGACAGAAGAACGGTCGAACGGTCGAAAACTCGTGGTGTCGCCAGTACTGCAGGAGCCGAGCCGTCTCCGGGGTGACCCCCCATTGATTGGGATCGGGGATCATCCGCCAGCGGTCCACGTAGTCGCGGACGCGGTTGATCAGGGCGGCGTGGTAGAGCTGCTGCTCGTTGGACGCGCCGGCGGCGTCACCTAAAACAAGGTCGGCTTGTCCCCCCTTATTTCGCTGCGCTCTAGGTATCGGAGTAATGAAAGAGACTGGGCGTCGTTTCCCAACAACTTGCTGGGTGGGCTGTCCCGTCTCGTCAAGTTCCCAGTGCTCTCGGGGATACTCGTACGGCGAATTGAGAATCGGGTGTTCGAAGAACCGACGATCCATGGTCCCCGGATTTGATGATTTTTTCAGATTCAAACAATCACTTACTCGAAGGTACCTCTTGAACGCGAGAGAGGTGATCTCTTCACCGGTGGAGGCTTTTCGCTCAGGCTACGAACAAACGGCCGACCCTTCTTCAGGGTCGGCCGTTTGTGTATCCTATTGAGCCACATCATCTTAATCAGTCGGGGCGACTGGATTTGAACCAGCGACCTCCTGCTCCCGAAGCAGGCGCTCTACCGGGCTAAGCTACGCCCCGAATCGATTCCGTCCCACACCTCCACCCACAACGCGCCTGGAAGGACTCGAACCTCCAACCTTCTGATCCGTAGTCAGATGCTCTATCCAATTGAGCTACAGGCGCAAACACCCACCGGAACCGCCCTTCCTCGGCCACCCCGCACCGAGCCCCAC
>Ga0315902_10014631_pt1 | contig 10078 bp, 10 predicted proteins | sample LakEriMetagenome_9_FD_203523 | JGI IMG/M metagenome (GOLD analysis project Ga0315902, IMG submission 203523) | Freshwater fungal communities from buoy surface, Lake Erie, Ohio, United States - Buoy 12 MA117 | ecosystem: Environmental > Aquatic > Freshwater > Lake > Lake biofilm | place: USA...
CCTTCCTTGAAGGGTTCGGCCGCCAGCTGATCGACAATGCTGCCGGCCGCTATGGCGTGGGCGGGGCCATGCTGGCCTTCTGGCTCGGCTATTTCTTCCTTTATGGACGCGGCCGGCCCCGCGACGACACGGCATGAGCGCGGCATCCCGCTCCGATCGCTGCCGCACACTGGTGACGCCGGAAGGGCTGGCATTGCCGGTCGTACTGGCCAGCCGGGGCAGCCGGTTCGGCGGGATTGTGACCGACCTGATCGCGCTGGTGCTGGTAATGATCGGGACCACGCTGGTGCTGGCGCTGGCCGGCTATGGCCTGAACCAAACGACCGGCTGGGCAATCGACCAGGCCCAGGGCGGCGAACGGCAGGCACTGGAATTCCTGGCGGTAGCCTGGATCGCCATCATGTTCCTGTTCCGCCACGCCTATTTTCTGTTCTTCGAGCTGGGCCCGCGCGGCGCGACGCCGGGCAAGCGCGCAATGGGCATGCGGGTGGCCGCGCGGGATGGTGGCCGGTTGACGGCCGAAATGGTGCTGGCCCGCAACCTGGTGCGCGATATCGAGCTGTTCCTGCCGCTGTGGCTGATCCTGCAGCGGCTGGGCGAAAGCGAATGGGATCCCGCTGCCTGGGCGGCCACGGCCTGGTTCCTGCTGTTTGCCCTGTTCCCGCTGTTCAACCGGGATCGCTTGCGCGCCGGGGACCTGATCGCCGGCACCTGGGTGATCGAGGTCCCACGCCAGAAGCTCGAGGCGGCGCTCTCAACCGGGACCAGCGCAAAGCAGGCCACCAGCACTTTTACCGGCGCCGAATACCGCTTTGGTGAGGCCGAACTCACCGCTTACGGCGAGTTCGAGCTGCAAACGCTGGAGCGGGTGCTGCGCGAGGGTCGGGCCGAAGCACTGGTGGCCGTGCACCAGGCGATCTGCCGCAAGATTGGGTGGCACCCCGGTGCCGGCGACGAGCGCGCCTTCCTTGAGGCCTATTACACCCAGCTGCGCGCTCGGCTGGAAGCCGGGATGCGACTGGGCAAGCGCAAGGCCAGCAAGCACGTGGCCGACAGCTAAGTCTGTCGGCCGCGCGCCAGCCGGATCGTCAGTTCCGGAAGTTCAGCACCTGCCAGAGCTGCGAGCCCAGCACCTTGCGATACTTGGCCCGTTCGCCCGATGCCGCCTGCATCTGTGCATCGGTCATTTTGACGTTGTCGCGGAACTGCTTGGCCCGGCGCTCGTCTTCCGCAGCATCGGGGATCGACTTGAAGCGGACCACCAGGATCACGTCCGGTTCGCCCGGGCGCTTGTTGACGTTGGCCAGCACTTCATAGCCGGTGATCCAGCCTTGAGACTTGGCATATTCCTGCTGCTGGCGCCACATCCCGGCCAGGTGCTTGGCATAGTCAAGACCGTGCCCGTCATCGATGGTGATCGAGGACACCTCGACCAGATCCCCACCAACCATCGGGTTGCTCTGAGCCATGGCCGGTGTGGCGCAGGCGAACGACAGCGTTGCGGCCAGAGCGGCCGCCTTGAGCATCAGTTTCATGATCATCCCTCCACTTCGGGATGCGATCAGCATCGGCACAGTGCCAACCCTGTCCCATCCCATGCCCCTGGAGCCGGGCGTCCCGATCGATTTTATTTCCGCCCCCAAGTATCTGAAAGCTAGGCCGCAAAGGGGGCGGAGTCAAAGATTCCCTAGGGGAAACTACTTATTTCGGAGGTTGCGCCAGAATATCCCGCGTGCAGAATGGTTTGATGAATTCATACCGCATTATCGAGGATGATCTGACGGGGGCAAAAATCGCCGCCTTGCTGCGATTGCATCTGGATGAAATGCATCGGTGGTCCCCCCCTGAAAGTGTGCATGCCATGCCGATCGAGCGGCTGCGACAACCGGACGTCACGTTCTATTCCGCCTGGGACGGGGAACGGCTTGCCGCCTGCGGTGCGATCAAGCACCTGGCAGCCGGTCATGGCGAACTGAAATCGATGCGCGCCCATCCGGACTATCGCGGCCAGGGTGCAGGCAAGGCAATCCTGCTGCATTTGCTTGGCGAAGCCCGGGCGCGGGGCTATCGGCGGGTCAGCCTGGAAACCGGGCGACCCGAACCGTTCCTGCCGGCACGGCGGCTGTACGAAAGCCACGGCTTTACGGAATGCCCGCCCTTCGCCGGCTATACCGAAGATGCCTTCTCGCTATGCATGACCCGAACGCTCTGATCCTGCGCCCTGCGACCGAAGCCGATATCCCCGCGTTGTCACGCCTGGCCATCGATGCTTTTGTCGCCAAGTTCGGGACGCTCTACAGCGAGCAAGACCTGAACACCTTTCTGGCCGAAGCCCTGTCCGAACCAGCGATCGCCGCCGAGCTGGCCAATCCGAAGCGGGTCTATCGCCTGGCCGAACGCGATGGGGCGCTGCTGGGCTATTGCAAGATTGGCCTTTCCTGTGGCTTTCCCGAATATGCCCGGGGTGAGCGGGTAATGGAGCTGAAGCAGCTCTACACCGCACCCGATGCCACCGGCCTGGGCATTGGCGGGAAGCTGATGGACTGGGCCATGGCGGAATTTGCCGCGCGCGGCGCGGACGAGGTGCAGATCTCGGTCTATGCCTACAACGACGGCGGCCACCGCTTCTACCGCCGCTATGGCTTTGACAAGGTGGCCGACATCACCTTTCGAGTGGGTGAGCAGCTGGACGAGGAATTCCTCTTCGGCCGTTTGATTTAGCACATTTACCTGTACGGCGAGACGACCTAAGGCGACCGCGATGATGGCCATTCGTGCCCTGCTTCGTGCCCGTTACCCACTGGCCCTGGTGCTGGTCGTTCTGGCGCTCGCTGTGCGGATGCTGGTGCCCGCTGGAGCCATGCCGGGCAGCGGCGACAAGGTGCTGGCAATGGAAATCTGCGCCGATGCCAGCGGCATGCCGCACAGCCAGCTGCTGATCATCCCCGGCAAACCCGCTCCGCACGAAAACAGCGCCGCTAAGGGCCAGTGCGCCTTTGCCGGCCTTGCCTTCCCGGCGCTGGCCGGAACCGATCCGGTGCTGCTGGCGATCGCCCTGGCCTTCATCCTGGCCATCGGCCTGGCGCTGGTTGCGCCTGCCCTGCCCGCACGCTTCACCCGGTTCCAGCCGCCCTTGCGGGGACCACCCGCTTTCGCCTGATCCAATCGTCAACCTGACCAACGATCAAAGCGAAAGTTCCAGAACCATGTCATTCCGTTTGTTATGCGGCGCTGCGGCGCTGCCACTGATGCTGTCCGCGCCTGCCGCCTGGGCCGATGAAGCAGAACCTGCCACCCCGCTGACCGACACGATCATCGTGACCGGCCAGCGCCAATCGGCCGCCGATCCCGCGATCGCCGATCCGGTCGATGGCCATGCCACCGCCCCCGATGCCGCTGCGCTGGTGGCGAAACTGCCTGGCGCCGCGCTGATCAACAATGGCGCCATTTCCGGGCAGGTGCAGTTCCGCGGGCTGTTCTCCGACCGGCTGGCAATCCGCGTTGGCGGGCAGTTCTTCCAGACCGGCGGCCCCAATGCGATGGACCCGCCGCTGCACTATGCCCCGGCAATCCTGCTGGACAGCATCAGCTTGAGCCGCGGGGCCGCGCCGGTCAGCGCAGGGTCTGGCCTGGGCGCGCTGATCGAGGCGCGGCTAAAGTCGGTCGAGTTCGGCACAAGTGACCGGCTAACCCCCACCGCCAGCCTCGCCGCCAGCTATCGCAGCGCTGACGATGGCAGCGCGTTGGGCGGGGTGGCTGGCCTGACCAGCGAGCGGGTGAAGCTTAACCTGATTGCCTCGTGGGAACAGGGGGACGATTACAGCATCCCCGGTGGCAGCGCCCGCGATACGGCCCATGAACGACTGACCTATGGCCTCTCCGCCGGATTGCAGACCGGCAACAACCGCCTGACACTGGACCTGCGGCGGCAGGAGACCGATCCCAGCGGTAACCCGCCCTATGCGATGGATATCGATTACTTCGATACCAATTTCGCCCGGCTGGGGTTCGATGGCATCGTGGCGGGCAACCGGCTGAAGATCGAACTTGGCTATACCGGGGTGCGCCACGGGATGGACAACTTCAGCCAGCGCCCGGCGCCCGCCAGCACCCCACAATACCGCTATTCCTATGCCGAGGCAGACAGCCTGAGCGGCATGGCCAGCCTGGGGCTGGGCGCGCTGACGCTGGGGGTGGACGGCATGGCGACCAAGCGGCTGGTGACCATCACCAATCCGACCAATGCGGCCTTCTCCGTCACTTCGCTTGACCGGGTGCGGCAGGACCGGATCGGCGGCTTTGCCGAGTTGAAGGTATCGACCGGCGACTGGCAGGCAGATCTGGGCCTGCGGATCGACCGGCATAGCGCGCGCATGGCCAATCCGCGCGTCGGCCCCGGCGTCCCAGCCATGCTGGCGAACCTCGCCGCCATGACTGCTACCGCCAATGCTCCGCGCAGCGACACCACCTGGGATGCAGTGCTGCGGCTATGGCGCGAGGACGGCACAGTCCGCCCGCGCCTGATCCTGTCGCGCAAGAGCCGGGTGCCTAACGCGATCGAGCGGTTTTCGTGGCTGCCGACCGAGGCCAGTGGCGGGCTGGCCGATGGCAACATCTACATCGGTCGTCAGACGCTGAAGTCCGAAGTGGCCTGGACGGCAGAGGCCGGGGTGGATGTCGTGGCCGGGCCGCTTCGCCTCCGCCCTTCGGTGTTCTATCGCCGGATCGATGGTTACATTCAGGGCACCCCGGTGCCCGCAACCATGCTGGTTCAGATCGCGATCGCGACGATGAACGGCGATGCCACCCCGCTGATCGCCAGCAATGTCGATGCTAAACTCTATGGCGCCGATGCGGACCTGACCTGGCAGGTTGCCCCGCAGCTGCGGCTGGACGGCACGATCAGCTATGTGCGGGGCCAGCGACGCGACATTGCCGACAACCTCTATCGGATTGCTCCGCTGAACGGGCGGCTGGCGCTGACCTGGGACGGGCCGGGCTGGTCGGTCACCGCCGAAGCGGTGGGCGCAGCCGCACAGAACCGGGTATCGGCCACCAATGGCGAGACGGCCAGCCCTGGCTGGGTCAGCGCCAACCTGTGGCTTACGGCCGATCTGGCGAGCGGGCTGACCCTGTCCGGCGGGGTCGAGAACCTGCTGAACCGGCGCTATGCCGATCACCTGGCGGGCCGCAATCGCGTTGCCCTGTCCGACGTCGCAGTGGGTGAGCGCCTGCCTGCGCCGGGCCGCAGCGCTTTCGTGCGACTGGGCTTCGATTTCTGAACCGGGCCGGCCGCGTCCTGACCTGGGCTCTGACTCTAGGCAGGGCGCGGCTTTGCCCCTATATCGCCGCCCATGTCCTCAGTCCGTCCCTGGCGCGATATCGCGCGGCGCAAGTCCCGGCAGATCATGGTCGGCAAGGTCCCCGTGGGCGGCGATGCGCCGATCACGGTCCAGACCATGACCAATACACTGACCTCCGATCCGGTGGCCACGATCAACCAGATCCGCCGCTGCGAGGAGGCCGGGGCCGACATTATCCGCGTGTCCTGCCCGGATGTGGAGAGCACCCAGGCGCTGTCCAAGATCGTCAAGGCCGCGCGTGTGCCGATCGTGGCCGACATCCATTTCCACTACAAGCGCGGGCTCGAAGCGGCCGATGCCGGCGCGGCCTGCCTGCGGATCAACCCCGGCAATATCGGCTCGAGCGAGCGCGTCGCCGAAGTGGTCCGCGCGGCCAAGGCCAATGGCTGCGCGATCCGGATCGGCGTCAATGCCGGCAGCCTTGAGAAGGACCTGCTCGAAAAGTACGGCGAGCCCTGTCCCGAAGCGCTGGTCGAAAGCGCGCTCGATCACATCAAGTTGCTGCAGGATCACGATTTCCACGAATACAAGGTGGCGGTGAAGGCCAGCGACGTGTTCCTGGCCGTAGGCGCCTATATGGGCCTGGCCGATGCGGTCGATTGCCCGCTGCACCTGGGCATTACCGAGGCTGGCGGGCTGATCGGCGGCACGGTGAAGAGCGCCATTGGCATCGGCAACCTGCTGTGGGCCGGGATCGGCGACACGATCCGGGTCAGCCTGTCGGCCGAGCCGGAAGAGGAAGTGCGGGTCGGCTATGAAATCCTGAAGTCGCTGGGTCTGCGCACCCGCGGCGTCCGGGTTGTCTCCTGCCCCAGCTGTGCGCGCCAGGGCTTCGATGTGATCCGCACCGTCCAGAAACTCGAAGACGCGCTGAGCCACATCAAGACGCCAATGAGCCTCTCGGTCCTCGGCTGCGTGGTCAACGGACCCGGTGAAGCGCGCGAGACCGATATCGGCGTGACCGGCGGCGGCAATGGCAAGCACATGGTCTACCTGCGCGGGGTGACCGATCACCACGTCTCCGACGATGGCATGATCGATCACATCGTCAAACTGGTCGAGGAAAAGGCCGCCGAGATCGAGGCCGGCACCGTCGCCAGCATGGACAGTCTGCACGGCAAGCACGCCTGAGCCAGTGCGGCGGGCGAGCTGCCGCTGACTGTCCTTGCGCGGCGTTTCGTGGCAAGGGCGCGGCCATGACGCTTTCGATCCGCCCCGCCACCCCGGCCGACCTGCCCCTGATCGCCCAGTTGATCCGCGATCTGGCCGAATATGAAAAGCTCGCTCACGAAGTCCGCTTTGATGAGGCGGTGCTGAGCCAGAAGCTGTTCGGCGCGCGCCCCTATGCCGAAGTCGTGATCGGCGAGCTGGGAGGTGCTCCACAGGGCTTTGCCTTGTTCTTTCACAATTTTTCGACGTTCGAGGGCAAGCCGGGAATCTACCTGGAAGACCTGTTCGTACGGCCCGAGGCACGCGGATCCGGCCTGGGCAAGGCACTGCTCTCGCACCTTGCGATGCTGGCAGTGGAGCGCGACTGCGCCCGGCTCGAATGGTCGGTGCTGGACTGGAATACGCCAGCGATCGGCTTCTACAAGAAGCTGGGCGCGCGGCTGATGGACGAATGGACTGTCATGCGGGTCGATGGCGCTGCCCTTGCACGGCTCGGCGCAGGTGCACGCTTTTCCGCCGATTCCGTCTAGCGATTCGTTAATCGCATGATTATCCACAGGGCGCTATGAAAGGGTCCATGAACAGACGCGAGGCATTGCTGGGCGCCATGGCGGCGGGAGCGGCGCTGGCCGTGCCCGGTCGCGCGCTGGCCCAGAACGCCGCCCGCGCCTTCGAGGAATCGTTTGGGCTGCCGCCCGTGCCGGTGGCGCCACCGCCGTTGCCCATGGTGGCCGAACCAAACCCGGCCTACGACGCCCGACTGATCGAGATCGCCAAGCGCGAACTCCAGCGCGCCGGCGCTACAGTTTGGCGCCACGACATTGTCGGCATCGCCGATTTCGCCCGCCCGAGCACCCTGCCGCGGTTCCACTTCGTCCATCTCGAAAAGGGCGAAATCCGTTCGTTCCATGTCAGCCACGGCCGTGGTTCCGATCGGGATCACACCGGGTTTCTTCAGGCCTTCTCCAACGAGCCCGGATCACTCGCAACCTCGCGCGGGGCTTACCTGACCTGCGAATGGTACAGGGGGCGCTACGGCACCTCGATCCGCCTGGAGGGGCTGGATGCCGATAATTCCAACGCGCTGGACCGGGCCATCGTGATGCACCCGGCCGAATATGCCCGGCCCGAGCGGATCGCCCAGTGGGGCCGCCTGGGCCGCAGCGAAGGCTGCTTTGCCATGTCGCCCGACCAGTTCAACGAAGCCCTGTGGAACCTCTCGGGCGGCCGCCTGCTCTACGCCGACCGGATCGACGTGGCCTGATCTGCCGCCGGTTGCCCGCCCCGGCTGGGGAGCGGGCCCGATCCATGCCTACAGCGGATTATCCAGCTTGATGATCTTCTCGGTGCTCTTGCGCTGGCCGTCCCAGGCCTGGCGCGGGGCGGTCAGGCTGGCCAGCACCGGGGCATCGCGACCATAGAGGTCGTTGAACCGGCCCAGCTTGCCGGTGATGTCCGATGCCATGGTGAAATAGGTCAGGTAGACCGGGAAGGTCCGGTTCATGCCGACCTTGGTGTACTTGCCAGAATTGACGATCGCCACCGCATCTTCAGGCTTCATCCCGGCGCCGAGGATCGCCATCGTGATCGCCAGTTCCATCGCCCGTTCGGTGCGGATGCAGCCGTGGCTCAGCGCGCGCTTTTCCAGGTTGAACAGGTGGCGGCCCGGCGTATCGTGCAGGAAGATCGCATGTTCGTTGGGCATGTCGAGCTTCATCAGCCCCAGCGCGTTGTTGGGGCCGGGCTGCTGGACGACATAGACCATGCCGTCCTTGGCCTTGGTCACCTTGTAATTCTCGCGCTTGGCGCGGGCGGGATTGGCCAGCAGCTGCGCGCCCAGGCCTTCGCCCTTCACGATCGATTGCGGCACGGTCCAGGTCGGGTTGAAGATCACTCCTTCGACGATCTCGGACAATTGCGGGGTGGCGGTACGGCCCGGCTTGCCAACGATCGTGCGATAGGACCGGATGATCTCGTTATCGACGGTCAGCCGCAGCTGGAATTCGGGCACATTGGTCAGCAGGTAGAACTTGCCGAGATCGCGCTGCATCCAGCGCCAGCGGTCAAGGTTGACCTGGATCAGCCGCCGGGTGACGCGATCGGTGGCCGGGGTCCGGGCCAGTTCGGCCTTCAGCCGGGCATAGTCCGGGTGAGTTGGCAGCAGGGCGGCAATCTCGCCCGCGATATCGCCGCTGGCGAGCGCGCGGGCCATCACGTCGGGCGTCGGGTTCACATCGACATCGGGATCGACGACGAACCACTGCACCCGCGACGACATGCGGGTGCGGCCATCGCGCACGTCCTCGATCAGCCAGGCGAACGAACGGCTGGCCTGGGCATCGAGCGTCTCGCCGGGACCGGCCGCGATCGCCGCGCGCAGGGCTTCGGGCTGGTAGTCTGCCGGGATCAGCCCTTCGGCGTCGATCTTCTCGATCACGGCCAGCAGCGCCTGGGCATTGGCCAGCGACCAGTTCATCACCGGTTCGAGGTCCGCCGGGGTGGGCTGCACGACCGGCACGGCCTGGATCACCGGGGTGGCGGTGGGGGTGGGAGCAGGCGCCTGAGCCGGCGCTGGCAGCGGTGTCGAGGTGGGGCTGGGGGCAGGGGTCGGCAGGATGTTCTCAGGGCCCCGGTTGGCCTGGGCCAGGGCAGCACCAGCCACCAGCGCCAGCCCCAGCGCGGCACCACCGCGCACCGCGCGGCGGACAGTCCCCAAATGCCCAATCATCATTCTTGCTCCGATGCAGGCGCTGCCCCATCCCGCAGCGGTGTTCCCTTGTTGCGCAATAATATTTGCCCGTTTCCGCACCCGGCTTCAAGCCGGACGCGGCGTTCATCCCCGTTCTAGCGGCGGGTTGCTGCAGGCGTGATGAACGGTCGCAGCGCGGCGCATCCGTCGACCGGCGGCAGCCGTTGATCGAAGGGCGTGCCCGCCGCCGCGCCGGCTAGGCTAAGGGATCGGGCATTCTGCGGGCTGCGGCCTGTATCCGTCGATCAAGGGAAAGCCATGATGCCAAAGCTTCGTTCCGTCCTGCTGGCCACCGCACTGCTGGCCGCGCCGCTGGCTGCCGCCCCGGCCCTGGCACAAGCGGCCGCGCCCGCTGCCGCTGCTCAATCCGAACACGACCGCCTGTTCGCGCTGTTTGCCCGGTCGGATGAGGAAAGCCTCAAGCGCAATCCGCTGAGCGCGCTGTTCCGGGGTGACATGCGCTATGCCGACCGGCTCGGCGATTTCCTGACCGACGCCTATAACGATGCCGAACGCCGCGCCGCGCAGGATGAACTGGCGGAGCTGGCGAAGATCGACCGGGCGAAGCTCTCGGCGACCGACCGGATCGCTTACGACGTTTTCAAGTTTGACCGGCAGAACACCCTTAAGGGCCTGGCCCCGGAAATCCTGGCGCTCACCGACACCCGGCCGATGAACCACTTCTTCGGGTTCCACACCTTCTACCCCACGCTCGCCAGCGGGAAGACCGGTATTCCGCTGAAGACCGTGACCGATCACGAGAACAACCTGAAGCGCCATGCGGACTATGTGAAGC
>Ga0315902_10014632_pt1 | contig 10078 bp, 17 predicted proteins | sample LakEriMetagenome_9_FD_203523 | JGI IMG/M metagenome (GOLD analysis project Ga0315902, IMG submission 203523) | Freshwater fungal communities from buoy surface, Lake Erie, Ohio, United States - Buoy 12 MA117 | ecosystem: Environmental > Aquatic > Freshwater > Lake > Lake biofilm | place: USA...
AATTTGCATGGATGATGATGTGACGACCATCCGAAGGCACGTTCTTAGCATTCAATATTTTTGCAGCTTCACGCAGTTTGGAAATATTCATATTGGTATTAGAGCCACCAATTGAATTAGCCACAGTGCCTGTGCTAGTTGCAGCAGATAAAGCATCCAAGATCAATTGATCTTGACGACGGCCAATAGCTGCACCGACAACCTGGGAGAGCTCTGAGCGCTCGTCAAAGTTAACTTTAGCTTGCGAAAATATATCCGAATATTCAGCTGCGTTCCAATCTTGCAGTGTGCAAGTTACATTGGAGAAGCCAACATTCATCGGAGTTACATCAGTTTGGGTCACGCGTGCAGTAGCAACGCCTTTGCCAACTTTAGGAAATTTTACAGAAGAGCCTTCTACACCACGACGCTGACGCACAGCACCCACCAGCATTGCTTTGCCCTGGTAAGCCTGTTTGACCTCTGCGTCGAAGAGTGTAACGAAAGCATTAGATAGACTAATAGCCATTATTTACCTCGTTCGGTTAAGTGATCATGGGTTTTCGCGTCGGTGAGCCGTGCAGTACGGGCCTGTGCTTGCTGCTTACGTCAGCCAATCGGTGGTATCTCACCACAGGTATGGGCCGTGTTACCGGTATGCCATGCCGGCAATTCTATTATCCATTTAACATTTTGCAATACATGCGATTGATATAAAAAAACCCCGGCACATAGACCGGGGCTAAAAGCTGTGGCGACCACCAAGAAGACACAGCTGCGAGATTTAATCCTTTACTACCTGGGCAAACATTTTTTCTACCTTCTGCCGGTAGGATGCGTCTGTATTGTAGCGCTTGTCTGCCACCATTTGATACAGCTCATCTTTGCTTGGCAAGCCATCCATTGGCTCTGTCTCGATGGGCAATCTACCTTCATAACCTTCGCGCAACTTTGCCAGCATGTTTATGCCGCGAGCTGTGCCTGCCATGATTTTAAATTCATCCCAATCCTCAGAACCCCAAATGCCTTTTTGGATTAAGCCGCGAGCCCAATCTGCCATGCCATTGACCAAAGCCTGACCATTAGGGCCAAGCATTTTCATTTCTTGGGCTGCGTCCACACTAGCATCACCCATTAGCTCTTGTGATTTTTCCTTGAGTGTTCCCACCAAGTCGTCAAATTGAGCTTGCGATAAGCCATTCTCTTTTGCCCAATCAACCAATGTGCCAGCCATTGGGTTATCGGCTGCATCATCACCCCAACTGCTGGTGTCATACTGGCCATCGGCTGGGGCTTTGTGCTTTCCCTGGCTAATCTGCTTACGCAAATCAGACCAGCTTTTGCTCATAGCTTCCAGGTTAGCTTCGCCTTTGTCGTTATCCCAAAAGTTATCTGGAAGATACTCAGGCTTTACTTTAGGCGCACCAGTGTCTGATGCCGAACCTGTAGGGGTTTCTGCTGTCTTATGATCTATTGATACTGCTTCTTTAGATTCAGGCTTAGTTGTATCTTCGAGCGTCACATTGTCAAGTAAGCCGGTGCCGGGCTCGACGGTTGCTGTGTCGGTAGTCATAAATTCCTAGCTTGTAAGATCCGTGCTTTCAAATCTCGTATAACTGTTCTCTGCCCTTCAGCAAAGAAAGCATACGAGGGGTCGTTACCTGGCACGGCGACAGGCACGTCCACATACATTTGATCCAACCATTTCATTATTGCCAGCCCATCCTCTGACGTGAATACACGCAAGCATAGTTTGGCAATGTCTTCGCGCTGCTGTGTTACTGCGCGAATGTCACTGGTTTGATCTATGTTATCTAATTCATCCCAGCTCATTTAGGCAGCTCCGCTGGTTGATCATTAGGGTCAGCAAATGGTGATTTGCCTTGTTTCATTCGGCCAACAGCGTGCTCAACAGCTTTATCAATAATTGTTGGCGGCATTTTGCTCATAAAGGTTTTTGCCTTTGGATCATTTTTTAACAAATAATCAAATTCTTGTTTAGTTAATGTCGGCACAATTAACGGCACCTGCGTTTCCTTGCCGTTTAATCCTACGCCAATACTCACCTCAGTCATAACATTACCGTCTGGTCGCTTAATCTCACCAAAGAAACCAGATCCTTTTTGGGTGTTATCTGCTCTTTTACCGTAGTCCATTAAACCATCCCTTCGGGCGCTGGTTGTCCTTGCTGCATAGCTGCCATTTGCATAGCCATTGCCTGCTGCTGTTGGGCTTGAGCTTCTTCCATCAGTACAGCACGCTCAGTCGCATCATTGCGCACAATAGAAGGTACACCTAGCTTGTCGCCAATGTAATCAACCACAGCATCATTCTTTAAAGCAAGTTGGCCATCAGCGCCAAACGTCTGCATCAGCTGGGCATATTGCAGAATGGCATTAACCTCTTCCATGTTCTGCGCCATAGCCAGCGGAGCAACAGGAGTGACCTTGATTTCTAAACCATTTACGCGCAGCGGCATGATGATCAAGCCGCGCTCATCCATTACTTCGAGGATCTTTGTGACCAGCGGGATCATTGTTTCGTTGATCAAGCGACCAAACGCCGAGCCAAGGTTTTGCGCGAGCTCCTTCATGCGCTCGACAATCTCAGTTGCAGACCTAGCAGACATGTTGTCTGGTGGCAAAGACTCATCCAGCAATATGCGCTTGATATTACTGCGCAGATCATTGATGACCAGCTGCGATACGTTGAAGTCACCAGCGCGTGGCAGTGGCTGCAGTGCTGGGCCTTGTGGGCCACCGTTGCGTGCAACCGGGATAATGGCACCAGGCACAATCTTTACTGTGTTTGGATTTAATACGCCATCATCTGCCGCTGTGTAAACGCCTGCCACTGCTAACGAAGCATTCTTTAATAGCAGCTCAATGGTTTTGTTTAATGTCTTAATGTCTGGCAAAGCAGTCAGCAATGGGCCACGGCCATAGATCTCGCCGGCTACCTTCATATAACGACTGATCACCCAAGGCGAATATGGTTTGCGCCTGTATACCAGCTCGTCTTTGCCTTCTTTCCAAATAACGTGATAGCAGTAGTCACCACGCTTATGATCGTAGATTGTGGCTTCAACTAGCTCAATGTCGTCTGTTGGCTTTTGCTCAATCTTGCTTTGCAGGTTTGGAGGTATTTTCGCGTCTGGCCATTGACGAATAATTGATTCGCCTTTTAAGCGCATACGACGGTAGACGTTATCTACTTGGCCGTTTGCACCTTCTTCATACGCCACCAAAAACAATGGCACTGGCACGAAGTTAATTGGGCTGACATCGTCCCCTGGCTGCACCATCATGCAGGCAGTACCGACTGCTAGGTCTAATAAAAACTCACCGATAGCAATGTCGAAATTAGACTGACGCAATACAGCAAACATTTTCTCACTGTAAGCATCGAGCACTTCTTGGGCATCAGGTTTTTGATCGTCAGGTATTTGTACGCCTGGCTCTAAGCGCGACCACTTGCGCTGCGGAGGGAAGACTACTGATTGCAGTCTATTGGCAAACCGCTGCGTGCTATTGATTGCTGTTGAGTCAAATACCCTTGCCATCTTCTTGGTGCCTGTAGCGCCACCTTCCCATACGCCATACAGTTGGCGCTGGGGCAAAGCAAATTCATAAGCGTCCTGATACAGCGTTTGAAATTCATCTTTTTTACGCTGTGCAATATCCTGCCGTTTAAGGATCTCCTCTGGCTTTAATCGCTTACCACCTACTGGCACCTTGTATTCCATTTAATCTTCCTCTTTATCTTCAAGTAAGTAGCCAGATAGTAATGATCTTTCCATGCGACTTAATGCAATGTTCTTTTTGATCTTCTTGGCAATAGCAGCTTTTTGCTCTGGACTAAGCTCACCAGCCATTGGCTTATCTTCTTTTTCGTGTTCTTTCTCAAGTGAGATTTCAATTTTCATTTTTTTTCTTTCGCTGCTGCCATGTTGTCGATCAAATTAGGATAGGGCCTGCCTGCCTTTTGAGCTCGGCGCATAGCGCTACGCTTTTCAGATCCGCTCAACTCTTTTGATTTGCCTAAATCTTTTGGCCGTGGCTTATCCCATACCTCTTTCATTTTTGTTCCTTCATCAATCCGCGTTTACGTTTAGATCTTTCCTGTTCTGACAAAGCAATTGCAATAGCTTGATCTCTGCTTGCGACCTTATCTCCGCTTGAACTTTTTAATGTGCCGGCTTTGTATTCGCGCATTACTTTATGAACTTTATCCATTATTTATCCTGCATTAATGGTCTTGCTCCTTTGCGACCGACGACTGCCAGTCGCGCTCCTTTACGTTCACCGACTTCGCGCTGAAACTCTTGTTGAAGTTGACCACGCTTTTGTTCAAACTTAGTCTCATCAAATCCAGCTACCTGCGGAGCTTGTGGTGCTGATGGTGCTGATGGCGCTCTTTCAGAAAATGTAGGCACTGGATTATCTTTGTACAAATCATAGAATCTACCCTTAGTACCTTTTGGCGCATTTTCAATAGAATATCCAGAAGGTAATTTTCTTGTGTCAATTTTTTGACCATCAACTGTAAATATTTGGAACGGATTAAAATTAACTGGATCTATTCTTACGTCAACATTACTAGCATCAATTTTTGTTTTTGCTTGGAAATTAGACAACGACTCGTTAAATTGTTTTAGCTTTTCCTCATACGCAGCCTTTGCGCTTTCGTATGCTGGCATTTGTATTTCTTTGTATTGCTTGGTTGCGGTTTCATACGGAGCCAGCGCTTCTTCTGTTTGCTGTTGATAAGCAGAAAAAGCAGACTCATATTCACCGGTAGACGCTTCAATATTCTTTTTGAATTGCTCTGCTAACCTGGTTAAGTCTGAGCTCTTGCGCGTCATCATGCGCTTTTGATATTTGCTTGCCATTACTGCAGTCTCACGCCTGGGCTTAGAGATATGCTCTCAACACCGAGCTCTGGTGTCATCCGTTCTTGCGAGAGTAGTAAGCGTCGGCCACCGCGGGTGCGAGCTTTCAGCGCAGATGCTTCTGAGGCAGCTGCTTTACGGCGCTCTTCATCCACAGCAGCTTGCACTTCTTGGGCTTTCTGCTCCATCGCCATTTTGTTTTCTTTGTACTGCAGCTGTGCAGCGTCAAACTGTTGGCGAGCAATATCTGATTGCTGTTGCAGTGATGTAGATTGCTTTGCGTATTCTGCGGTTTGTTTTGCTACTTCTGTGCGCATCGCTTCTGCGTCAATCTTTTGTTGTTGCAGTGCTTGCTTTTGAGCTCTTTCTGCATCCCTACGAGCTTTACTTCCTTCGTATGCAGAATAAGCGGTTGCCCCAGCTATAATTGCTAATGCTAAAGGAAAAGCCATTTAAACCTCCGTTTGCGGTTATTGTATTATTTGCATTCTATTGAGTTTAAAAGACACATCAATCAATCATATTGCCAGCATCTACATTAAGCAAACACATCAAAGTCTGTATTGGCGCTGGTTTGTGGTGATGGTCTGCCGCCGAGTTGGTGAGTCCTGGTCATGCGGTTGTATTCACCACCGCCCAGCATGAGATAGCCAAACGAGTCACCGATGTGTGAGTGTTCATTTTTATTAGGTGCGTCTCTGAAGCGTTCTTGACCGGCACCGACGGCAATACGTTTAAAGTGATAGCCACCGGCTAATGATTTGCGCAATAGCTTGCAGGATCGGTTGACGATCAAGCCAGGCTTGCCGTTAATTAAGCGCTGCATGGGTGCTGCTGCTGCTTCTCTTCGCACTTTAAAATCATTGCTGGCAGTGGGTTGAGCTCGCAGGCCAAGTGTTTTCAAGTAATCAAAGGCAGTCACCTCATAGATGGCATCGCGTGCCATACCGGCTGGGTCGCCCCATATCATGACTTGGTGGTTTGGGTAGAGTTGGTTGAGCTCGGCTAGTAGCTGGTGGCCAAAGCGCTCTAAACCCATATCAAAGGTAACGATCTCATGGTGGATTACCCATCGACCATTGGCTAGGCGCTGTCCGATGGTGGCAGCTGGTGTCAAACCGAAGTCTAGGCCGACCTGGATTGGTACGGTAGGGTCGATGTCTGTGTCGCCAGACATGGTTCCATCCTCATATTCTGGCCAGACTGACCTACCTTCCTGGACATAGGTGTACAAACCGCCTGCATAGCACTTGATCCAGTCCAGATTCTTACCTAGCAGCATTTGCTGGTAGTAGCCGGGTGGTAGATTGTTGATGTTCTCGGCTTTAGGGTTGACCTTCCACCATTTACTAGCAGAAAAAATATGGTCGTTGGCTTCGGGATTTTCTGGCAGATCGTCAGCAGCGACTTCCATAATGCCGCCTGGCTGCTTAAAGAACTTCCAGGCATAGACACCTGTCATTTTCTCCTTCTCTGCCATGCGGTGCCACCAGTGGTCGTCATCCATTGGGTTGGTATCCATCCAGATACCGTGCCAGGTGGGGCCTCCATCGCGCTTGGTTGGGTATCGCCCAACCCTATGTGTCAGCCCATCAATCACTGCTTTTGGGAGCTCTCTAGCCTCATTCACCCAGGCACCTGTTAGCTCTAGCGAGAGCAGCTTTCTAACGTCTTTTGGCTGGTCTAGGGCTAGAAAGATAACCTCACAATCAATGCCTGCAGCATCACCCCTTGCAGGCAGTCGTATGTGATGCGTAATCGGTGGAGTCCAGAGCAAAGGCCCGAATGTAGACTCAGGAAAGAGATCAATCCAGGTTTTGATCGTCGTGGTCTTTAGCATTGGGTAGCTGTTTCGCACTACCGCAAACCGGCTGTACCTGATGTTGTCTATCGGGGAGGGTTTCTGCTGCACTGCCTTGATAAAGATCTTGCTTGCGCAGCCATACGACTTGCCCGACCCCACCGGCCCCATGATCCCCTGCACAAATGCGTTGCTCCTGATGAAGTCGTAGATCACTGGAGACTTGCTGAAGTCCAGATTCAACCCACCCACCAGCACTTTCTCTGATTGTTCTTTTGTTTTTGCCACGTTTCCTCCAAAGACTCATTATTCGGCTGGTGGTGCCATTACATTGACATCAATCACAGATGGTCTGTCAGAGTTGTCGTCCGGGTTATCAAGTAATCCACTTGCCTTAGCCAGCAAGCGCAACACACCCACCTTATCGTACAGCTCAATCTCCAACATGTTGTTGCCGTCCTTGTCAGTCTTCACCGATACCTTCTTGATCGACTGCAATGCATGCTCAGGGATCTTGCTAGACGGCTTTACCGTTACATTCCCAGCCTCATCCCACTCCATGATGTCAGTGAGCTTAGTGTTGGCCATGCACAGCAAAGCATAAGCCACCGCCTCACGGTTATCCAGAATCGTCGCAGACCTCTCCAAGCGCCTCTGCACGCTCCTGACACCACCCCAATTGGTCATTGGAGGGATTACATTGGTTTGCTTAGGACGTGCCATCAGAAGGGTATATCCGAATCATTCTGGTAGCCATTAGACTTTGCTTGGTTATGGCCAGACATCGGCGCAGCACCCTTGGCAACTTTAACCCCACCAATCTTGACCTTGTAGTACGTCTCACCAGCCTGAGTCACAGCAGGCTTAACATCCAAGTAATGAATGCTGCCATCGTGCAACATCACATCACCACGGAAATCAGCATGCCAGTCCTCCTTCTTTTCCTTGTTAGCAAACGCACTACCATTGCCAGGTTTGTGTTCATACGCCATGTTGCTTTCCTTTAAGTAAAGTTAAAAACCCATCACCCAAAAAGGTGAGGAAAAATTGCGAGGGAGCCCCCCAAGCGCTACCGACGGGGGGAGGGGCAATGGGTGCCTTTTTGACAACGGATAGTATCGGATTGATAATAAAGACGCACTCCCGCATAGGTCTGCGCTACCCAGCTCAAACCTAGACACGTCAAGCCACCCCCTCTGTCCAAAACCCATACGTTCGATTGGGATTTGTACACACCGATTTAAACGCTCTACAAGCCACGATCTATCCTTACCCATGTCTGCCTATTACCTGCCACCTGTTGTCGCCTTGTAGGTGCCCTAGAACCCGCGGAAACAGCATCATCACTTCATGACATCGACTGCAATCACCAGCAGATCATGTGCTACCTGCTCAGAGCTTGTCGGAATGTTAAGTCCTTCGGATTGATATCGTTCTATTAACATCCTGCATGCTGTTGTCAACTCTGCATCTGTCAACTCAAGGTTGCCTATAAGGTTAACCTCAATATTATTTAAACTTATATTTAATTCTTTATTAATAATACTTAAGGTTAACCTAATACTACGTTCTTCCTCGTTATGTGCAACCTCTGGAGGTTGCGTATAAGGTTGCGTATGGCTGCCTATTATTTGAGCAGTAGGTGCAACTTCTAGGGTTGCACCTGATGCTGTCTTTTGTTTATGCTTTGCTATCTCTTTCTTCATCTTAGCGACTGTGATGGTGTCTCTGTTGTTAGGCATTTGATATTCCTTTAGTGGTGGGTTCATGGGTTTGACAACGCCTTTGATCATGTCGTTGATTCGCTTCAATCCTTCCTTGTCGATGGTGTTGTCTAGCTCTTTCTGTTGTTGTCTTTTCATCTCTGGTGGCCTCGTATCTTCGATTGTGCTGGTCACTGCAATGGCTGTCTCTACGTCAACAGTTGGGTCAAAGATAACTCGCACTGTGTCTGGCTTAACGCCTTTGAATGCCTTGGAGACTGTCTCGATGTAGCCTAGAGCTCTGAGCTTAACCAGCTGCTTGCTGATGGCTTGGCGGCTGGTTCCTGTGTCCTTGGCTAACCTGGCTTGACTTACCCAGGTAATCCCAGCTCTGTTGACGTAACTGCAGACCAGGGCCAATGTCCTAAACATCCCATCAGTGATGCGCTTGTCGGTGATTGCTCTGATGGGCATGATCGTCATCCTGCGCTGGTCTGGCAGGGCTTCCTTCTCTTTTACCTTGGGCTTCTTGGGTAGCTTGAAGTCCACGACGTTTGAGGGCAGTGCATTCATGAGTTCTTGTCGCGCAACTTAGCTTCAATGGCTTTTGCGTATTTCAGTGTGTCGAAATAACAATTAGTTACATACTGCTCTGCCATTGCTTCATATTCAGCATCCGTCAGCCCTGCCCATTCGCGCTGTGGTGGGGCGGTGTAGAGTAATTCTTCTTTCCATTCTTCTATACCGTTTTTATCAATTCCAACTAATGTTTTTAAAATACATACCGCCACCGGCTCAGGTTCGCTTAGTTTGGCGCGTAGGGTTTCAATTGCTGTTTCTGTGTCCGGTTCTTCTTGCTCATCTAGCCACAGTATCAACAAGTTCAAAACATTCTGCGCTTCTCCGCGTGTAAGAGTAATCATTGATGCCCCTTATTCACTTGATACGCAGTCAAACCTGTGAAAGCGCCTGCTGGCATGGCTAGTGTTACACCCAAGCGCACCCCTTCATGCCATTGAGATATGTCAAAGCTAACTGAAAAGAATGCGCCAAGCAGATACACACATAGCACACCCACTGCACTGGCAATTATTTGTTTCATAACTCCTCCCCATTCTTCTCGGCTGCTTTGTTCATGTCGTGCAATGTTCTTGCGCGGATAGCTTCAGCACAATCCAAATGATCTTTGTACACATACTCACTGCAATCATCTGTAATTTGTACTTCATCAACTGGCATCAAGCACACCTGAGCACATGCCTCGCGCTCTGTTGCTACAATGCTGCGCTCGTACTCAGTCCAATGGTCTTGAGTCCAGGTACGGTTGCGCTCTGCTGCTGCGACTAACTCTCCAAATTTCCACAATGGATCATAGCCACTAGAATCATTTGCATAATCCCAGCCAGCTTCACGCGCCAATTTGATCATGTCATCTCTAGTCATGCTTGCCTCACAGAAACGACTTGATGCGCTTGATTTCCCAATCAGTCATGTCATGCACCAACAAGATAAAGTCTGGCGTGATAGGCAACTTGCCTGCTCTAATCTTCGATATTGTCGGTGGCCGGCTACTTAGAAACTTGACCAGGGCAGAATCATTTTTAAGGCCAAACTCAGCTTTGATTGCATCAAGTAATTTATGGTTTTTCATTTTTTGTATCTCCTTATCATCTCGGCTCGCAGCTGTAATCTAGCCTCTGTGCC
>Ga0315902_10014634_pt1 | contig 10078 bp, 10 predicted proteins | sample LakEriMetagenome_9_FD_203523 | JGI IMG/M metagenome (GOLD analysis project Ga0315902, IMG submission 203523) | Freshwater fungal communities from buoy surface, Lake Erie, Ohio, United States - Buoy 12 MA117 | ecosystem: Environmental > Aquatic > Freshwater > Lake > Lake biofilm | place: USA...
GCGATCTCCGCGAACCGGCGGTCAGCCACGCCATTTGCTCTCCGTAGCCGCTGCGGCCGGGAGCCGATTCACCGGTTCGCCATCCTCGGGGATGGTCGTCGCCAGCCGTGCCGGGGCGACGAGCCCGACCGCGCGGATCCCGTGCCAGGCCACGAGGCCGAATCCGACCTTGTTGACGACGTCGGCGACGTTGTAGGCGATCTCGCGGAGCTCGCCGTAGCCCGACCGGGCCATGAGGAAGCCGATCGGGTAGATGGCCCAGCCGAGAAGCACGAACAGCCGCATCGTGCCGAGCGCCCGGGCGAGGGGGGCCGGAGCGTCCGCGATCGCCTTCCCGAGCTGCAGGAACAGCACCGCCACGATCAGCAGCTCGAACGTGCACGACACGAGGAAGAACGTCCACCAGCGCTGCGAGTCGATCGGCGCGGTCTCGGCGATGAACGCGGTGACGATCATCGCCACGTCGAGGGCCACCAGTTGCCAGAAGAAGCGGGTGCCGCGGTCGCCCATCCGCAGGAGGAGCGGAAACTTCACCAGCAGGAGCGGCGTCGTGAACAGCCAGTCCACGTACCGCAGCGCCGTGGGAAACTCCCCGCCGGTCTGCTGGTAGACGGCGGTCATCTTCGAGTAGTGGAAGCAGGCGATCGCGCAGATCAGGCCGGCCACGACCATCGTGCTCCGATAGGCGGGATCGACCTCGGTCCGGAGGAGGAAAAAGTACAGGGCGCCGGCCCCCATGGCGACCGTTCCGGCGAAGAACAGGTAGAGCGTGATCGACTGCAGGACATCGGCATTTTTGCCGAAGTCCATCGAGAGCGCGGCGGCGCCGGCCGCATCGGCGAGCAACGGATGCATGACAACCTCCGGGGCGTGGGGAACGGGAAATTCCCTGCGCGGCCGCGCGGCTGAATGGACCACGGCGGCGTGATTGCCGCCGGACAGAAGGGGCGTTCCCGGTCGCTGCCGGAAGCCGCCGGCGGGATTATTCGCGGCCCGTCCCCTCCCGGGCAAGGCGCGGCGGCCGATTTGCTTTTAACGGCGGCGTAACCTAGACTCCGGCCGACGGCTGACGACGCTGCTCCTTGACGCTGCCCGGGCGACCGGCCCTGGCCTGCGGTTCTTTTGGCTCGCCTTCATCCTCTGGCGGGCTGCCATTTTCTGGCCCTTTCGACCGTGACCCCGAAAGTGAATCCGGGTCATCCGTGGGAGTTTCGTGTTTCATGGGTAAGAAGCTTTATGTCGGAAACTTGGCCTACAGCGTGACCAGCGAGGCGTTGGAGCAGATGTTTCTCGAATTCGGCACCGTGATCAGCGCGCAGGTGATCCAGGATCGGGAAACCGGCCGCAGCAAGGGATTCGGGTTCGTCGAAATGCAGACCGACGACGCCGCGGCGCGGGCGATCGATGGAATGCATGAGAAGGACATGGGCGGCCGCGCGCTGACCGTCAACGAGGCCAAGCCGCGCGAGGCGGGGGGCGGCCGCGGTGGCTTCGGCGGCGGACGCCGCTTCTAGGATCAATGACCTCCGGCCGTCTCCGGCCGATGTCATGGATTGGTATTCGCAGTCCGGAGGGTGGTCGCGCATCGCCCTCCGGACCGCATTTGCTCCTGACCGAGTTGCATCCCCACGACCGCATTCATTCCGACCGATGTCCAAACAGTCCAAGCCGGGGTTGCCGTGGGTCGGCGATGCCCCTGCCACGTCGCCGGACGCTCACTGCGGCCCTCCGGGCCTCCGCTCACTGCATGTCCGCTGCGCTCCGGCATCCATGCCTGCGCTTGCTCCCATCGCCCGGCGACATGGCAGGAGCACCCCCTCCATCGCCAGGCTTGGATACATGGTCGATACTTTTTTGCCTTCGGCGAACCGATGAAATCTCCGCACGGACCTTCCAAGAATTGTCCAGCAGATTCCGGCGGCCCGCGCGGCCGTCATGCCGCGGGCCCGTTTGCGACGCTCGGCCTCTCGGCGGGCATGCTCGAGGCGGTGGGCCGGATGGGGTTCAGCGAGATGTCGCCGATCCAGGCGGCCGCCATCCCCCTGATCGTCGCCGGCCACGATGTCGTCGGCCGGTCGCAGACCGGCTCCGGGAAGACGGCCGCCTTCTGCATCCCGGCGATCGAGCGCGTGGACGTGCGGGCGCCGAGCATCCAGGTGCTGATCCTCGCCCCCACGCGGGAACTGGCCACGCAGATCGGCGTCGAGGTGCGGAAACTCGCCGCCTGCAGCCGCGACCTGCGGTCGGTCGCGATCTGCGGCGGGGCGGCCTACGAGCGGCAGTTCGCCGAACTGTCCCGCGGCGCGCACGTCGTGGTCGGCACGCCGGGCCGGCTCACCGATCACCTCGCCCGGGGAACGCTCGACTTGTCCGCCGTGAAAATGCTGGTCCTCGACGAGGCAGACCGGATGCTCGACATGGGATTTCGCGAGGACATTGAGAAGCTGCTCGCGGCCGCGCCGCCCGGAAGGCAGACCGTGTTCTTCTCGGCGACGATCTCTCCCGCCGTCCAGTCGCTGGTCCGCCGCTATTCCTCTGACGCCCGGACGGTGGACATCGAGGAGCGGGCCGGCGGCGGGCCGGCGGTGGACCAGGTCTGTTACGAGGTCCGACACGCCGCCAAGCTGCCGGCATTGGTGCGGCTGATCGAATGGCACGACGTCCGCAGCGGGCTGATTTTCTGCAACACGCAGCGTATGGTCGAGGAACTGGCCGACGCGCTGACGGCCGGCGGCTGCACCGTCGAGCGGTTGCACGGCGGCATGGCGCAGGCCCAGCGAACCCGCGTCATGGAGGGCTTCAGGAAGGGGGCGTTTCGCCTGCTCGTTGCCACCGACGTCGCCGCCCGCGGCATCGACGTCGAGGACCTGTCGCTGGTCGTCAACTACGACCTGCCCTACGACCCCGAGGACTACGTGCACCGCATCGGCCGCACGGGGCGGGCGGGGCGGGCCGGCCGAGCGCTGACGCTCGTCTCCGGCGGTGGCAGCTACGCCCTGCGGGCCATCGAGCGGTTTACGGGAACGGGGATTCGGCGCGAGGCGGTGCCAACCGCCGCGGCGCTGGCGGCTCGGAAGGCCGAGCGGCTCCTCGAAAGCCTTCGGGCAACGCTCGCCTCGGGCCCGTTCGCGGCCGAGTCGCAGGTCGTGAAGCGACTGCTCGACGAGGGGCATGCGGCGGCCGACGTGGCGGCCGCGATCCTGCACCACGTCGTGCCGATCGCGCCGCCGGGTGACGAGCGGGACGAGTTCTCGCCGCCGCCCGAGGGCCGCCGACCGCAGTTCCGGCACCGTCGTCCACCGCAGCGGCCCGGTCGCGGCCCGGGTGAAGACCGCCCCGCGGGCCGGCGGAAAGTTGGGCCCCGAGCCTGGAAGAAGAAGACGGGGCGGTAGCCCGTGGGCGGCCGGGGCCATCGACCGGCCGGCGGCTCATGGCCCGGCTCTGGAGGATGACACGACGACCGGGGTATGCTGCCCGCGCGGCGGTTCCCGTGTGGCCGTGGCAACGCGTCGTCGAGACAGTTCCCAATCCAAGAAGGAGTCGAGCATGGCCCATCGTTCCCAGATCACGGCGTTCCTCGTGTCGGCAGCGCTGGTGTCGGGCTGGGCGTCGGCGGTGTCCGCCTGCTCCCGGGCGACGTGGCTCGGACGCGACGGCAGCGTGATCACCGGACGGTCGATGGACTGGCCGTATGACTTCAACACCCACTTCCACGTGATCCCGCGCGGCACGCGCAACATCGGCATCCGGGGCGGCCTGGAGTGGGAGAGTCGCCACGGCGTCGTCGTCGCGGTCGGCTCGATGACCCCCGGGGGCCCGATCGACGGCGCGTTCGACGGGCTCAACGAGAAGGGGCTGGGTGCCAATCTGCTGTACCTCGCCGAGGCCGACTTCGGCAAGGAGCCCTCGCCGCCGAAGCCGAAAATCTCCATGGGCGCCTGGGTGACGTACGTCCTCAGCCGCCATGCGACGGTGGCCGAGGTGGTGGAGGAATTCAGGAAGGATCCCCTGTACATCGTGCCCGCGACCTTCGGTCCCGGCGGCGCGGGGCATCCCACGATCCATCTCTCCGTCACCGACGCCTCGGGCGACTCGGCGATCATCGAATACATCGCCGGCAAGCCGGTGATCCACCACGACCGCGCCCACCAGGTGATGACCAACAGCCCCGTGTTCGAGCAGCAGTTGACACTCAACCGCTACTGGGAACGGATGGACGGAGCGAAGGTCCTGCCCGGATCGCACCAGTCGGAGGACCGGTTCGTGCGGGCGAGCTACTACCTGAAGCGGCTCGGGAACGCGGAGACCGACCCGCGCCGGCAGGTGGCCGGCGTGATGAGCGTGATGCGGAACGTGTCGGTTCCGTGGGGGGCGCCCGATCCCCAGCATCCGAACATCGCTCCGACCTACTGGCGCACGGTGCTCGACCATGGCCGGCGGGTGTACTACTTCGAGAGCTCGCTGAGCCCGTACGTCGTCGGCCTGGACCTGAAGAAAATCGACTTCGCCCCCGGCTCGGGCATCCGCGCGGTCGCGTTGGAGGGAGAGGCCGCGTTCCAGCTTTCCGGCGACATCAGCGACCGGCTGAAGCCGGCCGAGCCGGTCGCCTACCTCGCACCGTGATGGGCCGGCGCGCCGCTCGAAACGCGGCTCGGGGGGGCTCCCCAGGCCCGCGGAAGCTCGGGACGGAAAATTGTTTGCCGGCTGCTTGACCGCCAGACCCGTTCGCTGGTAAGGTCCTTTTAGCGGGGGTTGGAAATCTCCGGCCGCCGACTTTTCTTCCCGGAACCGCTCCTGACCGCTTCAACCTCCGTCGCCTGCCTGCGTCCGGAATCCCGGAACGCGCGACTGGATGTGGTCGGACTCGTCAGGTTCCCACGCGGCCATGCCGCGGTGCCCTCGCCGATCCATCCCGTGCCCGTTCCTGCCGGCCCTGAAGGCGTCGCGGTTGCCGCGGTCCCTGTCCAGAGGCCGAATCATGAACGCCCTCCGCGGATTTCTCGGCACGCTCGCCATCGCGCTGGCCGCCCTCCTCGCTCCTGAGATCGCTGCGGCCGGGACGATCGTCCGCTTCACGGTCAACACCGGCACCACCGGCATCATCGACGTCGAACTCCAGGATGAGGCGATGCCGATCACGGTCGCCAACTTCCTCGGCTACGTCTCGGCCGGCGCATACGACTCGACGATCTTCCATCGCAGCACCACCGGCAATCCCGGCGATATTCAGATCGTCCAGGGGGGCGGGTTCGCTCTCTCCGGCAGTCAGTTGTCCGATGTCCCCACCTTCGCTCCGATCGTGCTGGAGACGGGCACGCTCGGTAACGTGCGCGGCACGATCGCCATGGCCCGGGGGGCGGCGATCGACAGTGCCACGAGCCAGTTCTATTTCAACGTCCAGGACAATCCGGGGCTCGACGGCAACTATGCGGTGTTCGGTTCGGTGATCGGGAGCCTGGCGACCCTGGACGCGATCGGCGCCGTGCCGGCCTACGATGCCCGGCAGTATCTGGGCCCGGCATTCGCCGAGATGCCTCTGCTGCAGCCGAGCCTCGACGTCTCCAGCCTCGTCCTGGTATCGAGCGTGCAGGTGGTGCCCGAGCCCTCAACGCTGGCGCTCGCCGCCTGTGGCGTCGGCGTCGCCGTTGCGGCCGCGGTTCGCCGGCGGGCTGCCCGCCGCGGCCGCTGACCGGGCCCCGGCGGTCAGGGGCCCGGGCCGCGATCGCCATGAACGCCGGAGGCGCGAGCCAGATGCAGGAGCGGGCGGTCGATGCACAACGCGACGGTCGGTTCGCCCGCGTCGCCTGGATCCTGCTCGACTGGGCCGCGAGCGGCTTTTCCACCGTGCTGATCACGCTCGTCGTCGCGTACGTCAAACGCCTGGTGATGCCGGACGGCTGGTGGGGGCTCGAGGCGGGCGTCATCTGGGCGTGGACGCTCGCCGTGGCGATGCTCGCCTCGGCGCTGCTCACGCCCGCGGCGGCGGCATGGGCGGACCGGCGGGACGGTCATCAGCGGGCGGTCTTGGCCGGCACCGTCGTGGGGGCCGGCGGCCTCGTCGCACTCGCCGCGGTCCCCACCGCGGCGGGCGGTGCCGTCGTGGCGGCGGTGATCGCTGCCTGCGTCGGGTTCGACATGGCGCAGATCTTCACCGGCAGCCTGCTGGCGCGGATCGCCGACGGCCACGGCGCCGACCGGCTCTCCGCCCGGGGCTTCGCGGCCGGCTATGCCGGCGGCGCGATCGCCCTGATCGGGGCCACCGCCATCGTCACGGCCCGCGACCGGCTCGGCCTGACGATGGCCGGGAGCCTGCGGTTGGCCTTCGCCGCGACGGCCGCGTGGTGGCTGCTGTTTTCGCTGCCCGCCGCGGTCGCCCGCTTCCCCGGCGCCGCATCCGGGGACGACGGCCGGCAGTCGCGCGATCTCCGCGGCTTTGCCCGCACCATCTGGGCCGCGGCTCGTGGGGAAGGGGAGTACCGACTCGCCGGCGTGCTCGCGGGCGCGATGCTGGCACTCGGGGCGATCCAGACGGCGATCTCGCAGTTCACGAGCCTCGCGGAGCAGCGGTTCGACCTCGACGGTCCCACGCTCGTACGGCTCGTGCTCCTCGTGCAGGCCGTAGCCCTGCCGGGGGCGCTGGCCATCGGTTGGCTGTCGCTGCGGTTCGGTCGGCGGGCAGCGACCGACGTCTGCCTCGGCGGCTGGGTCGCCGTGCTCGTGCTCGCCTGGCTGGTGCGAACGCCGGCGCATCTCCACGGCGTCGCGGTGCTGTTGGCGCTCGTGCTCGGCGGCGCCCAGAGCCTGCTCCGGGCGGCTGTGGCGGCCGCCGCCCCGCCGGGCCGGGAGGGGATCACGTTCGGGCTCCTCCAGGTGGGGACGAAATTCGCCGGATTCGGCGTCGGCGTCGCCTTCGGCGTTCTGCAGCTCGTCGGCGGCGTGCCCGAGGCGGGCCTGGTGGCGATCGGTGTCCAGCTCGCGGCCTCCTGGTGGCTGCTGCGGCGGATCGCCTGACGAACGAATCGCTGGTCGCCTGGGGCCGGCGGTCAGGCCGCAACGCGGGCGGCCATCGCGGCCAAATGGTCCATGACCCGCTGCGCGTCGACGTGGTCGGCATGGAAAGCGACGACGGGTCGGATCGCGGGTGCTCGTCATCTCCTGCGGGCCACCGCCGGTGCCGGGGGCGGCCGCCGTCGAGGGGGGCCGGGTGATTCGGCTCCGCGGAACGCTGCTGGTCAAAAATCCCGCCGGCAGAAGATCCAGGCCGCGAGCCCGAAGATCACGGCCTCCGCGAGGCACGAGCTGCCGAGCACCCAGCCCACCGAGCGGTCGCGGACGATCCTGTCCACCCGCTGCACCGCCTCGTTGTCGGGTACGCCGAACGGCAGTGGGGCGTCTTCGGCCGGCGGGGCCGCGCCGCCGCCGAACGGCCGGCGGTCCGCCGCGGTGAGCATCCAGCGCTCGAGCAGGGCGATCGTTTCGTCGGTCTTCGGCAGTACCCCCTTGACGGCGTTCACCACGCCGCTGGCGCGCCGCCATCCGGCCGCCTTCGCCTCCGCCTCGCGGGCCTCGGAGCGAGCCTTGCCGAGCGTCGGCACGACCGCCTCGAACGCGTCGGCCGCCCCGACGGGCAGGTCCGTGCCGGCGGTGCCGGGCACCGGCTCGCTCTTCGCCACCAGTTCGGCAATCTTCTTCCGCCCCGAGTCCTCGAGTTTCTCCACCCGGCGGGCCGCCCGCTCGGCATTCAGGACCTGTGACTCGCGGAGCACGAGGAACGTGGCGGCGGTCGTGTTCAGTGCCCAGAGGCAGAACCAGACGAGCAGCGTCAGCAGCAGCGAGGCGATCGTGGACCGGGTGAGCACGCCGAACAGCGTGCAGAAGGCGAACAGGTAGCTGAAGAACAGCACCACGATCGGCACGGCGAGAAAGATCCGCGGTTCCCAACTGCCCCCGCGGAGTCCGACGACGCCGAAGCAGGCGAGGGCGAACAACGCCACCTGGAGCGTGACGAACAGCAGGCCGCAGGCATACTTGACGGCGAACAACCGGAGCCGGGAGATCGGCCGGGCGAGCGCCAGTTCGATCGCCCCGCCGGCGAGAAAATCGGGAAACATTCCGGCGGTCGAGATCAGGGCGAGGATGCTCGCCAGCCAGGTCAGCCAGATCGGCACGGCGAAGTTGGCGAACAGGAACAGATAGAACTTCGCCGGCGACAGGAGCCGGGACGTGAACGGGGCGGTGTCGAACTCCCAGCCGAGCAGGGTGATGCCCTTGTCGTTCAACCCGATTGCGGCGAAGGCCAGCACCACGAGAAGCGAAATGGCGAGCGTTACCCAGAAAAGTTTCTTGCTGTTGAGCTCGCGATAGGCGTCGAGCAACAGGGCCGCTGACTGCGTCGTGAAGGCTGCCACATTCATGGCGATCCCTCCCCGACGGGTCGTGGCACCCCGGCGCCGCTCGGTCCGGGGTCCGCGCCGACCGCCCGCATGAACAGGTCTTCGAGCGACTCGCGGACCGGCACGACCGAGACGATCGTCCGCCCCTCGGTGCGGAGCCGGTCGATAAGCGGCTGGACCGCTTCCGGGTCGTCCCCCGGGACGGTGAACCGGGCCGAACCCTCGGGCCCCGGCACGAGACGGTCGGCGGCGACCCATGACGGCGGACCGCCGCGCAGGGTGATCTCGTGACGGCAGGAGTCGCGGGTCAGGTCGGCCACCGTGCCCTGGCGCACCACCCGGCCGCCGACGAGGATCGCCACGCGATCGCAGACCAGCTCCAGCTCGCCGAGGAGGTGGGAGTTGAGAAACACCGTCTTGCCCTGCTCCTTGAGCCGTTGCACCAGCCAGCGAATTCCGCGCCTGCCGACCGGATCGACGCCGTCGGTCGGTTCGTCGAGGATCACGAGATCGGGGTCGTTCATCAGCGCCTGCGCGATCCCGATTCGCTGCCGCATCCCCTTGCTGTATTGCCGGACGGCCTTGTCGGCCGCCTCCTTCATGCCGACCAGGTCGAGCAGTTCGGCCCGCCGCGTCCGCCGCGTCGCCCGCGGCACGCCGGAGAGCGCGGCATAGTGGTCGAGCACCTGGCCGCCGGTGAGATAGTCGGGAAACCTGTGATGCTCCGGCAGGTAGCCGACGCGCGCGAGTGTCGGCTTGTGGCCCACCGGCATGCCGAGCACGTGCCCCTCGGCCCGTGTCGCGGTGATGATCGAGGTGAGGATCTTGACCAGCGTGCTCTTGCCGGCACCGTTGGGGCCGAGGAGGCCGAAGATCTCACCCCGGTGGACCTGCATGGCGACGCCCTGCAGCGCCCGGACGCGGCCGCGATAGACCTTTTCAACGCCCCGGACATCGATCGCCGAGCCGACGGTCGCAGCCTGAAGACGCGGCGACGACGGCAACTCGTCGGCAATGACCATGCTCGTGCCCGGGGTATCCGGGGGAGATCAACGGCCGGTGCCGGCCACGGGGCCGGGCGCCCGGTAACGTCGCGGCGGCCAACGGGGGCGGCGCGGAACCTGATGCGGAGTTTGGTGCGCCGGCGATTGGCGCACCTCGGCCCGATAGCGGCGTTCGGCCGTCGGCGACCGTGCCTTCTCGATCTCGATGGCGCCGAAGTACGGGTCGGGATACTGCCAGTCGTTCTGCCCGCGGGCCATATCCGAACCTGGTCCGAATCCGATCACGAAAGCCACCATGACGAACGGCCAGAGCAACCGACTGGCCGCAAGCACCGTGGAGACGCACCGGTGCGTCGGGAGCGTGGATCCAGCACGGGACTGGGCGACGGCTACGGCGGTGATCTCGAACGCCATCAGCGGATTCCGGCGAGCGTGTTGCCGGTCGGGGTGCCGATTAGGCGGATGGCGGCTGATTCGTCCACACGTCCGGGCTCGCCGTGTCGGGCGTCCGCCGACGCCGGGCCGAGCATCACGATCGCCACGAGCGATCCGACCGCAAACACCATGGTGACCGCGAGGGAAGAACACGCGGACGACCGGACGTGAGCGACGTTGACGAGTGGTTCCATACGATACCTCACTGAAGGCGCAAACGGACCGATTTCACGGACCCCGATCCCG
>Ga0315902_10014635_pt1 | contig 10078 bp, 12 predicted proteins | sample LakEriMetagenome_9_FD_203523 | JGI IMG/M metagenome (GOLD analysis project Ga0315902, IMG submission 203523) | Freshwater fungal communities from buoy surface, Lake Erie, Ohio, United States - Buoy 12 MA117 | ecosystem: Environmental > Aquatic > Freshwater > Lake > Lake biofilm | place: USA...
AGTTAATTGTACCAGACTATTCTCGGTTTGTCAAGGGGCAGTCTGGAACCCATGGAGAGCAAAGTCGGATTTCTCCTCCTAGTGCTCGACACTCATCAGTATAGCACACAGAACTATCTATGGGCTTTTCTGAGTATCGTGGTGATGGAAGTCTAACACGTCCATCATCTCCTGTCAAGCGTTCATAATCACTGATCGCTTTATCGACATCTCTCTTAACACGACGGTCAAGGAGTGCTGGATCCTTTATTATATAGTCGTTTAATTGACTATTTGGAAAATACTTTCTTTGAATTTCGTCAATCAGGTCATACCAATGTATCTCATCAATCCCTGTACATTTTGTAAGTACACCTACTGATGATGTAAGTATTACACCAATGATTGCAAAATTTATTACCTGCTTCTTATTCATGAGGAAGGGGAGATCAAGTCTCCCCTATATTTATCTGTTAAACTCTAGAGTAACAGACACTCGCCACTCCCTGTCCTGGGTGTGCAATTGAAGAGAATGCCCCGTAGGACAGATCGAGGTCTCGTCCTCCGACATATGGACCTCTATCATTCACTCGCACAATAACTGATTTTCCATTTCGTTGATTTGTCACTCGTAATCTAGTACCAAATGGAAGCCATTTATGTGCTACTGATTTACCATATGCATTGTATCTTTCACCGTTAGCGGTGGTTTGACCGTGATATCCATCACCGACACCATAATGAGAAGCCATTGAACATCCGCTGGCTGCTTCAGCTTTTTGGGGCGTAAATCCAAGAAGTGTTGAAGCGATAAGAAGTGTTGAAATAAAACGCATTAATTTGAATAGAACTCTACATCCCAATAGAGAAAGGGGTACACCTCTTTTTCAAGAGGCAATCTCCTGGGCACAAAATGACAACAACTCAATCGCTTATAATATAAATTGGTGTTGTCAATGGGCAGGGCTGGATTTGAACCAGCGTTGGACAGAGCCGCCTGATTTACAGTCAGGTTCCTTAAACCACTCGGACACCTACCCGATAAGCCTGAAACCAGTAATGCCTCCTTCTATGCTATCTGCATAGCGAGTAACATATTTCCAGCAGGACTCGTGGCGGAGATGCCAAAAGGTTTACTGGATTCAGACTTAAAACAATCTTAACACACTTCTATTTGGTTGTCAAGGTGTTTGGGATATTTATAAAACTTATGGTGCCTGGAAAACCCTACCCCAGCCATCCTTGCCACCTGGACACCATCTACGAGCTAGATCAGATCGTCGATAGACTGCTCCTTTACCATTGGTCACTGGACCAGTATAGCCGTCGTTGAGGCTACCGTAGGGGTCATTTACGATGTAATCTCCAGCAGGTGTGCGGCCAATCACAACTACCATGTGTCCTCCCGTGGGAGCAGATAGAGTGCCCCTATGAAGAATACCAATAACAACAGGTCTACCAGCGGCAAGCTCTCGATCAAGATCAGCAAAAGAAAGGGAATAGCTGAAACTCGACTTAATTCCATAAGAAGCAAGAACCCTTGTTTGTACCAAGTGATCTGTGGTATCTCCGATTGAGAAGACTTTCTGAACATAAGCATCGTCTCCTTTTGGTCCTTTTAACGTGCCTGGTTTAAAATACTCAAGACACATAGCACAACTAGAACTGTTACAAGTACGGTTAGCATCTCTGTAATTATCTGTTTGAGGGAACCATGGAAAATTATCCAGAATATTTAGTGCCTTTTTTTCTGGTTTACTTCTAAATGTTTTAACCCATGTAGAAACATCATCCATTTCTTCTGGGACTTTTTTTAATAATACTTCTTCAAACTGTGCTACCGCAGCAACATGCTTTGGATTCTTTTCGTCAAAATGTTTGAAGAAGTTATGTAGATCAATCTTGGCCATTTTTCTCTCCGAATAGTTTAATAAAGTACTCTGCGTCTACTACTACCAATGGTTTCTTGTGATTCTTTTTCATGACCACAATAGGTTCATAATCTCCACAGTTTGCTTTAGCTTGCTCATATGCTTCCCAGACATTTAACTTTTCAACATTTTTACATTCTATAGAAAAGGGAAATTTACTTCTGGCTGCTCTAGCCATAATCAAATCTTCTCCACCAGCACCCATAGATCTAGATTCAATATCTTCAGGATGTATTTCTAGTTGTTCTATGAGTTGATCTCTAACCCACTTCTGTAAATTCCTACCTTTAGCCTTAGCACTCTGAGGTTTCATTATATATTCTATAATAACTCAAAATATTTATCTGAACCCTGACAGAGTTATTATACATGCTTTTGGGAGTCTTGTCAAGCCCTCATCCAGAAAACCCTTAATAAGGCAGAAAACAGGGTTTTTTCAGCCGTTTTTACTGGGGATCTCAGCCATAAAAAAAGAGACCCCTATAGGGTCTCTTGAGAAATTTGAGGTTTAAATCAGCCTTCTAGGATCTCTGAGATCCAAGCTTCTGACATATTAACCATGATTGCCTGAGCTGCTTCTGGAGTCTCGGCATAGCCTTCCTCTAGAAGATGCTCTAGAACTACATCGTATACATCTACTTCTTCTCCAAGTCTGGATGCAAGCTTACCAGCACCTGAAGCTACCTTTCTAGCTACTCTTCCGACTAGGCTCTTACCAGACTTCTTCGCAGCAGAACCTGCTGCTTGCATCTTAGCCTGAGCAGCATCGCTAGAAGACTTAGTTTTTGCTACTGCAGCTTGACCAGCAGACTTAACTGCACCCTTTGCTTTTTCAACTCCACGCTGAAGTTTGTTAGCCGCTCTCTGTGCAAGATGGCCAACAACCTTTGAACGAATATCTCTACGACCAGAAGGATCTTTTGAAGCTTGCTTCATTCCGATAGCACTTCTGTTTAGTGCTTGACCCTTCTTGCCAGATACTAGTTTATGCTTAGCAGCATAATCGCCAGCAGCAGTGTCTACTGCCTTTCTAGCTTTTGCTACACCACTTTGTACCGCAGCCTTTACTCTACCTGCAGCTTTACCTGGAGCATCCTTTACTGCCTGAGCTTGTCTCTGGCGAGCAGCAGATACTACAGCTTTCTTTCTAGCAGCCTGACGCATTGCAGTTCCTTGACCAGTTGTTACTGGTGCTGAACGCTTGTCTGAGCTAAGTTTTGTATAACCACCACGACCAGTAGTTACTGTAGCTTCTGCAAGAATGTCTTCAAATGCTTCTTCAATCTCATCTAGATCATAACCTTCTTCGATCATAGACTCGATTGTTTCGTCAACAATCTCTTCTAGCTCATCATCATAAAGATAATCTACGTCTTCAAATAGATCTGCTTCCTCAGAAAGAGTCTCTCTGAGATCATCATTGTATACTGCAAAGTATGATTCGTAAAGTCTTTGAGTTTCTGTCATTGGAGTTTTATAAATGTTATTTTATAATATTATTTATAAAACTCCAGTATTAATCACAGTTTAAATCCAGAGAAAGTATCTTTCTTCATATCCTGCTTAATGCCACCAATTACATAACTTTCGATTTCAGTTTCTTGTGGAGCATTCTGCATCATCTTGGAATTTAGCCAATGCTCAGTCCAGGGAAGTGGATTGTTTGACATAGAGATATCAAACATTGGTTTGATTCCGATTGCCTTCATTCTACGGTTGGCAATATACTCAACATAGGAAGAGAGAAGTTTAGCATTTAGACCAATCATAGAACCGTCCTTGAACAGATATTCTGCCCATGCTTTCTCTTCATTTACTGCACGAAGATACATGTCTCGTACATTATTCTCTTCTTCAGCAATGATTTCTAGCATCTGAGGATCATCACCATTCTTCCAATTCTTGATGATGTTTTGAGTAATTACAAGATGCTGTGATTCATCACGGGCAATTAGAGAAATGATTTTTGCAGATCCTTCCATGAGTTTTAGTTCACCGAATGCAAAGCTGCAGGCAAATGAAACATAGAAACGAATACCTTCAAGAATGTTTACATTCATGATTGCACGATAAAGCTTTCGCTTTAGTTCTTTGAGTTCAATATTTGCAGTAGTATGATCTCCTAGACTCCAGAGATTTCCCGAATCCCATTGATGAGCACACTGAATAAGTTCATCGTATGCTTGAGTAACACTAGTGGCACGTTCTAGAATCTTTTCATCATCTAGAATAGTATCAAATACTTCAGTCACATCAGAATAAACATTCTTGATGATGTAGGTATATGAGCGACTATGAATCATCTCCATAGTTTCCCAGATGGTCATGCAAGCTTCTAGTTCTGGAAGAGAACAATATGGAAGGAATGCAAGACCAGGACCACGACCCTGAACAGAATCAAGCATGATCTGATACTTCAGGTTAGAAGTGAAGATATGTTTTTGTTCGGGACGAAGTGTTTGATAATCTGCACGATCTTTCTGGAGGGAGACCTCCTCGGGTCTCCAGAAGTATCCAAGTTGTTGTTGAGTTAGCTTTTCAAAGATAGGATACTTGTAGCTATCATACCTTTGAACTCCAAGTGGCTTACCAAAAAACATTGGTTGCTTTTTAGTATCTACATGATTACTATTAAATACGGTCATACCCTTGATTTCACTTTTTGTATTTTTAATAAATTCCATGTAAGGTCTCCTTAGATTTTGCAGCTTTCGCAGTCTTCATCAGATTCTAGTTGTGATAGTAGTTGAGATAGAGCTTCTCCTTTCTCTTCTACATCAGAATCAGATTTGCTATCATATGTATTCTGATAGTATGATGTCTTCCAGCCATACTTGTATGTGGTTAGAAGGTCTTGTGCCATTACGCTAACAGGTACTTCATTATCGGCATAATTCTCTGGGTTATATGACCAGTTTCCAGAAATCGCTTGATCGAAGAATTTTTGCATAACTGCAACAATATTGATATAACCAATATTGCTAGGCATTTCCCAAAGAAGTGTATAATTCTTTTTGAGAGTTTGATAGCTGGGGACAATCTGCTTAAGAGGTCCCTTCTTTGATTTCTTAACGGACAAGTAATCTCTAGGTGGCTCGATTCCATTTGTTTCATTTGACACAACGGAACTGCTTTCCGATGGCATTTGTGCGGACAGTGTTGAGTGCCTGAGACCGTTAGCCAAGATGGATGTTCTAAGTGTTTCCCAATCATGGTTTAATTCGTTAGGTACGAGTTCGTCTACGTCTTTCTTGTAAGTATCAATTGGAAGAATTCCTTGAGAATACTTAGTGCGATTAAAATAGTCGCATGGACCTTTCTCTACAGCTAGTTGATTTGATGCTTTGAGTAAGTAATACTGGAATGCTTCAGTTAAATCATGAACTAGTTTCCAAGCCTGAGAATCTTCATACTTGACACCATTACGAGCAAGGAAGTGAGCAAGACCAATATAGCCGATTCCAAGTGAGCGTCGTGACTCGGTGGAGATACGTGCAGCTTCAACTGGATAGTTCTGATAATCAATGAGTTCATCAAGAGCACGAACTGAAAGATCACAAAGTTCTTCTAGTTCGGAGAAGTTGTTTAGCTTTCCGACATTGATTGCAGAAAGAATACAAAGTGCAATCTCGCCTGCCTGATCATCAATATGATTGATGGGTACTGTAGGAAGTGTAATTTCCTGACAGAGATTAGACATATTTACTTTGTCTAGGAAGGAACTATGAGAATTGCAGTGGTCAATATTCATGATGTAAATCCGACCAGTCTCAGCACGTTCTTTAAGCAGATCGAGGAATAGTTCTTGAGCACTGATAGTCTTTCTTTGAATAGACTGATCTCGTTCATAACTCTCATATAGTTGATCAAAACTATCAGTTCCAAAAGCATCATACAAGCCTGGAACGTCGTGGGGCGAGAAGAGCGAAATTTCTTTACCTTGGATAAACCTCTCATAGAAGATCTTGGAGATTTGAATGGAATAATCGAGTTTACGTACACGGTTGTCCTCCGTTCCTTTGTTATTCTTTAGAACAAGAATATCTTCTATTTCTTTGTGCCAAATAGGGAAGTGAACTGTAGCTGAACCACCACGTATGCCGTTTTGAGTGCAACACCTGACCGTCGCTTCAAATTTCTTGAGGAATGGAATAACTCCTGTATGGGCAACTTCTCCACCACGGATCTTGCTATTGATACCCCTGATTCGGCCTGCGTTGATACCGATTCCAGCCCGCTGTGCAACATAACGGCCAATAGCCATGTCAGAGCTGAAGATAGAATTGAGAGAATCGTCAGAATCAATAAGCACACAAGAAGCAAATTGACGAAGAGGGGTTCTAACGCCTGCCATGATTGGCGTTGGAATGTTGATTCTGTGCTTAGAGATTGCGTTGTAGTATCGTTTGACATAATCTAGTCTTGTTTCTTTTGGATACTCTGCAAAGATAGTCGCAGAGATTAGCATATACATGTATTGAGGAGTTTCATAGATCTGCTTTGAACTCCTGTCCTGAACCAAATACTTATCTACTACTTGACGAAGACCAGCATAGGTAAAAAGATAATCTCTTTCATGATCAATCCAAGAGTTAATTTTGTCCCACTCTTCATCTGTATACTTACAAGATAATTCTTTATCATAAACACCTTTCATGATGCCCTGGTAAAGATGATATCCTACTGAAGGGAACCCAGTTTTCCAGTTATTTCCAAAGACTTGTTTATATAAACCAAAAAGCAAGAGACGAGCAGCAACATACTGATAATTTGGATTATCGAGGCTGATAAGATCACTAGCTGACCTAACAAGGATTTCTTGGATTTCATCTGTGGTAATTCCATCATAGAATTGAATTCCAGAGTTGATTTCAACCTGGGAGGCACTCACACCTGCAAGACCACCGCAAGCACACTCAACCATGTTATGAATTTTATCTAGATCTAGAGATTCAAAAGTACCATTACGTTTTTTAACTTTAGTACCGTTACTCATACTTTCTTCCATGTAGTAAATTGAACTTTAGCTTCCAACCCTTGAAATGTGTTTTGTTCGATTATCTGCTGTGGGTTGAGTCCAGCAATAACCATATCGTTAATATCTTTTTCTTTTATGGTACTTGGCCATACTACCACTTTTTCTCCTGCATCAATAAGCTTGTCATACTTGTTAACGATTTGTACGTTGCGTGGCTCATTGTCTAAAATGAATACTCGATCTTTGTAGATGTTTTTATCTAGGTAAATGTCTGATCCGCACATGGCGATAGCATTAGACAGAAAAAGAGAGTCGAATGGACCCTCTGTTACATAGATGGTTTTATCGAAGTCTACAGTATCAAGTCCAAATAGTTTAACGTACTTGTCATCCAGGATGGTAGTAATATAGCGTAGTTTTGAATTTTTGTCAAGAGCCCGCCCCTGAAATCCAAAAAGCTTTCCACTTTTGGACATGAGTGGGATGACGATTCTGGACTCTTTGATTGAATTCTCTGTTTTGGCCCAAGCATGAAAATCCTCTGCGTAATAGAACTTAGAAAGATATTTTTCTGGAATTTGTCTTTTGAGAAGGTATTCTTTTGCTGGGTGTGAATTATTTAGTTCTGATATCTTTTGGAGTTCGGACAGCGGTGTTTTAATAAACACAGGTTTCTTGAACTCCATCATCTTTGGATTTGCTGTATTAGATCCTCGTCCAGTTAGCCCAGACTTAAATCTTTCCATGACATATTCATCATGGAGAGTTACATCCATATCCTTTAGGAAGTTTGCAAGACTCCTTCCAACTCCACAGTTATGGCACTTATACACCATATCCGATTTCATCAGAAAGAAAAACCCTCTTGCACGATTCTTGTTCTTCGCAGAATCGCCACAGTAGGGACAACGAAAGTTGTATAGGTTATCTTTTTTTCTTGAAAATTTTTCTAGACGAATAGAAATGAGGTTAATGTATTTGGTGTCAATGTAACTCATTTAGTGGAGGGCTGCTCAGTCCCCCCATTATAGTGCATTCCCACCATGTTGTCAATAAAGGGTACGACCAGTCCGACAACTAGCACAACCACCCCCGAAATTGCTGCCACCTGCCATCTGAATTTTAACAAATCTCCAACAGTTTTTTCAATTTCTTCTACTCTATCAAGTACAGATTTATGCTCTGTGGTGTTAGACTTCTTTATCTCTTCCACCATTTTAATTATAATCTCATCCGACTTCACGGTTTGTTCGATTCTCTCGTCATGTATTGCTAGCATCTTACTGATAGTCTGACTCGTTTCACTTATCTTTTCTATTGCAGAGTCGATCTTTTTCATCATCCTCTCGTATACGCTGAGTCTTTCTTCAAGTAAAGCTAATTTAGTTTCTGTTGAAGAATTTTGAAACATTTTACCCTCGGTTACTGAACTGGCTGTGAACCTCTGGAGGATGCAAATGTCGAAATCTTTTCAAATCCAGCAGAAGATGAATTGATAGTTTTGATCATCTTGACTCTATTACTAGCATTCAAATTTCTATATAAATCAACTAGTTTATTTGCACTGTCAGGAGAAACTTGAGCCTTTTCTCCATTGTCAAACATAACCATACCTTGTTGACCCGCCAATGAAATCTGTTTCAGTTGGTCAATTACCTTTCCACCACTCTCAAATAAATTTTGCTCTTTTAGTTTTTTCCTTTTTCTTTTGGAAGCAGGAATTCCTGGTGGCTCAACACTAGGAGGTAAAGATACTGCAGCTCCTGTACCAACACTATTCGCAGCAACTTCTTCGTTGTAGTTCATATTTTATTAAGTTCCTCTAAACAATATGAATCAGGTTGTATAGTTGAAAGTGTGTCTTGTTCGATTCTATTCAAGAACAACATAAAAGATTTCAAGTACTTCCAATACTGTTGTTCTATTTTAAAGAATAATATTGGTGTAGCTGCATCGCCAAATATATTATAAACAACTATAATATGATTTAACAAAAGATGAGTTTTGAGAATCCCCGTTTTATCAAATCGTTTCAGTAATCTTTTAATATACTTAAAACGTTTTAGGTCTTCAAAAAAATCATCTTTTGTCATTGCATTTGGATTGTCATAATGTTTTATTGCAAATAACAAAAAGTTATCTTCATTCAATTCAGTAAATCTCATATTTTATCAGGTGCCAAATGTTAGAGTTGCAGTTCTAGAAATAACTTCCTCAGTACCACCAGCAGATGTGATCTTTACTCTATACTTATAACCAGTAACTGTTGAAGTAGCACCAGTTAGAGTTAGAGTGTGAGTTGTAGCACCTGTGTAGATTCCAGTGTTGGTAACATTGGTCCAACGTGTTCCAGTTGCAGTTTGTACTTGCCACTGATAAACAAGAGTTCCTGGAGTTCCAGTTGTGGTGGTTTGACCATTAACTGTAAATGTTGCACCACCAGATGATGTAGTAGCATTCTGTGGATATGCAACGTTGATTGTTACTGCTGATGCAACGTCTGCTGCAATAGTATCATCAGTCTGAGTTTCGTTTGCGTTGGTATCTGGGTTAGAGATGAAAACTAGATGCTCAGCTTTATGACGAGTATTTCCTGCGGCATCAGTATATGTGCTATATGCCCACCAACCAGGACCAGTAATACCACGAACTTTGTTTTCATTTAGTTGTGCTTCAGTATTATCTACAAAAACAAAACTTTTGGTTACTGAATTAGGACCACCGCCAGCGGAGTTAGAAGCAGGAATACCAACAGCATTCTTTGCTTTATTTACGTTTGCAGTAGAATCAGTTCTTCCGTATAGAGACATTTAAACCCCTCTTGAATTTTTATTCTATTAATATTTATAAAAAATGGGGAGTTACCTCCCCAGCATACGTCTTATAGTGTTTTTACTAAAATCTATTATACTATTTTCTTTAAATCTCTTTGTCTTGCCAAGGTACTCAGAGAAGCTGAGGAGCAAAGCTAATACTAGACTCACTCCCCAGTTTACCAGCAAACATTCAATCACTTACAATTCTTTAGAAGTGCAGTTCTTACTGTTGCTGCTAGTACATTATCAATATCATTATCAGTGGTGTTTACATAGCGATCAAGTAGTTCACATACTAGTTTTTTAGTGTGGCAGCTATTCATTGCTGCAAGTAGTAGTGGCTTTACTACTTCTACTAATGCTCCCATGATTTT
>Ga0315902_10014637_pt1 | contig 10077 bp, 3 predicted proteins | sample LakEriMetagenome_9_FD_203523 | JGI IMG/M metagenome (GOLD analysis project Ga0315902, IMG submission 203523) | Freshwater fungal communities from buoy surface, Lake Erie, Ohio, United States - Buoy 12 MA117 | ecosystem: Environmental > Aquatic > Freshwater > Lake > Lake biofilm | place: USA...
TCTCTAATAGCGACACTAAATTAACACCATAATAATATTATAATATCACTTTATAACACCATACTAAGTGCTAATTTAAAAATCTATAACTACTATTTACTGTCGCTATTAACGAGGTTATACTGTAGCTATTAAAACTATAAAATAACAATCACGATTTATAGTTTTAATATATTCGGTTCAAAATAAATAATTCTAGTTTGATCCTATTGCGATGAACATTTATACCATTACGTATATTGTGTATATATATGTTAGGAGTACCACCACCAGCCAGTGCCATTGTATCGCCACTATCAATGAATGTATTTAGTCGTGCATCTAATGTTTTATAGTCTCTATAGTAAGACAAGTCTAAAGTATAAAAGCAGGTGTGAGCTACAGGCAATCTACTTAAATCACCCTTTGTTACATTTATTACTAATTTGGTTGTAGCACTTATTGTGCGCAACCCAGTCCATAAATAGACCAGTTGTACAAGTCTATCACTTGATAATGAAACTATAAATTTAGAAATATTATCAGAAAAATTATCATCTGTTTTACGTCCACTTATTACTATTCTACGTAGTATAAAATCCGGTGTTAGTGTATTACCTTCTATATACTGTGATAGACCTATATTATTATCATTTAGTGTTTCCTGTAGTTCAGTAAAATACTCAGGTAACCATGTAGGATTATCTCGTCTCTCTACCTCTAATCGCTTATTTATTAGTCTATCATTAATACCCACTAAATCTCTACTATTTATTACTTGTGTAAAACCACGTACAAACTCGGTTAGATTAATATTTTCACTACCATCCTTATCATAAACACAGTATTGGCATAGCATATATGTTTCCAAGAATTTAGGCTTATTAAATAAGGAGTTAAGCTGTGTTTTATAAGTATTATATATAGAACGTCTAGCGTCACTACCAGTTGCCGATAATATTTCCTGAACTATATCATAGAAAGTCTTACTATCCACATCAGGTAGACTAAGTATAAAATTAGGATGTAGTGAACTAGGTATACTATTTATGTATTGGTCTAGGTATAATTGTGCGTTAGTCTCAAGTAGCATATCCAAGCTAAACCTCATTGTCTGTGTATATAGTTTAGATGTTTCTAAGGCTGATATTTCAGTTATGTTATATTTTTTATCTAATAGCATGCTGAGTATAATATTGGATAGTCGCATACCTATACTATATTCTTTTAGTAAGTAGTATGCTAGTATACTACCAATAGTAGCACTATGTGGCCGAAGCGCTATATTATTACTAATTACAAAGTGTTCTGATTCTGGAGTAACTCTAGTAAAAAATAAATCAGTTAACTGATTACATATTTTAGTAAATACTTGTCTAGATACCCCACCAACATCATTAGCAATTTCACCACTATATTTATACTCAATACTATTAAGCTGTGTGAGTAGTTTACCATTTAGTAAGGTGAGTGTATTGATAAGTTCAGACTCTTTATTTATAGTGAATGTATATGTGTTTGGTAATTCTGCTGATCTACTAGAAGATATCGCAGGATGTGTAGTAGTTGTAATAGTATTATACTCCGTAGATATGTTGGGGGAGCTATCTCTTATTATTCTAATTGTTCCAATTGGGCTCTCTTCAAAAAAACGTACATTAATATCTGTGTTGCACACAATGTTTCGGCTATCGTCTGTTGCTGAAGCAACTCTATAAATTTTTCCATCTGTAGTAGTATAAAATACTAAACCAACACCAGCACCATCTGGCATATGAGTTATATTAGTTATATTCCGAAAGTCGTGTAAAATGTGATATGTTTCTCCTATATAATCTAGTGGATCTGGCATGTCTATCTCTATTTCATCCGATTCAATAAACATTAATTTGTAGTCTGATGTTAATATATAAATAGTAGCATTAAAATATTCATTTACTACTAACCATATATCTATAATATTAAATTCACTGCCAAAATTAATAGGTTCAAAAGAACTATAATATGCTCTTATTTGGTCTGGTGTGGTGGGTATTCCTGTGTATTTTGCTACAAATAGTTGTCCAGTGCTACTTAACGCATAGGAATCCTTATGTATAATCATTTTAACAATATTGTTTGGTAAATCTGTGCGAGTTAGTGTGGAAGCTTTATAATTATCACCTATCCCGAGGGCACAACTTCCATCACCAACTGCGTATACACGACCATTTGTCATAGATATAAATATAGTCGTACCATATCCATATGCCCAAACATCTCGTATACTATGAGGTTCTATGTTTGTTATCTGAACAAGTTCATCCGTTATTTGACTGTTCATTCCAAAATATTTTAACACGCCGGTTGTTTCACTTTTATCCCCTAATACCCAGGCTGTACCATCGGGTTTTACTACTAAAAAATTAGGAATATTACTACTCTGAAAAGTCCACAATTTAGACCCTGGTTCTAAAACTGCTTTTTTAGTAAAATCGCTAGCAGAATTTCCAGGCCCATTAGTGTTTATATATAAACTTCCATCACGTTGTAAAACATATGTATATTTATTATTACAATGCCATAGTTTAACAACATTAGTGATACCAACATCTATAATTTCAGTATCACATTCATTAGTGTCATAGTCATCAGTAAATGTACACTGATAAAGCTTAAGAGATGATGTTACATCATCAATGTAGTGAAAACCAGCAGCGTTATTGTGACTTGTTTTAATAAATGCTATCGTTGACATTTTACTATTATTATATATATAAGGACAATAAAATTTTTAGTACTTTCAATATATCACCAATAGCGAGTTTTGCTCAAATTATTATTTATAATTGATAAATATTAAGCTTATTAGCCATAAAGTGTGTGTTATAGTCACTATTCAGTGAATTTCACATAGATGCGAACTATTATTTATATTTTAGTAATATTACAAATATTGTGCTTTTCATCAAAATTGGCTAATCCAAGTTTTAAAAAAATTGATAGTAATTTATTATATAACTTGTCGGTTCGAAAACAACAAGAATATGGTTATTACAAGAAGTAAAACCAGAGCTGCTGCTATTGAATTTGAAAATACTTATAACCAACCTGAGCACACCACATCTAGCAATGCTACTAATACTCCTTATAGAGTAGAAGATCTATGGAACAGAGTCAGACCTTTTAAAAGCCGCTGGCAAAATAGGCGTTCTAGAAATGAAGGAATTTGGTGGGATGTTGGTGGATTTAAATATCATAAGACGAATGGGTTTGTGGGCGTTTATTATAAACATATTTCACATCCAATTGGAAATCGTGTTGGTTCTGAACATTTTAAATTGTACGCAACACATTCCATTGATCATTTTGTAGCATATGAGAAAGCGCTCAAATATCTTTTAGGTTCAGATGAATGTTCTTGGGATGAGAAAGATCGTGAAGAATGGGCGCGTGTTCAAGTTAAGTTCCATAATGCGTTAAAAAATGAACCTTATCACTAAAAGTGGGTAATACCCACATTATTTTTTTTGTCTATTAATAGTGATAAGTAACACCGCAAAATAATTAGACACATTACTATTTTATTGGATAAATATTTAGTTGATTAGTCGTATATAAATATTTATCTATTTATTTTGTGGTTTCACTTGACAGCATAAAATAAATAGATAAACCCGCGAAAATAATAATTCGGGCAATACCCACTTTTCGTTTTATAGCGGCGATGTGAGACCATATTATCTCGTCCTCAATAGATGACAAGCCATCGTTTACATATTTACATTATAATAACAAAACCATATAAAATAAGTATCTAACTGACCTAGAATGAAGATAAGTTGCATACCACAAAATACTATTTTTAATATGGATGAACTATTGCGAGATTATATCATAATTTAATTCACTACTAAACTAATTCATACATAACACTGATCAAGTCCATATAGTATCTGTCTATATGTAATTAGTAATTAGTAATTAGTAATTAGTAATTAGTAATTAGTAATTATACAAAAATTAATTTTACATGGTTACAATTTTTATATTGTTTAGAAATATGCTTACTAATAAGGTTTTACAAATTTCTTAGTTAATTTCTAGGAATAGTAATTTATCACCATAAAATAAATGGTAAATATTATTTTGTGGTGGTAAGATGTAATTATTAAAAACTAACTAAGAAATTTGTAAAGGCCTAGTATGTTTAAGCCACCATATCAGCTTTTATGGCTGGATAGGATTTGTAGTTATGAATGGCGAAATCGCTAAAACATAGATTTTCTAGGTCAACAATATTTTCAACCGGTTTTAGTAGTTCTAATGTAGGTAAATCATATGGCTCTCTTTGAAGCTGCGTTTCTACAGCAGAGTAGTGTGATTGATATATATGTACATCTCCCATATTAATAATTACATTTCTGGGTGTTTTATGTGTAATTTTACTAATTAGTATTAATAGTAGAGATGTACTAGCAATATTGAATGGTAGTCCTAAGAACGTATCTGCTGATCTCTGATACATTTGGCAATCTAGATACTCACCCACTACATTAAACTGTAATATTAAACTATGACATGGATATAATACACCTAAGTGAGCTTGTAGTGGATTGTAGTCTGTCATTATTATTCTTCTACTAGTTGGCTCGTCTATAATTTGTCTGACCACCTCTTTTAGTTGATCAACACCACAACCATTAAAATTACGCCACTGGTAACCATACATTGGTCCCATTTCACCTTCAGAGTAATCTAGTCCACATTTCCTTAAAAATTCAGCATTAGTATTTGGTCTCCATATATTAATACCTTTTTCTTCCAATTTTTTAGTATTAGTATCTCCACGTATAAAGAATAATAGTTCTTCCACAATTCCACGAAAGAACATCTTCTTTGTTGTTAGTAATGGGAATTCTCCACCTTCCAAACTAAACTTTATACTTTCACCAAAAATAGATTTAGTCATACCATTGCGTGTATCTGCTTCTACACCAGTTAGTAATATTTTTTTACATAGTCGTAAATATTGTGTCTCTAAATCAAAACATGGACTGTATATATTAAACTGGTATGATTGACCATTTCTATTATATATAGGACTAGAACTAATAGTTTTACAAAGTGGCAATCTAACAAAATTATCACATTCATAGTCCATAAATATTTTAGTTATATATATATTATTTAATAGTGGATGTATTATAGCACTATTAAATAATTGGCGACCACCTATAATCCAAACATTGGTGGAGTAATCTATATTTTTTAGAGCACTATCTAAACTATCATATGCTTTTATATTATCTATTTTAGATAGCTCCTCCAAATGAGATGGCGTGTTACTAATCACAATATTTTCTCTATTTTTAAGAAATGGCGTAGATTTCCAAGTATTATAGCCCATAATCACAACATTTTTGAAAAATGGATTGGTGGTAGTTTGTTTAAAATATTCCATATCCTCCAAAATTTTCCATGGAATTTTTCCATTCTTACTTATTCCATTTTTACTATCAATTGCTAGAATTATGTTAAACATTTTATCTATAACACAACAATATTTACATGAAACGCTTTGTATAATCAATTTTTACACTGTTTATATTCTATCATTATGCTTCCACTATAAAGCCAAAAGTGGGTATTGCCCGAATTATTATTTTTACCAGTTTTCCTATTTATTTTTTGGTCTATCCTAACACCATAAAATAAATAATAAAATAACTATTTCATCATGATAAATATTCAGCTTATTAGCCAGCTTAAATATCAGCTAAACATATCACTTTTTACTGTACAAGTTCGCCGTTGTGAACTACGACACTAAAAACGTCCTGTTACTGTACAAGTGTGGGACAGTGAACTTTTTTGTCCCAGACCATAAAAAGTCTTTATAAATTTTGGTGTTTACACCACTTTAAATAAAAGACTAAAAAGTGGGACAAAAAAGTCTACTGTCCCACACTTGTATATACACTGTAATATGATTAGAAATCCTACATTTATGGTGTTGGACGTTTTAATTCACAAAAATGGTCTTGCATACTTTATTGCCTACCCAGAGGCTAAAATGTTGTAAATATTTTTACTATTTATAATGTTACTGTAACAAATGGTAAAAATGTGGTGTAGACTAAATAATATTTCGCAAAATGCGAAATCCGATGGATAGCGATTATATATCTATTTACAATGATTATGTAATCCACTAAGAGGTTTTTGTGCTTTTCTACTATCACATTTCTTTAATTTTTGACATATTTCACTATCTATATAATCTTTATAATTAGTGATCATAAGATCTGAAAATCTATTTCTCTTACGATCTCCACTACAAACAGTATTAAATCGTGATGGTAATTTACTACTACATTTAAAACAATTATCAGCAAATATATTTAGGTCATCTTTAATATTACTATCTAATGATGCCGTTTTTGAAGTTGCTGGTGACACTTCCTCTACTTCATCCTTACTAGACACCATTCTATAACTTGATGGTGACACTTCCTCTACTTTATCCTTACTAGACGTTGTTCTTGACGTTAATATCATTTTGTCCACTAATTTGGGTGTATCATAACAGTTAGGTAATATTAGATTGGTTCCCTTTATGTTTAGTGGTTTTTTTGAGTAGCATTTACATCGTTTTAGATGATTATCATCTGGTATATAGTAGTCATCAATATTTAATCCATTTTTATAATAATGACATATATATTCATCGGTGAACTGTTCTCTATTTTTATCAGTATTTACTTTTACGGTTTTTTGGTATTTACTATTTATATACGCATTCACTAATTCGTTGTGCTTAGTATTAGGTATTTGTTTATACCTTGCTAAAGATATTTCATCCAAACTTGGTTTCAAATCAGACAACCAATTATTATATTTTTCCAAAAAAGTTGGATTTACATTCTGACAGTTTTTGTCCACATTGACTTTGCTATAATTATCTGATGAACATAAATTTAGTTCTTCTAACCTATTACAGTAGTTTTCCCCATTAGATATATCTATAATAGATTGTCGCATACTATTACAGTTTAAGCCTTTTTTATAAAATAAATCCAACAAATCTTTATCAGAAAGTGATGTTTTAACATTTGATGTATAATTTTTTAGTAGAATATAGATATTTTTTGATATTTTTATAGATAACTCAGACTTTAGAGTATCAATTCGCAATTTAATTCTAGTTAGTTCTGTATCTTTGTTACTAATACTACTAGAATTAATCTGTTCAATCTTTTTATTAAATAACCAGGTAATTGTGTCTATATCATACAGTTCCATTGGTGATAATTCAGCAATTTCACTATAATTAATTAATTTTTTACCAGAATTAGTATTTAATCGCCTATTTATCACATCTTTATTAACTCTATGTGTATATGTATACTTAGTATGAGTTCTATCATTATGTAAATACACATAAATATTCCATAATATTAAAATATCACAAATATTATCAATAATGATTGACGCATTTTCTGCTGTATCCGGTACGTTAATAAGTTCCTCTAAGTCTAAAAATAGTGTATAATGAGAAGGTAATATGATACTGGTATCTGTTTCTACTTTAGGAAATGTAGTACTATTATATGATTTATCAGATGCTACAATTTTCATAATTTCAGTTAATGTATTTTGTAATGTTGTAAATTTTAATAGTACTGAATCTATATAGATTGATTCAGTTGTGGTAGATAAATTAACATACGAAATATCCTCATAAATATAGTTGCTTATACTATTATCGTCACCTATGCGTGTAGGTAACATTAACATAATTATTCGCACAATTGCTTTAATAATTTCCACATTATTGGTAACACTTATATTGACAATTGGTCTAAAGGCATCACGTAAGTTTAGAATATTTGTGAATAATTTGTGTAAAGTTTCATATGGTTCACTTACTATAGTTTTTTGGTGTTGTGTATCTTGATAATCATAAATATAAATAAAGTAAAATAGTACTCTATTAGCTAAGATATATTTTGGAACTTTAGGTGGTAATTTATTGCTTATTGGTGTCTCTCCTTTTCTATAGAAAAAATTGTTATTTATCTTTTTACTATCCTCTAATATTTTAGTATGATATTTTTCAAATACTACTCTGAAAACTTCATTAATACTTTTAATTACTTTGTGTGTATCCTTATTTATATTTTCTCCACAAAATTTATCATAAAAAATCTTGAGAAAATCAGTTTCTAAATAAGATAATAAGATTTGCTGGTTTTCACTATACTTACCATTATAGTTTACGCTATTTGATTTCAAATATTCTACTAACCTTAATTGATCTGTAAGTTTATAGTCTAATATTTTAAGTATACATTCTCTAAATCCATCAGTAGATTGTTTTATTTCACTAATTATTTTATCATCTTGTGATATACTTGCTATATCATCTTGTTTAAGTAGTTCCTTATATTTTGAGAATATTTTATGTAAATTACCCAACTCACTTGTAATAACGGTAGGCAATTGTGGAGACTGGTGTGGATCATCACCATGGTTTACCAATTCGCTCACATCAAACGCAAAACTTCTATATGCTAATTCTTGATATTTAGTTTTTAGAGTGTTATATAGAGACATATCAACTGTATTAAATTTGGTGGATCTAAAAGTGTTCTCCATATAATGATAAACATATGGTAGTGTATTAAGTACTAACGATAGTTTGTTGTATATTGTAAAATCATTCATTAGCGCTAATATTTTACGAATATTAGCCTTAGCATTATCAATATTATTAAAACTTTTAATTAAATTATCATCTAACTCTTTGTTACTGATAGATTTTTTATTTCTACTACTTGATACAAAAAAATATTGTTCACTATTAATTTTATTACGGAATTCATCCATTTTAGCAGGATTAGATTTGTCTATTTTACTACGAGTATATCTAATATTAGCATTTATTTCATATAAGTTCTTAAAAGTTTTGGTGAAAAAAGTATTATATAATTTGTTAGGTTCTAATTCAATACATGTAACATATGAAATGTACAACATCTTACTTAATACAATAAGATTAATCATATCCAAATAAATATCAGAAGTGGCCTCTAAATCTGTTAATTCTATATCTATTAATCTCTCATTAATATTAATCTTTGATGATGTTAGTGATATTTCAAGTTGTTTATCTAATAATCCTAATAGATATCTATCATCTTCTATATTTTTAATTAGTTGATTACATATGTCGTTATATAATGGTTGTATATCTTCATGTAATTTATATGTGATTACATTTAAAAAATCCTTAAATCTATTAATTAAACTTATAGTAGTGCTTTCTAAAAAACTAATGCTACATGGGTGTTTTAATATGTTATTATCATTTCTTCTAACAGTACTATCAGCTCCGCCAGTTATAGTACTATCATTTACTACCTCTAAACTGTCACGGCTAACGTCATCGTCTAGTGTTATGTCACCTATAACACTATTATTTGTATTCAATATGAATGGATCATCTAATGTTTTACATGTATTATTGCATGTTTTTATAGCATCATCTAACAAATTTTTAAATTTATTGTTTATACCTGACAATATATGTTGATCATTTTTTGTATAGATTATTATATATGCTGTAGTGCTAGTATCTGTTATAGAAAATTTACCACTAAATATACAGTTAACATCATTAAGAATAGCATATAAAGCACATAACCTATCCATTGTAAATAATATCATACCTTTTTCTTTACAATGACGCACTAAACCCCAATCACCTGATTTTTTTAAATCTAATAAAACCAATATTAATAGTCTAGTATAAGTATCATCTGTCAATTCATCATATAGATCTTTCACCTTTAAATACTCACCCATTAGATCTTTAAATTTTAATAACTTGTCTATTAATTTAGATAATGGTGCTATAACTTTAACACTTGACGTACCTTTATGAAGTATATCATTCAAGAACATAATTCCTGATGATAATTCCTGTATAGAAAACCCATTTCTAATTTCGGGTATTTCTTCCCATTGTGTAGCACCAACTATGTTCGTTCTTACATAAAATCTTATTTGGTCATTACTAGAAATAATGGCATTTTCCTTATTCTCTATTTTAAT
>Ga0315902_10014641_pt1 | contig 10076 bp, 10 predicted proteins | sample LakEriMetagenome_9_FD_203523 | JGI IMG/M metagenome (GOLD analysis project Ga0315902, IMG submission 203523) | Freshwater fungal communities from buoy surface, Lake Erie, Ohio, United States - Buoy 12 MA117 | ecosystem: Environmental > Aquatic > Freshwater > Lake > Lake biofilm | place: USA...
GCCGCTCTCCACGTCGGGCAGCAGGACGTCCTGCTGGGCCCGGTTGAAGCGGTGGATCTCGTCGATGAAGAGCAGGGTGGGCTCGCCGGTGTTGCGCAGCCGATGGTTGGCCCCCTGCAGCACCCGCCGCATCTCGGCCAGGTTCGATTCCACGGCATTGAGCGGCTCGAAGCGCGCGCGGGACCGCGAGGCGATGATGCGGGCGAGGGTGGTCTTGCCGGTCCCGGGCGGGCCGAAGAAGAGCAGCGACTGGATGCGGTCGGCCTCGATGGCGCGGCGCAGCAGCAGCCCCGGGGCGAGCAGGTGGCGCTGTCCGGCGTACTCGTCGAGCGTGCGGGGCCGCATCCGGGAGGCCAGCGGGGCCGCCGAGAGTCCGTGCCCGCGATCACCGGGCGGAGCAGGGGAGCTGCCTGGATGCGTCGAGGCACCCTCACCCGCATCGCCCAACTCGAAGAGGTTCGACTGCGACACGCCGACGAACGTAGGGACAGGCTCCACCGGGGGAAAGGCCCGGTTGCTCAGGCGCGTCGTTTCGGCAGAGGTCGACGGCGATCCCCGTGGTGGCTGCAGCCCCCGGTCGGAACGTCACCCGGTCCAGGGTTTTCCGGCGCAAGGCCTGTCCCCAAGGCCTCTCCAGCCTGTCCCTCAAGCCTGTCCCCGATCTGAACCCGCCTGCGGGGCGGGGCGGATGGGCCGGTGCGGGACCTCGGACAGCCGACAACGAAAACGCCGCAGGTCCCAAGGGGGAACCTGCGGCGTGGTGGATCCGACGTTCGGGACGTCGGCGATGGCTCAGACCAGCGAGATCTTGTCACCCTTCTTGAGGGTGACGATGGCCTTCTTGTAGTCGCTGCTCTTGCCGGCGGCCTTGGTCATCTGGCGGCGGGCCTTGCCCTCGTAGTTCGCCGTGTTGACCTTGGTGACCTTCACGTTGAAGAGCTGCTCGACGGCCTTCTTGATCTGCGGCGCGGTGGCGCGACGGTCGGCCAAGAGGGTGTACTTGTTGAGCTTGTCGGACTGGAGGGCCGCCTTCTCGGTGATGCGGACGGTCTTGATGGTGTCGAAAATGGTCATGTGATTGCCCTTTCTGGTTACTTGGCGATGCGCGCCTCGACCGCCTCGAAGCCGGCCTTGGTGAAGACCAGCTTGTCGAACTTGAGCAGGTCGTAGGTGTTGACCAGGTCGGCGGTCTTGAGCTGCACGCCGGCCACGTTGCGGCTGGCGAGGTAGGCGGTCTTGTCGGCCGCGCCCAGCACCACCAGGTTGGTGTTGCCGTCGAGGCCGAGGGCCTGCAGCACGGCCACGAAGTCCTTGGTCTTCGGGGCGGAGAGCTTCAGGTCGTCGATGAGCACCACGTCACCGGCCTTGAGGCGCTCGCTGAGGGCCTTCCGGAGGGCGAGGTCACGGACCTTCTTGTTGACCTTCTTGGAGAAGTCGCGGGGCTTCGGGCCGAAGACCACGCCACCACCACGCCACAGGGGGCTGGCGAAGGAACCGGCGCGGGCGCGACCGGTGCCCTTCTGGCGCCAGGGCTTCTTGCCGGTGCCGGCCACCTCTCCCATGGTCTTGGTGCAGGCGTTGCCGCTGCGCTGGGCTGCGTTGTAGGCCACGACGGTGTCGTGGACGGCCTGGGTGCCGCGGCCGTCGCCGATCAACTCGAAACGGACGTCGAGTTCACCGGCGGCATTTCCCTTGGAGTCTTTGATCGAGAGTTTCATGGAGTCGTTTCCTCTGGGCGATCCCGGTGGGGATCACCCGCGGGATCCTTGGGGGTTACTTCTTCTTGGCCGCGGCGGCGGCCTTCTTGTCGTCCTTCTTGGCCGTGGCGGCATCCTTGGCCTTCTTGCGGGCCTCGGTGATCTGCTTCAGGCGGGCCGAGTTGATGGCGATCTTCTTGGCCTCGCGGATGATGCAATAGTCGCCCTCGCTGCCCGGGAAGTTGCCCTTGATGAGCAGGACGTTGTCCTCGGGGCGGACCTGGATGATTTCCAGGTTCTGGGAGGTGCGGCGGACCACACCCATGTGGCCGGGCATCTTCATGCCGCGCATGACGGTGCCGGGGAAGAGGCGCTGACCGATGGCGCCGGAGCGGCGATGCCAGCCCTTGGCGCCGTGGGTCGCGTCACCGCCGCGGAAGCTCCAGCGGCCGACGACGCCTTCGAAGCCACGTCCCTTCGTGGTGCCGATGGCATCCACGAACTGGCCGGCCTGGAAGAGATCGGCGCCCACGGTGTCTCCCGACTTGACCTCCTTGGAGAAGTCGCGGAATTCGCGGATGCGCTTGACGCCGGTGAGCACCGGCTGTTCGCCGTTCTGGCCGGCGGCGTCGACCTTGACGCCCTGCTTGGCGAGATGGCCGACGACGGCCTTGGTCAGGCGGCCGAGCTTCTGGTCGCCGTAGCCGAGCTGGACGGCGTTGTAGCCGTCCTTCGAGGCCTTGGTCTTGACCTGGAGCACGCGGTTGGGGCCGACATGGACGACCGTGACGGGCACGAGTACGCCGTTGGAGTCATACACACGGGTATGACCCACCTTGAGTCCGATGAGTCCGAGGGGCATGGCTGGGAAAGTTAGATCTTGATTTGGATGTCGACGCCGGCCGGGAGGTTGAGCTTCTTGAGCTCATCCACGGTCTTGGCGGTGGGATCGAGGATGTCGAGCAGGCGCTTGTGGGTGCGTTGCTCGAAGGATTCCTGCGACTTCTTGTCGGCGTGCGGGGAGCGCAGCACGGTCAGCCTCTCGATCTTGGTCGGGAGGGGGATGGGGCCCGCCACACGGGCACCGGAGCGCTTGACCGTCTCCACGATTTCGCTCGCGGAGGCGTCGATGACCCGGTGGTCGTAGGCTTTGAGTCGGATACGGATGCGTTGTCCAGCCATTGCAAAGAACAGGTTTGGGTTTGTTGGAGGGAAAGATCAGCTGCGGGCGGCAGGGCGCTTCTTGGCGGCATCCATGACCGTGGTCAGGACGCTGTTGGGAACCTGCTCGAAGCTGAACGGTTCCATGCTGTAGGAGGCGCGGCCCTTGGAGAGCGAACGGATGGCGGTCGCGTAGCCAAACATTTCGGCCAGCGGCACCTGCGCGGTGAGGACGGTCTGCCCGTTCTTGGCGTCGACGCCCTGGATCATGCCGCGGCGGCGGTTGATGTCGCCGAGGATGTCGCCCTGGTATTCGTCGGGCGTGGTGGCCTCGACCTTCATGATCGGCTCGAGCAGGATCGGGCCGGCCTGGGCGAAGGCGTCCTTGAGGGCAAAGATGCCGGCCATCTTGAAGGCCAACTCGTTGGAGTCGACCTCGTGGAAGGATCCGTCCTTGATGGACACCTTGATGTCGATGACCTGGAAGCCGGCGTAGACGCCCGACTTGATGGCCTCTTCGATGCCGGCGTGGACGGCCGGGATGTACTCCTTCGGGATGGTGCCACCCACGACCTTGTTGAGGATCTCGATGCCCTTGCCCTTCTCGTTGGGCTCGACGTCGATGATGGCGTGACCGTACTGGCCGCGACCACCGGACTGGCGGATGAACTTGCCCTCGCCCTCGGCGGGCTTGGTGATCGTCTCACGGTAGGCGATCTGCGGGGCGCCGGCGTCGGCCTCGACCGAGAACTCGCGCTTGAGGCGGTCGCGGATGATCTCCAGGTGGAGTTCGCCCATGCCGGCGATGATGAGCTGGCCGGTCTCCTCGTTGGTGAAGCAGCGGAAGGTCGGATCTTCCTCGGCCAGGCGCTGGAGGCCTTGGGACATCTTGTCCTGGTCGGCCTTCGACTTCGGCTCGATGGCCATGCTGATGACCGGCTCGGGGAAGGTCGGGGGCTCGAGGGCGATGTCGAAGTCCTCGTTGCACAGCGTGTCACCGGTGGTGATGTTGCGCAGGCCGACCAGTGCCGCGATGTCGCCGGAGTAGACGCTGTCCACGTCCTTGCGCTCGCTGCCTTGGATGACCATCAGGCGGCTGACGCGCTCGCGCTTGCGGGTGCGCGGGTTGTAGATCGAGTCACCCTTCTTGAGCTGGCCCGAGTAGACCCGGAAGAACACCAGCTTGCCGGCGTAGGGGTCGGTCCAGAGCTTGAAGGCCAGCGAGCAGAACTTGCTGTTGTCGTTCGGCGGGACTTCGAGGGAGGTCTCGGTGTCGGGCACCATTCCCTGGGCCGGAGGGATGTCCAGCGGGGAGGGGAGGTAGTCGACGACGGCGTCGATGAGCACCTGGATGCCCTTCTTCTTGAAGGCGGTGCCGCAGAGCACCGGGATGAGCTCGATCTTGCAGGTCAGGCGGCGGATGGCGGCCTTGAGCACCGGGGCGCTGATGGGCTTGTCCTCGAGGACGAGCTCGGCGATGGAGTCGTCCTTGTTGGAGACCGCATCGATGAGTTCAGCCAGGGCGGTCTGGGCGCGCTCCTTGTGGGCCTCCGGGATCTCGGTGATCTCGTACTTGAGACCTTCGTTGGTGAGGTCGCCCTCGCCCCAGATGATGGCCTTCTGGTTCACGACGTCGATGACGCCGGCGAACTTGTCCTCCGCGCCGATGTTCAGGTAGATCGGGAACGCGTAGGCCCCGAGCTTCTTGCGCATGTCGTTGAGCGCGTTGTCGAAGTTGGCGCCGGTGCGGTCCATCTTGTTGACGAACGCGATGCGGGGCACCTTGTACTTGGTCGCCTGACGCCAGACCGTCTCGGACTGGGGTTGCACGCCGGCAACACCGCAGAACACGGCGACCGCACCGTCAAGCACGCGCATGGAGCGCTCCACCTCGGCCGTGAAGTCCACGTGTCCGGGGGTGTCGATGATGTTGATGCGGTGGGCGATGCCTTCGAAATTCTTCTGGAGCCCGGCCTCCTTCTTCTGCGTCCAGAACGAGGTGACGGCGGCCGAGGTGATGGTGATGCCGCGCTCCTTCTCCTGCTCCATCCAGTCGGTCACGGTGTTGCCGTCATCGACGTCACCGATCTTGTGGATCAGGCCCGTGTAGAAAAGGATCCGCTCGGTGGTCGTCGTCTTGCCCGCGTCGATGTGGGCGCAGATGCCGAAGTTGCGGGTGCGCTCCAGCGGGTACTGGCGCTGCGGGGAGTTGACGGACTGGTTGATGGCCGCGGGGTCGCTCATGATGGGAAAGATCGTCTAGGGTGCAGATGAAAAACGCCCCGAATGGGCATCGGGGCGTCAGAAAACGTGCGAAATCACCAGCGGAAGTGGGCGAACGCCTTGTTGGCCTGGGCCATCTTGTGGACGTCGTCGCGCTTGCGGATGGCGCTGCCCTGACCCTGGTAGGCCTCGAGGAGCTCGGTGGCCAGCGCCTGCTTCATGGGCAGACCCTTGCGGTCGTCGGCGAACTTGACGATCCAGCGCATGGCCAGGGAGGTCTGGCGGTCTGGGTTCACCTCCATGGGCACCTGGTAGGTGGCTCCGCCGACGCGGCGGGCCTTGGTCTCGATGCGGGGCTTGGCGTTGTCGATGGCGCGCTGGACGATCTCCAGGGGATCGACGCCCGGGGTCTTCTCGGCCAGGGCCTCGATGGCGCCGTACACGATGCGGCGGGCCACGTTCTTCTGGCCGCCGAGCATGACGGTGTTCACCAGGCGGCCGACCAGGACGCTGTTGTACTTGGCATCCGCGATGACGGAGCGCTTGATGGCTTGACGGCGACGGGACATACGGAAGTCGGTGGAAGGGGGATCGTTGGAAAGGGTGGAGCGGGCGCGTTGGGTTTCGACGCGTTATTTCTTCTTCGCAGCGGCGCCGGCCTTCGGGCGCTTGACGCCGTACTTGGAGCGGCTGACGCGACGTTTCTCGACGCCGGCGGCGTCGAGCGTGCCGCGGACGATGTGGTAGCGGACACCGGGAAGGTCCTTCACGCGGCCACCGCGGACCAGGACGATCGAGTGCTCCTGGAGGTTGTGGCCCTCGTCGGGGATGTAGGCGATCACCTCGTACCCGTTGGTCAGGCGGACCTTCGCGACCTTTCGCATCGCCGAGTTCGGCTTCTTGGGCGTGCGGGTCATGACCTGGAGGCAGACACCGCGACGGAAGGGGGCGTTCTCCAAGGCCGGAGACTTGGACTTGTAGTTGATCTTGGTGCGGCCCTTGCGGACCAGCTGGTTAATCGTAGGCATCGATGCCGAAAGGTTATCGCCTCCGTCTGCAGCGACGGAAACGGGAGCGCGGACCTTACCAACCGAGCGGGTCCGTGCAATACGTTTTTTGAAAAAATCGGTCCGCGGCGGGAATCAGGCCGGGAATCGGGTGGGTTCAGGGTCTGGTGGTAGGACCTCCGGCGGGCCGATGCTCGATGCGGACGAGCTGCGTGTCGCGGTTGCCGACCCAGGCCGATCCGTTCTCCAGCACGTAGAGGCATCCATCGGGCCCGATCTCGAGGTCCATCGGGCGCATGAAGGTCATGCCCGGGCAGAAGCGCTCCATCCGCAGTTGGCCTTCCGGGGTCTTGGCGATGCGGTGGTCCTCGTCGAGATGCACGGCCACGATCCAGTTGCGCGACCACTCGTAGATGAACAGCGTGCGGTCGTACTCGCGCGGCAGGCGGTTCGGCGAGGTGGATCGCTCGTCGTAGCGGTAGACCGGCCCGGCGCAGGCGGTTCGGCCGCCGTTGCCCACCGCGGGGAAGCGGGTGGAGGCTCCGTAGGGGTACCAGAGGAAGGCGGGCTGGGCCGGCGGCAGTTCGGCCGGGCCGGTGTTGAGGCGCGAGGGGTTCACCGGGTGCGCCGCATCCCAGGCCTCGCCGCTCTGCCGGGAGGCGAAGTCGTAGCGGTGGTACGGCCGGTTGTCCCCGCCGAAGTAGGGCCAGCCGAAGTTGCCCGCGGCCCGGGCCTGGTTGATCTCGTCGAACCCGGCGGGTCCGCGCTTGTCGTTGGGGCCCCCGGCGTCGGGGCCGACCTCGCCCCAGTAGAGGTGCCCGGTGGCCCGGTCGACGCTGATGCGGAAGGGGTTGCGGTTGCCCATGACATAGATCTCGGGCCGTGTCTTGGGCGTTCCCTTGGGAAAGAGGTTGCCGGCCGGGATCGTCGCCGTTCCGTCCGGCTCAGGGTGGATGCGCAGGATCTTGCCGCGCAGGTCGTTGGCGTTGGAGGCCGATTTCTGCGCGTTCCAGGGCTCACGTCCGGGCCGCTCGTCGATCGGGCTGTAGCCGTCGGACTCGCCGGGGTGCGTGTTGTCGCCCGTGGCGGCGTAGAGGTTGCCGGCGGCGTCGAAGGCCAGGGAGCCGGCCGAGTGGCAGCATTGGTCGCGCTGGGTGGGGATGCTCAGCAGGACCTTCTCGCTGGCGAGGTCCAGGGTTCCGTCCCGCAGGGTGAACCGGGAAACCCGGTTCACGCCGGTCTTGTGCCCGCTCGCGTCGACGGGCGTTTCCGGCACGGAATAGAAGAGGTAGATCCACGAGTTCCGGGCGAACTTGGGGTCCAGGGCGATGCCCAGCAGGCCGTCCTCGAGCTCGGTGTAGACATTGAGGGTGCCGGCGACCGTGGTGGCCCGGGTCTTGGGGTTCCAGACCTTGAGCAGGCCGGCCCGCTCGATGAAGAAGACCCGGCCGTCGGGAGCGGGGGCGATCTCCATGGGGTTGATGACGGTGTCCTCGGGCTGGCCATCGCCGTCCTGGTCACGGTCGGTGTCGAGGATGACCTTGTGGAAGGCCCCGTCGACCTGCGGACCCGACGGCTTCGGGCTGGGCTTGGGGTCGGCGCCACGGAGGCTGTGGCTCGTCCCGAGGACGATCAGACCGAGGGCGGCCGCCCGGGAGAGGGCGGCCAGGCGGTGGGGCAGGGGGCACGGAGGCGTCGGCGCGAGGGACATCGTGCGCCCAGTCAACCGGAGTCCCGCCGCCGAGGCAGTCTTTTTTGGCGCCCCACGCTCCGGTGCCTGTCGAGGCGAAGCGGATTCCCGGGGACTCAGGAGTTCCGGCTCCCGGGGTGCCCGCACTGGGCCTGGTGCCGGAGCGCGTGGTCGATGAGCGTCAGGGCTGTCATGGCCTCGACGAGCGGAACCGCGCGCGGCAGCACGCAGGGATCGTGGCGGCCGCGGCCGCGCAGTGTCGTGTCCTGCAGGTGGACGTCCACCGTGTCCTGCGGATGCATGACCGTCGCCACCGGCTTGAAGGCCACGCGGAAATGGATCGTGGCGCCGTTGGAGATGCCGCCCTGGATGCCGCCGGAGCGGTTGGACGTCGTCACCACCCGGCCCTCCACGTTGCGGAACGGGTCGTTGTGCTCCCGGCCGGTGAGCAGCACGCCCTCGAAACCCGAGCCGATCTCGAAGCCCTTGGTCGCCGGCAGCGACAGCATGCCCTTGGCAAGGTCGGCCTCGAGGCGGTCGAAGACGGGGTCTCCCCAGCCCACGCGCACGTGGCGGGCCACGCCCAGGATGATCCCACCCACGCTGTCGCCCTCGCTCCGCCGCTCCTCGATGAGGCGGATCATGGCCGGGGCCGCCTCTGCGTCAGGGCACCGCAGGATGTTCGACTCGATCGCGGCGGCCGTGACGGTCTCAGGATCGACCACGGCCTTGAGGTGCTGCACCTGGGTCACGCAGGCGAGGACCTCGACCCCCCAGAACTCCCGGAGGAGCTTCTTGGCGATCGCCCCGGCGGCCACCCGGCCGATGGTCTCGCGCGCCGAGGTGCGGCCACCGCCCGGCCAGGCGCGGTGGCCGTACTTGGCATGGTAGGTGTAGTCGGCGTGGGAGGGGCGGAACTTCTCGGCCATCTCGTTGTAGGCCTCGGAGCGGAAGTCCTCGTTCTTGACCCACATCGAGATCGGCGTGCCGAGGGTCATGCCCTCGAAGGTCCCGGAGAGGATCTTCACCGTGTCGGTCTCCTTCCGGGGGGTGACGATCGAGGACTGTCCCGGCCGGCGCCGGTCCAGGTCGGGCTGGATGTCCGCCTCGGTCAATGGCAGTCGCGGAGGGCAGCCGTCGACGACCACCCCGACGCCGCCGCCGTGCGATTCGCCCCAGGTGGTGATGCGGAAGAGGTGTCCGAACGTGTTGCCCATGACGGGTGCGAACCTTGCGCCGAACGGCCGGTCGGAGGAAGGGCAAACGCGCCGCCGGCACGCCGCGACCGGTTGACATCGGCCGGGTGGCTTGTTGGGGTGGGGCAAACCATGACGCGAGTCTCTCTGTTCTCGATCCTTCTCGGTGCCGCGCTCGCCCTCGGGGCACTGCCCGCCGAGGCCGACACCTTCCAACCCGAGCCGGGATTCGTCTCCCTGGTGCCGGGCAAGGACCTGAGCGGCTGGAAGTACCAGCCTTCGGAGATCTTCGACGGCAAGACCGAGTCGAGCGACGGGCGCTACACGGCCCGGGACGGGCAGATCGTGGTGAACGACTACGTGCCATCCAAGGGGCCGCACCTGCGTCAGTTGTGGACCCAGCGGGAGTTTCCCAAGGACTTCATCCTGCGCCTGGAGTTCCGGGCCTCGACCAACGCCGACAGCGGGATCTTCCTGCGCGGGCCGCAGTTGCAGTGCCGCGACTACCTCGTGGCCGGGCCCTACAAGCAGCTCAAGAAGTACAAGCCGCAGGACTGGAACCGGATCGAGGTGGTGGTGACGAACAACGTCGCCCACTGCACCTGCAACGGCGAGGTGCTCGAGGCCGCGCTCAAGCTGCCGGCGACCGGGCCGATCGGGTTGGAAGCCGACCGGGGCCAGATGGAGTACCGACGGATCCGGGTCCAGGAACTGCCGGCCCGGTAGCCGGCTGTCGGCCCGCCGGGGCATCCGGCCTCCGGACATGCTGCGCCGGCCCGGGGTGCCTCCCGGTTTTCGGAGTTTCCTCGTCGGCAGGGCGCGCCCACGATCTCCCGCGTGACGCGACGGTCCCTTCTCGGTCGCCTGGCGCGGCGGTTGCCGCCCGGCGAGCTGGTCTTCACCCCGGAGACCCTGACCGCGCATGCCGGCGACAAGTGGTTCGCCTCGCACCCGCCCGAGGCGGTGGCGTTGCCAAAGTCGGTGGAGTCCGTCTCCCGGATCCTCGCCTTTGCCACCGCGCACCGCATCCCGGTGACCCCACGCGGTGCCGGGCACGGCTACGTCGGCGGTTGTGTGCCGGTGCAGGGCGGCATCGCCCTCT
>Ga0315902_10014642_pt1 | contig 10076 bp, 6 predicted proteins | sample LakEriMetagenome_9_FD_203523 | JGI IMG/M metagenome (GOLD analysis project Ga0315902, IMG submission 203523) | Freshwater fungal communities from buoy surface, Lake Erie, Ohio, United States - Buoy 12 MA117 | ecosystem: Environmental > Aquatic > Freshwater > Lake > Lake biofilm | place: USA...
AGAAAAGACTTCCAGCCGGAATATGATTTTCCCGCAGCAAGCGGACTGCTGCTCTGGTAAAAATGACATACTGCTGCCGCCAAACCATCCGTGGCATCGAGCTTTTCAGGCATATCCGCATCCGGGATCTGCAACACACGCTGCAACATAGCGGCTACCTGCTCCTTGGAAGCTGCTCCATTGCCTGTAATGCTCTGTTTGATTTTTCGCGGTGCATACTCCTGCACAGGAATTTTACGGCTAAGCGCGGCTGCTATGGCAACGCCTTGGGCTCTTCCCAACTTCAACATCGACTGAACGTTTTTGCCGAAGAATGGCGCTTCAATAGCCAACTCATCAGGATGAAAACCATCGATGAGTTCAATACAACGCTCAAAGATTTTCTGCAATTTCAGATGATGGTCTTCAATCTTATCGAGTCGAAGCACTCCCAAGGCCAACAGCTTCATTTGCTTGCCCTGAACCTCAATAAGGCCATAGCCTAATATAGTTGTCCCCGGGTCAATACCTAAAATGATGCGCTCGTTGCTCAATTGCTCTTTTCTTTGATGCCGTAAAGCTATGATAGTTCTGTTCATCGCCATCGGTCTCATTTATGTTCTCTATGCACTTTGGTTGCTGAGCATGATTGTGCAATGGATGCGCACAGATGCGGTTCCCAATTTCTGCAATAATGCTTCGCATGTAAGCATTATCATTCCCTTTCGAAATGAAGCCGAACATCTGCCCGCACTCCTTGGCGCACTTCACATTCAAATGAAGGAGGCACCCGGGGCGAGGATCATTCTGGTCGATGATCACAGCACAGACAATTCTCTTCTAATCGCCCGGCAATTCCAGCAAGAAAACGAAGGCGTAGATGTAATTATTCAGCGCGAAACACATGGCAAAAAAATGGGTGTAGACATCGCGCTTTCCAGGGTGACTACAGACTGGATTGTAACACTCGACGCCGACATTCAACCCTGCGATGGCTGGCTAAAACGCATAGCCTCCTGGACAAAAGACAACACACATGACTTGCTTATCCTGCCGCTTCACATAGGTCCGGGAAAAAATTTCATTGGTCATTTACAAGAAGTTGAATTCGCCAGTGTGATGGCCATTACAGGTGGTATGGCACTTGCCGGACAACCGATTCTATGCAACGGAGGCAACTTGTGTTTTCGCAAGGAAGCCTATTTGCACGTGCGCCCTAGTCGAACTGACATGCACATCACCAGCGGCGACGACGTATTTCTTCTTAACGCGCTCAAGCCATTCGGCAAAGTAACGTGGGTGCACGACCCCCATGTGCGTGTATCGACAGCACCAAAATCAGGTTTGACAAACTTTGCCTCCCAGCGTCTGCGCTGGATGGGCAAAGCGGGATTCATTCGCGACCCATGGTTGCAGTTTACTGCGTGGCTTGCATTTCTGGCCAATGCATTTTTCCTGACTACTGCTATCGCTTCATTGATGGGTTACTTCCCAATTCCAGTTTTCATTTCGTTAGCAGCACTTAAAATCCTGCTCGACGGATGGCTTATCTTGCGAGTAGGCAAATGGTTGTGCATAAAACAGCTGAAGAGATTTTATGTGGTGCTCATTTTTCTCTATCCCTTCTATGCAACTTTGTTCCCGTTGATGAGCCAATTTGTAAAACCATCGTGGAAGGGACGAACAACCAACAACCGCTAGCACATCGATCACCGGCGCAAATCGCATGGAAACGATTCCGGTCGAATCTGCCTGCTATGGCAGGACTGCTGTTTATTGCTTTTGTGGCTTTGGTTTCGCTGCTGGGCCCCTTCATTCGCCCCGACTCTACAGTCGACGCCAATGACCAATCACTCGTGTTAAGCCGATTAAAACCTGGCACAACAATTCAGGAAATACGAATCAACTTCAGCACTCCTGAGGTCAGCTTTTGGTCAGAATGGAAGAACGGTGGTAAACCGAACAACTATAGGTCCATCGCCATTGAAAGCATCACAGATCAGGGTGACTCACTTCTTTACCGGATGAAGGGAAATGAGAATTCCAAAGCCATTTCCATTTCAAAACAAGAACTCTTAACCAATGAAAGCGGTGGTTATTCCTTCGCACGAACCTTTCACTTAGGCACCGATAAATATGGACGTGACTTGCTTTCGAGACTCATGGCAGGCGCACTTATTTCTCTCGCAGTAGGAGGTATTGCCGTCATCATATCATTATTGGTTGGACTCACACTTGGACTCATTGCAGGCTACTATCGTGGATGGGTCGATCAGCTCATCATGTGGTTCACAAACGTAATTTGGGCTGTACCTACACTCATTTTAGTAATGGCCATAACATTTGCCTTCGGCACAGGTTTTTGGAAAGTATTTCTCGCTGTCGGCCTTACCATGTGGGTGGAAGTTGCGCGCATTGCACGGGGTCAAGTGCTGGGTATTCGTGAGAAAGAATACATCGAAGCCGCTCGTGCACTTGGGTTTTCTGAATTGCGTATCATGTTCAACCACATATTACCCAACATTCTTTCACCCATCATAGTTATATCGGCAGCCAACTTCGCATCAGCGATTCTCATCGAGGCCGGTCTCAGCTTTTTGGGACTGGGCGCGCAAATACCTACGCCAAGCTGGGGAAATATGATACGCGAGCACTACGCCTACATCACCACCGACTTAGCCTATCTGGCTATTGTACCAGGATTCATGATTATGTTGCTGGTTCTTGCCTTTATGATGGTGGGCAATGGACTTCGTGATGCACTCGATGTGCGCGAGTAATAACCAATTCTCTTTTACATTCGCAGCTATGGAAAAAAATGCACGCATTTACGTGGCAGGTCATCGCGGCATGGTAGGCAGCGCCATCGTGCGACAACTCGAACAGCAGGGATATTCTCATGTTATTACTCGAACGTCATCAGAACTCGACTTGCGCAACCAGCAGGCGGTGCAGACGTTTTTTGCAGAATCAAAACCGGAATACGTATTCCTCGCTGCAGCTAAAGTCGGTGGCATTCACGCTAACAACGTCTATCGCGCAGAATTCCTCTACGATAACCTGATGATAGAAACCAATATCATCGATGCTGCTTATCGCACCAACTGTAAAAAGCTTCTTTTTCTTGGCTCTTCGTGCATTTACCCGAAAATGGCTGTGCAACCATTGAAAGAAGAAAGTCTGTTATCCGGTTTTTTAGAACCAACCAATGAACCTTACGCCATTGCCAAAATTGCAGGAATCAAGCTGTGTGAAGCCTACCGAGATCAATACGGTTGCAACTTCATTTCAGGCATGCCAACGAATTTATATGGACCCAACGATAACTATGATCTCCACAACTCGCATGTATTACCGGCGCTCATTCGCAAGTTTCACACTGCCAAAGTAAATGGTGAGAGCGAAGTGGAAGTATGGGGTACCGGCTCTCCATTGCGCGAGTTTTTACACGTCGACGATTTGGCAGAAGCGTGCATGCACCTCATGCTTCACTACAACGAAAAGCTGTTCGTCAACATCGGCACAGGTGAAGATCTTTCCATCAAAGCGCTTGCGGAAATGGTGAAGGAAATTACCGGCTTTGAAGGAACAATCCGCTGGAATACAGAAAAGCCCGACGGAACGCCCCGCAAACTCATGGATGTGTCGCGCATCCAAGCTTCGGGTTGGAAGCACCGCATTTCGTTGCACGATGGAATCTCCTCTGTTTACGAAGATTTCAAAACGAAAGAACTTACGGAGCTGCGAGCCAAATGAGCCGCATAGCCTTCATACTTTTCTGCTCGCTATCTTGCTTGTTAACGGCGAATAAATCAATTTGCCAGCAATCAAGCATTCCCCTCAACCGACTGTGGAATATCGAATGCGAAAGCATCGCACTTCGAAATGATACCGCCACTATTCACCTCGCCGAGAAACCCGGTATTTTTCAGAAAACAATAGGACGACCCGATCTGACTTGGCTCGAAAGCAATAAGAAATTCAGTAAAGTAGGAGCAAAAATTTTTCGTGATCACGCCGTCGATATTCATGGGGAAGATTATCGCATAATTGTTGACCCCTTGTTCGATATTTCAGTTGGGAGAGATGTTGCAGATACCGGTGGATTTCAGTCTGCTAATCTGATGTTCAACCAGCGCGGTATTCAACTCATGGGCGAAATCGGTTCGAAGTTGAGTTTCCAAAGTGCGTTCTTTGAAACACAAACACTCGCACCCGACTACATACGACGCATGCACGATGCTTCAGGAGTTTACCCGTCGTATGGTCGCACGAAAGCCTTTGGCGAAAGAGGTTACGACTTCGCAATGGCCACCAGTTTGATCACCTTCGCTCCTTCTCGCTCTGTTACGCTGCAGATGGGCCAAGGACGACAATTCTACGGGCACGGCTATCGATCTATTCTTTGGAGTGACGCCTCATTCGTCTATCCATTTGCCAAGGCAAGTTTCGAATTATGGAATGGAAAACTTCGCTACAGCTCTATGTACGCCGAGCTTCGAACCCTCGAGCGTTTGCCCAAAGGGGAAGTGCCCGAATCGCTCTTCAAACCCAAATCGGCGAGTGTGCACTACTTGAGCATAGCGCCTCACCCAAATGTAGAAATTGGCCTTTTCGAAAGCACTATCTGGAATCGCTTCGACAGCACGGGCACACATGCGCCGTCGGCTTGGGCCGCCGTTCCAATCATTGGAATTCACAGCGCTGCTGTGGGGCTGGACCAGGAAAACAACAGCATGATTGGACTCAACCTGCGTGTTTCTCCCGGAAAAAAAACAAAGTTATACGGGCAGCTGGCTATTGACCAATGGCCATCGCCCCGCATCGGATGGCAAGCGGGCATGCAACTGTATGACCTTGCAATCTCCGGTTTGCATGCTCAACTCGAATTCAATCACACGGGCGATTATCTATATGCAAGTCCGTATCCGCTTCAAACCGTATCGCACGCCAACCAGCCATTGGGCCACCCGGGCGGCAGTGCGCTCAATGAGCAAGTGCTAATCCTCAATTACCGCAAACAGCGCTGGATGGCGGAGGCGCGTGTAAATCGTATGATTCAGAGTGGCGGTCCTCAGGGTGATTACACATCTAATCCCGATGAAATACGACAGGATTTTGTAGCATGGGGAGTTAGGGATTTGTATCAGGCCCAAGCATCGCTATCCTGGATCGTACAACCTCAAACATGCACAAGTTTGAGCATTGGCCTTACCTGGCGACAGGAGTGGGTTACACAGATTATTGAACCTATTTTCAAGTCCGAAACACGTTACATTTGGTTCGGATTGAAATCGAACATCCTGAACCACTACTCCGATTTCTGATCAACACGGAATGGGCAAGGAATTGTCTATTTTCGCAACAACCAACTACCAAATCACAACGGACGTGTCAGAGATTTTACGTGAGCTAATCGGTTCTTTCAGTACTGCCTTTTTCTTGGTGCTTATTGCAACGCCGTCCCTAATTAAGGTGGCAAAACTCAAACACCTCGTAGACGAGCCGGGTGATGCTCGCAAACTTCATCGCAGATCGGTGCCTACCATTGGCGGTATTATGATTTTCGCAGGAACCATCATCGGATATTGTTTGTGGTTTCCATCCAAAGAGGGTTGGATTTTAGGAAACAATTACTTTCCCATTGAGGCACTGAATGAATTCAAGTACCTCGTTGCCTGCATGTTCATCCTCTTTTTTCTGGGCTTAAAAGACGATATCATTGGTGTATCGCCGGCGAAAAAGTTATTGGTGCATATGCTCATAGGATTTATTCTGGTATATGTGGCCGAAATAAGAATCACGCAATTCTGGGGACTTTTCGGGGTCGATGATTTACCGTATTGGCTAAGCCTTGCTCTCTCTGTATTCGTATACATAGTCATTGTAAATGCCATCAACCTCATTGACGGCGTGGATGGGCTGGCTGCCGGATTCAGTTTTATTGCCAGCATAGCTTTTTCCTATTGGTTTTACAAAACCGGTGACCAGCCACTGGCCCTATTGGCCATCGGTCTGGCGGGCGCCCTGCTTGGTTTCCTCGTCTATAACTTTCAACCTGCTAAGCTTTTCATGGGCGACTCAGGATCCCTAATTATCGGTCTGGTACTTTTCGTTCTAGCGGTTAAACTGATTGAATTTCCGGTGAGCCGAATGCTGGTAAACATGGAACCGGTTCCCAAACCCGTATTGGCTATGTCGATACTAGCCTACCCGTTGGTGGATACGCTGAGGGTATTCATTTTGAGAGCTCTGAAAGGTCGCTCCCCTTTCTCGGCAGACAAAAATCACATTCACCATAAGTTACTTGCCATTGGACTCAGCCACCGTCAAACATGTTTTGTGCTCTACGGATTTTCTATTGGCATAATTCTTTTGACATTTATGAGTCCTGCCTATTCGCCTAATGTGAGCTTCATTCTTGTCATGACTGTAGCAGTCCTCACACTTAATTCCGTTTTCCTATTTAAAAATAAGCGCTGATCACCTCGCGCAGCACTTTCCTAAACATGGGCAAAATTCTAATCATCGACGATGAGCAAGCTATCCGCAAAGCTCTCAAAGAAATTCTTGAATATGAGTCATTCGAAGTAACCGAGGCTGAAGACGGTCCGACTGCCTTGAAGCTTGTAGACAAAGATTCATTTGATCTGATTTTTTGTGACGTTAAGATGCCACGAATGGATGGAGTAGAAGTGCTCAGCAAGCTGAAAGAAAAAGGCGTTGAAACTCCGGTTGTAATCATTACCGGTCATGGCAATATTGAAACTGCCGTAGAAACGTTGAAAAAAGGCGCCTACGATTTCATACAAAAACCACTCGACCTCAATCGCATTTTGGTAACGGTGCGCAATGCGTGCAACCAAGTATCACTGCAGAAGGAAACCAAAACTCTTCGCAAGAAAATCGCTAAGGCACCCGCCTTTCAAATTGTCGGCAAGAGTCCGGTTATAGAAGAAATCAAAAAGCTGATTGACACCGTTGCACCCACCGAAGCCCGCGTGCTCATTACCGGAGGAAATGGTTCGGGGAAAGAGCTGGTTGCTCGTCAATTGCATGATAAGAGTGAACGCGCGTCAGGCCCTTTCATAGAAGTGAACTGCGCCGCCATTCCTTCCGAACTCATCGAAAGCGAATTATTCGGCCATGAGAAAGGTGCCTTTACTTCCGCAATCAAAACGAGGCTCGGCAAATTTGAATTAGCTGAAGGGGGTACCCTATTCCTCGACGAAATCGGCGATATGTCGCCGGCAGCGCAAGCCAAGGTGTTACGTGCGCTGCAGGAAAGCAAAATAACCCGCGTTGGTGGTGATAAAGACTTTAAAGTCAATGTGCGCGTGTTCGCCGCAACCAACAAGGATCTTCGAAAAGAAATTGAAGCCGGTAATTTTCGTGAAGACTTGTTTCATCGACTTTCGGTAATTGTAATTCGGGTTCCTTCACTGAGCGAACGGAAGGACGACATTCCGCTATTAGCAGAACACTTCCTGAACCTCATTGCCGAAGACTATGGACAACCGGTGAAAGAAATCACTTCGGGGGCGCTGAAAGCATTGCAGGAATTGAAATGGACGGGCAATGTGCGTGAGTTTCGCAATGTGATGGAGCGCCTGGTGATATTGTCGGGCAAATCGATTGACGAAAAACTCGTGAAAGCCTACGCTGTGCCGAATTTCAGCTGATGAATGCACATCCCTGTGGTCCAAAAAAGTTGAAGATTGAAAGTTGATGGTTCAAGGTTGCCCCCTCTAATCCTGCAATCCTGTAATCCTGTAATCCTTAAAAAACCTGCTTCTTCCGCGTACTAAATTCACGTCGTTGTTCATATTCTGACGAAATTTTTCACGCCCACGACATTTACATTCGCGGGGTGAATACCGAAACAAATTTCCTATCTGAACTCAACGATGCACAGCGAGCTGCTGCTGCACACATTAACGGTCCGCTTATGGTTATTGCCGGCGCCGGATCCGGTAAAACACGCGTACTTACTTACCGCATAGCGCACCTCATTCATCAAGGTGTCGATCCCTTTCAAATTCTGGCACTCACCTTCACCAATAAGGCCGCGAAAGAAATGAAAGCGCGTATCGGAAAAATCGTGGGCGACCATGAGGCGCGCAACATTTGGATGGGTACCTTCCACTCGATCTTCGCGCGCATTCTTCGCATCGAATGCGAGCGCATCAACTACCCCCGCACATTCTCCATTTACGATACCGCAGATTCAAAAAGCCTTATCAAAGACATCATCAAAGAGATGGGGCTCGATGATAAAATTTATAAACCCGGTGTCGTATACAATCGCATATCATCTTGTAAAAACAATTTGATTTCCGTAGCCGATTATCTCAACGATGTCGAAATCCAAGCCGAAGACCGTACCACCGGTAAACCCCAGATGGGCGAAATCTACAAGGCGTACAACCTGCGTCTGTTCAAAGCCGGAGCGATGGATTTCGATGATTTGTTGTTCAAGATGAATGAGCTCCTGCGCGACTTCCCCGACGTGCTGCATAAATACCAGCATAAGTTTCAATACATACTGGTCGACGAGTATCAAGACACCAACTTCTCGCAATACCTCATCATCAAACAACTGGGTGCAGCCTACGAAAACGTTTGTGTAGTGGGCGATGATGCGCAAAGCATCTACGCGTTTCGCGGCGCCAACATTCAGAATATTCTCAACTTCCGCAAAGACTATCCTGAATATGCGCTTTATAAACTGGAGCAGAATTATCGCAGCACTAAAGTGATTGTTGAAGCTGCCAATTCGATCATCTCCAAAAACAAAGAGCAAATTAAAAAATCGGTTTGGACCGCCAACGAAGAAGGCTCGCGTATAAAAGTCCATAAAGCTCTTACCGACAACGACGAAGGGAATTTCGTGGCCAATCAGATTTTCAGCATTCGCGCTGAAACTGCCGCCGACCCATCACATTTTGCCATTCTGTACCGCACAAACGCGCAAAGTCGCTCGTTCGAAGAAGCCTTGCGCAAACTGAATATCCCTTACAAGATTTTCGGTGGACTGAGCTTCTATCAGCGCAAAGAAGTGAAAGATCTCGTTGCCTATTACCGCCTCGTGTGCAACCCCAACGATGAAGAATCACTCAAGCGTGTTATCAACTATCCCAAACGTGGCATTGGCGACACAACCATCAACAAACTAGTTGTTGGAGCAGCCGAAAGAGAAATCAGCATTTGGGAAATGATTGGTCGCGCGCATGAAGTTGGACTGAGCGGCGCCACGATGCATAAAGTGAATGAATTTGTATTACTCATTCGCAGTTTTGCCGTTCAACTGGAAGCGAAAAATGCGTACGACCTCGGACATCAAATAGCATCCGAATCAGGATTGCTAAAAGAGCTTTATAGCGACCGCACCCCGGAGGGAGTTGCGCGCTATGAAAATATTCAGGAGTTGCTCAATGGTATGAAGGAATTCTCCGATAAGCAAGACCCTGAATTCCCGGATCGATTGCAAAGCCTCGGCGACTTCCTTGTTGATATTGCTTTGCTCACCGATGCCGATACCGACGATAAAAGTGACGAAGGCAAAGTGTCGCTGATGACGATACACGCCGCCAAAGGACTTGAATTCCCTTACGTGAACATAGTAGGTTTGGAAGAGCAGCTCTTTCCTTCTCAACTAAGCATCAACTCGCGTGAAGAACTTGAGGAGGAGCGCAGATTATTTTACGTAGCACTTACTCGTGCGGAGAAAAAAGCCACGCTCAGCTATGCGTTAAGCCGCTATCGCTGGGGTCAACTGCAATACTGCGAAGCATCGCGCTTCATCGAAGAAATCGACGAGCAATACCTTGAATTGCCTTCTCCGGAGCGCACACCCATGGCTACCAAACCCATTGATTTTCGTTCAGAGCGTGGCAACTTCTTCAAAAAACCCGCAGCACCCGAAAAGCCTGTACGCCCCATTGAACGTGCACCTGAACCGTCAACACCAGTGGCTCCTCCGGTAGGCTTCAAAAAAATTACTTCTGCTGCCCCAACCCTGCCGCTGAGCGGTGAATATGCTCAACCGGGCGATCTGGAAGTAGGCTCTGAAGTAATCCACGAAAAATTCGGTAAAG
>Ga0315902_10014645_pt1 | contig 10075 bp, 5 predicted proteins | sample LakEriMetagenome_9_FD_203523 | JGI IMG/M metagenome (GOLD analysis project Ga0315902, IMG submission 203523) | Freshwater fungal communities from buoy surface, Lake Erie, Ohio, United States - Buoy 12 MA117 | ecosystem: Environmental > Aquatic > Freshwater > Lake > Lake biofilm | place: USA...
GCGGCCAGAAGGTGGTGCTCAACGGCGGCCTCAACTGCTCGATCCTCGACGGCTGGTGGGCGGAGGCCTACGACGGCCACAACGGCTTCGCGATCGGCCGCGGTGAGACGCATGCCAACGACGCGATCACCGACCGCCGCGACTACGAGGCGCTCTACCAGGTGCTCGAAGAGGAAGTGATCCCGCTGTTCTACGACCGCGATGCCGACGGCCTGCCGCGGCAGTGGATCCGGATGATGAAGAACTCGATCGGTTCGCTGGCCTGGCGGTTCAGCTCCCATCGCATGGTGATGGACTACGCCCGGGCCTGCTACGTGCCGGCCGCCGGCGGCGTGTCGTGCGACATGAACAACCGCTGATCAGCCGTGGGGCAACCGTCCCGGTTGCCAGACTCACCACGCACGCGCCGGCTTCGGGCTCCCCATATCCCGTCGCCGGACGCTCGCTGCGCCCATCCTGGGCTCCACTCGCTCGGACCTGCCTGCGCTCCGGCATCCTGCCTGCGCTGGTCAGCTACGCCGGCTCCCGGGACACGGGGAGCCCGAAGCCTCCCGTGTTCCCGAGCGACGCTATCGCGGCTGCTTGGCGAACTCGGCTTCGTCGCGCCACTTCTTGGCGTCTGCCTCGGCGGCCGTGAGGGCGGCGCGGGTCTTGTCGGCCGTGGCGCCGAGCTCGGCGGCTCGCTTCTCGGCTTCGGCCACCTGCGCGAGGATCGCCTCGAGAGCCTTGCGGGCCTGGAGGAGCTCGGCGTCGGCGGCGTCGTGGGTCTTTGTGGCCGCGGCGAGCGTGGTCTCGGCCGCTTTCACGCGGTCGTCGAGCCGCGGGGGATTTGTGTCGGGCGTGCCGAGCGGCTTGGCGTCGGCCGTGGCGTAGGCCACGAGCGTGCCGGCGAGGTCACCCGCAAACAGGCGGCCGCCGTCGCTCGTGGCGGCTACACGCAGCGCGATATCGGCGTGCTGCGGAAAGTCGCGGTCCTTTGCGCCATCGCCCTTCCACACGACGGCTTTCTTGTCGCGGCCGCACGTCGCGAGCCGGCCGTCGGGAAGCCAGGCGAGGCCGAGCGCGCCGCCGGGATGGGCGTCCCACTCCTTGATCTTCGTGCCGTCCTTGCGGGCCCAGAGCCGCACCTTGCCGTCGTCGCTCGCCGTGGCGACGACCGTGCCGTCGCCACGCCATGCCACCGCCGTGATCCCACCGGCGTGCCCCTTGAGCACGGCATCTTCGCGGGCTCCACGGGTCTCCCACAGAAAGGCGTTGCCGGCCCTGTCCCCTGTCGCGAGCATCGTGCCGTCGGGCGAGAACTCGACGGCGGTGACCCAGTCGGTGTGCTTGCGGATCTCGGCTTCCACCTGGCCATCGGCCGTGCGCACGAGTCGCACCACCTTTTGCGGGCCGCCGAGGGCCACGAGCCGCTGGTCGGCGGTCACGTCGGCGGCGAGCACCTGGTCGAACTCATCGCCGAGTTCACCCACGCGTTTGGCCGTCGCCACGTCCCAGAGCACGACGCGGCCGTTCTTCGCGCCGCGGCCACCGCCGGCGAGCAGGAGCTTCGCATTGCGCGAGAACCGCACCGTCTTCACGTCGCCCTCGGGGAAGGGCAGCACGCCGAGGAACGCAAGCGACGAGGCGTCGTAGAGCAGCACCTGCTTCCGGCCGCCGACCGCGACGAGGCTGCCATTGGGCGACGCCGCGAGGCCCGTGATCGCGAGCGGCTTCGCCCCCGTACTTTCGACCGCGAGCGACAACCGCGGCGGCATCACGGGCGGACCGCTCGGCGCGGCCACTGCCGCCGGATCGAGGGCCAGCGACGCTCCCGCCTTCCGCGTGATCGGCTTCCCGCCGGCCCGCTCGATCGCCCCGCCGGCGATCCACTTCTTGAGCACATCGAGCATCTCGCCGGGAATCTTGTCCGCCTGCGGCGGCATCTTGGGCTCGGACGAATGGCTCGCGAGCTGCCAGAGATACGACCCATCTGGATCACCCGGTGCGATCACCTCTCCCGATGAGCCGCCCGCCATCGCCTGGCCGAAACTCGTGAGGTCGAGCCCGCCCTGCTTCTTGTCGGCGTTGTGGCAACTGCCGCACTTCTCACGAAAAATCGGCAGCACGTGCTCCTCGAACGTCGGCGGCGCATCGGCGGCGGAGGCAGTGGGCGCCGTGATGATAAATGCGATTCCCAGCAGCCAACTCGCCCAACCCGGCTTCGGGGAAGCGGCAAAAGTCTCCTCGCTCCGGCCGCAGCGGCCTCGCTCGGGAAGCGTTCGCCGACTCCCCCTGCGCCTCCCTTTCTCAGTTGGGGAGGCTTCGGGCTCCCCTTGTCCCGGGAGCCGGCGTATTTGACCAGCGAAGCCATGGATGGCGCAGCGCAGGCAAATCCGAGTGAGCCGGAGCCTGGAGGGCGGAGGCGAACGTCCGGCGATGGGATATGGGGAGCCCGAAGCCGGATTGGGCGAGTCGACGTTGATGTCCGCGGAGTGCATCGATGGGATCAGTGGTTGAAGATGAACTCAGGAGAATTCAGGAGCGCCCAGAAGACGTCTTCGAGGGCCGCCTTGCGGTCGGGCGCAGTCATGACCGTCATCACCGTCTCGATCCGCTCGCGCTCCGTCGGCATCCGGCCGTAGCACCGCACGAACAGGCCGTCGATGATCTCACTGTCGGGTTTGCCCTCGCCGACCTGCCGGGCCACGAGGCCGCCCTGCTTGATGCGGTCGTTGGCTGCGTCGCCGTTGAGGAGATGCAGGGCCTGCGAGAGGCTTGGGTCCATGCGGACGGCGCAGCTGCAGACGTCGTCGCGGGTGGCGCGGCCAAACGTGGTGAGGAAGTAGTTCGTGGTGCGGCCGTCGGCCACCTGCACGGCCCGGGCGCCGAGCGGCAGGCCGGGAAACTTGTTCTTCGTGTCGGTCACCTCGGCGAGCACGTCGAGCAGCACCTCGGCACGGATCCGGCGGACGGCGGCGTGCGAGAAGTTTACGTCGTCGAGCTTGTTCGTGGCGTTCGTGTCGCACGACCGCTGGTAGGTCCGTGAGAGCACGATATCGCGGACGAGCTGGCGGAAATCCCAGCCCGAGGCGGCGAACCGACGGCCGAGTTCGGCGAGGAGCGGGCCGTTCGACGGGGGATTGCTCACGCGGGCGTCGTCGGGCTCGTGGACGATGCCGCGGCCGAAGAAGTGCGTCCAGGCGATGTTCGCCACGTGCCTGGCGAAGTAGGGATTGTCGGGCGAGGTGATCCAGGCGGCGAGGGCCTCACGGCGGTCGCGGTCGGTCACCTTCGGGGCCTCGCCGCCGAGGAATTTAGGCGCCACGGTCTGGCCGGTGACGGGATGCTTCATGTCGCCGGAGCCCGAGTCATACACGATGAACTCGCGCGGGTCGTCGCCCCGCTTGCGGGCGATCTGCTTGAAGAACGCGGCGAAGCCGTAGTAGTCGTCCATCGTCCAGCGGTCGAACGGATGGTTGTGGCACTGGGCGCACTGGATCCGCATCCCGAGGAACGCCTGGGCGACGTTTTCGGAAAGCTTGAGCGTGTCGCGCTCCTGCTGGAAGTAGTTCGTGGGCGGATTGGTGAACGTGCCGCCCGAGGCCGACACGAGGTCGCGCACCATCTTGTCGATCGGCTCGTTCGCGGCGATCCGCCGGTCGAGCCATTGGTGATAGAGCAGCACCGCTTTTGGGCTCACTTCGTTGGGAACCGTGCGGACCTGAAGGATCTCCGCCCACTTCATCACCCACAGCTCGACGAATTCTTTGCGGCCGAGCAGTTCTTCGACGACCTGGGCCCGGCGGTCGGAGCGAGCATCGGCGAGAAAGGCCGCCCGCTCCTCGGGCGTCGGCACGAGGCCCACGAGATCGAGCGTGACGCGGCGCAGGAATGTCTCGTCGTCACACACGCTCGACGGGGCGATGCGCAGGCTTTCGAGCTTCCGATCGACGAGCTCGTCGACCCAGGTGCCACCCGTTTCCTTCGGATAGGTGAAGGCGAGATCCTTCGGGATCACGACGATGGGCGAGCCGACCGTGATCGTATCGTAGCGGGCCATGATGAACGCTTCGCCACGGCTGCCGGTGGTCACGAAGCCCTCGGGCGAGACCTTCGCCGTGGGGTCGTTGTTGGAGCCATACCAGCAGAGGTCGGTGACATCGCGGTCGGTGCCATCGGCAAACCGTGCGACCGCGACGAACGGCTGGCGGACATCGGCGCCGGCCACGAGTGCGGTGGGTGGGTAGAGGTCGAGGCCGACGAGCTTCGCCACAGGCGCGGGGTCGTCCGGTGCGCCCGCCGCGATCCAGCGCACAAGCGTCGCGGCCAGTTCGCTCGTGGGCTCGAGCCGCTTTCCGCCGGTGTGTGCGACGGCTCCGGTCGCCTTCGCGACGAGCAGGCTCTCCTCCGGGGCCCCGGGGTCGATTCGGCGGCCGGGGAACTCGCGGGTGATGCGGTGATAGTCGCCCGCTGGGTCGAAGCCGAAGAGCGAGAGCCGGAAGCCGTCCTTGCCGCGGGCGGCGCCGTGGCAGCTGCCCATGTTGCAGCCGGCCCGGGCGAACACGGGCATTACGTCGAGCCGGAATGAAAGCGGCGGATCGCTCGAGGCCGAGACGACGGTGACTGGAATCTCTCGCACGTGCCCGGCATGCTCGACGATCAGCTTGGCGTCGCCGTCGGCCAACGGCTTGAGCAGGCCGTTTTCCACGGCGAAGAACTTCGGATCCGAGGGCTTGAGCGCGGGGGCTGCGACGTGCTCGGTCCGCCCGTCGGCGAACGTGGCCTGCACGAGCACCCGCTGCCGGTCGCGTGCCGAGTCGAGCCGGATCGTCGGAGGATAGACCTCGATGCTGACGGGGGCATCGGCCCACGCGAGCGTTGGCCAGAAGACAAACGCGATCACCACCGCTGGGAATGCCTTCATGGCTTCGGCCCTTGATTGGCGGCGACGGCTGGGGGCAGCGGTTTGTCGATGCGGAGCGATGTCGGGGCCATCTGGTGAATCATGATCGCATCGCCGACGGGCACCTCGATTCGGCAGATGAGGTTTTCATGTTTGCCGACCGGCGCGTCCGCTCCGACCGTGATCGGGAATTCGAGCGTTTCGGTGCCGGCGGAGAGATCGAGCGTGGGTGCCTCCACCTTGGTCGGGAGCCCCAGGAGCCGCGCCTTCGCCGTGCCGGTGAATGTGGGGGGCTTCGCTGCTTTGTATACGAGCTTCACCGTGCCGCCCTGCTCGACGACGGCCTTTTCGGCCGTCATCTCGACGAGCGGTTCGACGATCGCAAGTGCGACCGGTCGGCTGGCGACGACCATGCCCTTCGCAGTTCGCTTGCCGGCGGCCTTCTTGTCCTTTTTTTCTCCCTCCGGCACGAGGGTGGCGGTGAGCGCGACCTGCCACTCCTTCAAGGGAGCGTCGCCCGAGCAGGTGATCGGGAACACCACCTCCGACTCGCTTTCCTTCACCTCCACGGCGGAGGCGCCGATGCCATTCGGACGAAACGGCATCTCGAGTCGCACGCGGCCCGCGTAGCCGTCCGCGCGGTTGACCTTCACCGTGAGGTCGAGCGTGCCCCGCCGTGCGATCGGCGTGGGAGGCATCGTGACCTCGATCGAGGCGGGCGCCTCCTCGACGACGGCCACGGCGAGCCGGTCGCTGAACGACGTCCGATAGGGTGTGCGGTTCGGCTCGCCGAAGACGAGATCGGTGCCCTGCCGAAGGTTACCGATCTCCTGGGCCGCTTCGCCGTCACCGCGGACCACCCGCACGGGCGTGGCGGCGGTCGCCGGTGCCGCGTCGGCGGCGGCCTCGAAGACGACGATGCCGTTCGGGGCCGGGTCGGCGATCGTGGTGGGCAACGCCGTGACCCCAGGCGGCAGGCCCGGAAATTCGAGCCGCACGGGCTCGCCGCATTCGGTGCGGGCGGCGTTGAACACGAGCGCGGTGCGGTTGCCCCGGGGCACCGCCGCCACGAGCCGCTGCTGGGTTTTCGTCTGCGCCGGAGGCACGCTGACGGTGACCCGCGGCACGATCGGCTCGACGTCGATCCAGTAGATGAACTCGGGGCCGCCACGCCGCTCGAAGTCGTTGACGCGCAGGAGGAACGCCCCGTCGTCCGGCACGGTCACCTGGACGAGGCTGTCGGGCCCGTCGGCATCGTCGCTGCTTGTGATTCGTTCGCGCTTGTCGGTGGCGCGGTGGGCAGCGATCACGAGGTCCACAGGGGAGCCCAGCCGGCGGCCCCAGCCCGTCACCTTCCACTTGGATCCCTTCGGAGCCTCGATGCGAATCCAATCGACGTCCTCCGCCGTGTCGATCCGGCCCACAATCGCGCCGGGAGCCTTGGCAGCCGAGCCCTTTTCCGGCTCGTCGTTCGGCTCGACCGATTGGAACACCGATTCGGTCGTGATCCGCAGCGGCACCGGAATCACGGACGTTTTGCCATCACGCACGGCACGCACATGGACGAGCGAATCGCCACCGGCCGGAGGCAGCACGACCTGAGACTTGAACGAACCCGCCGGGTCGCCGAACCACTCGACTTCGACCGTCGAGCCGGGAGCACCGCCAGGCGGCCAGGCGACGTGGGGGATCGGGAAGTCGCCCGCGTGCAGGACATACAGGGCGTTGGCCCCGCCATAGGCGCTCTCTCGCACGCGCAGAAAGTAGTCGTCCTCGCGTGGTGCCACGGCCGAAAGGGCCGCATCCTGCGCGAGCAGGGGATGATCGTCGCAGGCGGCGATCACGAACCCCTCGGCATCCACGAGCTCGACATGCGGATCGAGCATCTGCTGGTCGAGCCGCACCGCATCGACGACGGCCGCGATCCGCTCGCCGGCCCGCAGATGCAGCTTGAAGACATCGACGTCTTCATTTTTGAGCCCGCCCCACACCGCCCGGCCCGGCTCGAGCGGTGCGGCCTGGGCGAAGGAATCGTTCGGCTCCTGCTCCGCCGCCTGCTCGGACGCATGCACGTGAAACACCCGCAATTCCGAGAGGCCGTCGCTCGTGCGCACCCGCATGCGGTGCGGGCCGAGCGGGCAGTCGGCTGGCACCGTGAGCTTCACCGCGAGCGTCTTGTCGTTTTCCACGGTGGGAGCAGCGGCGGTGATGCGGCCCTGCTCGAAGAAGATTTCCGCGGCGCCGTCGAGTTCGGTGCCGGTGATCTTCACGTCGATCGCGGCACCCTGCCGGGCCGCCGGCGGTTCGATGCGATCGATCGTGGGCTCTCCCCGGACTGCTGGGCCGGCAAGGCCGAGGAAGAGGAGCGCCGGCATGGCGAGCAGCCACGTGTTCGATCGATGCATCAACGAGCACGAACGCATGGGTGGATGCCGCCGCTGGCGGCTCCGTCAGGCGAGGAGTTCGTTCCTGACCTTGCCGCCATCGACGATTTCGACCGGGCGATTGCCAGGGGCCACGAGTTCCTTGTCGGCCACGATGCCCAGGCAGTGATAGACCGTGGTGGCCAGATCCTCGACCGTGAGCGGTGCGTCGGCGGGCTCCGCCGCGATCGCGTCGGAGGCGCCGTAGACCAAGCCTCGCTTCACGCCGCCGCCCGCGAGCACGACGCTGAACACCTTCGGCCAGTGGTCGCGGCCGGCATCGGGATTGATCTTCGGCGTGCGGCCGAATTCGCTCGACACCATCACCAGCGTGGTGTCGAGCAGGCCCCGCCGCTCGAGGTCGCGGATGAGCGCGGCGTAGGCCTGGTCGAAGGGCGGCAGCGTCTTCGTGATCCCGTCGCGAATTTTCTGGTGCATGTCCCAGCCGCCGTAGGAGAGCGTCACGAGCCGTACGCCCGACTCGACGAGCCGGCGGGCGAGCAGCATCCGCTGCCCGGCCTCGTTGCGACCATATGCATCGCGCACCGTTTCGGGCTCGGCCTGGATGTCGAACGCGGCTCGCGCCTGTGCGGAACTCACGAGGTCGTAGGCCCGCGAGTAAAACTCGTCCATCGCCGCAAGGTTGGCCGTGTTTTCGAGCCGCTGGAAGTGCTTGCCCACGACGTCGCGCAGCCGCTGCCGGGTGGCGAACCGCTGGGGATCCACGCCGCCAGGGAGGGCGAGATCGCGAACGGTGAAGGCCGGATTGGCCGGGTCGGAGCCGAGCGTGAATGGCCCGTATGCACTGCCGAGGTAGCCGGCGCCCGCATCGGGAGCGGGGAGGTTGGGCAGGCACACGTATGGTGGAAGGCGGTCGCGGGGGCCGAGTTCATGGGCCACCACGCTGCCGAAACTCGGATACGTGAGCGCCGGGCTGGGGCGGTAGCCCGTGAACATGTTGTGCGTGCCGCGCTCGTGGGCCGCCTCGCCATGCGTCATCGAACGGACGACCGTGATCCGGTCGGCGATCTGCGCTGTCTTCGGCAGCAACTCGTTGAACCGCACACCAGGCAGGCTCGTCTCGATCGAGCCCATCTCGCCGCGGTATTCGAGCGGGGCGAGCGGCTTGGGGTCGAACGTCTCCTGCTGGGCCCAGCCGCCCGGCAGCCAGATGTGGATCACGCTCTGCGCGGTGCCGGTGAAATGATTGAACGACTTCGCGTCGGCCCGCGCTGCCTGCATCCGGAACATCGATCCGAGCGAGAGCCCAAGCCCTCCCAGGCAGCCCACCTGGAGAAACTCACGACGGCAGCGTGCATCATGAACCATGGCAGGGGTCTCCTTCAGCGGCGGATCGCCACGTACCACTCGCCCAACCACCCACTCAGTATCGGCAAATCCTACCACAGTGCGTGCTGAAACCGGCCTCACCCGGCCGCCACATCCTGGCCCTGTCGCTGGAAGTCGCTCACGGCAAAGGCCTTACGCCATCGGGGGTGGTGGTCTTTACCGGTCGCGATACCGACGCCCCTCCGCCCTGCCGTGCGTGTAATAGTGGTCGAAGGCGTTCCGGCCGTTGCGGAGCACGTCGAGGCTCGAGACCAGGAAGCGAACCGGGTCGAAGTCGGACGGAACATTTTCGTCGAGGCCGGAGGGAGGGGGAGCCGCCTGCACGTTGATCCTCGAGATCAGGAACTGCAGGGCCCGTTCGTCAGACGCTTCCATCTCGCGGATGGCCCACGTCATCAGATGCCGCGCCGTGTCGGCCTTCGAAGAACGTGGCGTTGATCCACCGAACGTCGGCGCCATGCCGCGTGTCGGCAGGCCAAGTCCAAAACGTGTCGGAGATCAGTCCCCCGTGAACCGTCGGCCCCGCAGCAGGTGGTGGTAGTGCTGCGCGAAGCGGTGGGCTTCGTCGCGGACGTATTCGAGAAGCCGGAGCGAGTAGGAGTCGCGGGAGAGTCGCAGCGGCTCGGATTTGCCTGGCAGGAAAATCTCTTCCTCTCGCTTCGCCAGCGAGATGATGCACGGCGGCTCGATGCCGAGCGACTCGAGGGCGTCGAGCGCCGCCGAGAGCTGCCCCTTGCCGCCGTCGACGAGGAAGATGTCGGGCAGCGGCTCTCCTTCGCGGACGAGCCGCGCGAACCGGCGTGACACGACCTCGTGAATGCTCTTGAAGTCGTCGATGCCGTCGACCGTCTTGATGCGGTAGCGCTTGTAGCCGGGCTTGAAGGGCAGCCCGTCGATAAACTGCACGAGGCTGGCCACGGTCTCGTCGCCCGCCAGGTGGGCGATGTCCACGCCCTCGATCACGCGGGGTGTTTTCTTCAGGCCGAGCACCTTTTCCAGGCCCGCGAGCCCCTTCTTGGGATCGACGAGAAACACCTCCGGCTGCACGTTCTCCTCGAGGTCGCCCCGCTGGTCGAGCGTTTCCAGAAGGCGGATCTCGTCGCGGAGCCGCGCCGCCTTCTCGAAGGCGAGCGCCGTCGATGCCGCGAGCATATCCGCGCGCATCTCCTCGAGGAGCCGCTTCTTGCCCCCTTCGAGGAAGGTCTTCAGCCGATTGATGTCCTTGCGATACTCCTCCTTCGAGATGCGCAGGTTGCACGGGGCGGTGCACTGGCCGATCGACGCCAGCAGGCAGGGGCGAAACCAGCGCCACTGCTCGTCGTCGGCGTCGATGTCGAGCGTGCAGGTGCGAAACTTGAAGATCCGCTGCAGCACCACGATCGCTCCGCGCAGGCTCCCGGCACTCGTGAACGGGCCG
>Ga0315902_10014646_pt1 | contig 10075 bp, 8 predicted proteins | sample LakEriMetagenome_9_FD_203523 | JGI IMG/M metagenome (GOLD analysis project Ga0315902, IMG submission 203523) | Freshwater fungal communities from buoy surface, Lake Erie, Ohio, United States - Buoy 12 MA117 | ecosystem: Environmental > Aquatic > Freshwater > Lake > Lake biofilm | place: USA...
ATACGATCCCCCTGCGCATGGCCCCTCGGACTCGACGCGGGATGCTCGAGGAGATCATGCACCGGCTGGGCGCCCTGACGCCGCACGGCTCGTCGCCGTTGACCCCGGTGATTCACGAGGTGCCACGCGGTGCCCGACTGGTGGTGCTCACTGACGCCCTTGGTGATCATGACACGCTAGTCGCCGCCGTCCGTGGGCGGATCGCCGAAGGCGGGTCGGCCCTGCTGGTCCATCTGGTGGCTCCGGAGGAGCTGGCGTTGCCTGCCGGTGTACATCAAGTGGAGGATCCTGAGCGCCAGGTGGAGCCGCGCCAGATCACGGTGGCCAGTCGGCGTTCCTATGCGGAGGCCTTCGGTGCCTTCCGCGCGTCGGTTGCCTCGGCCTGGCGGGGCATGGGCGCGTCGTACGCCCTCGTCACCTCGGAGAGCGACCCGGTGCGCACGGTGCGGGCATTGGTGGCTGATGCGGCCTCCGACCACCGGTCGCGTCGCGCATGAGTGTGGCGCTGCCGTGGGTGCTCGTGGCGGCGGCGGTCGGTGCCGTGGTGGTAGGCCTGCTGCACTTCATGGCGCGTCGTACGCCGACCCCCTTGTCGTTGCCGACGGCGCGGTTTCTTCCGGTCGGCGAGGCGCCGGTCACTTCGGTCCAGCGCGCGCTGGATGATCGACGGCTCCTGCTCCTCCGGTGGCTCGCCCTCGGAAGCCTGGCGCTTGGTGCGGCGGGCACGCGGTGTGATTCGACTGGGGCAACCACGGGGTATGTGGTCGTGGTCGACAGCGCCCTGGCGCGAGATAGCACCCGATGGTTGACGGGCGTCATGGGTGATGGCCAACCGATTCCCCGGTCGGCGATTCGCCTGGTCCTGTCTCCGGTCGCCGATGAGCCGAGCGTAGCCATTGTGGACGCGCTGCAGGCGGCAGCGTCCGTCGCGCGCGAACAGCCGGCCGTCAAGCACCTGGCGCTGCATCTGGTGGTGCCGGATTCGGTTCGTTCGGACGAGGGATGGCGTGGATGGCGTGCACAGTGGCCCGCCACGATTGATTTTCGGGTGGTCGCTCGCCCGGCAGGCGACCCGGTACCCGCTGCGGTGGCGTCGATGCCCCCCGTTCCCGTCATCCGATGGTCGCCGCGTCCCGGCGCCTCGGAGGGACTGCGCGGCTTTTCCCCTCGGCGCGTCACGGACACGGTGGGCGCACTGGTGGCCGGAGGCGTGCCGATCGTGGCCCCGTGGATTCGTCGATGGGCGGTCACGGCACGGTCCAGTCTGGCCGGAACGGGCGTGGGCCATCCGATCGCCTGGTGGAATGATGGGGAGCCGGCCGTTCTGGAGTTTCCCACGCCCACGGGATGTGAGCGGTCGGTGGCGGTGGACGTGCCGGCCGGTAGTGATCTGCTGATGGCACCGGCTGCGGTCGGTTGGGAACGCACCATGGCAGCACCCTGTGGTCACGCGGCAGACGTTCCGCGCATGGCGTCATCGCAGCTGGTGGCGGATTCCATGCCCCGTGGCGTGATCTGGCCCCGCACGCTCGCCGCGGATTGGCTTCGCGTGGATGGTGAGAAGACGCTGGCCCCAACACCCGGGTGGTGGGTACCCGGGTTTCTGGCGGTGGCCTTGCTGCTGCTTGGTATTGAGGTCTGGTGGCGAAACCGGGTGCGCGCATGACCGCGCCCTGGGTGGTGGTCACGCGTCGCGTGGCGGAGGCGCTACGGTGGATTCCCGTTGTCCGTCTCGCCCTCCTGCTGGGAGCCGTCATCAGCGTCGTGTATACGGCCGAGCGCGCGGTGTGGCCGGTGGTGCCAATCCGGTGGGCGTGGTGGGCAAGTCCGGTGGCCTGTGGTCTCTTCCTGCTGGTCACGTGGCGATCATGTCGGAGCGGGTGGGTGTCGGCTGTCGAGCGGCGCCGTGCCGCGCTCTGGATTGAAGAGCAGGGGACGGCGCCACCGGACTTTTCCCTCGTCACGGCCGTCGAGATGGCTCCCGCTGCGGTCTCTGCAGCGCTCGACCGGGCGGCGACTGCCCGCGTGCATGGGCTCTCGTTGTCGACCGCGCTCTGGCGCATGCGCCGCACGGCGTGGATGGGCCCCGCCGTGCTCCTGGGTGGGAGCCTGTTGGTTCGCGCGCTGCCATCAGTGGTACGGCATGTGGCGGAGCGTGCCCGTGACGGGACGCTGCCTCCCCGCGCCGCACCGTCGATGCCCCTGGGGCCCTGGCAGGTGAGCGTGCAGCCTCCGGTCTACGCGGCGCAGCCGGTGCAGGAGCTCGGCGATGGGTCGCTCGTCAGGGCGTTGCCCGGGTCAACGCTCCGCATCACCGGCGAGGGAGCACCGCCCGCGGTGGGCCAGGGGACTCCTCTGGTCATCGCGACCACCGCCGAGGGGTGGCGCGGACTCCTGGTGACTTCGGCAACGCCCGCCGCGCTCCGCCTGTCGCGTGGTGGGCGCACGCGTCAGCTGCTGCTGGAGCCGGTGACCGACAGCACGCCACGGCTTCGCCTGGATTTGCCGATGCGCGATACCGTGTTGCGCCAGGCTGAAGGCCAGCTGCGGCTCGAGGCCGAGGTGCGCGATGATCTCGGGCTTGCCGATGCGGCCTTCGACCTGCTGATCACGTCGGGAGAAGGGGAGCGCTTCACCGTGAAATCGGTGCAGATGGCCGCCGTGCGCTGGCGACCGTCGGATGCGGTCCGCGCGTATCGCCTCCGGGCCGTGCTGGCCCTGGGATCACTTGAGCTTGGTCCCGGTGATGTAGTCCACCTGCGCGCCGTGGCGCGTGATCATCAGCCGGATTCGGTTCGGCGAGTGGGGACGAGTGAGACGCGGGCCTTCCGGATAGCCCGCGCCGGCGAGTATGACTCGGTAGCCGTGGAAGCCGCGGCGCCGCTGCCCGTCGACAGTTCGCGCCTCAGCCAGCGCATGCTGCTGCGGCTCACCCAGGCGCTCGACCTGCGGCAGACGCGGATGGCGAGGGCAGACGTCCAGCGCGAGGCCAGCCGATTGGCGCGTGACCAGGGGAAGTTGCGGCAGCAGATCGGCGATCTGGTCTTCCAGCGATTGAGCGGGGAGTCCCCGGCCGAGCATGCGCACTCGGTGGATGATGGTCACGCGCATGGGGTGGAGGTGCAGGGCGGGCGCCTCACGGCGCTGCTCGATGAAGGGAATGACGCCCCGGTGATCGCGGTGAACCAGCCGCTGCTCGAGGCGTACAACGCCATGTGGGACGCAGGACGAGCGCTCGAGATCGGCGACCCCCATGGCGCCATCCCGCCCATGCGGCGGGCGCTGGTGGCGATCGAGAAGGCACGCGCCGCCTCCCGCGTGTATCTGCGCGGGACGCCGCCCCGCGTGATCCTCGATCTGGCGCGCATTCGTCTCGTGGGCCGAGATACCGGCCGCGGCGCGCCCCGCCCCTCGCGGGCGGTCATCCCCAACCGGGGCCCCACCTTCGACGGACGACTCGTACGGGCTGTCCGACTCGCCGCGGCGCCCGCCTCGGGTCGTGCCGATCCGCTGGCGGCGCGTGACTCCCTGGCGCTGCTGCGCCTCGAGGCGCTGGCGGATGCGCCCGCATTTGCCGCGGCCGTGGATCGACTGTTGGCGGCCATGACGCGCGGCGGCGATGTCACTGCAGAAGTGGCGGCCGCGCGCCGCGTGCTGGGGATCGTGGATCGGACACCGGTGTCCATCTGGAGCCGCATGCCGGGAGGCGATGCGCGATGAGCGCCGCGCCATTCGTCTTTGCCACGGCCCAATACGAATCCGGGGATTGGGACTCCGCCCCGATGGTACCGGCCAACGTGATCGACTCGGTCGCGCGCTATACCAGCCTGCCGGTGGCGCCCCAAGGCGTCGCGGTGCCGCTGGCCTCGGATGCGGCCCTGGGGCATCCGCTCCTCTACCTCACCGGACATCTGCCCGTCCGTTTCACGCCGCAGGAAGCGGAGACGGTGCGGCGCTACTGCGCGCGCGGGGGCCTGCTCTTCGTGGACGACCACAACCACGACATCGACGGTGCCTTCCACAAGACGGTGCGAGAGGAGATCACGCGGCTCGTCGGCCCGCTCCGCCCGCTCCCGAACACGCACGAGCTGTATCGCTGCTTCTTCACCTTCGAGCAGGGACCACCCGCCACCTCGCACGAGATGAATGGCTGGGGAGACAATCTGGTGCACGAGCAGCTGGATGCCGTGATCAGTGATGGCCGGATCCGGGTCCTCTACTCCAACAAGGATTACAGCAGCGAGTGGAGTTATCACCCGGACAACAAGCGCTTCCTGTCGGTGGACAACACCCGATTTGCCGTGAACCTCGTGGTGTACGCCCTCACCCGATGAATCGCCGCCTGCTGCTGGAGCGGGGCGCCCGCGCCCTGGCCCTGGGTGCCGTGATGGCGCTCCTGTTGCTCACGTGGCGGCAGGGGACCGGAGCCGGTGAACCCACGCTGGGTGGCTGGCGGGTCCTGCCGGCTGACTCGACCGCCGCGTGGGCGACCCTCCGTACCATTGCCAAGGAACCTTCCCGCGATACGCTGCGCTGGCGCTTCGAGGCGCTGCCCGCGCCGGGTGTTCGCACGGGGCTCAATGCGGTGGCTCGGCGAGCCGGTACGGTGCTGTGGGAGGATCGCACGCGCGCCCGGGGGCTGGCCGCCTCGCTCAACCCGGCGATGCACGCCGCAGGTGCCTGGCGGTTGCAGGTCGCAGCGCCGGCGGGGGCTCCGCTCGTGGTGGCGGATGCGGGGAGCACGCTGGATTCGCTCACCGTCCCGCCAACGGGCGTCATGGGATGGCAGTTGGCCGCGCTCGCCGGGGTGGTCACGGTCCGGCTGCCGACGGCCACCCTCCCGTTACTCCCTCCCCGTGACCCGGCCCCACCGGCACCGCGCGTCATCCGGCTCATCGCGAGTGCAGGGTGGGAAGCCAAGTTCCTGACGGCGTCGCTCGAGGAAGCCGGATGGCGCGTGGATGGGACCCTGGCGATTGCCCCCAGAGCCGCCGTACGCATCGGCGCCCCGGTCCCGGCGCCGCTGACCTCCCGCACCGTGGCCGCCGTGGTCGTGCTCGACAGCGCCAACGCCGATGTGGCGGCGATTTCGCGCTACGTCCGTGGTGGTGGTGGGCTTTTGCTGAGCGGCGAGGCTGCGGCGCTTTCGCGATGGCGCCCGCTGGTGCCGGTGCAGGTTGGCACCCTGGTGGCGGGACTCGCCGGGGCGCTCACCTCCGATCGTCCGCGACTCGGACTTGCCGCCTACGCTCTTCGACCCGCCGTGGACGCCGCCCTGCTGGTGGCGGATACGCTTGGGGCCCGCACCGTGCGCCCACTCGTCGTGGCCCGTCGCCTCGGGGCCGGGCGCGTGGGGGTGTCAGCGTTGCACGAGACGTGGCGGTGGCGGATGGAAGGGCGAGAGGATGGGGCTGCCGCCCACCGCCGCTGGTGGCTCAACCTCGTGGAGAGCGTGGCGGGCAGCGCAGGTTTGGTTGGGGCCCCGGCGTTTCCTGTAGACCCGCGGTGGCCCGGGGCACAGGCGCCCTATGCCGATCTCGTTGCCCGGCTGGGGCCCCCCGTGGCCCCGGTGGCCTTGCCGAGTGGCTCAGCCGCCGCCCCCGTGCGCACGGCGGCCCCAGCGGCGCGCATCGATTGGCGTCTCCCCCTGTTCCTGCTGGCCATGGCGGGATTGCTTGTGGAATGGAGTTCCCGTCGCCTGCGCGGTGCCCGCTGATCCTCTCACTGGAGACCTGCTGATGGCTGTGGCGTTCATCTCCCACCCGGATTGCGGCCGGCACGACACCGGCTGGGGACACCGGGAACATGTCGGGCGATTGGTGGCGATTCCGCGCGCGCTCAAGCATCGCCCGGAGCTGCTGCTGTCGCTCCACCATCACGAGGGACGGCACGCCACCATCGATGAGCTGGCGCTCGTGCACGAGCGCGCGTACATCGCGCAGATCGAGGCACTGGCCGCGGCGGGCGGCGGTCGGTTGGATGAGGATACCGTGGCAAGCGGCGGCTCCTGGGAGGCCGCCACGGCGGGCGCCGGGTGCGTCCTTGACGGGGTGGACATGGCGTTCGACGCAGCTTTTCCGCCGTGCGGCCACCGGGGCATCATGCGCTACGCGACCGGGCCATGGGCTTCTGCCTCTTCGGCAATGTGGCGCTCGCGGCGCACTACGCCATGGCCCGTCACGCCGTGGAGCGGGTGCTGATCGTGGATTGGGACGTCCATCATGGCAACGGTACCCAGGCGCTGGTGGAGACCGACCCGCGCATCCGCTTCATCTCGATGCACCAGTGGCCCTGGTGGCCCGGCACGGGGGCGGCCGATGATCGCGGGCCACATGGCACGGTGTGGAACGTCCCCATGGCGGCCGGGCTTCCACCCGCGGCGTATGTCGAGGCGCTGCTAGGGGCAGTCGATGCAGCCACGACGCATTGGGTTCCGGAGCTGGTGCTGCTGAGCGCCGGGTTCGACTGCCTCGCCGGTGATCCGATTGGCGGATTTACCCTCTCCGGAGCCGAGATCCACCAGCTCACGCGCGCGCTCGTGGACCGGGCCACGCACTGGTGCGATGGGCGGCTGGTGAGTGCCCTGGAGGGGGGCTACGCGCCGGAGGCGGTGGCGCACGCCGTCCTGGTGCATCTCGAGGCGTTGGCGTAGTCGCACGCGGGGCCGGCTCACGGGCACCGCTCCGGGGTCCGGCTGCTATCTTTCCGCTCATGAGGTTCGGGGCGATCGATGGCGCCCCGTACCCGGACTCCTTCCCCGCCCGCGCGATGTTCTGTCCCGACTGCGGCACCTGGAACCGATCGGCGGCCGCCCGCTGCACCCGCTGCACCATGGCCCTGCCGGAAGTGAGCGCCCCACCGCTCGATGTCCCCGACGACGAGCTGCGGGAGCTGCGCCGCGTGACCGGCAACCGTTACACGGTCGTCAAGCGCCTCGGCAGCGGGGGCATGGCGCACGTCTATCTGGCCAAGCACGCCTCCTTGGGGCGGTCGCTGGTCATCAAGGTGCTGCACAAGTCGCTCTCCCATGAGGCGGAGATGCGCGAGCGCTTCCACCGCGAGGCCGAATCGGCGGCGCGGCTGCAGCATCCGCACATCTGTGCCATCCTGGACATGGGCTCCTCGGGTGGGCTCGAATATCTGACGATGGCGTACTATGCCGGCGGGTCGATGGCCGACCTGATTGCGCGGCGTCGGCGCGTGCCCGCCGGGCGGGCGGCGGCCATCGCCGCCCAGGTGGCCTGCGCGCTCGACTACGCCCATCGCCATGGTGTCATCCACCGCGACATCAAGCCGGACAACATCCTGTTCGACGAGGATGGCAATGCGGCGCTCACCGATTTCGGCATCGCCACCACCCGCTTCCACGGGCGGCTCACGGCCGTGGGGCGCGCCATGGGGACGCCGCACTACATGTCGCCCGAACAGGCGATGGGCCGTCTGGTCGACGGCCGCAGCGACCTCTATGCGGTGGGCCTGCTCATTTACGAGATGCTCACCGGGCAGCCGCCATTCGATGGCGACGACTCCTACGCCGTGGGCTACAAGCATGTCCACGAGGCGCCGGTGGCTCCCGAGGTGCATGAACCATCCGTGCCGCCGGGGCTCAGTCAGATCGTCATGCGCTGCCTCGACAAGCAGCCGTCGGCGCGCTATGACCGGGGCTTCGACCTGGCCGATGCCCTGATCGGGTTTCTGGCCACCGCTGGTGGTGATGATCTCCGGGCGGCGCGGCAGGCCCGAGCCGCAGCGGCAACTCACGCGGTCTGACCGCTCACCTCAAGTCAGGGCTCCATGGAGCTGATTGCCGACATCCTGACCGTCCACACGACGCATCCCTTCTTCATCGCGCGGGGCGGGCGCAGCGCGTACCAGGTGGTCTGGGTGCGCTTGCGGGACCGCGACGGGGTGGAAGGATGGGGGGAGGCCGCGCCGGCGAGCTACTATGGCGAGACCGCTGACAGCTGCCTCCTGGCGGTCCAGCGCTTCGCTCCACTCGTGGCTGACGCGGATGCCTGGTCAATCGAGGCCATCGAGCGCAGCCTCGAGCAATCGCTCCGCTGGAATGCGGCCGCGCGCTGTGCCGTGAGTGCGGCGCTCCACGACCTGGCGGCCAAGCGCCTGGGCGTGCCCCTCTGGAAGCTGTGGGGACTCGACCCGGCCGCGGCGCCGCGCTCGAGCTTCACCATCGGCATTGCCCCGGATGCGGCCACGTTGCGGGCGCGCGTGCGCGAGGCGGCGCACTATCCCATCCTCAAGATCAAGCTCGGATCGGCCTGGGACCGCGAGGTGCTGCGCATCGTACGCGAGGAAGCGCCCCTGGCCCAGCTGCGCGTGGATGCCAACTGCGCCTGGACCGCCAAGCAGACGCTCGGGATGATCGACGCGCTCGCCGCGGTCGGGGTGGACCTGCTCGAGCAGCCGCTGCCACCTGATGACCTGGCGGGGCTCCGGTTCGTGCGCGAGCGCTCGCCGATCCCCGTGGTGGCTGATGAATCCTGTCTGGTGGCGAGCGACATCCCGAAGATTGCCGATGCCGTGGACGGGGTGAACATCAAGCTGGCCAAGTGCGGATCGCTGCGAGAGGCCATGCGCATGATCGCCGTGGCGCGCGCCCATGGCCTGCGCGTGATGTGCGGCTGCATGATTGAAACCACGCTCGGCATCGCTCCCGCCGCACACCTCGCCCCTCTGTTGGATGACGCCGACCTTGACGGCGCCACCTTGCTGCGTGACGACCCCTTCACGGGTCCCGGAATTCCCGACGGACGGGTGATGCTGGGGGATGCCCCCGGGTTGGGTGTCAGCCGGCGCTGACGACTTGGCGCTGCCCCGCGTGCTCGCGGTGGCGGTGCCGGTCCCGATGCATCGCGCCTTTACCTACCGCGTCCCGGAGGGGATCGCGTGGCCGGTGCCTCCCGGCACGCGCGTGCTCGTGCCCTTTCAGGGGCGTCGCCTGATGGGTGTGGTGCTCGGTGAAGCGGCGCCGCCCGAGGGGATGGCTCTCAAGGCCATTGTGGCCGTGCTCGACGATCTGCCGTCCCTGCCGGCGCCGGTGCTCGCGACCGGCCAGTGGATCGCGTCGTGGTATGCGGCGCCGATCGGGCCCACGCTGCGGGCCATGCTGCCCGCGGCGCTCACCAGGACCGACACCCCGGTCCCCGCCGCGCGGACGCAGCGCGTCGTGGAGCTGGTGCGCGAGCTGCCCTCCCTGCTCGAGCGCGAGCAGCTCTTCGCCCGGGCCCGCCAGCAGCGGGCCGTCTACGAACTGCTGGAGGCGCAGGGTGGTGCGGCGCCCCTGAGCGCGCTGCGCACTCAGGCCGGCTGCTCGCCTGGCGTCCTTGCCGCGATGGAGCGGCGCGGTCTCGTGGTGATTCGCGAGGCCGTCGTGGCACGCGACCCGTTCGCCACGCGACGCGGCGTCGCGCCGCCGGCGGCTCCCACGGCGGCGCAGGCGGCCGCCATCGAGTCGATCGCCACGGGCGCCCCGGGGCAGGTCTTCCTGCTGCACGGGGTCACGGGGAGCGGCAAGACGCTCGTCTACATCGAGGTTCTGCGCCGGATCCTGGCGCAGCCCGGTCGGTCGGCCATTGTCCTGGTACCGGAGATCGCACTCACGCCGCAGACCGTCGACCGGTTTCGCGGCGCCTTCGGGGACGACGTGGCGGTCCTGCACTCCGGCCTCAGCGATGGGGAGCGCCTGGATGCCTGGCGCGCCTTGCGCCGCGGGGAGCGCCGCATCGCCGTTGGCGCCCGCTCGGCCCTCTTTGCCCCACTCGAGCGCGTCGGGGTGGTGATCGTCGATGAGGAACACGAGGGGAGCTACAAGCAGGCGGAGACTCCGCGTTACCATGCCCGCGAGGCGGCAATCATGCGGGCCCGGGAAGAGGGCGCCGTCGTGGTCCTTGGCAGTGCCACCCCGAGCCTGGAAAGCTGGGAGCGTGCAGCTCGTGGACGGGCGGTGCATCTGCGACTTCCCGACCGGGTGGCCGGTGGTACGCTTCCGCCCGTTCGTCTGGTGGACCTTCGCGAGGAGGCTGCCACCGTGCGAGCGGGGCGTGCGCCACAGGCGGCG
>Ga0315902_10014647_pt1 | contig 10075 bp, 6 predicted proteins | sample LakEriMetagenome_9_FD_203523 | JGI IMG/M metagenome (GOLD analysis project Ga0315902, IMG submission 203523) | Freshwater fungal communities from buoy surface, Lake Erie, Ohio, United States - Buoy 12 MA117 | ecosystem: Environmental > Aquatic > Freshwater > Lake > Lake biofilm | place: USA...
CTCACTCGGAGGTGCCTGGCGCTCCGGCATCCTGCCTGCGCTGGGCACCTACGCCGGCTCCCGGGGCACGGGCAACCCCTCCGGGATCCTGCATGGTGGACGGGGCAGCCGGATGGGGCTTGTAGGATGTTGGGTAGGACACCTTCTTCTGTAGCGGCGGTCTCCGACCGTCGTGCATGACTGTAGCGGCGGTCTCTGACCGTCGTGCCGCGAAACCGAAATCACCCGTATTCGACGGTCGGAGACCGCCGCTACAGCGAGCGGATCAAACATGGTCACGTTGTCAGTACGCTCCGTGTCACGTGCCTTCACGGCGCTCGTGGTCGGCGCCACCTCGGCGTTCGCCGCCGAGCCGGCGGCGCCGACGCGGAAGGAGTCGCCGCCGGGGAGCGTGGCCGTCGCCTTCGTGGGCGACATCATGCTCGACAACGGGCCCGGCCATGCGGTCGCGTCGGGCCGCGATCCGTTCGCGGCCTGCGCCGAGCTGCTCTTCGACGCCGACTTCACCGTCGGCAACCTGGAGTGCGTGCTGGGGAAGGGGGGCAGGCAGGTGCTCAAGGAATACACGTTCCGCGCCGCCACCGATTCCCCGAAGTATCTGAAGCGGTATTTCTCGGCCGTCTCCGTGGCCAACAACCACGCCATGGATTTCGGGCCCGACGGGCTCGTGGAATGCCTGCGGATTTTGGCGGTCGAAGGCATCCCGCAGGTGGGCGGTGGCGCGAATCTCGTGGTGGCGCGGCAGCCGCTCGTCCTCGAAAAGAACGGTCTGAAGATCGCCCTCGTCGCCGCCAATGCTTTCCAGGCGGCGAAGTCGGCCGCGGGCGAGGCGACGCCGGGCGTCGCGCCCTTGGAAGAGGCGGCGATCCTCGCCGACATCGCCGCCGCGCGGCAGGAGGCCGACTTCGTGATCCCGTTCGTCCACTGGGGGCCGGAGCTCGTCGCCCAGCCCCGCGCGGCGGATCGCGCTCTGGCGCGGAAGATGGTCGATGCGGGGGCCGCGGCCGTGATCGGTGGGCATCCCCACGTCACGCAGACGGTGGACGTGCATGCCGCCGCGCCGATCGTCTACAGCCTCGGCAACTTCGTCTTCGACTATTACCCGGTCGATCCGCCGGAATGGACGGGCTGGGTCGCGCGGCTCACGTTCACCAAGGGCAAGGCGGTCGCGATGGAGACCCATGCCGTCGTCCTCGACGCCGCCGGCCTGCCCCGGCCCGCCCGCGAAGAAGACTGAGCGTCACGCCACGCCGCCGAGGACCGTGGCCCGGGCCACGCGGCCGACGCCGAGCATGTAGGCCGCCGTGCGGAGCGGCACCTTCCGCGATCCGGCCAGCTGCCAGACCTGCTCGAAGGCCTCGCCCAGGATGCGGTCGAGTTCCTGCCGCACGCGGTTGATGCCCCACTGGTAGTGCTGCCGGTTCTGCACCCACTCGAACCAGCTGGCCGTCACGCCGCCGGCGTTGGCGAGGATGTCGGGGAGGACGACGATTCCCTTGCCCTCGAGGATCTCGTCGGCGTCGGGCTCGGTCGGCGCGTTGGCACCTTCCACGATGATCGGCGCCTTGATGGCCGCCGCATTCGCCGCGGTGATCACGCCGCCGAGCGCGGCCGGGATGAGCACGTCGCAGTCGAGGGCGAGCAGTTCGGCGTTGGTGATCGCGTCGCCCCCGGTAAAACCATCCAGCCGGCCTCCGTGGGCGTGGGCATGCCGCAGAAGTTCGAGGACGTCGAAGCCCTCGGCCCGGTGGAAGCCGCCGCCGGCGTCGCTCACCGCCACGATCAGGCACTCGGCGTCGTGGAGGAACTTGGCCGTGTGCGAGCCGACGTTGCCGAAGCCCTGGATCGCCACCCGCGTGCCGGGAATGCGGCGGCCGAGCCGGCTCAAGAGCTTGAGCGTCAGCGCGCCGACGCCGCGGCCCGTCGCCTCCTCGCGGCCGGGGATGCCGTGGTATTCGACCGGTTTGCCCGTCACGCAGGCGGGCGCGAAGCCGTGATAGCGGCCGTACTGGTTCATGATCCAGGCCATGGTGTCGGCCGTGGTGCCCATGTCGGGGGCCGGGATGTCCACGTCGGGGCCGAAGAGGTCGTGGATCGCGTCCACGAACCGGCGTGTCACCCGCTCCAGTTCCCGTTGCGACCACTTCGCCGGGTCGATCGACACGCCCCCCTTCGCGCCACCGTAGGGGATGTCCACGACGGCGGTCTTCCAGGTCATCAGCGAGGCCAGCGCCCGGACCTCGTCGAGGTCGACGTGCGGATGGTACCGCAGGCCCCCCTTCATCGGGCCACGGGCGTCGTTGTGCTGCACGCGGTAGCCGATGAGGGTGGCCAGTTCGCCCGAGTCGCGCTCGATCGGGATCTGCACCTGCACCTCCCGCTTCGCCGTGAGCAGCAGCCGCCGCATGCTCTCCGAGAGGTCGAGCTGGTCGGCGGCCCGGTCGAAGTAGATGCGGGTGGCGTCGCTGGCGCGCATGGCGTCGTGCCTCGCTGGGAGGGGCTGGAGTCTGCCGGCCGAAGGGTCCCAAATCCTACCGGCCGCGGCGCGGGCCTCACAAGGAACGGCCGCGCGGCGACTTTCCGCGCGACACGCTACCATGCAGGAATCCGAGGTCCGCCGATGCCCATGCCTTCCGTCGACGAGTTCTGGAATCTGCTCGCCCGCAGCCGGCTCGTCGATACGGGCGCCGTCGCAACGCTGCGGGCGGCTCACGCCGCGGCTGGTGCGGCGGCCGACGCGAAGGCGACGGCGCAGTGGCTCGTGGATCGGGGCGTGGTCACTCGCTGGCAGGCGAAGCGGCTGGCGATCGGAGATCTGGGGCCATTCTTCCTCGGCGACTACCGACTGCTCGAGCGGCACGAGCGGCAAGGGGACGGGCTGCTCTTCTCGGCACGCCACGACCCCTCCGGTCGGGCCGTGACGCTCATGCTCCTCAACGCGAAGCGGTGCAAGGAGCTCGACATCTGGACGGCGATCGTCCGCCGCACCACGGCCGCCCATCAGGCGGCCGATCCGATGCTCTCGCGCACGTGGGCGCTGGAGCAGGCGGAGGGCAGCCGGTTCATCGTTTGCGAGGCCGTGGCGGGCGTGCCGTTGGCCGACGAACTCGCGCGGCTGGGGCCGTTGCCGCCGCCGCAGGCGGCCGTGCTGACGCTCCAGGTCGCCCGCGCCGTGGCGGAGCTCCACGCGGCCGGGGCCGTGCACGGCGCCCTGTCGCTCGACGTGCTGCTGCGCGAGCCGGCGGCTGCCGGGGCGCCGGAGCGCAACGGCCGCGTGCGGCTCCTGCAATTCCCGTTGGTCGGGGATCCGCATGCCCTGCCGCTGCGGGCGGCCGTCGCCACCGAGGAGGAGGTGGCCGCCCTGGGACGACGGGCATCGTTCATCGCCCCCGAACTGCTTCTGCCCGATCAGCCATGCGACGCTCGGTCCGACGTGTACGCGTTGGGCTGTGTGCTTCATGCGTTGCTCGCCGGCACGCCGCCGTGCTGGCAAGGCGACCCGCAGGCCACGCTCCGGCAGGCCGCCTTCGCCGGCCCGCAGCCGCTGGGCCCACCGGTGCCCCCGGAGTTCGCGGCCCTGGTGGGTTCCATGACCGCCCGCGACCCGGAGGCCCGCTACCAATCGGCAGGCGAAGCGGCCGATGCCATCGCCATCTGCTGCGGCATCGCGACAACGCCACACACCGCAGTGCCGGTCGCTCCATCCGCGGCGCCCGGGATGTACGCCGAAGGCGGAACGTCGCCTCGAGCGGCCGCATCCGACTCCGACGCCGGCTTCACGTGGCAGCCGGCGGAGTCGCCAAGCCATGCTGGTCAACGCGACGCGGCACCGCCGCCTCTCCAGCCGACGGGATCGGCTGCAATGCAAGCGGCGCGACGGCGGGCCGCACGGCTGCGGCTCGTCGGCGGCGGGATCGCGGCGCTCGTCGTGGCATCGGCGGCCTGGCTGGTGGTATCGCAGCTCGATTTCAGTGGCGGGGCGGACAGGCCGCGAACCACGTCGCGTCGCAGCGCGGAAAAGCCGCCCGCGGCCCGGCCGGACGGGGAACGCCGACCGGCGCCCGAGGAGACCACGGCCGGCGATTCCAAACCCTCTGGTGGCACGTCGTCGCCGCCGGCGGCGACGACCGGTGCGGAGCCGGCGCCAGCCACGGAGCCGAAGCCGGCCGCCGTCGAGAGGCAGATCGTCGTGGACGACCCGACCCTTCCCTGGGCGTCGCCGACGTCGGGCCTCGCGCCGCGGCTGGCGTTCCTGCCACCAGGCTCCCAACTCGTGCTGCTCGCGCGGCCCGCGGCGGCGCTCGGTGACGAGGAGGGCAAGCTGTTCTACAAGTCGCTGGGCCCGGCGGCGGAGTCGGCGGCGAAGATGCTGGCGGCCTGGTGCGGCTGTGATCTGGCCGACATCGAAAGCGTGCAGGTCGGCTGGCAGGCCGGCCCCACCGGCGACGTGCATGACAGCTACGTATTGCGGCTCATCGAGTCGCGGCGGGTGCCGGAGGAAGAGGCAGTCCGCGCGACTGCCTGGGGGCCGACGACCGCCATCGAGATCGATGGGCAAACGATCCACAAGGGATCTCGGCTCTGCTTCTGGGTGCCCGCTTCAGAGCAGGGGCGCACGCTCGTCGTGGCGCCCGAGGACGCGTTGAAGGAGATCGTCGCCGCGGCGGCGGCCGCACCGGCCGAGGGCCTCGCCGTGAGCCTCCCCAAGGACATGGAGACGCTCGTCGGGATGCTCGACGCCGATCGCCATCTGACGCTCTTCGGGTCGCCGCACTATCTCGTTCACGACGGCCGCCGGCTCCTCGCCGGTTCGCTGGCCCGCCTCGCCGATCCGCTGGCCGCCTTCTTCGGCGACGCGATCCGCGCCGCGGCGCTGTCGCTGCATTTCGGCGATAGCGCCTACGCGGAGCTCGACGCCGTCGCCACCGCCGACGCGCCCGCCAGCACGCTGGCCCCGGCCCTCAAGGCGGCGGTGTCGGCCGCCCCCGACGCCGTGGAGGAATATTGCGTGGCGCTCGAGCCGGCCGCCTACGGCCGCAAGCTGGTGATGCGGCTGCCGCAGATGATCCGCATGCTCGGCACGAACCTCCGCGCGGGGGCCGAGGCCAAGGGGGTCGTGGTCAACGCCTACCTGCCGCGGCACGCCACGCACAACCTGGCGCTCGCGACCGAGCTCGCCCTCGCCCAATCGCCGGGCCGGTCCGGGCCCGCGCAGGCCCCGGGCGCCGCGGCCTCGCAGGACGCCCTCGGCAAGCTGCAGAAGAAAATGACGCTCACCTTCGTGAAGGACAACCTCGAACGGTCGATCCAGATCATCTCGGACGAGATCGGCGTGCCGATGGAGATCCTCGGCGGCGACCTGCAGCTCGAGGGCATCACGAAGAACCAGTCGTTCGGCCTCGACGAGCAGGACAAGACCGCCGAGGCGGTGCTGCGAGTGATCCTCGCCAAGGCGAACCCCGACGGGAAGCTCGTGTTCGTCGTGCGAAAGAAGGACGGGGCGGAGACGATCGAGATCACGACCCGCGCCGCCGCCCAGAAGCGCGGCGACACGCTGCCCGCCGGGCAGTGAGCGGCCGGCTCGGGCGGCGGCCCGCGAATGCGGCTTCCTGCGGCGGGGGCGTGCTCGACCGTCTGCTATCCTCTCGGACGAGGATGCCCGAATGTCCGCTCGACTGCTGCGAATCACGACACGGCTTTTCGCCCGGCCCACGCGGTCGCGGTGGGCTGCCATGCTGATGGTGCTCGCCACGGGCGGGCCGCTCACTGCGGTCGTGGCCGACGACGTCGTCGTCGAGGAAGAGCAGGCGGAGGAGAATGCCGAGGCCGAGGCGGCGAAGGCTGCCGAACAGGTGCGGGCGAAGGTGCTCGAATCATCGGCGCGGCACATTCCCCTGGGCTGGCAGGGCAGGCGGCTCGGGATCGACCTCGACGCCATCCGGGCGCGGCTGCTCACGCCGGACATGGCGCGGAAGCAGGACGCGATGGCGGCGGTGATCAAGCGGGCGGAGAAACTGCTCGTCGACGAGGCCACGGCCAGCGGCGTGGCACTCGATCAGGCGGAGTTGGCCTTCGGCGACCTCGCCGAGGCGCTCGCCCAGCGGAATCGGATCGGCGACGACCTGCGGCCGCTCGTGCGGGCATGGAGCGACCGCGAACTGCTCGGCGCCGCGTTCGGCAAGGTCGCGGAGGATGCCATGAAACTCGATGGGCAGGGGGGCTGGCACGGCGGCTCCGCCGAGTCGTTCTCGTTCGGATGCGGCACGCTGGAGGGAGACTACGAGTCGGAGGAGGAAGGATGGCGGTTGAACGTGAAGGATTCCGGACCTCGGCCGCTGGCCCTGCGGATGACGGCGGCCAAGGACGATCTGACCGTCGTCTGGGAGGCGGCGGGAGCCGACGACGGCGGCGAGGAGTATGTCCGGCTCGCCCAGACGGCCGCCGGCTTTCGCATGGTGCACGTCCGCGACGGCGACGTCGCCTTGCGGCTGCAGGGCGAATCCTTTCGGGACTGCTGCCGTGTGAACGCCGATGTCGTGCAACGCGAGTTCGTGCCGCTGCTGCGCCGGATCGGGATCGGACCGCCGGCGATGCCCGACGACGCGGGCGTGAAGGCCGAGGTGCTCTCGCGGCTGCGGAAGGCGGCGGGCATCGCGGAGCGCAAGCCCGCCGCCGAGGCCGACGAGAGTCTCGAGGCCGGCAAACACCGCTTCGCGCAGGCGGCGGCCGTGATCAACGCCTTCGGGCTCCTCGACGACGCGGCCTATCTCGCGGCGCTGAAGCCGGCCGCGGAGGACGCTGACGTTCGGGCGATCGAGGCCCGGCTGGCGAAACTGGCAGTGTCCGCGACGAAGTGACCGGTGGTCAGTCGAGCACCAGCACCGCGACCGTCATGTAGAGAACGATTCCCACGATGTCGACGATCGCCGACACGAAGGGGTTGCTCATCAGCGCTGGGTCGAGCCCCAGCGAGCGGAAGAGGAGCGGCAGCGCCGAACCGACGAGCGTGCCCATCAGCACCACGCCCAGGATCGTGAGCGGGATCACGGCGGCGGCCGCGGCGGTCGGCGCATAGGCCAGCGCTAGCAGATACCCGGGGATTGCCAGCAGGCCGCCGAGCAGGAGGCCGAGGGCGAGTTCGCGCCTCAGGATCCGCGGCCAGTCGGTGAGCCGGCAGTCGCCGGTGGAGAGCGCCGTGATCACGAGCGTCGCCGATTGATTGCCGGAGTTGCCGCCGCTGGCGATCACCAGAGGGATGAAGGCTACGAGCCAGGCGTGCGGCGACTGCCACTTGGCGAGCACCATCGCGGTGACGGCGGCCGTCGCGAACAGGATCGCCAGCCACACGCCCCGCTTCCAGGTCATCGAGATAAGCGCGGCCTCCAGGTAGCTCTCGCCGAGCGGCTGGATGGCCGCGATCCGCTGGGCGTCGTCGGTCGCCTCCTGGCGGACGGCGTCGAGCACGTCGTCGTGGGTTACGATGCCCACCAGCCGGTTGCGTTCGTCCACCACCGGGATGGCGATGAAGTCGAACCGCGCCAGCTTCTCCACCACCTTCTCCCGCGGCTCCTCGATCCGCACGCTGATCGGGTCGCGCTGCATGAGATCCGCGACGAGGGCCGTCGGCTTGGCGAGGATCAGGTCGCGGAGCGAGACGAAGCCGAGCAGTTTTCGTTCCGCGTCGAGCACGTAGATGTAGTAGATCGACTCGCTATCGGGGGCCTGGGAACGGAGCCGCGTGATCGCCTCGCCGGCCGTGACGTCGGCCGGGAGCGAGGCGTACTCCGTCGTCATCAGGGAGCCGGCCGAGCCCTCCGGGCAGGAGAGGAGCATGCGGATGTCGTGCCGCTCCGCCTTGGCCACCAGCGGCAGGATCTCCTCGACGAGGTCAGGATCGAGCTCCCGGAGCAGGTCGTCGCGGTTGTCGGACGCCATCCACTCGATGAGCGGCCCGAGATGGGCCCGGTCGCCCGCCTTGACGAGTTCGACCTGGCGGGGCATCGAGTAGTAGGGGAAGATCTCGGCCTGCCGCTCGACGGGCAGGGCTTCGAGCATTTGCCACAGCTCTCGGTCGTCGAGCCCTTCCGAGAACTCTGCCACCGTGGCCGGGTGGAGTTCCACGGCGACCTCGCGGAGGCCGGCCGTGTCGCCCTCGGCGAGCATCACCCGCAGCTCGGGGATCAGGATCGGGTTGGCGACGGACATGGCAGGCGCGGCGGTCGGGGGACGGGACCGGCCTATACTGCCGGACGTATGAACACAGCGGGCCAGTATGCCATGAACGTTCGCGGAGGCGAACGCCGAAAGCCGTGCGCAGCGGCCCTCGCCGTCACCTGGGGGCTGCTCATGGCGTGCGGAGCCGGCGCGACCGCCGTGGCCGGCGATGCGGCGCGGGGCCGGGAGCACCTGCTCACGCACGCCTACCTGCCCGCCGACTTCGACCAGGAGGTGTTCGAAGAGCTGTGGACAACCTGGGAGGGGCCGCTCAAGGAGCGGGCCGCGCGGGCGACCGTCGCCGAGCGGCGGGCGATGGCGATGGAACGCTACGGGCTCACGCCCCATCCGGACGACCCTTCGCGGTCACTGCAATACGTCGTCGGGCGTGACGGCTCGTGGACAATGAGCTGCCTGGCCTGCCACCAGGGGCAGGTGCGGGGGGCGGCCATTCCTGGCGTGCCAAACTCCTCGTACGCCCTGGAGACGCTGACCGAGGAGGTGCGGGCCGTGAAGGTCCGCCAGCGCAAAGCGTTCGGTCACATGGATCTCGGCTCGCTGCTCCTGCCGCTGGGGACGACCGTCGGCACGACCAATGCCGTGATTTTCGGTGTGGCCCTGATGCGGCACCGTGACGCGGATCTCGCGATCGTGCAGCGGCCGCCCCGCTTCGATCTCATGCACCACGACATGGACGCGCCGGCCTGGTGGCATTACCGCAAACGCAAGAGCCTGTATCTCGACGGCTTCGCGGCCAAGGGACACCGGGTGCTGATGCAATTCCTGCTCGTCAAGGAGAACGGGCCGGAGAAGTTTCGCGACTGGGAGGATGAGTTTCGCGACATCGAGGCCTGGATCGCGTCGCTCGAGCCGCCGCGGTGGCCCGGGGCGATCGATGCGGCTCTGGCGGAGCGGGGCAGGGGAGTGTTCGGGCGGCATTGTGCGGAGTGCCACGGCACGTATGGCCCCGACGGATCGTATCCGGAGCGGCTCGTGCCGCTGGCGGAGGTCGCCACCGATGCGGTGCGGCTCCGGTCGCTGTCGCGGGAGGATCGGGCCGCCCTCAACGCCAGCTGGTTCGGCCACTTCGGGGCCGACAGGCAGGCAGCGGACGTCGACTTTGCCGCCCGCGAGGCCGGTGGTGGGTATGTGGCGCCGCCCCTCGACGGCGTGTGGGCCACCGCGCCCTACCTGCACAACGGCTCGGTGCCGACCCTCTGGCACCTGCTCCATCCGGACGCGCGGCCCGTCGTCTGGCGGCGGACGGACACGGGCTACGACGACGATCGCGTGGGACTGGAGGTCGAGGAACTGGCCGACCTGCCGGCGGAGAAACTGCCGCCCGCCGAACGCCGACGCCATTTCGACACGCGGAAGCCCGGCAAGTCGGCGGCAGGGCACGATTTTCCCGACGCCCTCGACGCGGAGGAGAAGGCGGCGGTGCTCGAATACCTGAAGACGCTGTGACGCAGCCCCCGGTGCCGCTTGGTGCGGCGCCGGGGGCTTCATGATCACCGGTGGGCGACGGTGGTGGGCGTGGCGTCCATGAAGCCCCGGGCGGGAGCCCGGGGACTCCGACCCGTTGGGCGAGATGGGAAATGCTTTGCTAGAGTAACTGCTGGATTCATCGACCCGCGGAGATCACCCCATGACCCAGTTCGAACGCGCCCGTGCCCATGAGATCACTCCCGAGATGAAGTTCGTCGCCACCCGCGAGGACCTTCCCGAGGAGTTGATCCGGAGCGAGGTGGCCCGCGGACGGATGGTGATCCCGGCCAACAAGGTTCACCTTTCCAAGCGGCTCGAGCCGATGGCCATCGGCATCGCCGCCCTCACCAAGATCAACGCCAACATCGGTAAC
>Ga0315902_10014648_pt1 | contig 10074 bp, 5 predicted proteins | sample LakEriMetagenome_9_FD_203523 | JGI IMG/M metagenome (GOLD analysis project Ga0315902, IMG submission 203523) | Freshwater fungal communities from buoy surface, Lake Erie, Ohio, United States - Buoy 12 MA117 | ecosystem: Environmental > Aquatic > Freshwater > Lake > Lake biofilm | place: USA...
GCTTTTATCTGTTCCACCATTTTCTCAGCAAGCAGAATGCCACGTGGCTGTAACCCGATGAGAACCGTATCCGTAAAGGGATAATGGTTTTCAATAAGCTGGTGACATAGCCGCTGAATGGTAAGCTGCAACTGCCCGCCTGAGAGAATCGGTTTCACGGTTTGTAAATTTTTATAAAAATAAACACTTCCATTCAAACTTACTGAATCTCCGTAAAGATGCAATACAATAAAAAGAGGCCGTACTTACATACGGCCTCTCCTGCGCAACTATGTGAGTATTATTTATTCTTCGCCCATAAACGGATAACGGTAATCGGTCGGCGGATTAAAGGTTTCTTTAATAGTGCGGGCACTTAACCAACGGTACAGGTTAAGAATACTTCCTGCTTTATCATTGGTACCACTGGCCCTGGCGCCACCAAAAGGTTGCTGTCCCACCACGGCACCCGTAGGCTTGTCATTTACATAAAAATTACCCGCTGCATTTCTGAGACGTTGCGTTGCCAGCTCAACGGCCTGTTTGTCCTGAGCAATAACAGCTCCCGTAAGTGCATAGGGTGAAGTGGTATCTACCAGTTCCAATGCCCTTTCGAAATTATTGGCAGGATAAACATATACGGTAAGCACGGGACCGAAAATTTCTTCGCACATCGTGACATACTTAGGGCTCTTGGCTTCAATAACTGTAGGCTGAATAAAATAACCTTCCCTTTTATCACACTTGCCACCAACCCAGATTTCGGCTTTGGGATCTTTCTTTGCGTTATCTATGTAAGCTTTAATGTTATTGAAACTCTTCTCATCAATTACAGCATTAATGAAATGAGTGAAATTTTCCACCGTACCCATCTTCATGCTTTTCACACCGGCTATGAGTTTCTTTTTCACTTCCTCCGCCAGGTTGGAAGGGATGTAGGCACGGGAGGCGGCAGAGCATTTCTGTCCCTGGAATTCAAACGCTCCTCTTAATAAAGCTGTAGCCAACACATCGGGATTGGCGCTTTTATGTGCCAGCACAAAATCCTTACCACCGGTTTCGCCTACAATACGCGGGTACGACTTATACATAGCCATATTACGGCCGATGGTTTCCCACATATTATTAAACACGCCGGTAGATCCGGTGAAATGCACCCCTGCAAAATCGGGATGGTTAAAACATACTTTTCCAACGGTGGGGCCGTCTACATAAATCAGGTTAATGACCCCGTCGGGCAATCCGGCTTCCTTGAGTATTTTCATAAACATCTGGGCACTGTACACCTGTGTGTTGGCACATTTCCAAACCACCACATTACCGCACATAGCTGCACTGGTAGGCAGATTGCCGCCGATAGCCGTAAAGTTGAAGGGAGTTACTGCCAGCACAAATCCTTCCAGGGGCCGGTATTCCATACGGTTGTGCATACCCGCACCGCTGATGGGTTGCTGCCGGTAAATTTCACTCAGGAAATGCACATTAAACCGGAGGAAGTCGATGATTTCGCAGGCACTGTCAATTTCTGCCTGGAATACGTTTTTACTTTGCCCCAGCATAGTGGTACCGTTCATATACGGACGGTACTTGGTGGCTATCAGATCGGCTGCCCGGAGAAATATATTGGCCCGGTTTTCCCAGCTCATGTTGGCCCAGCTTTCTTTGGCCGCAAGCGCTGCTTCAATGGCCTGTTGAACATGCTTTTCCTCGCCGGCATGAAAATAACCCAGCGTATGTGCAATTTCATGCGGCGGATGCATGGCTACTTTCTTATTGGTCCGTACCTCTTTGTTACCGATGTACATGGGCACATCCACTTCGGTGCTTTTTAATTCGGCCAACACTTCTTTCAGGCGGGAACGCTCCGGCGAACCAGGTGCATAATTCAACACAGGCTCGTTAACCGGCAGCGGGTAGTTAAAATATCCGAGATTCATATAGCAAGATTTAAATGAAAATTTGAAAATTCATGAATTTGACAATTTGAAAATAAAGAACAGGAAACTGCAGTCAGGCCCCTAATGCATAGAGAAATTATCAAATCACTTCGCTTCCGCTTCCTTCTCACTCATCAGGTATGCCTTGATAAATCCATCCAGTTCCCCGTCCATCACCGGCTGCACATTGCCCACTTCAAAATCGGTACGGTGATCTTTGATCATTTTATAGGGATGGAATACATAAGAACGGATCTGGCTACCCCATTCAATTTTTTTCTTGTTGCTGTTGGCAGCATCCTTCAATTCATTGCGCCTGCGGAGTTCTTCTTCATACAAGCGGCTTTTCAGCATCTGCATGGCTTTCTCCCTGTTACCCAGCTGTGTGCGTTCTGTCTGACAAACAACAGTGATACCGGTGGGAATATGCGTTAAGAATACTTTGGTCTCTACTTTGTTTACGTTCTGTCCACCGGCTCCCCCACTCCGTGCTGTTTCCATTTTCACCTCACTGTCCTTGATTTCAATTTCAATGGAATCGTCGACCAACGGGTACACAAACACCGATGCAAAAGAAGTATGGCGGCGGGCATTACTGTCGAACGGTGAAATACGTACCAGGCGGTGTACCCCGCTTTCAGCTTTTAAAAAACCGTACGCAAAGGGACCATCAAACTGGTAGGTACAGGTTTTTATTCCGGCACCGTCTCCGTCCTGCCAGTCGAGCTCGGTTACTTTCCAACCCTGCTTTTCGCCGTACATACGGTACATACGGGCCAGTATTTGTGCCCAGTCCTGGCTTTCGGTACCGCCGGCACCGGAATTTATCTGCAGCACTGCACTCAACTCATCTTCCGGCTGATTCAGTGTGCTCTTAAATTCAGCATCTTCCAATGCCAATACCGCTTTGTTGTAAGCCTCCTGTGTTTCTTCTTCTGTAGCGTCGCCTGCTTTCCAGAATTCAAAAAGCACGGCAAAATCCTCAACAGCTGTATTGGTTTGTTCATACAGGTTGATCCAGTACTCATTGTTTTTTATTTCCTTGAGTATTTCGGTGGCCCGCTTGTTATCGTCCCAGAAACCGGGACTGAGAGAAAGTTGTTTGTCTTCAGCTATCTTATGTTGTCGGTTCCCGACGTCAAAGAAACCTCCTCAGGATCAGGATACGATCCCTTATATCATTTAATTTTTCCAGTGTCATAAGGCGGCAAAGTTATGAAAGAAAACTCTGATTTCAGCAATTGAATGCCGCTACTGCCAACTGTGTTCAACCCTAACATGAGCCTGAAACGGTTCATCAGACAAAAAAAGCAGTCGGACGACTGCTTTTTTTGTCAAATACAGATTTCTCTTATTGAAGTACCAGCTTGCCTGTCCAACGAATGATACCTTTTGAATCAACCAGGTTGACAATATACGTTCCACTGCCCACCTGCAGACGCTCTCTGCTCATCCAATGGGTTTGCCCTTTTTCCATTCGCACCACTAACTGGTTGCTGACACGGCCGGTAATATCCGTAAGCCGGAATGTGTAAATGCCGGCAGACAACTGATTGTTTTTGATGCCCACAACAGCTTGCGCTGGATTGGGATACAACTGCAGAGCGCCGGCTGGGAGCAGATCCTGCCTTACAGAAGTTGGGGCATTCACCCAGGTGCCGTCATACCAGCAATCACCGCATTTGTACAAATCAATGGTTTGAGGTGCTGTATTATTATTGAACAGCAGGTTGGTACAGTTCACGCCCACCAACGTATACTTCCACCAGCCATTTCCTTCCTCCACCATGGAAACACCGGGCCAGCTGGTGCTGGCAGAACCGGATGGCTGGGCATTCCAGAAATATAACCGGGGGATATTGGTCCAGTTGGCTGGCCGCTTAAAATGGACCGTCATACCCACCGGGGCATTGGTGACTGTGAGCACCTTCGTAACGGATGCTTCCCGCTGATTCTGATCCTTAACCGTAAGCGTAACATTATAGGTTCCCTGGGCTGTATAAACAGACGAAGGATTGAATACTGAATTGTTGGTATTTCCGTTTCCAAAATCCCAATAGTAGGTAAGAGTTCCGCAACCCGATGATGCAGCTGCATTAAAATTGACCGTAAGCGGTGCGGCCCCGGAAGAAGGTGTCATGGTAAAATCGGCAACCGGCTGGATCATATCCGGAACAGTGGTCAACCATCCGTTATCGTAATACCGGGTACTGTTTACATTGGTCAGATCGGGGGTTTTATTGGTATTGCTGCCATTATCACTGAAAATCACATTTACACTTGTCACGCCGCTGAATTTATACTTATACCAGGGACCACCGGTACAAACAGGCTCCATCGCAACGCCGGGCCAGTTAACAGCAGCCACAGCACCGGTGGGCAATGCATTCCAGTAATAAATTCTGATATTATTACTCCAGGAAGCAGGCTTTTTGAAATATACCCAGATATCAGGAATCGGGCTGAATGTATACCGTTGAGAATCCACTGTTGACAAGCGACCCTCATTATCTTTCCCGATATATTTAACTGTAACGGTATTACTGCCATTCAGCACCACCGGAGCTGTATACACAGTACTGCTGGTGGTGGGTGCAGTTCCATCGGTGGTGTAATAAATGGTAACGGGGGGTCTTGGCGAATTTGCAGTGAGTGTAACAGACACCGGTGGATTGGGATAGTTACCGGCGGCCGGACTGGCAGTGATGACAGGCGGAGGGATATTAAAGGTATAAGATGCAGACGCCACTGCAGACTCCTGGCCGTTTGCATCCACCGCAATGGCCTTGATGGTGGTGGCGCTGCTTACTGCAAGGGAGTTTGTATACTGGATACTGGCTGTAGTTGGATTGGTTCCATTGGTCGTATAATAAATTGTGTAAGGTGCTTTGGCGCCACCTGCAGCAACAGAGACATTTACAGGATCAAAATAATTCCCTGCCGCAGGTGTGATGGTCACTTTGGGTTTGGGCAACACAAACGTGTAACGCTGCGCACTGACAGTTGAAATTTTTCCGTTGGCATCCTTCGCTATTGCTTTTACAACGGTGGTGACAGAGACGCTGAACGGTGCTGTATAAACTGTGCTGGAAGTGCTGGGGTCCTGTCCGTCCGTCGTGTAATAAATCGTATAACCGGGTGTTCCGCCTGATGCTGTAATGGTTACCGTTACAGGTGCGGTATAGTTATCTCCTACCGGGCCTACCACCACTTTGGGCAAGGGTGCACATCCTGTAACACAAGGTTCAAAATAGCCAACCCCGCTTTCCCCGATCATACCAGGTCCGTTCAACACATATATACCGGCAGAGAGTGATTTAACGGAAAACTGGAGAGAACCATTGCTCACTGTAATCTCTCTTCCGGTTACTGCATCCCTGTAAATACCATTGGGGATACCCGTAAAATTGAACCCTGCATCGCCGTCCTTGGGTAGTCCCACACAAACAGTCTGATCACCTAAGGTGCGCACATAACCGATTGCATTGCCGGGAAAATTGCCAGCCCATCTCCAGCTTCCACGCTGCAGTGCGGGAATGGCCCGGCGGATGGCATTCAGCTTCGCGAGGTGCTTATACAGTTTGTGATTGGGGGCAGTAAGTACGTTCTCACCATAATAGGCACGTCCGGTGAGATTCAGACTTTTCTGAATGGATGAAGGTTCATGAATATCTGTATAGGCCCCCTTCATAAATTGCATTTCTGTACCGTAGTACACACTGGGAATTCCCCGCCAGGTAAACATGAAATTGAAGCAGGCCGCCAGGTTTTCTTCACTGCCACCATAGCGGCGGTTCCAGTCGTTATTCGGGCCAAAATCGTGATTATCGAGCCAGGTAATCAATAAGGATGGATCAGAATACAAATGATCATAGCGGGCTGCATCCGTAACACCTGAAAATGCTCCGCCGTTTTCAAAAATATTGTGAAAGGTGGCTTCTGCATAAAAATCAACAACGCCAACACCCAGGGGTTGTGAAGTACCAACAGCACCCCTCCAGGTGTACCAATGGGGATTTATTTCTTCCACCGGGTGCAGCTCAAATCGCTTTTGCGCCACTTCTCCGAATACAAACAGATCGGGCTTATAAGCCTTGAATCGGTCATACAAAGCAATAATATCCTGCTTGTTCATATGCTTCCAGGTATCCCATCTGAAAGCATCCACACCCATGTCAATGTATGTTTTATAGACATTGAAGAAATAGTCCTGAACTGCCTGGCTGCCCGTGTTCAGATCCGGACAATCATCACTGATGGCCCGTTGGTAGGCGTTGGTGGTATCATCCCATCCCTGTGCAAATCCATTGCCGCTGTGATGGAACCAAACCGGATCGCTGGTGGTAACAAACGATTCGGTGCTGGGCCAGTTGTAGAGAGATAAATTCTGATTATAAGGTGGCGGCATTTTGGCAACATTGGCACGGCTCCAGATTTTGTTATCATCGGGATTTTTTGTTAGTCCGTCGTACGACCAGTTGGGATTATCCGGCAATGGCTGCCCGGAGCTGGTTTGTCCCCAAGGTTTGGTTGGATCTGTATTATACTTGAGTTCCGACTGGCCTTTCACCCCATAGCGGCTGCTGTGATTGGTAACAATATCCAGCACTATCTTCATACCCTTGGCATGTGCTGCATCGCAGAGGTCTTTAAAGGTGGCGCCCGGCGACTCCAGCCGGCTGTCCACTTTTGTAAAATCCCACGCATGGTAACCGTGGTAATCCAGCGGGCTCCGCCCCTGAACAATGGGTGTGATCCAGATGGCTGTAAACCCCATGCCCTTGATATAGTCCAGCTGCTGGATTAATCCTTTAAAATCACCTCTCCAGGTAACGTCCTTCGGATCGGTGATATTGGGATTGTTGACCCCCGGAATGTACGAGCACCATTCATTAGGAGCACTGTTGCTGGTATCGCCATCAAAAAAACGGGAGGTAATGAGGAAATAAATGGATTCGGAGCGGAAGTCAGACTGGGCTTTTACATGCGTCAGAAATGACACACATAAAAGCAGCGATAATGTAAGTCGTGCCATGAGAAGAATCAATAGTCCTTAAAGTTATCCTTTGTTCAGCTAACGGATGTTTCTGTTGCAATGGATACTGCATGAACTTCAACAATCGACAGGCTGTCACCCGGATAAAATCCGGAAAATTCTGCTCCACAGGTGGCAATTTTCGTAATTTGCCCTCCCTGCATGATTTCTCAGAATACCATACAGCAGATTCTCAACCGGACCGATATCATTGAGGTGGTTGGAAGCTTTGTCAAATTGAAAAAAAGAGGCGCCAACTACCTGGGTCTGTGCCCGTTTCACAACGAGAAAACACCTTCCTTCACAGTATCGCCCACCAAAGAAATTTATAAATGCTTTGGATGCGGACGATCCGGTAACACCATCAGCTTCCTGATGGAGCATGAAAAACTGGCTTATGTGGATGCCTTGCGGTGGCTGGCAGCCAAATACAATGTGGAGGTGGAAGAAACCTACAGCAGCCCCGAAGCGTTGCAACAGCGGCAGGTGGCAGACAGCCTTTACATCATCAACCAGTTTGCCCAGCAGTTTTTCAGCAAACAACTGCTCGAAACAGAAGAAGGCCAGACAGCAGGTTTAAGTTATCTAAAGGAAAGAGGATTCAGGGAAGATATCATTCATAAATTCCAGCTGGGATATTCGCCTGCACAACGGGATGCCTTTGCGAAAGCAGCCCTGCAGGCACAGTACAATAAAGAGTTGCTGCTGAAAACCGGCATTGTGGTGGAACGCAACGGGGAGCTGGTCGATAATTACCGTGAACGGATCATCTTTCCCATTCAGAGCACAACAGGTAAGATCATTGGATTTGGCGCCCGCGTCATTGGAAAAAAAGAGAACGCACCAAAGTATATCAATACACCTGAAAATGATATTTACATAAAAAGTAAAATCCTTTTCGGTGCTTACCAGGCCCGGCAGGCTGTGGACAAGCAGAACGAATGTTTACTGGTAGAGGGTTATACCGACGTAATTTCCCTGCACCAGGCTGGCATTGAAAACGTAATGGCGAGCGGTGGTACAGCGCTCACTCCCGATCAGTTGCGGCTGATAAAAAAATACACCAACAACCTCACCATTTTATACGATGGCGATGCGGCGGGTATCAAAGCTGCCATGCGTGGGTTAGACCTGGCACTTGAAGAAGGACTGCAGGTAAAAGTGGTATTGATACCGGACAATGAAGACCCCGACAGTTACGTACATAAGCTGGGCGCATCGGGTTTCCGTGAATTTATAGACAACAGCAAAAAAGATATTGTGCTGTTTCAGCTGGAAGTGATGCTGAAAGATGCAGGAAATGATTCCAACAAAAAAGCAGCAGCTGTCAATACCATCGCTGAAAGCATCAGCCGTATCAACAAAGCAGAAGACTTTACCCGCCAGCAGGACTACATCAAACAAAGTGCCCAGCTGCTGAAAATTGATGAAGCCGGACTGCATGTACTGGTTAATAAATATATACGGGAGCGTATCGCCAAACAGGAACAAAAAAGTTCCTGGGAAGACCTGGTACCTGCAGAAGAAACATTGCCGGCTGAAGCGGATGTTGCTGAACTTTTCAGCCGCGATGAGCAGCATGAACGGGCGTTGATACGATGCCTGCTGGACTTCGGCATACTGCCCTGGTCAGAAACCGAAACAGTGGCACAGCACATTTTTACCGAAAGCGAAGACGGCGATGTACTGGAAAATCCGGAACTGAGGCAATTGTTTCAGCTTTACAAGCAGTGGTTTCATGACGGACTGGAACCCTCCATGAAGAACTTTCTTTATTATGAGGACCCTGTCATCAGTCAGACAGCCGTTTCGCTTAATGATATCCGTTATGAACTGAGCAGCCGCTGGAAGGAGGCGCCCTACGAAGTGAAAGTGCCGAGCCGGGAGGATCTGTACCGGGAAGAACTCCATTCGGTATTAATCTATCTCAAGTTGAAAAAAATAAAAAGCATGATGGATCAGAACCAACGGGATATGGAACAACCCCACACTCCGGAAGAACTGATGACCTTCCTGCTCACACATAAGCATCTGAAAGATCTCGAAATTGCACTTACCAAAGAATTAGGTACCGTCATTTATAAATAGGAATTCTTCAGCCGTAACTTTAGTTACAATCCGCCATGAATCCCGGACGGAATTTTGTAATCACTAAGTAAAAAATATGAACCGACTATTTGCCTTGCTTTTCCTGGGGCTGGTACTAATCCCTGCACTTAGCTGCACGCATCAGAATAATTCAGGTAGTGCCGGTTATAAGAATATCAAACAGGAAGAATTTCTGCAACTGCAGCAACAACCCAATACACTGGTAATGGATGTGCGCACTCCCGGAGAGGTAGCTTCCGGAATCATCAAAGGAACAAGCGTTTTTGCTGATTATAATGGGGGCGTATTGGAAACCGTGCTGAAAGATCTGGATACATCAAAAACTTACCTCGTATATTGCAGAAGCGGAGCCCGTAGCAGTCATGCATCCCGAATGATGATTCTGAAAGGTTTCAGAAAAGTGTATAACCTGGAGGGTGGCATCAACGACTGGAGGGGCGAAATTGTGATACCGGAATGAACCTGTTTCAGACTAACTACAAGGGTTTTTTACTGTCCTTGCTGATTGGAATTTCAGCTTGGTTCTTATCTTTTTACACACCTTCCGGCTTCAACAGTATTTTGCTGGCCCTGGTGCTGGGTATGCTGGTGGGTAACATTATTTTACTCCCCCCGGCTTTTCAACCCGGTATTAGTTTTACCAGTGGCAAACTGCTCGAGATATCGATCCTGTTCCTTGCTTTTGATATCAGCTATACACATATTGCAAAACTGGGCGCAGGCAGTTTCTCCAGCCTGGTACTGGTAGTGTTGCTAATATTACCCGCAACCTATTACCTGGCAGGAAAATTCAGATGCCCGGGTTCCACTGGCTGGCTGATAGGTTTTGGAACAGCTATCTGCGGTTCCTCAGCCATTGCAGCACTTACGCCGGCTGTCAGTAAAAACAAGGAAGAAGCAGGTATTGCCATTGCTGTTACCAATTTGCTGGGCGCGGCAGGAATGGTTGTGCTACCCCTTTTGTTGCTGCAAACTGATTTGAGTCCCATTCAATCGGGATTATTATTAGGGGGC
>Ga0315902_10014653_pt1 | contig 10073 bp, 1 predicted proteins | sample LakEriMetagenome_9_FD_203523 | JGI IMG/M metagenome (GOLD analysis project Ga0315902, IMG submission 203523) | Freshwater fungal communities from buoy surface, Lake Erie, Ohio, United States - Buoy 12 MA117 | ecosystem: Environmental > Aquatic > Freshwater > Lake > Lake biofilm | place: USA...
TTACTATAGAATTTACCTTTTGGAAACTTAAAGTTATCAGTAAATATTTCTGCTAAGTGTGGATATTTTTGAATAAATCCTGGTACATCATCAACAGAAAGAAAGTCCATAAACTCATCTTGATATTTATCAAATTCTTTTCCTAATGCAACAGATTTATTTAAATCAGCATCAGTCCAAAAATCAGATTTAGATAATGTTTTTTGTGGTCCATCAAACATATTCATCATTTGATTTCTTACTTCCCATCCATCTGAAAAAGGTTTAAAATCAAAATCTCCTACTTGATTTAAATCAAAATTAAAACTAACTCCAGTGTTAGTATTAAGATCACTTTCTAAATTTGGATATCTAGTTTGTGTTTCTCTAGTTTGATAATCTAAAAAATCAAGTATACCTTGTTGTTTCCAGTCAGGGGTATAATTATAACTTGCCGGATCTACACTATATATTGCTTCACCAAGTTTACCTTTATTATATTCAGTACCTTCAAATTCAATTGGATATTCTCTTTTAACATCACCATATGTAGATATTTTTTTTGTAGGAGTAAAAGTATTTCCAGCTTTTATTCCTGTGTTAAAAATAGTACTACTTGGTCTATATACATCTCTACCAAAAACTGTTGGAGTTTTTCTTATAGATCTTAAACCTTTAGGAGGCCAACCCATCTTAGCTTTAGGTAAATCACCACCTTCTTTAAATTTAATAGGATTAGTTTGAGTAAGTACAAATGGTTTACCAAACATATCCATTAATTGAGTTTGTGCTTGTTTAAAACCAGTATCCATATTCCATTTTGTATTATATGCTTCTGGTCTAAATCCCCATAAATCTCTAGTTACCCATTCAAATTCACCATTAGGTAATCTTTTTAAAAATCCCATATGACCTCCAAGATTATCTAATGGTCTAACTGGATTGTCAGTATTTAGTATAAAAAAAGGACGTTTAGCATGTGCAGCACTACCCATCTCAACAGGTACTGTATCAGATCCATATTGATCAAATAATTTATTAAATTTGTCTTTTGCTACTTGTTTTATTCTTTCTGTTCTTAATTCATTTTTTGGATCAGCAAAAGCATTATCTAAAGCTTGAAAAGATGAATAATGTATGGGTACTTCACCAAGATGATCAGGTAGTGGAAATGTAAAATCTAAAAATGGTTCATGTTTATTAAGATCTTTATTTAAACTTTGACCCATAAATCTATACCATTCTAAAGGTTTCTCATGAGAATATTTAGACTCAAGTAAAAATGATTTTAAAGGTCCATATTCTTGCATTATATCATGTAAACCTTTATCAGAAGAAAAATCATAATCAATTGGTTCAAATCCAGTTTCATCACCAAAAAAATATAATTTATTTAAATCTCTTTTTCCAGGACCATGTTTGTCATTTAGACTAATTACTTTTCCATTAGGGAGTCGAGAAATCATCTCTTGTTGACCCCAATAAGTATCTTGAGAAGTACCTTTAATACCTTGCCATATTTGTTCTTTTGTTCGTGAATGTCCCGGTTCTTGCACTGCAATCTTATATCCAATTTTTTTTATTGGATAACTAATAGGATTGTAGTTTGATCTAGTAAATGATTTTAATCCTTTTGGTGGCCAGCCCATTTTTGCTTGAGGAAGATCTCCTCCTTCTTTTCTTAATCTTAATGGTTCTTTAGGATCTAATTTAGAACGATAATATTGTTGATTAAATAATGCAGGATCCATTTTAAAATTATAGTTAAATCTTGTACTAGCAGGTAAATAATTTGGTGCTCCACGATATAAGTCTTTACCAAATCCTAAAGCAGTTTTTCCACCATGTAAACCTATCATTCCTGCCATACCTAAACCAAATAAATTTTCTTTTACTTTATCTGAATCCAAATGTGCTAAGAAATCTAATGCTGATGATGAAGGTAAAGAGTTTGATATTTGTGCTTTTTCTTTTGCTTTTTGTATTTCATTCCATATATTTTGACCAGCTTCAACTCCAAACCCTTGTATTTCTCTACCTGTGTATGGATCTATTTCTCCAGTTGGCATAAATGCATCTTTAACAAACAGACCAGTTAATCCGGCACCAGGTGTTACTAAATTTCTAGTAGCATTATATAATGTATTTTTTGCTAACCCTCTTGCCCCTACTTTAGATAAAGTCTTTACACCAGGTAATAATTTTGTACCTGATAATGTTCTTAAACTTTTTGATGCAGGTAAAGCAGCAAATGCTGCATTTAATAAAATATCTCCAACTTCTTGTTCTGAATCTCCTTCATATAAATTACGTAATCCATAACCAACATTTGAAGCAAAATGTGTAAGATTAAGTAAGTTAGCTACTTGAGTTCCAAAATCACTATTTAATTTAGTATAGTTATCTAAAAATAATCTTGCACCTCCCGGACCAAGTTTTGCTTCCCACTCATTTATGTTAGATGATGTAGGTGAATCTCTCATAAGTCCAATCATAGGATCTGCTGCATTTCCTGATGCCCATTGATTTAAAGTATAAACAGGTTGATTAGTTAAACTACCTATTTGTTGACCAGCTTTTTCTAAAAAATTAGATAAGGTAGGTTTTTTCCATAATGAATTTTCATCTTGGTAATCCTGCCATTTTTTTTCTGCACGGTTCTTTTCTACATCATATATCTTTTCACCATAACTAGGATCGTTGTTATAATTTGCTATAAACTCTTGTGCTTCAGGAGTTTGTTTCCATACATCAAAAGGTAATGTTTCACTTTCTTCTTCTCCTGTGTACTTTGATCCATCATAACCTTTATAGTTAAGACTTTCTGAACCTGGATTTATTTTATTTGTATAAGCATATTTAAGAAGTTCTTCTGCTGCATTATTTCTTGCAGTAGTTATAGCTGTATTAAGATCACCTGGTTTTTTGTATGCTTCAGCATTTCTAAGACCAGACATAAAAGTAGGACCATAGCTACCAAGTTGTCCAACATCTAATTTTTTATCATGATAACTTTTTACACTACCATCAGCATTATATTCTTTAGGGACTTTTGCTATATAACTACTATTAAATGTTTTAGCTTTTGTAAGAAAGTCATTTAATATTTTTGCTCTTTTAGCAACAGCATCTTGTGAGTTTCCTTCAATAGAATTTATTTGTTGTGCAGCTTTATTAAACTCATTTGCATAATCATTATGAACACCATATAGAGGAGTTATGGGTGCTATTTTTTTATCACTATTATTATAAACAGCATCATACATCATGTTATTCATTTCAGTATACCTTCCTTGCTGTTGATCTACTTCAGAATCTTTTGTTAGTTTTTCTGCATCTGTGTAATATTTATTTATATCATTTTTATACTTAGATAATATATTAGCTTCATTTTTATCACCAGCTCTATTACCAAAACCATAACCATAGTAAGTTGTATTTTTACCATTTACGTTTATATTCCCTTGAGCATCTGTTTTAATTTTTTTAGAATCTACTTTTTCCCAATTAAAAGGATTAATATATTCTTTACCACTTTCTTTATCTTTACTAAATGGACTTTCAGATTCTTTTGTTTCAGTTCCTTTAATTAAATTAAAATCATCATTAGCATATTCATTAGTGTACTTATATACATTTCCATACTTGTCTTTTTTATATATTACACCATAATCATCTGTAAAATATGCATCAGCATTATTTTTAATATCAAGATCATTAGCAACATCTGTAAATTGAGTAACACCTATTTTGTCATTATAACCTGTTTTAACTAAATATCTTTTGGCATCTTCAGCAGACATACCTTGTTTAGTTAAATTATCAATCATTTCAGAACCTTGTGCAACATGAACTTGATCAAGGGCTTCTATGTAATCTCCAAATTCTGTTTGAAGTTGTTGTGCATTTAGTCCATGATATTTTTCAAATTCACCAGGTCTCATACCTACATCAGACATCATGCGTGCTAGTCCTTCTTTAGGGTAAAGATTAAGTTCATAATTACCATCACCCAAGTCTTTCTTTTCTATATAGTAATTTGCTCTTTCAGGATATTCAGTATCATTATACCAAGTTTGAAACTCTGGATTTTCTGCTTTTTCTTTAGATATAGTAACAAAAGGTTTAAGAGTTTCTTTTTTATATTTATTGCCTTTCTCTATATTTTTTTTTATACCAGATATATAAGATTGATATTTATCTTTTTCTTCTTGTTCTTTTCTGTTTGAGTTATATATATACTTACCTAACATCTTTGAAGCAAGTTTAGGATTTTCAAATATACTGTATGTTTTATTTAATTTTTTCAATTCCATCTCTGCCTTTCTAGTATATAAAATACTAAGAATTTCATCTTGAGTTAAACAATTTCCTTCAAAGTTTTCTCTTCCAGGAGGACATTCTTTACCTTGTACAATATCACTAGACATTTGATTCCAGTAAGAAGATGGCTCAACACCTTGGACTTCTACCATAGGTTGATCTTCATATGTTTTCTTTTTTCTTTTTAACCATTTAGGCCAATTAGTTTCTCCTCCTGGTGCAAATTGAGGAATGCTTGTTATTCTATACTTTGCCATTATTTTATTTCTTCAAATGTGTAACCTAATTTTTTTAGTTTTTCCATAGTAGCTTTATTTACCTTATCACCTAATTGGTAATCAGGTGTACCACCATATTGAGCTTGTTGAGGTTGGAACTCATCAACTTGTTCTGGTTCATTTTTTGCCATCTTATTAAGAAGCATTTTTAAATCTTGAGGACTATTTATAAATCTTTGAAAATCAATTAGAGCAGGAACAAATGCATCTGAATCAGGATTAGTCCATCCTTTAGTTTTAGCTTTCTGATAAAAGTTTTTTAAATCATCATCTGTAATAACTTGATCTGGTTTAAATCCAGCAAGTCTTCTTAACTCCATAATTCTCTTACTCATCTCTTCACCATAGTTGCCTGAGATGTAATCATAAAACTTTCCTTCTTCTTTTGATACTTTGTTTTTAGGAACTAATGCTTGATTAACAAAACCTGTTTCATACTCTCTTAATTTGTGTATAGGATGATTTTTCATTTTTTTATATGTATCCATTTCAGGATCTAACTTAGAAGGAGATGTAAGGTAATGACCTCTTTCATGAAACAAAACTTCATCTCTAATAAAAGGAGAAGTCACTTGTGAAGAATTTAAAGATATTTTTCCTGTCATAGGATTATACATACCTGAAGAATCATCTAATCCTTCAGTATCATATTCTATTTCTGGAAACTTTTCTGTCCTTTTTAATAGTTTTGGTCTTGCTTCATTTAATAATTTTTGACCTTCTTCATCTTGTATAACTCTATTAGCATACCAGTTTTTATACCATTCTTCAGCAGGTATTTGTTCTGCACTTACATCTAAAACACATTTACCAGTATTAGTATTTCTAATATAACCTTCAGGACATGGTTCACCACCGTCATTATATTTATTATCTTCTAAATTATTTTGTGCATCAAATGGATTACTTAATAAAGTAGCTGTACCAGCACCTATTGCATAAGGTGCCCATGATGGAAGTTCATTCATTGTGTTAGACAATAAACTAAAGTTTTTAGATTTATTTGTCATTATGTCAAAAATTCTAAGTGGAAACTTATCTTCTTTTTTTAAGTAATCCTTATAGTAATCTTTTATCATTTTAGAATTTACTTTTTGATAAGGATGTTTTATAATATTGTTTTGTAACATGTTTTCTCTTAACTCAGCTAAAAAAGGACTTCTTTCAAAACCTCCATTAAGATTATAATAAGATATAGCATTTTGTAAATAATTGCCATCTTTATTTAAATGTTTATAAAAAATATTATTATTAGATGTATTAGACAAATCAAAATCTAATTGATTTTTTAAATCTAAACCACCAAGTTTTACATCTAGTGATGTAAGACCTGTTCCACGTTTAAGACCTGGTAAATGAATTATCTCGTGCATACCTACACTAGGTAATTCTTCATTAGTAAAAAATTTAGGATTTATAACAAAAGCATTTTCATTTCTATCATAGAAAGCACCACCTTGTGTATTAGAATCTTGTAATAATTTAGCATAATTTTCTTCAGCTGTTTTGAGTTGATTATCTAAACTTACTGAAGTATTAAAATAATCATTATCAGTCATTAAGTTTTGGTCATAGTATGAATCAATTTTATTTTGTTCAGCTATTATATCATTTAGAGTTTTTGTATAAGTAATAGCTTCTTGATTTAGATTTCTTGTATTTGCTAAATCAGAAACCATATCTTTTGAATCAAAAAATAAATTAGCTTTTAAAGCAGGAGTTGTATCAATTACATTTTGTAATCTTCTTTGACCTTCAGCTGAATTCCATAAATTAACAGTTCTATCTTGTACTGCCTTTATAGTTTGAGCTGCTGACAAATTTGTTGCACGATCTTTTGGATTAGTAATTGTTATTTTATTTGTTCTTGGTTCATTTGGTATAGTTGGTTTACGAGACTTACGTAATCCTTTAGGGGGCCAACCTCCTGGTGCATAACTATCCAATTGTCCACCATATTTATCACTAACTAAAGTTGATTCTTGTCTTAGTTTTTCATCATAAGCTTTTCTCTGCATTAATTCTTCAAGTTGTGTATTGTATTCTTCTTTAGCAACTCTATTTCTTTCACGTAATTTAGGAAGTTCATTTTTAACATAGTTCTTCCAATCTTTTTTATATTCTCTTCTTGCCCTGTAATCATCCCAACTTGCAATTGGTACACCTCTAAAACTTGGAAATTTTACATTTTCTGCATTCTCTAAATCTTGGTGCATCTTACTAGTTGCATCAATATATCTTTCATTCCAACCTTTACGTGATTTATACAATTCAGGAGTTCCCTTTTCTCTATCATACCCAGTTATAAATCTTAGTAAAGGATCTTCTTTTTTATTTACAATTTTTGAAGATTTTCTTATTAAAGGTTGTGTATCATATCTTTGATTTAAAAATAACTTATATGTATTCTTTCTTTTTGGATGTGATTTACCTTCTGAAAATTCATATCTAGAAATACCCAATCCCTCTAACTCTAATTCAGGTGTTTCATATGTAGGTATTTTTCTATCAAGAGACGGATCAGCATATGTATATTGTTTTTCAAAATCAACATTTTGTGCATCTTCATAACCATCAGCATCCTTTTTAAAAATTACATCAGGATATTCTTTAGTTACTGAAGATAAATTCATGTTTTCTCTAACATAGTCATCTCCAATATCATAAGTTGAACCATGATAAAGTGAACATTCTGGACATGGTTTAGCTTCTATGTTACCTTTTTTTCTTTTATTTTGATAATCATTAAATGATTGATTTTTAATAACATCTGGTATATATTCAGGATCTTCATATAATTTTTTAAAGGCATTAATTTCTTTACTCATCCTTTTAGTAAAGTCACTATTTGGATCTTGGTCTGCTATATCACCAGAAAAAGTTGAAAACTTATATTCAGAATCTGGATTATAAGTTTGTGTCTCTCCAATTTTTGTTTTTAAACCAGCTTTTAGTATTTTACCAAGATTTTCTTTTTCTTCTTGTTTAAGTATCTGCCATTGTCTATACTTTTCATACTGATGTGTATCTTTAGATTTTACATAGTATGTATTACTTGATTTATCAAACCCTTCTGGTTTATTTGGATCAACTTCAACTTTATAATTTAAATCAGGATAAAAAGGTACAGCAGTTAAATAATCATTGTTATCAGAATATATAGTATATGATCCTGCTGGTTTAATATAAATATCACCATATTGATCATCAAATTCAGTACGTGTGAGGTTTAAATCTTCTGGCCATTCAGTATATTGTTTTTCAAGTTTACTTCTATCAATTACTTTTTTATTTTCATCAAGTACACCTCGTATAACTTTATAACCAATAGATTTGCATTTTCCTGTCTCAGGATCTTTTACATAACCATCAGGACATTTATCACCATATCCTTCACACCATCCAGTTTCTGGATTATATGTATAGCCATCAGGACATCTAGGTTCTCCATTTTCATCCATCATTGGTTTTACAGCACCACCTGGTGCATACTGATTTAATTCAGGTACAGAAATATCATCTTCTACTATATAACCACCGTCAACATATTTTTGTATTTCATCTTCTGTAAGATTAATACTTATACCTCCATTTTTATTTTGGCTACCAAAGGTTGTAGTTTTTACGTTATTATTAGAAGGTATAAATGGATCATTTTTAATTTTTTCATTAATTTCTTTCTGTGCTTTTTTTTGTTTGTATTGATTTAGTGGAAACTTCATCCCTGCATTAGCAGAAAAACTTCCAGGCAGCATTAGACTTTGGTTATAGTTTACATTACCATAGAAATAACCAGGAAAATTCTTAGGCATAAATTTAGGTAAACCTTCTACACCTGCATTTAGATTAAAACCAAAATGTGGTCTTGTACCTATACCAGCTGTTACACTAGGGTTTACATTCCATTTATAACTACCCGGTCTATAATTTTTTGAGTGATATTTATCACCTCCATAAAACTCAAGACCACCTTTTAATCCTAAACCAATATTGTTACTTGGATCCCAATCTAATTTTATTTCTCCTTCACCAGCTGCTTTGTAACCATGAGGTTGTTTAAATTTATCATAACGGTAATTAGCTGATAAACCTCCTACAACAGGACTTTTTTCTACAGCTTTTCCAAAACCTTTTAAAAATTTACCAACACTTTCTTTAGGTTTTTCTTTTTCAGGATCCCATTTATCTGGACCTTCCCTATATGCTGAACCAGTCATCTCACCTGCATTGTACATAGCAAGATCATCATAATATCTTTCCCAGGCTCCCTCATATTGATCCTTACCCATTTTTTGTATTGCCTGTCCTGCAGCTTGACCCAAAGATGGATCATAAGGTTTTCCTAAATAACCTTTTAATGCCCAACCACTATCTTTGTTTTTTGATATATCTCTAGTCAATCCTGTAGTAAAGTTTACCCCATAAGAAGGGTTTGAGATTCCTATGGCTTTTGTACCTTCTCCCAACAAACTTTTTCCAGAAGCAAAATCAGTAAGATTTTGTTTCATACCTATAGGATAAGCCTGTTCATTTGTCATAAAAGGACTTATTCCTACCTCAGTATTCTGAATAGCTTTAACCATTCCTTTTGGCATCCATCTTGGAAGTATTCTTTTAGAATCACCATAATTTTTTTTCTTTGATCCTGGTGGTTCATCAGAATATCCTCCAGGTTCATATTGTGTTAATCCACCATCTTCATAATACTGAGCTCTTGGATCAAAGATTTTATTCTTTCTAGATTTAGGTTTCTTAAATAGAGGGTTCTCTGCAAACAATCTATTTGTTGCTTCAAAACTTCTTGAGTATGATTTAGGACTTTTACCTTTTGGTAGACTAGGTCTTTTATTAGATCCACCCCTCTTAAAATTATTATCTAAGCCATTATTAATATTAGTAGAATTCTTAGTTTTACTAAGATTTCTAACAGCTTCAATAAGTACTTTTTTATTATACATTACCTAGGAGAATATTGATTTTTACTATTACTAAGTTTTAATATCATATTGACATTATCACATTGTTTTTTTCTCAAACTTAAGAAATTTAAATAATGTCTAAACTTTTTTCTTTGTAATTCTGGTTTTCCATAATTCATATTGTTTGGATTAAGCACCCTAGTGTAACCATCTACAGAAGTTATCCATGTATTTTCTGAAGAGTAATTACCTTGTAGAATTGTGGTACCCGGAATAAGGGCTCCTGTTGGAGGATAATTTGATCCTATTGGAAACTCATCTCTATTTCTTGTTATATCCCAAAATTGGTTAAACCTATATTTGTTTTCTTCTTTAGAAAAAAGGATGTCATACGAGAATTGATTGGCTCCTAACTTAGGGTATTGTAATGATAAGTTTACATCATTTTTAGGATACAGGTTTAGATTAAGATATCCGGAAACTTGTTCTGTATTATATACAACTGCTTGATCAAAATTATAATCAAGTACATGATGTTGATCAATACAACTTTCTCCATTTCTTCTGTAACATT
>Ga0315902_10014656_pt1 | contig 10071 bp, 9 predicted proteins | sample LakEriMetagenome_9_FD_203523 | JGI IMG/M metagenome (GOLD analysis project Ga0315902, IMG submission 203523) | Freshwater fungal communities from buoy surface, Lake Erie, Ohio, United States - Buoy 12 MA117 | ecosystem: Environmental > Aquatic > Freshwater > Lake > Lake biofilm | place: USA...
TGGAGCTGCTCCATCATAAGGCCCAAGCAGAACGGGGCGTGCTTGAACTTGTAGGTGACACCCAACTGTATTTGAAACGGCAGCTTTTCGCGTTGGGTGGTATACGTGGAGGTCTGGTACCCGATGTTGCGGAGCAAGGCCGCTACGGTGAGGCCCAGCTTGCGTTTCACGAATACCCCGCCTATGTCCATGGCCCAAGCCGTGGAAGTATAGGTGTCCAGGTTGCTGGTGAGGAACTTCATGTTGGCCCCCACGCTGAACAGGCTGTCGATGGGATGCGCGCCGCCAACTTGGAAGACGTACTCACCGGCCTTGAACTCGCCCAGATCGGTGCCCGACTCGTCCGTGCGTCGGAAGGTGCCGTAATCGATGTAGTGGATACTGCCCGAGAAGGTGGTGTTGATGCTGTCGAAGTGGTGCGCATACCCGGCATAGCCAATGCCGATACCCTCGAAATAAGGCAGGTAGCTGAAGGCCACCTGGCGGCCCATTTCGCGGTTCAACAAGGCGGGGTTGAAGAAGCCCAGATTGATGTCGTTGTCCATCACCGCGATGTAGTTGCCACCAAGGGCCGCACTACGCGCTGAACTGGGGATATCAAGCACCCGGAAAGCGGCTTGGCCTCCCAGCTGACCGAACAGGGTGGGCGCCATGAGCAGGCCCAGGATGAGGGGTAGTGATCGACGCATACGCGGAGGGAACGAATATAGGGGTCGGGTATTGTATGAACACATGGACCGGGTGCTTGTGCGCCGGCCTGTGATCAAGTACGCTTCCACAACAGGGAACCATCACCGTAGCTCAGGAACCGATAGCCCTGGTCGAGCGCATGCTGGTAAACGCGGCGCCAGTCGGGACCGATAAAGGCGGCCACCAACAGCAGGAGCGTGCTCTGAGGCTGGTGGAAGTTGGTGACCAGGGCATCGGCCATCCGCACTTGATATCCGGGGGCGATGAGCAGCTCCGTACGTCCCACCAGCCGCTGCTCAGGACCTTGTTTCATCTGCTCGATAACGGCCTCCAAGGCCCTGCGCGCATCCGGCAGGTCGGCCTCAGCATGGTCGTAAGGCTCCCACTGCCCGATGGCCATTTCGGCACCTGCCCTTCCTTGCAACAGCATGACGCCATGCCAGTAGACACTTTCCAACGTCCGCAAGGCCGTGGTACCCACTGCGACGACCGGCCCCTTGCCCAACCGGTCCAAAACGCGCTCCAACGAGGCCAGGGGAACACGCACCTGCTCCCCGTGCATGGCATGGTCGGCCATGCGATCGCTCTTCACGGGCAGAAAGGTGCCGGCGCCTACGTGAAGGGTCAATTCCGTGCGCTCGATCCCTTTCGTATCCAAGCGGACCAATACCTCTGGCGAAAAGTGCAGGCTGGCCGTGGGGGCCGCCACGGAGCCCTCGTGCTTGGCGAAGACAGTGTTGTATCGGTCCTTGTCCGATGCCTCGTCGGGGCGCTTCATGTAAGGCGGCAGAGGTACATGGCCCACCTGTTCCAGCACTTCCGCGAACGTTAGTTCCCGTGGCTGCCAGGTGAACCTGATCCGCTCTTCCCCTTCACGTTCAGCCTTCAACACGACGGGCGAAGCGGAAGTGCGATCATCATCACCGGGAAGCGTCCTCAGCGCTTGGAGCTCCAGTACCTCCCCCTCCTTCCAGCGCTTCGCATTGCCCACAAAGCCGTTCCATGAGCAGCCGCCCCGCTGGGCAAAAGCCGTTTCCACAGGCATGGCCGCTGCCGGTTCAAGACAGAGCACCTCGATGCGCGCCCCGGTGGACCGCTGAAAGAACAAGCGGGCGTTCACCACCCGGGTATTGTTCAGGACCAACAGGGCACCCGATGGCAACAGGTCAGGCAGTTCCTTGAACCGATGATCCTCCAACGCTCCGTTGCGGTAGAGCAACAGGCGGCTGGAATCGCGCTGGACAAGTGGTTCCTGGGCGATACGATCGTTCGGAAGGTCGTAGGTGAAGTCCGATATGGAGAGGGACCGCGGATGCATGGCGCGAAGGAACGACGAGATGCGCGGAAACGATGAAAGCAGGCTTCTCGGCGAGAACATGGACCTGCGGGATGACTATCAGGGCATTGCCATTGCAATGCAGGATATCACACATGCTCACTTTCTGATCGAACGTACCATCGTCCTCCGTACTTTCAGGGCCATGCGTATTACCTTGACCATCCTCATCCTTGCACTGATAGGCAGTCTGCTATTCGGACTCCAGCAGCATCGGAAAACGAACCGGTGGCAGGGTGTTAAAGTGGACTTCACCTACGACCTGGCCCGAGATATCACTATTTCACGCTTAAAGTCCGACGGGCGGTTGCTTGATGTGGGATACGACCGGAACCAAGACCTTGAAAATGATTCCCTGGTCGCTTACGCTGCCAATGGTCGGGTGTGTCAGATCTGGGTGGATGAGGACTTCAATGGGTTGTATGAGGTAAACTACATGCTGGACACATTCGCCGTAATAACAGTTCGTTTTGAGGATATCGGGCAGGATGGCTACTTCGAGGAACTCACACGTTTTAGATCTGACAGCGTCTTTGTGTACAGGGACGCCGATATGAACGGCTGGTACGATGACCATGAAATGATCAGGCGTGAATACCGACGTTCATCCGGGAATGAGCTAGTGCGCTGATCTTATGGGCTACATGGGCTTCGGCATGCGAAAGGAAGTTTACGCGCGTAAGGCGCGCAAGCCTTTCTCAGCGCTCGAACGCTACCTGAAACCTCGCACCGGAAAAACAACGGAGGCCGGCCCACTCACACCTTCGGAGAACGGGAGCAGACCTTTCAATGGTATCCATTGGGGGCCGCACCTGCGCTGGGACGGTCACCGGTTCATGACCATTATCGTGGCACTGGTCATCGGCTGTCTGGCGGCCTATATGTTCGTTCTGTCCACCACTTGGCTGTTGGCCCCCAAGCACATGTAGGACGAACCGTTCGTCACCTTATGAACACGGTCATCCTTAGGTACGCCGCCGCTTTAGCTCTTGAACATCCAATAGGTCCTTTGGGCGACCAGAGCGTAGCTTACTTGTAATGAGATCCTCAAAGGCCAGGATACGATAGAGCATTACGGGCTCACCAGCAAGTTCCATTTGAACCGCCCGCTCCCATGCTTCATCGAACGTAAAGCCCGGCTTCAGAAAGGTGATCACCTCCACCTCAAGGCCAGGGCTCATTTGCAAGGTGATGTTCTGCTCTGAATGAAGGACCTTCCGAGGGAAACCGTCAACCTCGTACCCCAGGCTCCGAAGTGCCAATACCAATTGGGAGAAATTGTCGGAGGTGGGCTCCATCCAAAAGTCCAGGTCAGGGGATTGACGCTGGTATCCGTGGAAATTGACCGCACCACCACCGACCAGCAGCATGCGAACGCCGTATTGCGCCGTAGCCCTGAGGAAGGCGTTCACTTCTTTACCGAAGAGCATTCTTCCTTCGGATCACGAAATTGCCTTTCCGCGCAGCGGCGTCAGGATTTCCCGGTGAACGTTCATCAAAGCTGCGCAGGAACCATTGGAGACGCTCTGCCGGGGTACGCGCCATGAACTCACGCTCACGGCGGGAATTGGCCTCCTCCTTGGTCTCGTACCGGATGCGCCTCTCCATCGGACCTAAGTTAATCACCGCCTACGACCTGTTTCAGCATTTTCCGAGGACCACCTTATCCCGAGCGCCCCTACCCCATGTGGGAGGACCGTATGATCAAGCCACTTTCAACGCGTTCTCCACCTTCTCCTTCAGCAGGGCGTGCTTCACCACCTCGATCATCTCGCTCACATAGGTGAAACGCATGCCCTTCGTGTAGCGCGCGTCGATATCCTCGATGTCCTTGCGGTTGTCGGCGCTGAGAATGATCTCCTTGATACCGGCGCGTTTGGCAGCAAGGATTTTTTCCTTGATGCCACCCACGGGCAGCACGCGGCCGCGCAGGGTGATCTCGCCGGTCATGGCGGTGAACTTGCGCACCTTCTGTTGCGTGAAGGCGCTGGCGATGCTGGTGAGCATGGCGATGCCAGCACTGGGACCGTCCTTGGGCGTGGCGCCCTCGGGCACGTGCACGTGCACGTTCCAGCGCTTGAACACGTCGGCATCGATCCCGATGATGTCGCTGTGCGCCTTTAAGTATTCCAGGGCGATCACGGCGCTCTCCTTCATCACATCGCCCAGGTTGCCGGTGAGCGTGAGCTTGCCTTCGCCCTTGGTGATGCTGGTCTCGATGAACAGGATGTCGCCGCCGGTGGGGGTCCAGGCCAGACCGGTGACCACGCCGGCCACATCATTGCCCTGGTACTTGTCGCGGGCATGGCTGGGGCCGAAGATCTTCACCAGGTCGTCCACGTATATGGTGACGCTGTGCTTCTGCTTGAGAGCGATCTGCTTGGCCCGGAACCGCACCAGCTTGGCAATGCGCTTCTCCAGCGTACGCACGCCGCTCTCATCGGTGTATTGGTCGATAATGGCCTCCAACAGGCCCGCACCCAGCTTGAGCTGCTTGGGCTTGATGCCGTTCTCGGAGAACTGCTTGGGCAACAAGTGCCGCTTGGCGATCTCGATCTTCTCTTCCTGGGTGTAGCCGTTCACCTCAATGATCTCCATGCGGTCGCGCAGGGCCGGATGGATGGTACTGAGGCTGTTGGCGGTGGCCACGAACATGACGCGGCTCAGGTCATACTCCACCTCCACGAAGTTGTCGTGGAAGGCGTTGTTCTGCTCGGGGTCCAGGACCTCCAACAGCGCACTGGCGGGATCGCCCTGGTTGCTGCGGGTCACCTTGTCAATCTCGTCGAGCACGAAGAGCGGGTTGCTGGTGCCCGCTTTCTTCAGGCTCTGGATCAAGCGGCCCGGCATGGCCCCGATATAGGTCTTGCGGTGGCCACGGATCTCGGCCTCATCGTGCAATCCACCGAGGCTCATACGCACGTATTTACGCCCCAGCGCTTCGGCCATGCTTTTGCCCAGGCTGGTCTTTCCCACGCCCGGCGGACCGTAGAGGCAGATGATGGGCGCTTTCATATCGCCCTTCAACTTCAGCACGGCGAGGTGTTCAATGATCCGCTCCTTCACCTTTTCCAGACCAAAGTGGTCGCGGTCCAGGATCTTTTGGGCGTTCTTCAGGTCGAACTTGTCCACGCTGTACTCGCCCCAGGGCAGTTCGAGGAGCAACTGGACGTAGTTGTACTGCACGCTGAACTCGGCGCCGGCGGGGTTCATGCGCTGAAGCTTTGCGATCTCCTTCTCGAAAGTGTCGGCCACCTTCTTCGTCCATTTCTTCATCGCGGCCTTGGCCCGCATCTCCTCGATCTCCTGCTCGATGGGGTTGCCGCCCAACTCGTCCTGGATGGTCTTCATCTGCTGGTGCAGGAAGTACTCGCGCTGCTGGCGGTCCACCTCGGTGCGCACCTTGCTCTGTATCTCGTTCTTCATCTGCAGCATCTGCAGCTCCTTGGTCAGATGGGCCAGGAGCAGCGAAGCACGCTCGCGCAGGTCGGCCACCTCGAGCATCTTCTGCTTCTCGGCCACCTCGGCGTTCATGTTGCTGCTGATGAAGTTCACCAGGAAGCTCGGGCTGTCAATGTTCTTGAGCGCGAACTGGGCCTCGGTGGGGATATTGGGGCTCTGTTTGATGATCTCCAGGGCCATGTCCTTGAGCGAGCTCACCAAGGCATCGAACGATTTATCGTCCTTGGCCGGACGCACCTCCTCGAACTCCTTCACACGGGCCGTGAAGTAGGGTTCGGTGCGGATCATGTCGATCACCTCGAAGCGTTTCTTGCCCTGGATGATGGCCGTGGTGCTGCCATCGGGCATGCGCAACATGCGGATGATGGTGGCGATGGTACCCACACGGTTGAGGTCCTCGGCGTTGGGCTCTTCGATCTGGCCATCCTTCTGGCTCACCACACCCAGGGTGCGGTTGCCGCGATACACCTCCTGAATAAGGCGGATGCTGCGGTCGCGACCCACGGTGATGGGGATCACCACCCCGGGGAACAGCACGGTGTTTCGAAGGGGCAAAATGGGAAGCTCTGGCGGAGTGCTCTCCGCGTTCATCTGCTCCTCGTCCTCGGCCGTGATCAGGGGGATCAGTTCGGTCTCGTTCTCGAGTTGTTCAGAGCTGAAAAGGCTGTCAGTATGAAGGATGTCGTTCATCGACATGTATGGTCAGTATGTCAGTTGTAAAGATACCGCTGCCCGACAAGACAGACCCCCGAAGGATATCAACAGCGAGCTCAGCCTGAGGACCAAGCTTCGTGCCGTCCGAAAACGGCTGACAGATGGTCAGTCACCGGATCCCAGCCGTTGGCGCTCGGCGTTGGCGATGGTGCGCAGGACGGCCTCCTCGGCCGCGTTCATATGCACCCCACGCCGTTCCATCACTCGCCGGGCGGTCACCAATGCACGGTCCGGATCGTGGTGAGAAAGGCCGTCCGACCCTCCCCACGAGAAGGAAGGAACGTGCTTGGGCGGAAATCCCCCCCCGAACACGTTGGCAGCCACGCCCACGACCGTGCCGGTATTGAACATGGTATTGATGCCGCTCTTTGAATGATCACCCATGATCATCCCGCAGAACTGAAGGCCGGTATCCACATCGTGTCCTTCGGCATAACTGAACACCTTCACATTCCCGTAAGTGTTCTTGAGGTTGCTGTTGTTGGTGTCCGCACCCAGGTTGCACCATTCACCCAGCACACTATTGCCCAGGAACCCATCGTGGCCCTTGTTGCTGAAGCCCAGGATCACACTGTTGTTCACCTCCCCACCCACGCGACATTCAGGCCCGAAGGCCGAAGGTCCATAGATCTTCGCACCCATCTTCAACTGGGCATGTTCGCCCAAGACCATCGGCCCACGAATGATGCACCCTTCCATGACCTCGGCGTTCTTGCCGATGTAAATGGGTCCACCACGGGTATTAAGGATGCTCGCCTCCACCACGGCCCCTTCCTCCAGGAAGATGAGGTCGGGATCCCCTACAACGGTATTAAGCGCACTCAGAGGTTGGGAGCGTCGCCCCTCGGTAAGCAGCTTGAAATCGTGTGTGATGGCCTTCCCACAGTGCTGGAAGAGGTGCCATGGACGCTCGAACCGGATCACTTCACCGGTGAACGGAACGGCCGTGAAGTAAGCGGGCGGCGAGGTCCAATCCGACTCCGTTGGTGCCGCTGCAGCCTCCTTGCAACAAGCGAGCATGCGCCCCTCCTTCACAAGGGCTTGTCCGGGCCTCAGATCCATCACGGCCGCAACGAGATCATCCGTGGGGAACAGGCTGCCATCCACTTCGAACTGGACCTCCCCTTGGGGCATGGGGAAAGCGGGGGCCAGGTAGTCTTCGGTACGGTAGCCCACGGGCAGGCCACTGCGCACGTACCAGCCTTCGCCCAAACGCAGGATGCCGGGCCTCAACTGACCAACGGGGCGTGTGAAGCTGAGCGGCAGTAACTGCCGGTGCAGTCCGGCGTCATTGAGTATGATGGACATGGACGAACCTGTTCTGCGCCCCAAGGTAGCGCGGCAACAAGGATGTCCCCAACCGACCTATGGCAACGGAGGAATGGACGCTGAACCCTTCGACCTTACAGTCCGAAAAGACCGCAGACCCACCAGACGAAGGCCGCTAATACGGCGCTTACCGGAATGGTCAGGATCCAAGCCCAGAGCAGGCGCACCGTAACTCCCCAGCGCACCGCACTGATGCGTTTGGTCAGGCCCACGCCAATGATGGAACCCGTGATGGTGTGGGTGGTGCTCACTGGAATGCCCATCTGCTCTGTCATGTAAAGGGTCATGGCTCCTGCGCTTTCGGCGCAAACCCCTTCGAGCGGGGTCACCTTGGTGATGCGGGTGCCCATGGTCTTCACGATCTTCCAGCCGCCGCTGAGTGTTCCCAGGCCTATGGCCGAATAACAGGCCAGTGGCACCCATGCTGGCATGGCTTCGAGGTCGGTAGCCTCACCACTGGCCACCATGGCCACCATGATGATACCCATGACCTTCTGCGCATCGTTACCACCATGCCCGATGCTGAACGCCGCGGAGCTCAGCAGCTGGAGCTTCTTGTAGATGTTCGCCGTACGCAAGGCGCTGGGCAATTTGGTCATGTCCACCGCATAGGTGAGCATGAACACCAGCGAGAAGAGGACCATGGCGATCCGCAAGTCGCTGTTCTTCAGGATGTACAATGAGGTGATGGCCGTGGCTACCGCAATGATCAATAGGCGCAACCAGAGCCGCTGCACGAGCGTCACCAGCGTGATAAAGATGGAAATGATCATACCCACCAGAGGGGCCAGCAGGATGAACGCCGCCACCAGTCCGATCTTCTGAAGGTTCACACTGTCCAGATCGAAACCGGCCCCGGCGAGCGCGGCACCGGCAAAACCACCGATGAGGGTATGGGAGGAACTGCTGGGAATGCCGTACCACCAAGTAAGCAGGTTCCATGCAATGGCAGCGATGAGCCCGGCCAGCACCACACGGAGGGTGATGAACTCCTCGTGCACCGTTTTGGCCACGGTCTTGGCCACATGGTGGTCGCTGAAGATGAAGTAGGCGATGAAGTTGAAGGCCGCTGCCCAGATCACGGCCTGGAACGGCGTAAGCACCTTGGTGCTCACGATCGTAGCGATGGAATTGGCCGCGTCGTGGAAGCCGTTGATATAGTCGAATATCAACGCCAACGCGATGATGACAATGAGCAGGGTCATGTGCTCAGGCGTACTTCAGCATGATGGACTCCAGCACGTTGCCCACGTCCTCGCACTTGTCAGTGGCCAGTTCCAGGGTACTGTACAGGTCGCGCATCTTGATGAGCTCGATGGCGTCCTTCTCGGTAGCGAACAAACGCTGGATGGCGCGGTCATACACTTCGTCGGCCTGATTCTCCATGCTGTTGATCTGCACCACGAACTCGTTGTGCGCGTTGGCCTTGTGCATGTTCCTCAACCCCTGCACGGCCATCTGGACGATCTTCGCGCCTTCATTCACCAGGCGCGCCAGTTCACGGCAGGTCTCGTCGGGCTTGCCGATGCCGAACAGTTCCAGGTTCTTGGCGGAGGCGAGAATGAAATCGGCCACATCGTCCAGGCTCGTGGCCAGGTAGTGGATATCCTCCCGGTCGATGGGCGTAATGAAATTCCGGGCCAGGTCGGTAAAGATGGTATGTGTCAGATCATCGTTGGCATGCTCGGCGATCTCCAACCGCTCCAGCAGGGCCGTGCGCTGCGAACCCGGCTCGGTATTCATGATCAGGATCAGGTCCTCGGACATCTTCAGCACATTGGCGGCCGAGGCCTCGAAATGATAGAAGAACACGCGGTCGCGTGGTTTAAAGATCTTGAGGATGCTTTCCAATGACATGGGGAACGATTTCGACGGCCAAATGTATCGGGACCAAGGATCGGTCACCTTGGCTGACCGGATGCTTAACACAGGCTTAACATAGGCGATCTGCGCTGCATGGTGCACGGGAAAGTTAATTTGGCCCAGAGATCCTCCCATGTTCTATGAGTTCAACGGTTATCGGCCGGTGGTGCATCCATCCGCCTTTGTGCATCCACAAGCGGCTGTCACCGGGAATGTGATCATTGGCAGGGATGTATACATCGGTCCTGGCGCGGCCTTGCGCGGTGATTGGGGCGAGATCATCATCTCGGACGGCTGCAATGTGCAGGAGAACTGCACCATCCACATGTTCCCCGGGGTTACCGTAAGGCTCGAGGAAGGTGCCCATATCGGGCACGGGGCCATCATCCACGGAGCACACGTGGGAAGCAACTGTCTGGTGGGCATGAACGCCGTCCTGATGGACAACGTGGTGCTCGGTGAAGGCTGCATCGTGGGAGCCCTCGCCTTCCTCCCGGCCGATAGCATTTGGGAGGCCCGCAAGGTGATCGTGGGCAACCCGGCCCGCGTGGTCAAGGAGGTGACGGACGATATGCTCGCGTGGAAGACAGAAGGCACCAAGCTTTACCAACGGCTTCCATCCGAACTGCAAAACACGCTGAAAGCCTGTGAGCCCTTGCGCGAGGTGGAACAGGGAA
>Ga0315902_10014657_pt1 | contig 10071 bp, 3 predicted proteins | sample LakEriMetagenome_9_FD_203523 | JGI IMG/M metagenome (GOLD analysis project Ga0315902, IMG submission 203523) | Freshwater fungal communities from buoy surface, Lake Erie, Ohio, United States - Buoy 12 MA117 | ecosystem: Environmental > Aquatic > Freshwater > Lake > Lake biofilm | place: USA...
GGATTGCTGCTAACACACACACACACACACACACACACACACACACACACACACACACACACACACAGGAAGCACTGACACACCAACGGAAGGAGGGGGAGGGAGGGCATTATCGATTTCACTATTTAAACGAAACTTGTATTTTACAATATTGTTCGTTTTTTCCTTTGCATAGATGCACAAGAAACGGATAGTGCGCATGTAAGTACGCATCAGTGCTTGCCTCCTGATGTGCGAACAAGCGAAGGTTTGTTTTCTACCGTTCTTGTCTTTCCTCTTTTTCCTCTTTTTCCTTTTCTCCTCTTCCTCCTCCTCTTCCACCACCACCTCCTGCTTCTCTTCACCTTTCTTCTTTCTTCTTTCTTCTTTCTTCTTTCTTCTTTCTTCTTTCTTCTTTCCTCTTTTTTCTTTTCTCTTTCCTCTTTCTTCTTTCTTCGTTCTTGCTTGTTCCTTGTTCCTTGTTCCTTGTTCATTTATTCTTTCTTCTTTCTTCTTTCTTCTTCTTCCCGTAAAACTAACACTTCATTAAGCAAAAACTCTCTCATCGCATACGTACAACCATTTCTTTTCGTCTAGGTATTCAGCTTGCGGGTGCTTTGTACTCGGTGCAAGCCAGCGCGCATGTTGTTGACCTTACTTGGATTCCCAAGATCAACTGGCAGTATGTGTCCGCGCACGATACATTCGTTGTTGTCGGGAAAGCGCCGTATCTGGTGAAGCCTTCCTGTCCTGTGCGTGACGTTCCAATTCCGCGCGGCGGTGGTGATCACGAACAAGTGCTGGAGGACTCGAGGGGAAACAAGTTGCACATCAACGACGAGTGGCTTCACGCCGAAACGCTCTCTGCTGGTGCGACTACTTTCCAACAAATTCCCTTGTGGTTGCGAATGGGGCTTCGTAACTGCTGGAAGTCAAGAAATGCTACCGTTGATGACATGCTTGCGATGCTGCCTGGTTATTTGCAAGATCCTGTCATCGCACCGTCTGACCCCAGAGACACTCTTCAAGGTGTTGCACACGGTTTGCTCACCTGGTTGTGTTGCCGATACGACTTTGGTCAATGCAGGCGGTCCGCTGTGAGATATTCATTCTCGGAATTGATTTATCTTGCTGGGTTGGAAGAACACCCTTATCAAACGCCTCAGTACAACTTTGTTACCGGTGGCGGTAAAAGGGGACCCAAGCCGCAAACCGATGAAAAACGCAAAGCCTCGAGGTGCGAGTCTTATCACAAGTACAACACTGGACCCAAGGGGCAGGAGAGGAACACGACATACAACACTGGACCCAAGGGGCAGGAGAAGCACACGACATACAACGCTGGACCCAAGGGGCAGGAGAGGCGCACGTCATACAACAATGGACCTAAAGGGCGGGCAAGCGAGGCAACGCGCCAGGCAGCTGACCCGGCTGCACACCGCATGGCGGACAATCGGCGATCTGCACCGCGGCTGCAGGACGGAGACCTGCGTGCCATTTACGACAAGGTCGCGCAGGACTTCCCCGCTGCGGTTCCGGAAGACGTAAAGAACCAGTGCTACACCGATTTTCTGCAAAGCCTTTGCGATAGTAGGCTGCAGCAGTTGGTGTGCGCGTCGTGTTCCATTCTCGCCTGCAAGCCGGACATGCACGAGGCGGTCGACGTCCATAGCTTCCCGGACTCGGACATCCTGAAACCTGACGGAACGGGCTTCAACTGGATGCCCGCACGGGAGGCCATTGAGCGCGACTGCACGCACGAACATGAGGCATTGGACGGCATGCTGCTTGCACGGGAAGGCATTACCAGCGAGGGGAAGCTGAACCTATGCAAGTCATGTCATACGAGCCTCGCGAAGGGTACCGTGCCGCCACTGTCGTTGATGAACGACATGTGGGTGGGAGCACTTCCTGATGAACTCAAAGGGCTCACCATTATCGAGGAGAAGTTATTAGGCATCTATCGCTCGAGCCCGATGATCATCCGCCTGCGGTACGGACGGCGACAGAAGGGGGACAAGACGCAGCTCCAGCGCGCGCTGGAGGGCAACGTTGTTTCCTTTCCCGCGGATGCGCAGTCAGCCATGCAAAAGCTGGCTTCGTTTCCCTTGAAGGTGGATGACCTCTCCGACATTGTGCGCGTGCACTTTGTTGGTCGGGTGCTGCCGAGGGCTGGCGAGGTGCGGCGGGCGCTCACGGTGCGTCGCAGTCGCGTCCTTGCTGCTGCCGACTGGCTTGTGGCGAACAACAGATTGTACCAGGGGATGCGTGTCCGCGAGGATACCACGGATCTCCCCGCCAACGCCGTTCCAAAACTCCTCTGGCGCACCACCTTCCTCGACAAGAACGTTAAAGCTGCCGACGCGGAAAGTGCAGGATACGTGAACGACGACCTCAGATCTGACAACGAGGAGGACGAGGTCGAGAACGAGGAAGTGTCGGATATGGAAGTTGAGTTCGACGACTCAGACTTTGACCATGATGATGAGGATGACCTTGCTGTGGACACGGATTTTCCATGGCAGGCAAGCGGTTGCGTTGACGCGGACGGTGCTACTGTCTCGGACAGAACCATTCGCAAGCACGCTGCAAAAGGTTTTCGTGCCCCAGAACAGCCACCAGCCGCCACTGGCGCTCTCCACCTGCACCGAGGGACGGAGGCCGTGCGGGAGTACGACAACCCGCGCCTGCTGATGGGCGTGTTTCCAACCTTGTGGCCCTACGGTGTTAATGGACTGGAAGAACCCAACCGTCCCACCAAGGTGGCGTTCAGTGCACACGTGAAGCAGCTGATCTCCCTGTCCTCTCGTACGTTTGCAACGCACCACGCTTTCCCGTTTGTGGTCTTCAACATGCTGCAGCGGCGACAAGTGTGCCTCGGCGCGAGGATTGCCATGCGGCGCAGGGGTTTTCGCAGGGCAACGGATGCCATGCTCTCTGTGTCTGCAGCGGATGTGCGCGAGGCATTGGAGTGTGTTGCTGATGGCAAAAAGTCCAGCAACCAGAATGTCGTAGCACTGATGAAGCAACTTAAGGTTGTAGGGCAGCAGGTGATGGGATCGAACGACACGCGGAAGGCGTTGCGCAACGAAATCCGCGCGTTGATGGTGAAAGAAGGAGCCCCGCAACTTTTTTTTACCCTCAACCCGTGCGACAGCCATTCGCCGATCACCTGCATGTTTGCTGGCCAGAAGCTTGATTTAGACACATGTCTGCCAGAGAGCTTGCCCACGGAGGCGCAGCGGCGACGCCTCGTGGCTCGCAATCCCCTGGCCGCCGCACGCTACTTTCACACCATTGTGGACGCCTTCGTTCACTGCCTCCTCGGTGTGAGACGAACGCGGCATCCCGATTTTGGTTGCCTGACGCCCGCGGGAGGTGTTCTTGGCCACGTGAAAGGCTATTACGGAACCGTTGAGGATCAGAACAGAGGTTCCTTGCACATCCACATGCTTGTATGGCTGCACGGGTGCCCGTCTATGGAGAAGTTGCACGAGCGCCTCCAGGACGAAGCATTTCAGAAGAGGTTCTTTGACTACCTGCACGGCATCATGTCGGAGGACTTCACCCAGCTGAAGGAAGAGATTGGCGATGCCAATCCGGACTGGGGCGAGGATGCGCTGCCAGTAAACGTGGATGATTTGGGTTTTTACGAAGCCCCGCAGCAAACGCGCGCCAAGGACAAGGGGGCCTCGGAGCCGCCGCCAAAGCGCACCAAGCTGGAGCCGGAGGAGAAGCACCCAGCTGCGGAAATTGGCGCGGATGGTGCAACGCCGTCGCGCAAGCAGGGGCGCCAGAGGAAACCTGTCGCACACCACCCGTGTTCGAGGCGGCCTGCGCACCCGGTCGACTCTGGTATGGAAAATCTGAGCGATACTTCTGAAAACCCGGATGCTGCGAAGAAGGCGTTCCGCACCGCGGTGTTGCTGGACGCCATCGACGTGGCCCGAAAGACCCAGATCCACTTGCATGGCGCATCGTGCTACAAAGGACTCAAAGCCTGCGACCCGCTTGTATGCCGCTTTGGCTTTGCGCGGGAACTGGTGATGGAATCCTACTACGACAAGGAAACCAAGGCGGTCCACCTTAAACGGTTGAACCGCATCACTAACACGTTCAATCCGCACATCTTGGCTGCTGCCCGATGCAACCATGACTTGAAGTTCATCTTCTCCAGCGCGGACGCAAAGTCTTTGGTGTTTTACATCACGTCATATATCACCAAGGGCTCGCTGACCACGCACGCCTACAGCAGCTTGCTGCAGGGCGCGCTGGATGACCTTGCGCTGGACACGTCTCCGGCACACAAGAAGTTTGCGGCGGCTGTTGATGCGGCTGAGCGTGCACGGCTGTTGATGACTCGGTGCTACAACCAGCTGCACTCTCAGACGCAAGTGTGTGCACAGCTAGTGATCTCGCACCTCATGGGTTGGTCGGACCACTACACGTCGCACAAATTTTCCCCGCTCTTCTTGAACGACCTGTTGCGCGTTGCGGAACTGCGGGAGATGCAAACCGGTGACGATTATCTTGTTGATAGCGATACCGACAATGACAATGAAGGCAGCGACAGTGATGGCGATGATGTCGACTCTGACCACGGTAGCGACACCGAAGGGGAAGACAACACTTTCATGGAAACTTTTTCTCTGAGCGTTCACGAGGAAGAGGGCGGGGAGGTGCTCCTGACGCCTCACAATCAACGCCTGGACTACACTTGCCGCAGTCCGGACCTCGAGCACGTCCACTTCTATGATTTTGTCTCGCATTACTGTGTGTTGCCCGTTGCTGATAATCCGCGCAACCCGCGCTTTGCTTTTTTAATGACGCACCCACGCCGGGCTACGCATGAAATCGCGAAGCGCACGCTCCCTGTTGTGCCGCTGCTGGTGGGGCCGGGCATCCCACCACGCCCCGCAGACGACGACCCAGAAGAAGCGCACGACGCGTACGCACGCGCGGTGCTGCTGCTGTACAAGCCCTGGCGCCTGTTGTCCGACCTGCGCGCACCAGGGCAGACCTGGAGGGACGCCTTGGGCGAGTTTCTCGTCGAAGTGCACCGGCGCAAAGACGCGGCGATCAACGCCTTTGCTCCGACCTCAGCATGGCGCCCCCCGCCTGGGTTTCGACCAGCTGCATCATTGCCTGCTCGCGGCAGATCGGCACTTTTGAAGCAACTCATCTTGTTTCGTTGGACCGACTCGGAGGGTGAGCCTGGACGACAATCGGTCGGCATTGTGCGCAAACACTGGCCAACCAGGCCGCGCGGGAACCGGTACGACGTGGAGCATGACGACAAGGTCGTGTACAAGCACGAACTGCCGGAAGAGGACCATCGCCCGGGCGCTGACGGCACGGCTGCCGGCTCCTGGGTGCTGCTGGAACCTTGCCCTGCCGACGACGGCACCCGGCCGTCTAGTGCTGAGTGTAACGCCCTTCGCAGAGACGCCCTGCAATGGGCACAACGCACATACACTGTCGATGAAGATATCACTCGACGAGTTATCCAGCACAGGCAGAAAGCTACCGCGGAGCAAATCTGCCAGATGCTGGACAACATTCAGCTCATGCACGAGTGCAAGGAATCTGCCAATAAGGACCAGATTCTGCGCAAGGAACGCAAAGAAGCTGGCAAGCGAGGAGACATGGACCCGAAAGCCAAGGCTCTTGCGCGTGCTTCCATGAAGCTCCCAACTGGTGATCTACGGACCAAATGCCGTTCGCACGACGAGGTCATGTTCAGCCAGGAGGGTGTGAATGCTGCGGTAAAGAACGGCTGGTATGCATCCCCTGCAGGAAAGGAGGCGGCTGACTCCACGGGAGACGCCAAAAGCATACGTGTTGTTCGCCCAAATGTGGCCGCACTGGCCGGGCTTGCAAAACTGAAAGAAAGCATTCAGACGGCGCGAGAGCAGCGTTTGTTGGACATGCAGAGCCCCAAGGTCAAGGTTGCCCCGCTACCAGCGGTTCTGACCGAGGAAGCGCGAAATCACGAGATTAAGCGTGCCGAAATTGTTCTCAACGGCCTCGCGGCTGACTTTGCTTCTTTGAGCGAGGATATATGCAGCCTCTATAACCTCAACACAGAGCAGCGCTTGGCGTTCAGCGTCCTCTGCAAGCACGCCGAGAACACGCGGCTTGGCGTTGCCCAAGACCAGCTGCGGATGTACCTCGGTGGTGCGGGCGGTTGCGGCAAAACACGTACGCTCGACGCTGTGCTTGCTTTCTTCGACGCTCGTGGCATGCGCCACACCGTTCGTGTAGGCGCCTACACCGGTGCGGCCGCTTCCCTCATTGGCGGTAGCACAATCGATTCTCTGCTCGCCACCGCTTGGGAAAATGTGCAGCAGCGAGCACCCAAAAACGTGAAGAGAGGGAAAGCTACCACGCGGCTGGAAGAGACGTGGCGCGGCGTGAAATACTTTTTCATCGACGAGATATCCACGGTCTCTTGCCAAAAGCTAGGTGAAATCCATGCCAGGTTGTGTCAGGCAACAGGTGCCGCGGGTACCGTGCCTTTCGGCGGGATCAACCTTCTCGCGTGTGGTGACTTTGCGCAGGTTCTCTCTCTCTCTCTCTCTCTCTCTCTCTCTCTCTCTCTCTCTCTCTCTCTCTCTCATCCCCTCAACACACACGTGCCGGGGGGACTTTCTCCGCCTTCCCCTTCTCTCCTCGCAAAGTAAATCACAACAACTACTTTTCTAATACATGCCTCTGCCTTCCTCACCTCAGCTGCCGCCGGTGGCTGCGACTTCGTTGTATCGCACGCAGATGCCCATCCCAGCGCGCCCCACGGAGGACGCCAGTGATCGCAAGTGGCATGAATACACGGTCACCGTTCTGGGCCTCTTTGCTCCCCACATGAACAAGCAACACACGTGGAGCGACTTCCACAAGTTCCTGTTTGGAGGGGGGAAACGCTCCGACACGTACAAGCCACTGCCACACGGACAAACGTGGAAGCAGCTCTTCGAGGAAGCTGCCCCACACCTGAGCCGTGACATGAGGTGTCTCCTGCAACGAGCAAACACGTCTGCGGAAACGTTTGAGAAGCAGCGCGTTTCTCAGGAAAAGAGCAAGAAAAAGAAAGCTTTGAGTGCGGAAGAGGCGAAAAAGGCTAAGGCTTCGAATGATAAATCTGGCAAGGCTGCTGCTCGCACAGCGTCGGTGCCTTCGGAGGTCAAGTTCCGCCGCGGTGGCGGGCGCGTCCTCTGGCTGCAGCTCAACGAGGCCGTCTTCCTGCACCAGCAGATGCGATGTGAGGACGAAACGTACCTCGCAATGCTATCACGGCTCCGTGAAGGATTTTGCACGCCTGCCGACTACCGCTACTTGCAGCAGTTTGTCCTCGGTGAGAAAGAAATGCGTCCAGACGCTGATGGCCGCTTCCCTCTGGCGCTGGTGACACGGAACCACTTGCGCACAGCACTGAATGACCAAGGAACTGCTAGCCTTGCTGCGGCTGCGGGCACCCCGTTGCTGTCGTGGGACGCCCTTGACCGGCATGGGAAGCGGCCAGTCGACGCCGACCTGCGGCGCATCCTCCTTGACCTGCCCGACAATGCCACCGAAAATCTTCCCGGAACATTTTCATGCATGCCTGATATGCCAGTGATGCTCACGCACAACATTGCTCCTGAACTCGGCCTCAACAATGGCACGCGTGCAACACTTTTAGAAATTGTCGTCGATAAGGACACGAAAAAAACGCGCAAGGACAATGGCAGCTACGAGTTGGACTCGGTTCCTCTCTATGTAAAGGTGCGCGTGCAGCCGCGGCCTGGCGACGTTGCTCTGGATTTCGGCCTTGGCGAAAACATTGTGCCGATTTTCCCGCGCACCAAGTCCTTCAAAACGGAGCTCCACGTCGTTGGCACCCCCGCAGGTGACGACGCGGAGCACTCGTTCAACCGCACGCAGATCCCGCTAATCCCACTGTTTGCAATGACGGACTACAAGTCGCAGGGCCAGTCCATGAAGACTGCTGTAATCGACCTGGCTCGCCCTCCTCCCCCGTATCGCAACTCGGCCGCGTCACTGTATGTGCTTCTCTCCCGCCTGCGAACGGGGGAGGGTCTGCACATTCTGCGCGATTTTCCGGAGGATGTGCTCCCTACCAGCGGCGTCAATCCGGAGCAGCAACTGGAGATTGCACGGCTGCAGATGCTGTTTGAGCAGACCAAGCTTCGCCACGCTGCTACGGAGGAACAGCGCACGCGAGCTGCCTCCCAAACGGCTGAGCTGAAGGCCACTGCCAAGGCCCGGGACGAACAGGCCGCAAAGGCCAAGGCAGCGCGGCACGAGGCCTACGAGGCAGCCATGCGCCTGGCCCACCAACAAGCGGCGGAAAAAAACGCTGCGCAAAGACGCCACGCGGCCGATCTTGCACAGCGCAGTTCTTACGCCTGGAGCGGCAACAGCTGCCACTTGGACTCGTTCCTCGAAGCTGTGTGGGCGGCCCGCGCCGCTCTGCAGCCCCTCATCGAGAAGTGCCCAAAGCCAGCCGAAGGCCCCGACAGCACGGTGGAGGACGTTGTTGCCGTCATGCGGAGCTACGAAATTCCCGCCAACGGCGACGTATCCGACCTCGTGCTGCTGCTCCTGTGGCACCGCCAGCACAGTGGTGTGTGCTCAACACGGTTACGCGATGTTTTCCGGAACAAGGCCTGCGGTACGCCGCTCACCACTGACGCGGTAGCGCAACTACCCCTGGAGGAAGCGCTTGCCATGTGGGGGGCGCATTCCGCCGACTTCGCTGATGTCTGCGGGACTATCAACCAAGGGGTCATTCCTGATAACCATGTGCTGTCTATGGCGCTGCTGAACGCCAGTGATGTTGACGCTGCTTTTCGTGCAATATCCTCCGTTGCGGTATCACGAAATTTAGCTTTGCTCGTCCGCTGGTACGACCATACAACAGCAATGGCAAACAACTCAGAAGCAGTGCCAACAACGATCCGCGCCAAAAATTCGCTCCGTGAGCGGCAACAGGCGCGCTTGGCTTGGCAAGTGCGTGTGCATGCTGCGCTTCGGGCAAAGCTGTGCGCCGCCTCCATCGACCTTGCCCCCTGGTGCGACGGGGAAGAGGGGAATGTGGTCGCATGGATCGAGAAGACCCCCCGGTTGTTTTCGTTGACGTGGAGCTTGCGACGTGATTGTCCTTTGCACGTCCGCGATGCTCGCATGCGCCTGCAACACCTGGATCTCAACGGCGTGCCGCTGCGGGAATTTCTGGACAAGCGCCTCACGCCAACTGACCCGCAGAAGTGCACAGCTGTGACCGTCCGTGCCACTGAAGAAAGCGAGCCAGACCAGTTATGCAACACACGGTGCGAGCATACTGTTACTGAGGCTGCCTTTCCTCCCATTCTCGCTGTGGGTGGCTTGCACGGGTACCCTTCGCAGGTGTCCCTGGGCAGCCACGCGCCAGGTCACCGGCTGGTGTCCCTCACGCGCGGGGGCAACGGCCACTTTGTTGCCTACTGCAAGGACGAGAGCGCCTGGTACTTCTATGATGACCTGCGCCCGTTCCTGCAGCCCAAGGGCATCACCGTCCCGCAAGCAATGCAAGGCAACGCGGACTACGCCTTTTACATTGCCGAGTAAATTTTATTTATGAGTTTTACACCGGAAAACTCCTGCTTTGCGACACGGTGCGCGATTCAGCTGTCTTTCCGAAATTCTGTTTTCCGATGCCACACGGTGGTTCGCATCAGAATGTCTCGACTTGACGGGTTTGTGGTCACGCCGCCAGTGACAGGGCCCGTGTGTTTGGTTGCAAGCCACTGCGTGTTGCGTTGTTTGGGGCAACACGCTCGCCACTACGTAGAGTAGCGGCCACTTTTGTGGAGGAGGCTTGTCTTTCAGCAGAAACGTTTCGTCATTTTTGTCGTCGTTTCCTGTTACTATTTCTTTTTCTCTCTCGCTCCTCCTTCTCCTCCCCAACCTTCCCCCCCAAAAAAAGCTGCTCTTCGTCATCTGCCACTTTTTTCTTCTCCTTTTTCATTTCCCTCGTTCTTTTTCTCCCTCTCTCTCCTCTCACATGCAATTAATCCCAGTCTCTATTCTCGTTTATTTCGTTCTCTTTCAGGT